>Ga0137307_100145_pt2 | contig 28771 bp, 22 predicted proteins | sample NAcewD2O_March_2_FD_97180 | JGI IMG/M metagenome (GOLD analysis project Ga0137307, IMG submission 97180) | Mouse cecal microbial communities from Vienna, Austria - N-Acetylglucosamine amended D2O_March | ecosystem: Host-associated > Mammals > Digestive system > Large intestine > Cecum | place... | reverse complement strand
CACATAATGATATTAACCAGACCATTATATAAGCGCATACCCCAAAGCCAAAGCACCATTTATGGAGTTTGCCCATCTTATCAAATACCCTTCCCTTGACACAGGCAATCAGGATTACAAACCAGACTATTCCAATTGTCACAATGATTGTCTGTTCCGTTCCTGCAACCGATACAATATTCCTGGATATAATTTTAAGCAAATCCTTTAATCCCTGTTTGTAAAAAAAAGCATCCGCTATAGCCGTCTCTGCCTTTGCAACATTGTTCGAATAATCCAGCATTTGCAGGTAATAGCCCAAACAGACAATGGTTGCCAACAAAGGGGGTATTAAAATCTTAATTATCTTTTTAAAATCCAATCTCCCCGCAGCATGTGTATAACCTAATACAACCACCACATTAATGGCAACTAACGCAACGCTTAAAGTTACATAACCACATGTAAAAACAAACACATAAAAAAGAGAAGCTATCATATACCATATCCACTGATTGTCCTCCAATACCATTAAAGAAAAATATAATAGCGGGAGAGTGAATACGGCAATCAGGAAAAATTGGGTTGTCCATGTTTCAAATAATACAATCCATAAATAGCTGCTGACAACTGCCAATGATAAATATCTGTTAAGCCCAAAGAATTTTATACACAATTTTTGAGAAAAAATACAATAAATAAAAATATGGATCATATGGAACATCGCAAATGCCGTACGCATTGAAAACAGGTAGCTCAAGGGTATTATCAGCCAATTAAACAAATAATATCCCGGCATATTCGCTCTTAGAAAAAATTCTGATGCACCATTAAATGTGGTAAAATCTATTCCGTAAAAATTACCTGTTTCAAAGAATTTCTGAATCCTTGTCAGCACCGGATACATCGCCAGATGCATATCATTTGACTTAAAATAAGTCACAACGGCACCGCTTAATACCTGCGCGATATACGGTACAAACGCTAATACTGTGATAAATACCGAAGCAATAAATATAAATCGTTTTTCTTCCCAATTCTTATTTTTGCATCTATCCATTTTCGTATTTTTCCCTCTCATTTACCTTTGCTATTATTCTATTCCCAATTTTTACGCATGGCTGTTCAAAGCCATAACATATGAAAGCCCCAACGGCGATTGAACCAGCAAACGCCAAAAATACATTAAGGTAGGCATTTACATTCCACTTACTTAATATATACATAATATTGAATCCTACCACAGTATGTGTCAGATAAATGCAATAGCTAATTTTCGATAAAAACTGCACTCCTGAAGGGATTTTATCAGATAAAACCGGGGAAAAAATATTCCAAAAATAACCTGCAAAAAATAAGCCCAACACAATCAAGAATGTACTGAATCTATAATATAACTGTGTATCCCCGAACCACAGGTTATGAATGCCAAAACATGCATATGATGCTAAAATTGTGGATCCTATCAGTAAAATCTTATCGCTCCTTCTCTCAATTTTTTCTGCCAAATAAACAGACACACCAATGAGCATAAAAGAAACAAATTTAAAGCTGAATGCGAAATTAATCAAAATATTCTTTTCGTATCTTGCAGTAAATACTACTAACAAAAAAGTAATTGCTTCTAACAAAAGCAATTTATAAACATTAAGTCTGCCCAAAATAACTATGCATATATAAAAATAAATCTCAATCTGCAATGTCCACATTACTGCAATTATCGCATTTATACCAAAACAAGCATATATCATTGTAAGAGAAGTAATATATTCTTTAGTTGAAAAAGTCATTCCATGAATCGCATATCCTAAAACCCCGGCCAAAACTATTGCAATGAATAATACAGGAAAAATCCTAAAAAACCTATTTAGTATAAATTCTTTCCTACTTTTGGTATCCATAGTCTTTGCTGTTAAATATCCCGAAATCAAAAAAAATATCAGTACGCCAATAATCGCTGGTTGAGTATTTAAGTATTTATACATATATGCTTCTAACAGATTTAAACTATGTGTATGTTCCGGTATTAAAGGCAAGGACCCCGCATCTTCTATAATCCCCAAAATTATCGTACCTTCATAGGTTCCCGTTCCCACAAAATGCTGCCACATAACAAGAAATGTAGCTAAAATACGCAAAATATCCAAATGTACATACCTTTTTTTCATATGCCCCTCCAATATTGTTTGCTATTTTAGCACACTATTTTTACTTTATCAATAAAAATTTAATTTTTACAGCAAAACTAGCCCACCTTTAGCTTCATTTTTTCAATCAGCTAAAAAGCAGGCTTTTTTCTTCATAAGACGAAGATTCCTCTAATTTTATTTAATTCCGTACCTCTTTATTCAAAAAATCCAATTATCCCAACAAATAATTCATAAAACAAGTTTTATTTTCTTCCGCGGTCGTCGTCGGCCTCCCCAAATCTTTCCTTGAGCCAAGGGCACATTGTATGATAACGAGGGATAATCCCTTTGTATTTCTCGCGCTTTCCAACGCATCCTTTAGTTCCTCTATTTCCCCGACACAAACAATATTTTCATATCCGCAACCGGAAGCTATCTTTGCCCAATCCATTGTTCCGGAAACCGTTGGCATCCCTCCAACTGTTTCATGCGCCCCGTTATCCATCAACACATGAATGAAATTACCTGGTTTCCTGCTTCCTATTACAGCAAATGCCCCCATATGCATAATTGCTGCGCCGTCACCATCTATACACCATATCGTCCGTTCTTTCTTTTGTTCCGCAATACCAAGTGCAATGGAAGAGCAATGCCCCATAGAACCTACTGTCAGGAAATCATGGCTATGTCCTTGCCCCTTCCTCTCTCTGATTTCAAATAACTCCCGGGATATTTTTCCTGTGGTAGATACAATAATATCCTCTTGTGCAATATCGGCAATATATTCTAATGCTTTTTCACGGACAATCGAAAAACTATTCTTGTATTCCGCTTTATTCTGATAGGATAAAGCATTTTTCCTCACCACAAAAGCAACACCCTCGTTGCGCCCCAATGTCTCGAGCATTACTTTCTGATTTTCCTCCATGTCTTTATCCATTGTATTTTCATCAATGATAAATGTCTTTATCCCCAAATCTTCCAGCAGCCTAACTGTAATTTCCCCCTGAAAAATATGCTGCGGTTCATCATGCAGCCCCGGCTCCCCACGCCAGCCCACAATATATATACACGGTATCGCATATACTTTACTGTGGAGTAAGGATGCCGCCGGGTTTACTATATTGCCTATTCCACTATTTTGCATATATACCACCGGTATCTTACCCGTTGACAAATAATATCCTGCTGCTAATGCTGCCGCATTCCCTTCATTGGCAGCAACAATATGTTTTTCTGAAACCGCATATTTTTCTATTAAGAAATCGCACAGTGGCCTTAACAAGGAATCGGGAACACCCGTGTAAAAATCCGAGTTTAAATAGGATAAAAATTTTTCTACGTTCATTCTATTCCCTCCTGTTTTTTCTATTCTGGTTTAAAATCTGTCCATATAACGTATTTATATCCGTTTCAGATAATTCAATCGGATTATTTTTTAGCCGTTCCGTATTGACTGTCTTACATAATTGAGGCAATATATCTTCCCCTGTCAGCTTCGGAATATCCAACTGCAAATCTTCTACAACCAATTTTTCTAATTTGGCAGCAAAATTGTTGACATCCGGGCAGCCTGCCTCGAGCGCAATCTCTCCCAGCACTTTTTCCAAAAAGCCTTTTCCTCTCACGTCACAACATTGTTCCAAATGTTCTAACGTATATTGGAAAATTACCGGAAGGCATAACCCAACCGCATGCCCATGAGCAATGTGAAATTCCGATGACAATTTATATGACATGGCATGTGCTGCCGTCGTTGTCGTTATATTAATCGCCTGCCCTGCCACATTTGCAGCCTGCAGCATTTTTTCATTGCTCATCTCATCATTATTTATGTAACCTTTGTAATTATCGAAAAAACCTCTAACAGCTTTTTTGGACAGTTCCCTGCTTTCCGGTGTCGAATTGATTGACCAATATGACTCAACCCCGTGGGCTAATACATCCAAAGAGGTCGACTTACGCTGATATATTGGCAAATGTTTCAGCACAGCCGAATCCAAAACTACCATATCCGGCAGCCCACAGCTATCGCTGATAGAGTATTTGTTCCCCTGATAATAAATTACAGCAAACTGCGTAGATTCTGCCCCTGTTCCTGCAGTTGTCGGAACAGCTATCAGAGGGATTTGATTACTTACTATTTTCTGCCCTATAAATTCCTCATTATCAGTCATAGCAGAAAACATTTTGATACATTTCCCTACATCAATTGCACTTCCTCCGCCTATCGCCATAATTGCATCACACTCATATTTTTTAAAGTATTCCACTCCTTTTTTAACCGATTCGTATTTAGGGTTAGGCTCAAATTCGGAAAAGGTAAAAATGGAAATATTTTCTAGTTGGCATAAAGCGCTAAAACTTTCAAATGTCTCTAATTTCTGTACATTCCGTCCACATACAATAAATAATTTATGCACATCCGATTTCTTCAAACTATCTATTAAGTCTATGTAAATCCGTTCTCCCTGAAAGAAAGCCTGTTCTCCCATACTAGCATTCCTCCTCCGGAATCAGCGTCAGTATTTCTTTGATAGACATACAGATTTCATCGGCTTCTTTTGCACGGTGGTTTTCCAAAATTAACTCTGCTGCTTTTTTCATAGCCGGGAATCCGCTTCGAGTTAACTGGTTTGCATAAATAATAATGTTAACTCCCTTCTGCCTAAACTCCTCTTCGGTTACTGTATTGAAACTAGTTGGCACTACTACTATAGGTGTTGCCGTATCTTTTTCCCTGAACCTGTCAACAAATTCAAAAATTTCCGTTGCATCCTTTTTTCTGGAATGAATCATTATTCCATCCGCACCGGCCCCTACATACGCAAATGCTCTTTCCAACGCATCTTCTATGCCTTTTTCCAAAATCAAAGACTCTATTCTGGCAATTATCATAAAATCTTTCGTCTTCTGGGCACGTTTTCCAAGTGAAATCTTTTCACAGAAATTCGGAATGCTATCTTGTGTCTGTTCTACTTCCGTACCAAAAAGGGAATTTCTCTTCAATCCGGTTTTATCTTCAATGATTACGGCAGAAACACCTATACGTTCCAAGGTTTTTACCGTATAGGTAAAATGTTCCGTCAATCCACCCGTATCGCCATCGAGAATAATAGGTTTTGTAGTGACTTCCATAATATCATCTATGGTTCTAAGCCTGGATGATATATCTACCAGCTCAATATCGGGCTTCCCTTTTGCAGTAGAATCACAAAGGCTTGACACCCACATCGCATCAAATTGATAGGTTTTTCCGTTATTCGCTACCACAGTCTTTTCAGCAATCAGGCCGGTAATCCCACTGTGTGCTTCTATGGCGTTAATTGTCCCCTTCATTTCCAAAACTTTTCTCAGGCGTCCGCGCCTAACATCCGGTATTGCCAATTGCTTCCTTGCATTTTTTTCTAATAAATCATATTTTTCGTTGACATCATACGGATATTCGACAAGCAGCCCCCCGTATTCTTCCAGGATATCAATTACTTCTCCACGGATAGATTTTTGAATCCCATACTTCCAATCGTCTCCATGTACTACATAATCCGGCTTTAAATCCAATAAGATACTTTTATAGCTTAACTCCGGCTGTTCAATAACAGAAGATACCCCCTTCATGTTGCTAATTATTTTAATCCGTTCCTTCTCATTCAACAAAGGATATCTTTTATAACTTGCCACCGCCCTATCCGAAAGCACACCCACTGTTACCTTTCCCAGCTTGGCCGCTTTTTCGATAATATTTATATGCCCTCCATGAATAATATCCGTGCTAAAGCACATGTAAACTTCTTTTTCTTTTTTCTCTTTGATTACCCATTGCTTTGCGGTATTCAAATCCTCTTCATTATCTATTTCCATACAGAATAAATCACTTATTTCCAATCCGTAAAGGTCCATTGTTCCGGAAACAGCATTGAAAGCATTTTCCGCATAACAGTTTACATCCCCGTTTTTACAAAAAGCACAGATTTCTGATAACCATATTTCCCAATCTTTTTTATATAATTTGTATAACGGCTCCGCTGCAATTGCATGATTAAAAAATTCAATTCCGACTTTCCCTATTTTCAATTTGTCATTTTCTTCTATCTCAGCCTTAAAATCTTTTTCCGGCAAAACAGCATTTTTCTTTACCGCCATACAACTTTCTTTGTTTTCAATCGCCTTTAATAAGACGTTCTTATCAAATACTAAATCTCCATGAAGCAGTATAATATCATCATCCACATAATCCTTTGCCAAATATATAGAATAAATATAGTTTGTCTCACTAAATAACGGATTATTTACAAATGTATATGTTTGCCCAAGTTCCAGCGATTTGCAATAAGAAATTAATTCATCCTCAAATGGGCCTGTGGTCATTATTACTTCTTTTATCCCTGCTTCATTAAGCAATTTTAGCTGCCTGCTTAAAATAGTATCTTCCTTTGATATTTTCACCATACATTTCGGGCGGTTTTCTGTCACAGACCCCATCCTGGTTCCTTTTCCAGAATTTAAAATCAAAGCTTTCATAATCACGTCTCCCATTCCATCTCATTTTTCTTATCTTGTTCTATCTTCTTCAGCCTTTCAATTATGTAAGCAGCCCCTACTTCCGCACTTTTTCCGATATTGAAAACGCTTTGTTCCCGGATTTCTTTTAAACGCATTTGATAGTCATTTTTGTTCTTTATAAATTCCTCTACTATATTGCCACACTGATTAATTTCATCCATATTCAATTCTTTTCCAATTTTATCCCTAATCGTAATATCGTATGGTTTGCATTCGATTTTATCATACTCCGGATTCATCACCTTCATCGGTGTATTTATATACAGCGTAGGCTTTAATGTTGAAAAGGAATATTCATATGATATGCTTGACCAATCTGTTATCAGCACATCCGCACTATAAATTGTTTCATTAGACGAAAAGTCCTGTTCAATAATCACTTCCCCATCATCTGTTCCATATTTGTTCTGCAAGTAATTCAGATAGTCTTCGGCATACCTTACATATTGCGGATGAGGACGTACGATAATTTGGTATCCCTTGCCGATTAGATTATTTAAAATATCCTCTATGCAGCTATCCATAATATTATCCTTTTGCCAAGAAGGCGCGATTAATACGGTTTCACGCTCTTTCTTGTTATGGGGGTTTGCATTATATTGCTCAATTAACTCATCCAATAAACTATATCCATATTCGACTATTGTTTTTTCTTTTGTTTGATGCAGCTTTTCTATTTCCCTGATTTCATCTATACAATATCCGCTGTGTGCAAATACAGTGTCAAAATAGTCCAATGCCCCGGTACGCAATGTCAAATTAACACTATTAATTGCATGATGGAGATAAATATATTCTATATCTTTTCTTACATACGACCTTTTGATTTGATACTTTTCCAAATCCGGCATTGTCATAACAACAATATCCGCATCCATTTTCATCATAAATGTTATAAGCTTCATATCACTGATATAATATGTCTGCAATTGCTCACTGCTTTTTGCAAAAATAGCATCCTGCGGATCGCTTGTGACATAATGGATAACAACATCTGTCTCTTTCAGCAGCACTTCTATGATGCCTTTGAAGTATTTATAAAATCCGCTTCTTTCGGAATAAAAAACTATCTGTTTATTTTCATATTTTAAAAATCTTCTATAAGATTCTTTCTCCATATCTTTATAGGGATTTTTTACATACCATTTCTGTTTCTTCTTTGCGTAGCGTTTTACCTTATCGAGTTCCTTTTTGCTGGCTTCCAGTTCTTCATAATTGATGTACTTTTTAGGGTTAATAATACAATTTAAAAACATTAACTGAGGAATTGAAAATAAATTGCTGAACATCCAATATATTCCAACGCCGGCCGGAACAAAAAACCCTAAATACAAGGATAATCCCACCGAAAAAAGAGTTGTGAAAATTTTATTCCCCACTCCCTGTTCCGATTGGAGTACATTAAATCTATCCTGGACAAAACATAATAGCCATGCACAAACCCCCGCAAGCAAAGGTATCAGCACAAGCACTCCTCCGGCTTCCTTTGGAATCTCTGCTAAATTAATACCCAGGAAACTCGTACTGAATCCTTGTATACTTTTAACCATATCTGACCCTAAAATGCTGCTTAACTCCCCTATAAACTCCCCTTTTTGAATAGCATCCACAATCAGAATCTGAATAGAGCCTACCTCAGCATTTACTCCCGACAATGCCGAAAACTTCTCAATCACATTTGCCAGTAAATCAGCCGGAAGATGATATATATGCTTCAGAGGCTTATAAATTACATCTATCACACCCATTAAAAGGAGAAGCTGCACCAACATTGGGATTAAACCCAACATAGGATGATATTTATATTTTTTATATAATTCCAGTTGTTCTTCCCCAATCCTGTCTTTGTCCATAAAATTACTAGCTTTGATATAGTTTAATTCCGGCTGCATTTTTACGACTTTAATTGAATTTTTTTGAACCATAATGGAAATCGGCAGTAAAATAATTTTGGAAATGAAGGAAAAAAGGATAATAGCTCCTCCATAGTTTTTAGCCAAACCATAGCAAAAGAGCATAATATGTCCTAAAATACCTGTTAATAAACCAATCATGATCCCAATCTCCTTTTCCAAGCCAGCCCAAAGCGGCTAATTGACAAACACATTTTTTGAGTAATTTATGCCATAGGCCCAATGAACCTATGGCATAAACCGATTCTATTTCTTTTTATTTTTTTTAGAAACTTTTCCATAATACCATTTACGCCATGCAGCTTTAATTTTATGTCTAAATACTGTGATTGCCGCTCCAACAGCAATCAAAATCCCTGCAACGCCTTGTATAATATATGTCACAGCCGATGGGTCAATATACGCATGTGCTGTAATAGAAAACAGTACAAAAAAACAGCTGAAAAAATATGTGAATTTTAATGCTCCAAATGCTTTCTTTTTCATATCAGTTATGTTATCCTTCCTTAGAAATTTCATTTTCTTTTATTATTTATTTTGTCTTTCCCCGTCTAAACTAATGCGTCCGGCATCCTCCCTTCCTTTTTTTCAACAGCAACCATATCAGGCACTGACGCAGGCAGATATTATTCCTCTGCTGAAATTGTTATTTCTTCCATCGACAGCGCTAAATTTCTTGTATCCGGACCGGTTCCCATATCCTTAGGCGATACCGCATCCGGTAATTCAAAACGCAAGTACAATGATCCGTCCTCTACATATTCCCCAGGTATAGTAAATACATGTTCCTCATACCCTTTGGCTACAAATTTTGTCACTTCATGGTCATTCGCATAAATAATTACATTCTGTGATGGCGTAAATGTTCCGCATTTCATTTTTACGGACAAATTATTATATTCTTCCGTAATATTAAATTGCATCAAAGTTTCCTTGCCATCCGTCCATGCCCCATTTTCCTCGTTCACGGAAAAACCGCTTATACAGTATCCTTTTGCCGTTGCCTCTTTTTCCATAAAAGATAATTTATCGCCTAATTTGTACACTTTATTTTGTTGTGCATTTTCATCATAGGCGTCATCAGTTGATGAAATAGTTAAGCTGTTCATATACAAAGCTAATACCCTAGTATCCGTTTTACCTTCTACTTCTTTGGGTGATACCGCATCGGGAAGTTCAAAACGCAGATTCAACCATCCGTTCTCAGCAAATTCCCTCGGAACAATAAACTCTCGCTCTTCCCCTTCATATGCTACAAATTCTGTAACTTTGTTGTCATCCGCATATACAATCACATGTTGTGGAGCCCCATATGTTCCATATTTCATTTTTACGGACAAGTTCTCATACTCGCCCTCAAGCTCAAGCTGCATGAGAGCTTCCGTTCCATCTGTCCATGTTCCTTCAGCCTCATTCACCGAAAAACCGTATATGCAATAATCATTTGCTGTCGCATCATTGCCGAAAGATAACTTATCTCCCAAAGCATATGGATGTATTTCTAATTGTTCTTCCTGGAATGCTTTATCCGTGGAAGAAATAACTATGTCGTCCATCGCTAATGCAAGTTTTCTAAAATCCGTATTTTGCCCTCTGCTTTCCGGCGAAACAGCATCCGGCAATTCAAACCGCAGGCTTAATTTGCCGTCTGTCACATATTCATTTGGGATAATAAATTCCTTTTCCTCTACCCCTCTGCCCACAAATGAAGCAACTTTATGCTCATTAGCATAAACATTTACATGTTGTAATTCCGCATATGTCGTATACGACATTTTTACAGACAAATTCTCATATTTATCGGAGATGTCAAATTGCATTAAGGCTTCATTGCCTTCTGTCCAAGTAATATCCTTCTCCGTTACCGAAAAGCCATATACACAATGTGGTTTTGCAGTTGCCTCTTCCCCAAACAATAATGTATTGCCCAGCTTATAGGGGTATTCCATTTCCCCTGACAAATAATGCTTTCCTGTCCTTACCAGATTATCAGGGTCATTGGCATGTCCATCTACAACATATTCTGTCATACTGGGCATATAATCCTTATTCCATGTCCGTTCCCACAAATAATAGATAAACCTTCTTTCCGGGTCGTTTTTATAACATGTCTTTATAAATTCTTCATCTACTTTATCGCCGGAAGCTACAGCCGTAAAAATATCCGATAAGTATTCATATGACATCGGTTCCTGTGAAACAGTAAATTCATGATGCTCATCCGCATTTTTTATCATAAATAACGGGTTTTGATGATATACGCCAAGCTGTCCGTGGTCAGCCATAATTATAATCGTGGTATTATCATATATCCCCTTTTCTTTTAATTCATCCATAAACATATCCATTAACCGGAAGTTCCCTGCAACCTCGTCATATACATCATAAGTTTTACTCCGATCCTCCGTTAAGGTCTCATCAAACGTATAACGCGGATGCACTCCATATAAATGATATACTTTAAAACAATTATTTGCTTCCGATAAAGAAACCCTATCACGTGTAAAACATGAGTAAAACGAAACTACGTCTGACGAAAACACTTCTTTTCCATCAGATAACACTTTCAAATCCCCAAGTTCATCCATATCGAAATAAAACAAAGACTTTAACTGATGTGGCATATAATTAAACGCTACAAGCTTATATACTTTTGCTGCAAACGAAAGATAACTGCCAATCTGATACTCGCCCTCTTCTATATTGGTATACATATCATAATCAGAACCTACATAGTTAGGAGAAGTATATACTCCAACAGAATAGTTATTTTCTTTCAGCAAGGGATACAGCCCGCTTTCTTCATGGGCATCTCTTACATAATCAACATACGGTTTCTGATTTTCATACCATACGCCTGTTAAAATGTACGGCAACGCAGTCCTGGTTGTCGCATATGTTCCCAACGTATCGGGATAATATGTGAAATCGCTAAATGTATCTTTATACTCAATCTTCTCTTTTCCGTCTATTACCTCTTGCATATATGTCGAATCAAAAGCATCCAAAATAAAAACAAGGATATTATGGTCATCGGACAAATCAAGCATGCCTTCCGTCGTTACAACCGTATTATTCGGCGCACTTTTATCGGATGAAATACTTTGGATATAAAGCGTTCCAATGGTAACAACCTGCGTTAAAATAAGGACGATACACACTACCTTGCCGATAGAAAATATCTTCTCTTTTACCTTTACTACCACCAAAATAAACAATGCCAAAAATATTAATAATAAAGCTATGCTCAAAGTAGCATACAACGGAAAAGAATCCCACTCTATATCTACGCCATCAAAAACGCCGTAGTTTCTTGGGATATAATTCCCCTGGATATATAAATACAATAAAATGCAGAATATCCCTGAATAAATATACATACTTAGTTTGCTTTTTTGTAAAAAAAAGAATATGGCTGTAACTAATACAGCACTTATAACAAAGGTCATTAACAAAAGAGGCAAAAGCTGAAATAAAGAAAACCAAAACTCTGTTTCATTCGTAAAAAAAGTCTCTAACGGTGCAAAAACACTTAGCATAAAGCATAATGCTATACTAAGCCAAAGCCAGCTTTTATTAAGGAACACTTTACGCGTTCCGTCATTGCTTTTTTTATCCTTGAACATACCCTTAATCCCTCACTTGTAATTTTTATATGTTTTTTTAAAAGGTGTACTTTTGCAAACTCACATACTTAAATTCAACTTTCTTTAATCTAGCACAAAAAAAACTACATTGCAATAACTTTTTATAAATACATTAGTTTTTCTTAAAGTGTATATAAATCATTTGCAAAAGTACACATTTATAAATTTCATCTATGATATTTTAAAAAATATTTTCATATTTTCTCGCTTTTCCATAAAATGTACTGACCGGCATTCTACAGGCATCCGCTGCTTGTTGGAGTGTTATTTTTTTCTTTCTCCAATCATGGTATATTTCCTGAAAGTTATCCGGATAAGGGATTGCCGGCCTTCCAAACTTTACCCCTCTGGCTTTTGCTGCCGCAATCCCTTCTGCCTGACGCTGACGGATGTTAGTCCGTTCATTCTCCGCTACAAAAGACAACACCTGCAAAACGATATCGCTCAAAAAGGTTCCCATTAAATCTTTCCCACGTCTGGTATCCAGAAGAGGCATATCCAACACTACGATATCAATTCTTTTTTCTTTGGTAAGTATCCTCCATTGTTCCAGAATTTCTTCATAATTACGCCCTAAACGGTCTATGCTTTTAATGTAGAGCAAATCATCTTTCTTCATTTTCCGTACCATACGCTTATAAGATGGGCGGTCAAAATTTTTGCCTGATTGTTTGTCTATAAAAATATTTTTTGATGGAACAGGCAGCCCCTGAAAGGCTGTTATCTGCCTTCCCTCGTTTTGATCCCGGCTGCTGACGCGGATATACCCATAAATATTTGCCATCTTTCCTCCCTTCTTGCCGAACTGGAAGAAAGCCCCCAATTGCAGCAATTCCTTATTTTTCCTATCCCCCCAATACATAATTTTATGATTTTAGAATTAAACCACATTTCTATACTTGCCATCCCGGTTCTGCAATTTCTGTGGTTTTACATTAATACATTATAATAATCCAAATATTGCCTCCTTTACAAACCAAAAAAATGGCGCAAACGATTTTTGTCGTCTACGCCATCAAAATTTTCATATTTAAAGTTTTTCATTCATTACAGTTTATACTTAATATAGTGAGCAAACTGGAATCTTTCCTTTTTTCATCAGGTTATTTTTTCCCTTTCAGTAAAGCATTTTTTATATGGCCTAAAAAGCTTTGCTTTAACTCCGCCAGCTCTTTCTCCAATGCTTTAATATTATTAGCCAATATTACATTTTGCTCTGTCACACCCCGGTACAAATGGTCACGCTCTTCAATATCGTTCATCAACGTTTCTCTTTGCCCTATCAAATCCTGAATTAAGCAATCACGTTCGGCAAGATCCTTCACTAAAGTTTCCCTTTGCCCCATTGAATCCTGGATGATATGGTCACGTACATTAATTTGCTCTATTAAAGCCTCTTTTTCCCCTATCAGATTCCCTCTTTCCTCTCTCAGGCCCTGCACCAGGCTGTCACGCTCATGAATATCCCTTAAAAGATTTTCATTCTGCTGCGTCAAACTATGCACAGAACAATCCCTGTCCTCAATATCGCTGCACAATCTTGACCTTTGCCCTAATAAGTCCTGAACCAGATTTTCCGATTCTTGGAGCTGTCCTGCTATATCGTTTAATGCATTATCCCTGTTTTGCAAATCATCCAATAGCCTTTGATTGACTTTTTCATACTGGCTTGTCTTTATATGAAATGTTTCCAGCATACTCTCGTATTGATTATCGAAAATAATATCTGCATTTATAATTATTTTGCTGCAGTTTTTGGAAACTTTAAACTCCACAACCGGGTCAAAACTGTCAAAGCAAAAATAGCCTTCTTCATCTTTTTTACTGTCCAGTATTTCCACGTCATTTGGACCCACTGCCTCCCCTTCGGCTTCATTGCCAAAGGCCTCTATCTTCCTTATTTTAATGCATGTTTTTCTTCCTTTAACAACATACCACCTTAAATAATTTGGCGCGCCCATTTCCTCCATATGAAAGGTAAGTTCAAAATGGCTTTTCAATGTATTGAGTGGAACACTATCCAAATAATCCCATTGGCCATTGTTTTTTCTTAAAAGCGTAGAGCAGTTCATTTCATCCGGCTGTGCTTTTATACCATTGTGGTATTCCTTTGCAAGCACTCTGACAGCTTCCTCATCTTCTTTTTTTTGCTCGTCAGCATAGTTTATCCTTTCACTGCTATTGGTAATGGCATTGAGTAGTTTCCTCATTTCCGTAAACGTCTCAGGAAAATGGATACAATCCGCTTTATCCCCCAAGGCATCCATAAAATCGTTTAGTCTCGTATAGTTAACAGGGCCAACTCCATACCGTTCATATATTTTGTTCAAAAAAATAACATGTTCCTCTTCTCCCCAAAAAAAGAAATCATTTAGTATTGCACCTGTGGGCACAAAGGAGATTAATATTTTGGTCTGTTTGTGCCTATCATATAATCTTGTGACCTCCCAGGGCACTTCCGCATTTCCGCATACTTTTGACACATCCTCATATTTATCGTCAATATCATCTGCAGGATGGGGTTTAATCATATACTCTAAATTAGACAGCACCCTGAGCCCTGCCCTTAGAAGATATTCTTCCATGCTTTTTCCCGCCAATTTGTGCAGCTTGATATAATGCGTATCAAAGTACACGATTTCAGACGCAAATTCATCCTTTTCCCCGGCAGGGAATATCATCTTCAGGTATGGAAGAAAATTACGGAGAAAATCCTCTGAGTGAAAACTTTCCCTCATATGGAGGCTGCAAAATTCTTCTGCCACAATCTGATTTCCCGTATCCAGTTTCCATAGCTCATCAATATCTGCTTTGCTCACCTGCAAGTCTTTATATGCAAAATCATTCTTTACGAACTGTATACGCTTCTCCAAATCGTTAATTTGATACATACCTTCCTCAATGACAACGGTATGCGCTATGCCGGACGCCTTTTGGAGCAATGATAAACCAATTTCTTCCCACCCCAGCATATGAAAGACATCCTTACTTCCAAATTTAATTCCCTCCAGCTCCCCATGAATTAATTCTTTATTTCCGCTTTGGGTATCTATAATATATATTTTGTCAAAAAACGGGAATTGCTGCAATTTAGGCACTATCTTCATCAAGTTTGGCACATGGTTTGGAAGAATCAAATTGACCATCATTTTCGGTTTGCAATGGGCTATATCATATTTATAAATTAATGTATATATGATTATCACTAAATGAAACATTGATGTACAATTATAGTAATACATATTTCCCTCCTGTCCCAAGTTAGTCCTATACCTTGCCAGACTATTTTTTTATTTTCTCTTCCATCATCTTTCTAACTTTCTCCAAATCGCGCAAAGTATCAACCGACAGGCTTTCTTCATATACATATTTATACTTCACTTTAATACCGTTTTCCATAAACCTCAGCGGTGCATACTCTTCAACCCTTTCCAAATTCCCAATCGGGGTCTTCGCAAAAAAATCAAGCGCGGCTTTGTTAAAGCACATCACTCCTACCGCTTTCTTATAGTCAAAAAGAACCGTTTTCTGCGGATATGGGATCGGGCTTCTGGAAACGAACATCCCTTCATTTTTATCATTTACCACAACCTTAAGGTTAGACGTATCAATCAATTCAACCGGATCCTTAATCGGCTTCATCAAGCCGAACATAATCGGCTCTTCCACTACCTCATCCGGGAAAATCAGCTCAATTGCTTCAGGGGTTATCAAAGGCTCATCCCCACATATCATAACGTAATAATCTGCGTCCACATATTGTGACACTTCACAAACCCGGCCTATTGCCTGTTCATGACCGCCAGTCATAAGAACATCCATACCGTATTCCTTGCATATCGCTTCTATTCTTTCATCATCGGTCGCAACATAGACTCCGGCAAAGCCTCCCACTTTTTTTGCCTGGTGGTAGACCCACCATAGCATCGGTTTCCCGCAAATATCAATTAACGGTTTCCCAGGCAATCTTGTAGAGCCATATCTGGATGGTATTACAGCTACTATTTTCATTCTTATCATCCCTCTCCTTCTATTATACTGATCAATTCATTTACCAACATAGCCCTTAAATGCTCGTCTCCATGAGTGTACCGTTGATTATCAATAATATTTGAAATGCTTTCTTCCTTAGATGCATTATTATTTAAAACAATTATTGTATCTGCCATCAATACAGCTTCCTCTATACTGTGCGTAACAAAAAGGACTGTCACATTATACTTTTTACAAATATTTTTCGTTAACTGCTGCAAAGATTTCCTTGTCACAGCATCCAAGGCTGCAAATGGCTCATCCATCAATAAAACTTTCGGCTTTAATGCCAAAGCTCTGGCAACTGCAACCCTTTGTTTCATCCCTCCCGATAATTGATATGGGTAGCTTTTCCGGAACTCTTCCAGCCCAATTTCCTTTAACAAGTCATTGCTAATCTTGCTTGCCTCTATCCGGTTTTGTGCCGTCTTAGTTGCTAACAATGGGTGTATTATATTCTCACTTACCGTTTTCCATGCAAAAAGCTGATTAAAATCCTGAAATACCAGCAATATATCTTTACTTGGTTTGCTATGAGGCATCCCTTCCAGCAGGATTTCCCCATCTGTCTGCTTTTCCATTCCTGCAAGGATCCTCAGCAATGTGGTTTTTCCACATCCCGAAAAGCCTAAAATGCATACAAATTCGCCTTCCATTACATCCAGCGAAAAATTCCTAAGTACATGCTTTTCTCCATTGTTGACATTAAAATATTTTTGCAAATTTTTTATTAGGAGAATTTTCTTATTTCCCATCAGACATTCCCCATTTCTCTATAGTATATTTTTCCACAAGCCTAAATAAAAATTCTTCAACGAATACGCCAATCACGATTATAATAATAATTCCAACAAACACCTTATCCATGCTGCCATAAGAACGCGCCTTATAAATATAATATCCAAGGCCTCCCAATGTACCAATCATCCCAAAGACCATCTCGCCTGCAATCAAAGCCCTCCATGCACGCCCCCATCCAATTCTCAATCCGGATAACAAATATGGCATAATACAAAAGAAATAAATATGGATTACCCTGTTCCATAGCGTACATTCTATATTGTCTGCCCAATCCGTATACGTGCCCGGTATAGAATGAAGCCCTGTCAATAAATTCGTCGTCAGCGGCCATGCCACTCCATGCAAAATCAGTGCCAGCAAAACCCCATTCCCCAAGCCAAACCACATCATAAAAAGCGGCATCAATGCTACCCCGGGCAAAGGGTTTAAAATGGTGCATAATGTCCTGACAAAGCTTTCTATAATCTGCGTACACATGCATAAAACCGCTAAGATTCCCGAAACAAAAATACTTACAACAAATCCCACCAGAACAATTTTCAAGGAATTAAGGACTTGCAGCCCTAAAACCCCCTTGTCCAACTCTTCTATCATTACTTTGATAACTTCGCTGAAGGGAGGCAAAATATAAGTATTTACAAGGTCTAACCTTGTTACCGCCTCCCATGCTATAAGCAGAATCAAAATCCAAATAATTTTAATATAAAAAGCATCACGTTTCATGACTATTTACCCTGTAATTTAAGCAGCGCCTCATAGTTGCTTAATTCTTCAAATTTCTTCGGTTCATTTTCAAGCAAACCCATTTCATAGAGCAATTGCGCTTGTTTATCATATCCCGTTATCTCCAAAGTCGGAGGCATCGCCATCAACGTTTCCAACACAATATCTTCATCTATTTCCCATTCTTCAGCCAGCACTGCAGCAATTCTTTCCGGTTCATCATAGCAGAGCTGTAACGCCTCTTCCCTCGCTTTTATATACGCCTCTACAATTTCAGGATGATTCTCATAAAAATCTTCCGATACAATCTCTACAGGTCCTATTCCATATTCCAAAACAATATCCGTCAAATCGCAAACTTCATGGATTGAATCTGTATTGTCTGCTTTTATCAATGTCGGGAATGATAATATCAACCCCTGTACGCCATTCCCGCCGCTTAGAGCGGCCAAACCGTCCGCATGAGGCATAATCTGGAATGAGCTGTCAAACATCGATGATTCCATCCCCAATTCATACGCCTGGGCCAAAAAAGCAATATGCATAATGCTTCCCAACCCTAAAACAGAAATCTTGTCCGTATCCGTAAAATCTAAGATGCTTTGGATTCTCTCTTCATTTGCATATACTTTAATAGGAGAAGCGCCGTCCCGGGCAATCATAACCAACGGCAAGTCACTTTCCATGGACATAATATAAGCCGGAAGTGCGTAGGAAGCAATATGGACATTCCCGCTCAGAACACCATCCCTTAAATCAGATGCTGCTGCAAGGCTTGTCCATTCCACTTCTACCCCATCCGGCAAATATTTTTCCAAAAGGTTTTCATGCATAATAATACCAGCGCTTAAATCAGAAAAAGATCTTGCGTAATTGATAACAACTTTATCTATTGTTTTGCTATCATTTTGCCCCCCCTCGCGCGCATCCGCATAAAAATACTAAATTCAAGCATAAAATTAATGAGATTAACTTTTTCATTTCAATCTGCCTCCTCTTTTGGATTAAAAATATAATCATTTATAAGTTTACATTAAAAATGCAATTCTGTCACAATACTTTTTTCAGAAAAAATTCTGCCAGCTCAAAATCCATCTGTGTATCAATATCTATAGATTCTTTTTGTTCCATAATATATGCTATACAGTTTTTCCCCAAAAAGTTTTTGTTGGTACAAAACTTGTCTGTTTTTCCCATGTATATTGCCCCGTTCAGCCTGTAATAAGCAGGCAGCTCCTGCCTGCAGGCCCGCTTCACTTCTTCAGGGATAAAATCATCTAGCCTCAAATCATCCCCCAAAACCCCGGACCACAACGGTGAATGCTCACACTCACAGACACTGACTAAAAAATCAGCTTTTTTCCTGCAAAACAATTGATAGGCATCTTTTAAATGCCCACTGTTCCGAAACGGGGACGTAGGCTGCAATTTACACACTTCATCAAAGTTTATCCCTTGTTGTTGGTAAAAAGATAAAGCATGGAGGATTACATCGTCAGAAGAAACCATGTCCCCTGAAATATCCGCAGGACGTAAAAAAGGAACCTCCGCCCCATAGTTAAGCGCAACATCGGCTATTTCCCTGCTATCAGTCGATACAATTACCTTTTGAAAAATGCCCGAATCTATAGCCGCCCTTATCGTATAGGCAATCAGCGGCTGCCCTGCCAGTTGTTTTATATTTTTGCCCGGAACCCCTTTAGAGCCTCCTCTGGCTGTGATTACTGCCAACATATGTTTTCACCTTCTGCATCTTATTATTATTTTCATCTTAGTTTTATTTTCACTTTATTTTTATTGCCGGAACCCCGGCATATATGCCCGGCTCATTGATATCCTTTATGACCACTGCCCCCGCCCCGATTACCACATTACTGCAAATATTTATCTTATCTTTGATTATGCTCCCGGCGCCGCATAACACATTATCCCCAATTACAGTACGCCCGCAAACAGTTGCCTGTGGTGCAATATGGGTACTATTCCCAACCTTTGCCTCATGCTCTATTATGCTTCCTGTATTGATAATCGCATTCTCCCCAATTGACGCTAAAGGACCAATATGTGCATTTGGCGCAACAAAAGTCCCCCTGCCGATTTTGGCTTCTCTTCCAATACGTGAAGAAATTGATACCACAGAAATACAATATCCAATATCTCTATCCCCAAACCCATCAAACAACGCTTTTCTTTTTTTATTATCTCCAATTGCTATGATATAACCATCACACTCTTTCAGCTCATATCTTTGCTCCACTTTACAGCCCATAATAACTTCATTGCGCTTTGCCTCTTCATCCACAAGTATTATCTCCATGTTTTCATCCATTTCATACAAGGCGTCAATAATACTTCTGGCATGCCCTCCGCATCCGTATATGGCTATTTTACCCCCCCCCGGCGAACAAATCTTTTAGCTCCTTATACGTCCTGACTTCCTGCTCATGATACTGCGCTGCCGGATATGGCGGATAACACATGGCGCGTATAAACCGCTCTTTCATACCGTCATCCATAGAGTCTTCAATCCGGCCTTCCATTGGGCATCCCCTTTTATATTTTGTGCCCTCTCCTTTTTGCGCCACCCCTTTATATCCTTTTTCCACCAGAGACAATGCCTCCAAAAAATAATCCATACTTTCAAACATCACTCTGTTGTATAAAGTTAGCTGCGTGTCAAAATCCTCTATTTTTATCGCTTTTTGAAGGATAATCTTGCCTGTATCGCATCCCTTATCTATATAATGGTATGTAAACCCGCACTCTTTTTCCCCATTAATCATCGCCCATGTAACGCTGCTGCACCCGCGGTATTTAGGCAGCAACGCAGGATGCAAATTAAATATTTTGCCATTTACAATATCTATAACATCCTGTTTAATCATCCACCGGTAATAAATGGAACAAATTACATCCGGAATAAAAGGCATATTTCCTACTTCGATTTTATCCAGACTATATTTTACATTTTTCTTCATGCACAGGCCTTCCAAATCTGCTATGCAATTCTCCGTTTCATGTGTGTAAACGTATACCTCATGTCCCTCTTCCAGTAATAGCTCCAACGCCTTACAGCCTGTCCAATGATAACCGCACAATATTATTCTCATAACGCTAAAGTTCTCCCTACATGCACTGCCCTTTTATCGCATCTATACTTGCCAGTATTTCCGCTGCACTCCCTATTGTTTCAAGAGTAACAGGGATATGGGAATCATATATTTTATAAAATTCTCTTACTATTTCACTTTCTTTTCTTAAAGGTCTATGCTCATCTATTCTTCCATCATTGTCACTAAGATGGAGCCATCTAATATCATTTCTGAGCATATTACATTCCTGCACAAAATCCAGCCCTAACGTATTGGCAGATACATGCAAGTGCCCCAGGTCCAGAAGCAAATTGAAATTCAATTGCTTTTTCATTCTCATTATAGAATCATAATCTGTCATCATCATATAATTATGATAACCAAAACTTTTATAATTCTCAGCGCTTAAAACATTATTTTCAAGAAAAACCTCTATTCCATTTTCCGCACATAACCGGGATAAAAAACAATAAGCGGTGCAAAACCTGTCATATGCTTTATCCTCCTCATAAATAACCCTATCATTTAGCCTTTTTCCGATTTCATCCGTACTAATCTCAACCATAAAGCCCGCATGAACAGAAAGTACCTTACAGTCAATCCGTTTTAGCATATCAACACATTGGATATAGTGGTTCAGGGATTCCTGGTAAATTTTATCGTTGCACGATGCTAAATTAACCACAAAAGGCTTTACAGGCGGCGGAAAATACGCATGGCAAGCATAATTTAAATGGTGCTTCTGCTTTAACATCTGCAAATCATCTTCTATCCCATCATAATAATCCGTTCCACCTGACAATTCGATGTTCCTAATGCCATTGCTTTCCAAATATTGTATAACTTCTGCAATTTTATTCTTTTTTATGCATGATGACGATACATATATCATATCTTTCCCATTCTATCCCAATTCTATGATTTCATTTACTTCATAGTTCCTTTGAGCAATATTACCGATTACGTTGTCAAAATACAGTGCTGAAATACCTTCTCCGTTTGTTCTTTTAGCTACGATATTTTCCCCGCTAAATTCCGTTCCTGCCTCTATTCTTTTGCCAGCTACTAAACATTTCTGCAAGGATTTCCTTGTCATCTGTTCCGAACAGGTCGGCATCTTTATTCCATTCCCCAAATATGCCTCAACTCTTCTGATATCTGCCACTAGTTGCTTCAGTTCGTCCGGTGTAACCGATGCTTTGTGATCCGGTCCCTCCATATTCTTATCTAAAGTAAAATGCTTTTCAATCACTTTTGCCCCTTTCGCCACAGCATAAGGTGATGCCCCAACCCCTTTTGAATGGTCAGAATACCCTACTAATATATCAAATTCCCTTTTAAACGTATCTATTACCGATATATTAGCTTCATCATCACAAATGGGATAATTTGCTGTGCATTGAAGCAAAATGACCTCTTTATTAATTGGGCATATGGTTTCCAATGCAATCTTGACTTCTTCCAAATAGCACATACCCGCAGACAAAATAATCGGTTTATGAATGGATGCTGCTTCCCTTAAAAACTGAATATTAGTCAAATCGGTTGCTGCAATTTTAATAGCCGGAACTTCCAGCTTTTGTATTTCCTTTAAGCTGGCTGCTTCAAAAGGTGTTGTTAAAAATAAAATCCCTTTTGCCTTACAATACTCCTGCAATATTTTGTTTTGTTCATAACTTACTTCCAGCTTTTTCAGCATCATATACTGATTTTCAGAAGCATCTGTCGTCTTCTTTTGATATGGCGCTTTAGCAATGGATGGAAGAATTAAATCGTCTGCCTTAAACGTCTGGAATTTCACAGCGTCTACACCTGCTTCACATGCGGCATCTATTAATTTTTTTGCAAGTTCAATATCACCATTATGGTTAACGCCCGCTTCACCAATTATAAACACCGGCGAAACCTCCGATATTTCTTTATTTTGAATAAAGATTTTTTTGCAAAATCCCATTCTCTCCATCCCGTTACCCTCCCCATTATATCCGGTTGTCCTTATCATATGCTTCAATCCTCGTAAGAGCTTCTTTACAGTCCGCTATCTCTTCATCTGAAATAACCGAAGCCAGTTGGTCCACCAAAGGCTTTGTATTTTCTTTCGTTCCGTTTATGCAATTAAAGCACAAACTCCCTTTTAAATCATTGCATAAATGTTTATTCCTTAATTCCTTTACTATCTTATTATTCCATGCTGACTTTAAATCCGATTTATGCAAATCAGCATACGCCAGATAATTATTCGTATCCATACAACACGCTGTCAGGTAACCCTCCACAGTTACATGCAGCCGATTGAATACCATTGGGCAGGGGGCCTTTTTACGCGCATCCACATCGCACTCTACCGCACTGTCGCTTAAGAATAAATCTACCTCCGGCATCAGCCCTTCATGGTTCATAACATGATATATCGCTAATTCATCACATAAAGGTTCTAATTTTTCCCTGATTGCATTCTCATTTGAATTATATCTCGTGGCAACACTGGACACATAAATATTAATTGGAATTTGATGTTTTTCTTTGTAACCGTAAAGCCACTCCAAATTTTTTAATACAGCTTCTAATTCATCCCTTCCATGTATCAGCTTATAGGCTTCCCTTTCTACTGCATTTATCGAAAATTTTATGCTGTCAACGCCTGCATCTATTGCCTTTTTCATCCGTTCCGGTTCTGCTAATGCACCATTCGATGTAATATACACATATTCATATCCTTTTTGTTTCGCATACAGAATAATTTCATCAATATCCTGATACAAAAAAGATTCACCCATCATGAAAAGCGCCAATTCCCGTACGCCCATATCATATGCCTCATCCACCATCCTTTTGGCAAAAGGAAGTTCCATCATTTTGATTGACCGTTTCATTTTACGATGCGAACAGAATAAGCAACGATGGTTGCACGCATTAGTAAGTTCCAGCATCATAGAAAACGGCCTGTCGACCATTTCCGCCTTTTCATGAATCCTGCTTACTAATGTTTTTTTGTTTTCTGACATATATGGCTCCTTTATCTCTCCAAATACGGGAAGTTGCATGACTTGCACATCGGTATCTTCCACCATTCACCTTTTCTATGCTTATCCCGCATGGCATTCAATTTTTCCGAATGCCATAACTCTTCAATAGAATCTACTTTTGCATTTCCTATTACGTAATCCTCTTTAAAATTAGGGCAGCAAACTTCCACATTTCCATTATAATTTATAATCATCCGCTGCCAAAGCTGGGCACATGTAAACTGGCATTCTTTCATATTGATTAACTTGCCCGTCACCTCATCCTGGACTTCATATTCCGACACCAAAACCGGTTCTTTGACCAAACGGTTAAAGCTTACTACATCCGCTAAAGTCCCCCCCCCAAATAATTTTTTGTAGTCTTCCATTTCATCTATTGTTTCATCCTGCATAACCATAGAAACCCTAATCATTGTATTCCATGCTTTTTTAGCATTCCTGATACTGGCAAATTCTTTTATATTCTCCAAAACTTCTTCATACTTAGCTCCTACCCTGATTTTTTCATATTTTTCTTTTGATGCCGCATCAAACGAAAACAGCATCCTGTCAATCCCTGCATCAATAATTTCCTCGGAAAGTTCCCTGTTCAGCAATACACCGTTTGTATTTGCCATAACATCTATAATACCCTTTTCCTTCGCATATCTTACCATTTTCACAAAATCTTTATGAATTAACGGTTCTCCTCTATGCGTCAGTTTGACTGCATAGACTTTAGGCCCTTCTTCAGTCACTTCATCAATTATCTTCTTAAAAACATCAAACGAAAGTAATCCTTCGGAATTAAGGACTGTCTTTTCATCTTTTTGAAGGGCAATCGTCCTTGGGCACATCGTACACCGTAAATTGCATGCATTCGTCGGCTCAATATCTAAATTGAGAGGATACCTTTCCACAATCCCATTTTGAGGATTTTCATTCCACTTTCTCCTGTATTCCCAATACTCCTCCGTTTTTAAGCTTTCCCATCTTGCATAATTCTCATTTTTAATTTCCAAAGAATCGGGATGTGACGGATTAATAACAACCTTTTTTTCCATAAAATATCCTTTCTGCACTCTAAATTAACTTTGCTAAAACTTCCTTCATTCTCAAAATATCTTCCGAAGTTATATCCAATGATGTGGGCAGGCTGAATCCTTGTTTTGATAGCTCCACGCTGTTTTGGTTTGAAAAAACATATTCCCGGTAGATTTCCATTTCGCTCAGAGGTATGAAAAACGGACGCACATCAATACCTGCCCGTTTCAGTTCCTTCATGCAAATTTCCCTCATATGTTCCGGTACAAGAACCGTCACCAGCCATGCGATTTTTTGCCGGTCTTCTAAAATATACTGAAATTCAATAAAAGGGATGGACCCTAATATCGTACGGTACATTTCCTCAAGCTCATTCCTTTTCTCCAACATAACATCTATTTTTTCTAATTGTGCCATCCCAATCGCTGCCTGTAAATTAGTCATCCTATAGTTATATCCTATTATTTCATGGTAATATTTCCTCTCTTTACTCATACCATGATCTTTTAGCAACCGGATTCTATTATTTAATTCCTCGGAATCCGTGAGGCACATCCCTCCTTCGCCAGTGGTTATCACCTTATTCCCAAAAAAAGAAAAACAGCTTATATCCCCAAATGAACCCACTAACCGCTGTTCAAAAGCTGCTCCATGCGCTTCTGCACAATCTTCTATTACAAATAAATTATATTTATTTGCTATATGCATAATTTTTTTCATATTGCATGGCTGCCCATAAATATGTACCGGAATAACCGCTTTGGTTTTCGGTGTAATTGCCTTTTCTATTTCATCCGGGTTTATGCACCAACTATCTTTCTCAATATCCACTATCACAGGAGTTGCCCCAACATATAAAACGGCATTGATTGTCGCAGCAAAAGTAATATCCGGAACAATAACTTCATCCCCCGCCCTTATGCCAAGCGCCAACAATGCCAAATGCAAGGCTGCCGTTCCATTCGAGACTGCAACGCCATATTTCACTCCGCAATAATTCGCAAAATTTTCCTCAAACATATCAATATATTTTCCCGTACTGGATACCCACGTAGAAAGAAATGCATCCGTCAGATATTTAAATTCATTCCCCTTTAATTCCGGCTTGGAAACCGGAATGCTTATCCTTTTATTATATTCATAATAATTTACTACTTGATTCGACTCATTGACAATCGGTATAATACGGATTTTGCTGCTGAATTTCTCAATGATTTCAATAGCATCATCTTTCTCAGTCATGTATACATATTGAGGGTTCAAATTCTCCTGTATCTTATCCGAAAGGGTTTTGCCGCTTAATAATAAACGCCTGATATCGCCATCTACAATTACACCCTGCAGTTCCCTTCGCTCATTGACAATAAAGGTCGTTCCCTTTTTCCCTCTGTTGATGGCTTCCAATGCATCTTTTAAAGTTCCGTCAATGCTACATAATAACTGTTCTACTTCCATGCTTATTTTTCTCCCCGCACTATTAAATACTCCGAATTTCCCATTGACTCCATTTCTGCCATATATGCCGCATTCATGGTTGGCGTTACAAAATCATATGTGCTGTGCCCTCTGGGTTCTTTCTCATTTAACCAATGAAGCAAATTCCCCAACCCATATTTCTGCTTCTTTTCTATTGAGATATTTTTAAAGCCAGCCTCCTCAAATATCATCTTTAAACATTCTTCCGAGAAAATCCACGGGTGCTGCACTTGAAAAATAAACTTATCAAACCGCTCTCCCAATAACTGCCTTAATACGGGATAGTCAGTGGGCGTACCTACAATACATTTCCCGCCTTGCTTCAACAGTTTATAGATATCACTGGCAAATTCTTTTGGTTCCGAAACATGCTCTATTACATCAAAGCTGGTAATCACATCTACTTTATCTGCATAATCTTTACATGCTTCGCCGGCATAGGAATATACTTTATAGTTTCGCTCCTTAAGACCTTTATGGTAACTTTTTGTTGGTTCCACAGCGATTACCGTATCTGCAACTCCCGAAACGAAATCCAAAAAACACCCCCCTCCGCACCCAATATCCGCTACTACTTTATCCCGGAATATTTCAGTTCCGGTCATGTTAAACTTATCCAGCACATCTCCATCAACCCGTTCCCTGTATTCACCGTTTTCGTAAAAACCTTTGTCTTCTTTATTTTGTGCCTCATTCCAAATTGCCTTGCACATTTGGCATTGATATACCGGCCACTTTTCTTTCGTATATCCGTCCAGCAAACCGGTTTTTATTACCCCATTATAAATTACTTTTACATTTTCACTGCCGCATAATTTGCATCTCATTCTTCTTTCCTCGTTTTACCGTATAATGTTCCCCATATGGACCTTTGGAAACGATTAATTTTCTCTTCGTTTTCTTTACAAACACGGTTGCTTCTTTCCAGTTCCATACAGAGATTCTCATACTGCTTATCCCTATGTTCAATGTCCTGCATTAACTGTTGGATAACATCATCCCGTTTGTTTATATCATCCGTTAACTGCCGGAAGGAATTATCCCTTTTTTCTATATCTCCCGTTAACTGCCGGATAGAATCGTCCCTTTTTTCTATATCTCCCATTAACTGCCGGATAGAGCCATCCCTTTTTTCTATTTCAGAGGACATATCCTGCAGGGCATCATCCCTCTTCTTTATTTCGGAGGACATATCCTGCAGGGCATCATCCCGTTTCTTGATATCATCCGTTAATTGCTGTATAGCTGCACTTTGTTCCTTGCTGTAATTCTCTAAACTGTTATATAGCTTATTCCTTTGCTCAATACTCCGGTTCAGTTCCTCAATTGCCTTATCCCTTCCATCTATATCCGTCAGTAATGCTTTATAGCTGTTTTGGGCCTCCTGCATCCCTTCCCGGTAGACTCTCACCGCCGCATCATATGATTTCCCGCATACATAGTCAAATGCAATCTCTATTTTTTTGACATCTTCTAACGGATAATCTATATCATAAATAGAATCAAAATTGTTCCTGTAATAATATCCTTCTTCATCACAGCTGACATTTTCCCAATCAAGCCTATCTACTATAGATTCCACAAGATTTTCCTTGAATGCCAGAATGCCGGTAACTTTAACGCGTATTGCCAATCCCCTGGTCACATACCATTGCCATGCATTTCCTCCGATGCCCTCAAGTGTAGCTAAATCAAATACCGCTTTTACGCTTCCTCTTTCCGAATCAATTACAATTGGAGCTTTGATTTCTTTCCCTTCAACCACCAATGTGGAAACGTTATGTCTTGAAGGTATTTTATTCCATAAATACAAGTAATTGTCTTTATAAAAAGCATTGGACCGCTTTATTTCATCAATATATAATTCCTCAAAACTTTTTTCCTCCGCTCCTCTTAATTTACGGATGATTTCGGATAATTCGCTAAAAGTCTCCGGAATATATATCCCTTGGTTACCATATACTTCCATATATTTCTCTGCAAAAGCATAACTTGGTCGAATATTGCTGTAATCTTCATATATTTTAAATAATAAAATAATAGGGGTTTTATAATCCCCCCATATAATACGTCCATTTAAAACGACATTAGAAGAACAAGTTATACAAATTGGGATGTTTTCCCTTTCTGTCAACAGATTAATGACTTCCCACGGAATATTATTGTCATCCAAAATCTCATAATTTATATCTTTATATTTATATTCATCGCTATCATTGGGATGGCGCTTTATGATTATCGTCTCCCCTTCTGCCGCATGCATGATTTCATTCAATATATAATTGTCTAACTCTGCCGATATCCATCCGAGCTGCGTAAAATAAGAGTCAAAAAATACAATATTTCCTTTTAGCCTATCGGCAACAT
>Ga0137307_101016_pt1 | contig 28835 bp, 21 predicted proteins | sample NAcewD2O_March_2_FD_97180 | JGI IMG/M metagenome (GOLD analysis project Ga0137307, IMG submission 97180) | Mouse cecal microbial communities from Vienna, Austria - N-Acetylglucosamine amended D2O_March | ecosystem: Host-associated > Mammals > Digestive system > Large intestine > Cecum | place... | reverse complement strand
TGTCCTTGCTTGAAAGTATAACTCTTAATAATTTAGTTTTTTAATTCCCTATGGGAAGTGCGCATTATGGCTATTGTTTTTTTGTTCGCAGATTTGCCGCAGCTACGATAAACAGATTGGCAACGCTTTTATCGCACAGTCGCGAGAATATAGCTTCGCCGTAACGGGAAAGCAGGGCGTCGGGGGTAAGGTTGGTGGAAACTACGGTATATTTCTTTCTCAGCCAGCGTTCGTTTATTACGGAGTACAAATATTCGCGCGTCACGTTTTTAAGCATCGCCTCCGTGCCGAGGTCGTCTATGCACAGCACGTCGCAGTCGAGCATTGGCGTAAACAGATCCACATAATCGTCTATCGCAAACTGAGTGTGATAGTCTTTTGCGCGCTTTACGAATTCGAACGCGCTTATAGTGACCGCCGCCGCGCCGCGTTGCATTAGTTCGGTCGCTATAGCGGATTCGAGAATCGTTTTTCCCGTTCCCGACGAACCGACGATAACAAAAAAAGGTTTATCGCCGTCGGGGAAAGAATTTATAAAATTTTCAGCTGCGTCGTATAGTTTTTTAAGAGTTTTCGGCGCAGTGGATCTTGCCGATCCGAAATCGGCGAGCGGAAGCGTAAGGTTGTCCGAATTGGACGTGATCACGTTTTTTATAACGCAACCGCAATATCTGCCGTTTACATAACCGCTGTCCTTGCATTTATCGCAACGGCAGGGCGGTTCTATATCGGACTTTTTAAGTCCGGCTTTTTTTGCCGCAGCCGCCAAGCTGTCGCGCGCCGCAGTGAGTTCGTTAGGCAATCTTTGCGCGTTTTTTATCGCCTCGTCTTGATATTTGACGTATGCAGAGTGCAATTCCGCATTACCGCTGAGCGCATTGCGCCACACTTCGAGCCCGGCGTCGAGGTCTGCTCTCCGACGGTCGGTTATATTTTTTACCGCGCGTTTATAATCTATCATTATTCGTCGTCTCCCGTTATTCGAGTAAACATGGAGTTCAAGTCGTCGGCGGACATGCGTTCGTAAACGACGCGACCCTTATCGGCATCGGTTTGCGGCGCGTCCGCAGTTCTGTCGGCGACGGCGGTTACGGCGCCCGTCACCGTCTTTATATCGGCGTTCGCCCAATCGCGCAAAAGCTTATTCATGTATGCAAGCGGATTTTCTTTGCCTACGGCAAGCGAGCAGGCGTAATCGATAAGATCTTCGGGCGAACCGAATTTTTCGGTCCAATTAGCGTAATACGCGCGGTGAACGTCTTTTACCGCGCCTTTAACGCCGAGAGTTTTGAACAGTTTTTCTATTTCGCCGTCATAACGGTTTTCGTGTTCGAGATTTTTAACGATTTCTTTTTCGGTAGTGCGGCCGTTGGCAAAGTAGTCGCGCAATACTGCGTCGAGATCGCCGAGTCGTTTAAGCCCGTTGCGCATACAGTAGTCGGCTGCGGCAAGTATAGCGTTCGGTTCGAAACCCATACCCAACCACGGGTTTATATAAGTGGAAATTTCGTAATCGACGTTTTCGAGATAAATGCCGAGTATCTTGTTCACCGACTTCGCGAGCTTGTATACCTGTTTGCGCTCCTCTTCGTATTTATCCACGATATCGACGGAAAATAAACCGAGATCGTGATATTGCTTGAGTTTTATATCGAGCACCGGCGCTCCGCCGCGCTTGACGTACGCCGCCGCGTGAACGATAAATTCCTGTTCGAATTTATATTCGGTACGCCATTTTTTATATAATTGCACCGATTCGTGATCGACTTTCTTGCCCATAACGGACATAACTTCGCTGAGACCTTTATAATAAACGCCGTATTCGTCCAACCGATCGCCTACCGCGTCGGCGGTGCGGTAACCGTCCTGCGCAAGATTGCGCGCAACGGCGAGAATATACTGACATGAAACGTTGGCGCCTTTAAGATCGACGCAGTATTTTATGATAAGCACCATGGCTTGCCATTCGAGATTGAGCTTTTCCATGAGCGCGTAATACTCGTTGTACTCGTTGGGCGCGATCTGGCGTTCGGATATGTACAGTTGGGCTTGACGGTTGAATTCACCGTATTTGTCGACATCGAATTTTTTGATTTTCGGTCGAGCGGTGCGCGGCGAAAAATAGCAGATCTCGTCGCCCAACCGCGACATAAGTCCTTGGTCCGTCCAATATTCTATTGCGGTTTCTACGGTCGTGATATCGAGATCGAGCCGTCGCGCAAGCCTATCGAGGCTGTCGTCCTTATCGCCCTTACGCGCGGCAAGCGAAAGCCCGTAAAGATAAACCTTTACGTAATCGCCGTCGGCGTACGGCATGTACTCGACTATAAATTTATTTTCGACGGTAATAGCGCCGTCAAGACTTGCTTCCGACGACAGTTTAAACATGGTTATGAAGCCTCATTTGCTTGAATATTTATGCTGAAAGTATTATAATAAACAGTTGTAAAGTATAAAACTTGTATTTATGATACCACTAAATCGTAAGTTTTTCAACTGTTTAAGATAAAATTGCGCGGAGAAGAAATTTAAAAATGAAAATCCTACACACTGCCGACCTGCACTTGGGAAAAAAGTTGAATAAAGCGATGCGACTCGACGAGCAATGCGCCGTTATAAAGGAACTCGGCGAGATCGCCGACGCGGAGGACATCGACGTAATAATCATTGCCGGAGATATTTTCGACGCGTCCGTTCCGCCGGCAGAGGCGGAGCGCGTGTTTTACCGCAGCATACTCACGCTTGCGGAACACGGCAGGGCGGTTGTCGCGCTCGCCGGCAACCATGACGACGAAAAACGCATGTGCGCCGCAAAACCGCTTGCCGACTTGCAGGGCATAGTGCTTGCCGGAGAGATAGACTATTCGGCGCTCGGCGCGGAAACGCTGTCCGATCCCACGCCGCCGCCGTCGCTGTACGCGCTTGCGGACGCAGCCGATTATCTTCAGAAACAGCGCATCAAAATAACGGGGCGCTACGGCGGCATTACCGTTACAAAAGGCGAAGAAAAGACCAATATCGCGCTTGTGCCGTATCCGTCCGAGGGGCGGTTGTCGCGCTGGTTCGAACAGGACTATAAGATAGCGTACGACGAACGCGTTAAGCTGGCGATAGAAAAGGCGTGCGAATTTTTCGACGATAACTATAATATTCTGTGTACTCATTTGTTTTTGACCAAAAACGAAAACAGCGACGCGTTGGGCGGACTTGTGGCGTTGCCCGTGACCGTTTTGCCCGAAAAAGCCGATTACGTTGCGCTCGGGCATGTGCATAAACACCTAAGGATAAGCAAATCTCCGGTTGCCGAATACAGCGGTTCGCCGCTCCAATACGCATACGACGAGGGTAGAAATAAATCGGTCAATATTATAGATACGGCAAAGCGAACTGTCACGCAAACCGTACTCAGATCGGGCAAAAAACTGACGGAAACGGAAGCGGATAACTTCGAAGAGTGTATGGCGCGGCTCGATTTCTTTAAAACCGATTACGTGCGGTTGCTGTACAGCGGCGAACCGCTTACCAAGACGGAAACTGCGCAGATCCGCGCGCACGAGGCTTTTAACGATCTTGCGGTAACGGCAACGCTTAGGAACGATAAATCGATAGAGCGGCGCGCGCACTTACGCGACGAAGAGATATTCGAGCTTTATTATAAAGCGCACAATAAAGACGTTTCGCCGTCGGCGGAGCTAAAAGCTGCGTTCGTCGAACTTATGGAGGAAATAAAAAATGAAACCCGTTAAGCTTGTTATCGAGGGAGTAAATTCGTTTACCGACGCGCAAACGCTCGATTTCGAGGCGGCGGGGCGCAGTAATCTGTTTTGCATAAGCGGAAAAACGGGCGCCGGTAAGACCACGATATTCGATAGCATCATGCTTGCGCTGTACGGAAAAAGCAGTAAAGGCAATCTTGCCGACGTTGTAAACCTTTCGCGCATGAGCGCGCGCGTAACGCTCGATTTTATTTCGGACGGAAATTTTTATTCGGTAGACAGAACTATAAAATGCAGGTTCGAAAAAAATTCGAACGGCGAAAAAACGGACAAGCGTCTTGCCGTCAGCGATTGCACGCTTTACCGCAACGGCGAACCTTTAGCAAAAGGCGAGGACGCGACGGCGCTCATAACCGATATTGTCGGGCTTGAGGCGACCGAATTCAAAAACGTGTACTTGCTCGAGCAGGGCGAATATGCGGAGTTTTTAAAAAAACCGCCGCAGCGCCAGCTCGAGGCGGTGGGCAAGATATTTTCGCTTATGCGGTTCGGCGACGTATTTAAGCTCGCCGGCGAACGCGCGCGCATAGAAGAAGCTCAAGCCGCGACGTCGATGAGCGTAATAACCGCGCTCGGCGACGTCACGCCCGATAAGCTTGCCGCGGAAACTAAAGCGCTCGCGTCGTTAAAAGCCAAAACGACAAATCTCGTAAAGGACGCGCAGTCCAAGCGCGCGGAGATCGCCGCGCTCGAAAAGGCGCGCGACGAATTCCTTGCCGTGCGCGAAAAGCAGAACGCGGTGCGTACGCTCATGCTTCAGCTGGACGAAGCCGGCAAAAACAGATTTACGGCGGAACAGGAGCTTGCGGAGTTCGAAAAAACGATTGACGGCGCCGCGGCGGAACGGCTGAACGCATTGCGCGAAAAATTGAACGAACTCAGTAAACTGAACGCCATAGACCGCGAATACGCGTCGGCTATGAAAGACGTCGACGTTAAAGTGCGCGAGCAAGCCGAAAAAACGGAACTGACCCAAAAAGCGGACGAGCAGTATAAAATTCTCGAAAAGACGAAAAAAGACGACGAACTCGCGTTAAACGCCAAACTCGATGAGTTTATCTCCGTAGCGCAGTCAACGGGGATCACCCAAACTTTGAAAACCGCGGTCGCCAAGCTGTCTGCGGACGGGCGAACCGCCGCCGACATAGCTGAAACGATATACGCGCTATCGGGCGAGTACGGTAAGGCGAAAGAGCTTGCGAAAGCGGCGGCGGAACGCAAGGATAAAAACGATAAAAACGATGTCGCCGCAAAAAAACAGCTCGAAATAATAGATACATACAATCAAAACCTGACGGTGATCGCCGCGCAAAAGCAAGCCGCCGAAAACAAAGCGACGGAAACGCAGAACGCGCTTGTTGCCGCGCAGGTTTGTTCGCATGCGGCGGCGGTGCGCGCGGAATTGCACGAAGGCGACCGTTGTCCCGTGTGCGGCGGCGTTTACGACGGACGCGCGGCGGACGGCGACGGCGATGTGGACGCGCGAAAAGCGGATTGCGAAAAGGCGGCGGAAGAACTAAAAAATATAACCGAAAAACAGTCTGAATTAAATAAACATTGCGACAGAGCAAAGACCGAATACGAGCACATAATAAAAGAAATAAATGACGGAAAAAAAGAGTTCGACGAGCTTAACGCCAAACTCGATGCGCTCGGCGTCGATGCGAAAAAATACGAAAAAATGCTTGAAATTTTGAATGAAAGCAAGATTTTGAGCGAAAAAGCGGCAATTTCTTCAAATCGCGCGAGCGAGCAACTGCCTAAGATCGCCGCGCTGAAAGCGGAAGCGAACGCGGCGAAACGCGCGATCGCCGACGCATCCGCCAAGGCGGAAAATTTAAAAGCCGAGCTTAAAGACAATTGCGGAAAAACGGACGAATTTATTTCCGAAATAAAATCTTCGATTTCCGCGCTCGACGCCCGAATAAAAGAAACGGAAGACAGGCGCAAAAAATTGTCGGGTAATGTGGACGCCGCTATCGCAACGGCAAAAGCGGTACAAACGTCGCTCGACGCGGCTAAGGCGGTTTGCCCCGTGGATATGCCGCCGTTCGACGAGGAAGGGTATGCCGAAAAACGCGAAGAAGCCGAGCGTATAAATAAGCATATTGCCGAAAACGAAAAAGATATAGCCGTAAAGGAACTCGAGGTAAAAACGCTCGGCGAACAGTGCAAAACGCTTGCCGACAGAATGAGCGAATATGCATTGCACAATAAAAAGGCGGCGGTGTATAATAATATAGCCGAACTTACAAAAGGCAAAAAAATGCTCAATTTCGTCGCGGCGGAATATATTTCCGAGTTTACGGCAGCGGCAAGCGAAATATTGAGCGAGCTGTCCGACGGTAAATATACCATGCTGTACGACAATACGAACGGGTTTCTTGTATCCGACTACCTAAACGGCGGAAAACCGCGCAAAACCGATACGCTGTCGGGCGGCGAACTGTTTCTTGCGTCGCTGTCCGTGTCCATCGCGATAGCGCGAACGCAAAGCAACGGCAATAACGCGTTCTTTTTCCTCGACGAAGGGTTCGGCACTCTCGACGACGATCTTATCGATACCGTTTACGACGCGCTCGAGGCGCTGTCCAAAGACTGCCTTGTGGGCGTTATAACGCATTCGGGCGCGCTAATCGACAGAATGCCGTCGCGCGTGGAAGTGATAGAGGCTAACGACGTAACGGGCAGCAGGATCGTTTGATAATTCGGAATTCGGAATTAGGAATTCGGAATTATAGATCCCTCGACTACGCTCGGGATGACAAAGAAAATACTTGTCATTCTGAACAGGCGCACGCGCCGACGTGAAGAATCCCAACCGTGTAAGGTAAAGATTCTTCGGGAGGGCAAAAAACGCTCGGGATAACACGCCTGTTCATGTCATTTCGACCGAAGTGATACGCCACTTTGTCCTTTCGACCGAAGTGAGCGTTAGCGAACGCAGTGGAGAAATCTTCCTATTACTAATTCCGAATTACTTTCAATCATTAGATTTCGGTTAGAGAAAATGTTTAAACGGGGTAACCGCTTGACTAAAACCGTTTAATTGTGATATGATTATTCAAATTGGGCATACTCCCAAAACGGGAAAGAATTTTTTATTATGTCGAAAATATCCAAACGGGCAAAAAAACAAATACTGAATATTTTGTTCCTTGTCGTGCTGATAGGGATAACCGTGACGGTCGTTTTTGTCAGTCAGGATATAAATCTTCACGACGTTATAACGTTTACGAAAAATTGCAATCCGTGGTATATCGTCGCCGCATTAGGCGGGCTGCTCGGTTATATTTTGTTCGAAGCCTTGAGTTTGCACATTATCGCGCGCAAGCTCGGGCATAAGAGCAAAGCGGTTTCGTCCGTAGCGTATTCGACAAGCGATCTGTATTATTCGGCGATCACGCCGTCGGCGAGCGGCGGACAGCCTGCGTCCGCTTTTTATATGATGCGCGACGGCATGAGCGGCGGTACAGCCGGATTTACCGTACTTTTCAATATAATTTCGTATACGGTAGCAACGATATTGGTGGGCTTGTTTGCGCTTGCGGCTCAGCCGCAGATGTTTTCGCAAATCGGGCATTGGCTGGCAAAAACGCTCGTTATCTTCGGATTCGTAGTTCAGTTTTTATTGCTTGCGCTGTTGTTGCTGTGCTTTTTCCGCGCGCGCGTCATAAGAAAGATAGGCAATTTCGGAATAACCGTTTTATCCAAGATGAAAATTATAAAAAAGCCGGATAAGTGGCGCACGCGTTTGGATAATATGGTCGATAAATATCGGTCGTGTCGCGGCGTAATAAAACAACACCCTATGCTGTTTTTCGTAGCGTTGTTGTTGAACACCGCGCAACGCGTGTCGCAAACGCTCATTCCGTGTTTTGTGATAATGGCGTCGCCGCAGTCCGTGGATTACGACGTGTCGTTTTTGCGGCTGTTTTGCATGCAGGCATACGTCATGATAGGCTACAACTCCATACCGCTCCCCGGCGGAACGGGCGCATACGAATACCTGTACCCCAATGTTTTCGGAATCGGCGGTTACGATATGAAGTTTATTCTTTCGGCGATGATGGTGTCGCGCGCCATTTCGTATTATATATGTATGATAGTCTGCGGCGTATACACTTTGGTATACCATGCCGTTACGCTTAAAAATATCAAGGGCGACGCCGCCGTTGCGCCGACAAGCATAGACGAGATAGATCTTTATGCCGCAGTCAAGCACGGTATCGGCGGAAACGACGTTCCTGACGGGAATGTAATAAGCGAAAACGAAAAGGAAACGGCGGATCGCGACGACGAACAAATAAACGACGTACTGAATGATACCGAAACGGACAAGCCCGACTCGGTCGAGAGCAATATATCGGCATCGGCGCAAAGTCCCGTATCGGAGGAGGTAGATAGAGATGAAATGCACGAGTAAGCATATTGTAGGCTATTGGCATTACGGCGTGATACTTACATATATATCGCTTGCGCTCAGCGTGTGCGGCATTTGCTTTGCCGCGGCATACGGCGGACCGCGCCGCGACGATATAGCCGCGTTTTTCGTGTTGCTTGCCGGGCTTTGCGACGCTTTCGACGGCATGGTCGCCAATACGCGCAAAAACCGAACTCGGGACGACCGAATGTTCGGCATGCAGATAGATTCGTTGTGCGATATCGTGTCGTTCGGTATCGCGCCCGTAATGGTGGGCGTCGCAATGGGCATGACGCGGTGGTACTACTGCATAGTCTATGTATTTTTCGTGCTTTGCGGACTTGTGAGGCTTGCGTACTTCAACGTCGACGAGATCAACAGAATGAACGAACCGGACGCCGGCAGACGCGAATCGTATACGGGCTTGCCCATTACCAACGTTTCGCTTGCGTTGCCCGTGTTTTATCTTGTCGCAACCATGTTCGACAGAGGCGCGTGCGGCGTTACGTACGAGCAAGCGCAGATTATACGCAGCGTTATAATGATGACGCTCTATATACTTTGCGGACTGTTGTTCGTGATAAAATTCAAAATGCCCAAAGCGCATGCGCGCGGTCTTATTATAACCGTAATAACGATAACCGTTATCGTTATCGGGCTTGCTTTAATACGATACTACGTTTGCGGCGTCGTGCTATTCGAACCGCTTACCAAATTCGCTTGATTTATGAGAGAGGTCGTAGAAAACCCCCATCCGCCGAGATCGCTCCGTTTTTTGTACCGAACAAAATTCGGCGGTCTTGTTTTGCGCCTTATAAACAGGCGTTGGCTAAGTAAGCTTGCCGGGCGGTATCTCGACAGCCGACTTTCCAAACGAAAAATCAAAAAGTATATCAAAAAGCACGGCATCGATATGTCGCAGTTCATGGAAGAGGACTACAAAAGCTTCAACGCGTTTTTTACGCGTAGGATAAAACCCGAACTGCGCCCGTTCGACTTAGATCCGTGTGCGCTTGTTTCTCCGTGCGACGCCAAGTTATCCGCCTATCATATTTCGGACGGGCTTACTTTCAATATAAAGGGATACGATTACACGGTTGAAAGCTTGCTCAAAAATGCCGAGCTTGCCGAGGAGTTCCGCGACGGGCTTTGTCTTGTTTTCCGATTGACGGTGACAGACTATCACAGATATTTTTGTTTCGACGGCGGAAGCGCGTCGAGCAATAAGTTTATAAAAGGTCGGCTTCATACCGTTCAGCTCATAGCGCTTGAAAACCGCAGGGTCTTTACCGAAAACTGCCGAGAGTATACCGTACTCGAAACGGATAATTTCGGCACGGCGGTGCAGGTAGAGGTGGGCGCGATGATGGTCGGACGCATAGTGAATCGCATAAAAGAAGGGCGGTTCGAGCGCGGCGACGAAAAAGGAATGTTCGAGTTCGGCGGTTCGACGGTAGTATTGTTGCTAAAAAACGGAGTTGCGCAAGTAGAAGACGAAATTTTCGTAAATACCCGAAACGACTGCGAAACGGTTGTCAAGTGCGGCGAAAAAATAGGAAACAAGATCATTCGGTAAAGTATTGTTTAACCGACGCAAGTATTGTATAATATTGCAAAAGAGAAAAGAGGAAAGAGGGAAGTTATGACGAAGCTTACAAACGGATTGTTTTTTATTGCGGACGGGTGGGGCGCTACCAAGGGCGGAATAAATGCGTTTAATTACGATTTGTGTATTGCGCTCGGAAAAATCGCAGAGCGGTAATCTGTAAACATTCGACGACTTTTACCGAAACACGATGTCTGCATAATCGGGCGCGCGGTGTGAAAATTGCGCGCCTTTATGTTCGAAAAAGGGTAATATGGCAATATAAACCGCAAAATACCAAAAAATCACGGTAAAGGGTTGCAAAAAAAAGGGTATTGTGATAAACTACTTAGTACGGTAATAGGCGGAAGCCGACCGCATGGTACAACACTCGGACGTTAAGGAGAGTCAGTATGGAAAAAGTTGAAGAACCTACCGTTTTGTTCGGCAAGTCCAAATGGATCTGGGCGGAAGATGCGACACAAAAAAATTCCTATGTAATAATACGCCGCACATTTTCGTTCGGGCAGGATAAGCCGCCGACGCGTGCGGTTTGCCGAGTGGCGTGCGAAACGCACTATTTCATGTACGTCAACGGCAACGCCGTTGTTTGGGAAGGCGGCTTCAACCGCGGCAAGCGGTCTTACTATGACGAGTTCGATATTGCCAAATATTTAATAAAAGGCGATAACGTAGTCGTATTTTACTGTAATTACTACGGCAACGACGGGCGCGATATCGTAAGCGCGCCGCGCGCCGGATTTATATTCGAATGCAACGATCTCGGCATTTACAGCGACAGAAGTTTTACCGTTTACGAGAGCAAGGCGTACAAAGCGCCTAAAAACGATAACTGCTGTTATGCCGGTTGGAGCGTCAACTATGACGCGTCGCTCGAGGGACAGATCGAAAACGTTCTCGATCCGTCGTTTAATTCGTCGTTGTTCAAGCCGGCAACCGAACACGCCGAATATCCCGACGACGCTATCGGCACGCTTGCGCCGAGACCTTTGCCGCTTTATAAGTTTTCGGCTCAGCCCGTTATCGGCAAGGTCAAAAAGATATCCGATCAGTTCAGCGGCGACAAGTATATAATTACCCTGCCGCGCGAAATGCGTATAACGCCGTACTTCGAAGTAACCGGCAACGGTCAGGAACGCATTACCGTGACTACCGACCGCACCGATTGCATGGGGTGCTACGGCGACGAGACGAGCACTTATTCCGCTCACTCGGTAGTTTATACCACCAAACCTACCGTAAACGTGTTTGATTGCTTATTGCCTATGACGGGCAATTCCGTTATTTTCTCCATGCCGCGCACGGTAAAAGTCATGAAGCTCGGTTATCGCGAAATCGCTTACGACGCAAAACCGACGTGCGAGGTGGAAACGGACAGTTCCAGACTGAACGCTTTGTTCGACAAGGCGGTAAACACGCTTTATTGCAATATGGGCAGTACGCTTATGGATACGACCGCTGGATGTGGTTGGGCGACGCGTCCATAGAGGCAAGAGCTTTATACTTGGCGTTCGGCGACGCGACGGATATCGTAAAAAAGGTAATAGACGATATTTTGGATTATTCGGGCGATAACGTTTTGTATTCATGCGTGCCGGGCAATATTCCCGTGGATATACCGGCGCACGGGCTGCTTGCTATGAGCGAATACGGACTTTTTGCGCAGTATCGGAATTTTATCGGCGATACGGGCGTATTCCGTGCGGAGTATAATAAGCTGTGCGAATATCTTATGTTGTGGGATATGACCGAAAACGGCGTTGCGCCGCGCGACGGAACACGGCGTTGGTACGATAATCTTTACAATATAGACGAAGCGATCTTGGAAAACGCGCTGTATTATTCGGCATGTAAGTTTATGCTCGATGTAGGCGGCAGTATAGGCGAACACGATTACGACGAAGCGTTCGAGGACAGAATGGCTAACATAGCCGACTATATCGAGAGCGCATGGGACGGACTCGGCTATACGTCGCGCGAGGACAGTTACGACGATCGCGCCAATGCCTTTGTTACGCTCGCCGGACTTGTTCCGACCGACCGCAAGGCGGCTGTTGCGAGATTGCTGTCGGCAGTTCAGAATGCGTCGCCATACCTCGAATGGGCGGTCACGGAAGCGCTGTGCAAGCTCGATAGACGCGACCTTGCGCGCAAGCGGTTCGAAACGCGCAACGCTTTGTCGGCGGAATCGGATATGACCACGCTCGGCGAGGATTGGTCGGGGTTCGGATCGGGCTGTCAGAGCTACCGTTCGTCGGCTATCTTCGAGATAATTCAATTGTTCGGCGGCATAGATATATCCGAAGGTGCGAGCAAGATCGGTATTACGCCCGACTTCACCGCCATAAACGATTTCAGAGTCGAACTCAAATTGGCAACGGGCGAGCTTGCCGTCAGGTATAAATATTCGCCCGTGCGTATCGATATCGTAATAGAAAACCGCACTACCGCAAAGATCGAGCTTAATATAGATCCCGACAGGATAGGTAGGAGCGTCGAGCGGCGTACAATAGTTATCAATAAAGGAAAAAATAAGTTTACGATATAAATATTAGGGTACAATTCGTTTGGGAGAGCGGCGGATGCCGATACGTTTGACGCGTTCCGTCATGCGGACGCGCAAAATAAAAATGCTCTCGAAATTTTCAGCGAGCAAATAATGAAACAAAAAATTCTTGTGACCTATGTCGAATCGGGATTCGGCCATATATCCTCTATGGACAGTATTTTCGGCGCACTTAAAGATAAGTACGGCGATGTTTACGACATAGAAAAATCGTATATTCTCACGGACGACGAGTATCCCAATCTTACAAGAATGAACAGGTTTCTTATAAAGCAGGTTCAAAACACCAATAAGATCCCTTATTTCGGACGGCTTATTTTCCCCGTTGTGTCTTTGCTCGGCGGACATAAGCTGATGCGGTTTTTCCATAGACAGATGGCGGTCAAGTCTTTCAAGCAGGGCTTGGAAGCGCTGTCGCGCCGCGATCCCGACATTATAGTGACCAACCATTACTTTACCGACCTGTTGGCGGTAGAGTATAAGCGCCGTATAAATCCGAACGTCGTCGTTATAAATTACAATCCCGATCCCACGCTCCATACTTTTTGGGATAAGCGCGACGGGATATTTATAGTGAACAATCCGCTTGCGCTCAAGAAAGCGGAAAAATATAAGTTCAAGCCCGAAAACCTGCGTATCGTTACGCCGTGCGTGCGCGGTTGTATAGAACAGAATACTTTGTCGCGCAGGGATTTGCGCAAAAAGTGGGATCTGCCGCTCGATAAATTCACGGTGGTCATTGCCGACGGCGGATATATGCTGGGCAGAGGTCCGAGATATGCGCGCAAGATCATAAAGAGCGGATTACCGATCACGCTGTGCGTCATAGCCGGCAATAATAAAAAGCGTTACGATTATTTCAAGCGTGTCGCGGACGGTAAAAAGCGGCTTAAAGTCGCGCCGTGCATGAATTTGAACGTTTACGAGTTTTTACCCGACGCGTACGAGCTTTACGGCGCGGCGGACGTATTTCTAACAAAGGGCGGACCGAACGCCGTGCTCGACAGTATTTATATGCACACGCCGCCCATGATCGACTACTGTCCGCACGTAATAGAGGCCGGCACGGTGGACGTGTTTATAGGTCAGCACGGTTGCGGCGAAACGGCGTTTACCGCGAGCAAAGCCATAAAGAAAATAAAACTGTACATGCAGGACAGATCGGCGCTTACCAAATACGAAAGCAATATTTCCGAGCTTATAGCCGAGGGCAACGGCGCGACCGCGGTTGCCGACATCGTTCATAACGAGGCGTATAAAAAGTATCTCGAGCTTATTGCGAGCGGAGTTGCGGAAGAAAGATCGGGATCGGATGTCGAAGCGGAGGAGTTGCGGACGGTTGCAGCCGACGCGGAAAACTCGGCCGATACCGATAATATAATGGCGGACGGCGGATTTATCGACGTCGGCGTCGAAACGGATATAGCGGACGGCGTTGCGGCAAATGAACACTAAGAAGTATTTGGCTTTATTCGCGTCCATGGCGGAAAGAGACGAATTGCCGCGCGATCTATACGATATGCTGTTGGCGGAGATCGCAAAGAACGGCGGCATGAATAAGCGTATATACTCGATGTACTTGGACGAGCTCGAGCGGCGCGGAATGTTCGATACGGACGGAGCGCCGTTCGATACGAAAAACAGCGCAAAAACGGACGGAACGTATAAATACCGCAGTAAAAACCCGTTTAAAAAACTTGCGCACGCGTTCTGGTTCGGGACATTCAAGTTTATAGGCTGGGTGGGCGGCGCAATCGTTTTCGGCGTATGGCGCGTAAAGGACAGAAAAAAACTTAAGGGCATCGGCGCGTGCATAACAACGTCCAACCATGTAGGATATCTCGACGCCGTGCTCACTCTTCGCTCAATGGGCAGTAAACGTCAGAATATAGTTGCCGCGCCGCACAATTGCAAACACACCGTCGGCGGACGCATACTCGGATATGCCGGCATGCTGCCGTTGCCCGTTACGGTAGGCGGCGCGCGCCCCTTCAACGACATGCTTAAACATGTCGCGGCGCGCAAATCGGCTATACATTTTTATGTAGAAAAAAGCATGTGGATCGGGTACAAGAAACCCCGACCGTACAAAGACGGCGCGTTCTTTTACGCGGACATGCTCGATATTCCCGTCGTACCCATGCTGTATTGCTTTAAAAAGCCGCGCGGCTTGCGCAAACTGTTGCATATGCCCAAAGCGGTAATAAAAATATCCGACCCGATCTACATAAACAAAGAATTGCCGCCGAGAGAGCGACGTACGGAAATGTGCGAACGCGCACAAGCCGCGGCTAAGGCGATGTACGAGGAGTTTTACGGCATACCGTTGCAATATCTCGGGTCGGAAACGAATACGCGTAACATCGTAAACGATAATGAAATTATCAAGACAGAGGATAAATAAATCATGGCAAAGACAATCGCAATAGCAAACCAAAAAGGCGGAGTAGGAAAAACGACCACGTGCGTCAATCTGGCGGCGTACTTTGCGGCGTTCGGCAAAAAAGTGCTGATAATCGATAACGATCCGCAGGGCAATGCGTCGAGCGGACTGGGCGTGGAAAAGCACAAGGTAAAAAATTCGGTGTACAGCCTTATAATAGGCGATTGCTCGGCGGAGGAGGCGATATTGCCCACGGGCGTGGACGGGCTGGATATCATTCCGTCCAATATCGATCTTGCCGGAGCGGAAGCGGAGCTTGTCAGTCTTGAAAAGCGCGAAAGCTCGCTCAAGCGCGCTATCGCGTCCGTAAAAGATAATTACGATTACATATTTATCGATTGTCCGCCGTTTATCGGACTGTTAACGCTTAACGCTCTGACGGCTGCCGATTCCATACTGATACCCATGCAGGGCGAATATTTCGCGCTCGAGGGCTTGAGTCAATTGATGAATACGATAAAGCTTGCCAAAAAAATACTCAATCCGTCGCTTGAGATAGAGGGCGTAGTCGTTACCATGTTCAGTGCGCGAACCAATCTCGTAAACTCGGTCGCGGAAGAAATAACTCACTATTTCGGAAAGAAAGCGTTTGCGACGCGCATCCCGAGGAGCGTCAGGCTTGCGGAAGCGCCGTCGTTCGGTATGCCGATAAGCCAGTTCGACCCGACTTCGGCAGGCGGCATTGCGTATAAAAATTTGGCGGAGGAAATGCTCAATCGCAACCGCGACAGCTTTACGCCCATCAAAAATCTTTCGTCGCTCAAAAAGAAAGTACAGTAAAAACGGAACTTTCGTCACGGCGTAAAAAATATATTTTACGGCTTTTCGCCTATTATCACAAAACAGTTGCAAATAATCGAATGTTTTGTTATAATACACCTCGCACGTATGATCGGCGTATATAATATTATTCTTAAACGGAAGTAACAATATGGCATTGACGCCTAAAGCAAAAAAAAAGGTCTATAATTTTCTTATAGTACCGCTGATAATACTGATATCGGGAACGATACGCGCCGTAATAGTGCACATGTTTGTAGTGCCGTACGATTTCGCAACGAGCGGCGTTACGGGTATAGGCGTTCTTATCGAACACGAAGTTCCGTGGTTTTCTGCCGGTTATACGACCATAATTCTCAACTTGCCGTTAATGATCCTCGCGTGGCTGTTTATAGGCAAGCGTTTTACCGTAATTTCAAGCATAGCTATCGTGCTGTCGGCTATCGGCATGATACTGATGAATAAATACAGCAGTTACATACCTACATACGAGAACGGCGAACCTATTTTTGCCGCAATCGCCGCAGGCGTGCTCAGCGGTATCGGGTTTGCTATGATGATACGTATCGGCGGCTCGACGGGCGGCAGCGATATAATAGCAATGCTGATTCAAAAGAAGTTTCAAGCCACGAATATTTCCTGGTTCGTGTACGGCGTAGACGCCGTTATAATCTTTTCGTCTATATTCGTTTTCAGAGGCGAAACGCCGCTTGCGTTCATGACGCCCGTCATGATGGCGCTCACCGAAGAATTCAGTCACGCCATGATAGGCGATACTATACTTACCGGCTTTAAGACCGCGCTCAAGTATGAGATAATTACAGACAAACCCGACGAGATAAGCGCGGAAATCATGGAAAAGCTAAAACGCGGCGTTACGAAAACTGACGCGGTGGGCATGTATTCTCAAGACCATCGCGCAATGCTTATTTGCGTTATCAGAAAACGTCAGCTCGGCGAGTTCAATAAAATACTCAAGAAATACCCCGGAACGTTCGCATACGTTATAAGCGCGCGCGAAGTGTACGGAAAAGGGTTCAGCGACTGATAAAATATTCGACAATAATGTATGCGTCAAAGTTTGGGCATACATTATTTTAAAATTCGGGTTATTTAATTTTGCGAGGTATATATAATGAAAGAATTTAAAGCACAGTCTAAGAAATTGCTCGATCTTGTTGTCAACTCGATTTATGTCAACCGAGAGATCTTTTTGCGCGAGCTTATTTCAAACGCGTCGGATGCGCTCGACAAGCGTCGGTTCATGTCGCTTACCGACAGTTCGCTCGACGCGGATTTCGGCATAGAGCTTAAAACGGACAAGGCGGCGCGCACGCTTACCGTTTCCGATAACGGCGTCGGCATGAACGAAAAGGATCTCGAGGACAACCTCGGCGTGATAGCGGCAAGCGGCACCGAAGCGTTCAAAAAGGAACAGGGCAAGACCGACGAGCAGCTTATAGGGCAGTTCGGCGTAGGTTTTTATTCGTCGTTCATGGTTGCCGAAAAGGTGACTGTTATAAGCCGCAAAGTCGGAGAGACTAAAGCGTATAAATGGGAATCGAACGGAGTCGACGGTTACGAAATATCGCCTGCCGACCGTGCCGAGATAGGCACGGATATAATAGTCAAACTCAAGCCCGACGGCGACGGCGACAACTATTCGGAGTATCTCGGCGATTACACGCTTAAAACGCTTGTTAAAAAATACTCGGACTATATACGTTATCCCATACGCATGCTCGAGGAGAAAAAAGCGGATAACGGCGGCGACGCTTCCGTTTACGAATTGACAGTACTCAATTCCATGACGCCCGTGTGGAAAAAGAAGAAATCCGAACTCGGCGAAACCGAACTCGACGATTTTTACAAACACAATTTCCGCGATTACCGCGTGCCGCTCCATAATATATCCACGCGCGTCGAGGGCGCGGTCGATTACACCGCGCTCATGTTCGTACCGTCGGAACCGAGCTACGACTATTATACCAAAGACTACAAGCGCGGACTGTCGCTTTATTGCAACGGCGTTATGGTAATGGAAAAATGCGCCGAGCTTGTCCCCGAATATTTGGGCTTTGTGCGCGGCATAGTGGATACGCCGGATCTTGCGCTCAACATCTCGCGCGAAACGTTGCAACACGACAGGAGGTTGGTCGCAATAGCCATCGGTTTGGAAAAGAAGATACTTGCCGAGTTCGATAAGCTGCTTAAAAACGACCGCGAAAAGTACGAAAAAATATTTACGCAGTTCGGCAAGGCGATAAAGTTCGGCGCGTACGATAATTTCGGCGCGAATAAGGACAAGCTTAAGGATTTGTTGCTGTACCGTTCGGACGCCGATAAAAAACTTATAACGTTTAAAGAATATGCGGAAAAACTCGATAAGGACGCGCCCGTGCTATACGCATGCGGCGAAACCGCCGAAAAAATATCCATGCTTCCGCAGCTCGAGGGCGCGCGCGAAAGCGGAAAAGACGTGCTTTACTTTACCGATCCCGTAGACGAGTTTATAGCGCGCATGCTCGAAAATTACGACGGGCATAAGTTCGAAAATATAGCCGACGGAACTAAAGAGAGCAAGCCGTCCGCCGAAGGGCACGAAAAGCTGTTGGAGCGTATTCAAAATTCGCTCGGCAAAAAAGCAAAGGTGGCGGCGACAGACAAACTCAAGTCCTATCCCGTGTGCCTTGCCGCCAAGGGCGACGTTTCGCTCGAAATGGAACGCATCATGCAGGCGATGGGCGGAAACGGCGTAAAAGCCGAGCGCGTTTTGCAGGTAAATCTCGAGCATCCCGTAATAGCGAACATGGAAACAATGACGGACGACGCGTTTAACGACACGGTGACCGTGCTGTATAACGAGGCGCTTATAGCCGAGGGATACAAAACCGAACCCGAATTTTTGACGGCGCTTAACAAACTGATTTCGGGTGCAAGATCGGCGAAGCAGACAAAGCCCACCGCGACGGCGGCAAAAAAGTCGTGCCATGCAACGTCTAAAAAACCGACGGCAACCGATAAAACGAAATCGAACGGCGATGAAAAATAAAATATCGCGTATTGTAGTGATATCCGGCGCGTCGAGCGGTATAGGCAAGGAGCTGTGCCGACTGTATCGTGCTAACGGCGATACCGTTATAGGCTTATCGCGCCGCGTAACGGAAAACGGCGATTTGTCGGTAGACGTTACCGACTTTGCCGCGGTGCAAACCGCGATAGAACGCATTGCGTCCGAATACGGGCGGATCGATACGGTAATAGCCAACGCCGGCGGCGGACTGTCGGGCGCGACCGAGCTGCTTCCGCTCGAAGAAATACAAAAGCAGTTCGACTTGAATTTTACGGGCGCGCTCAATCTTGTAAGGTGCGCGCTCAAATTCATGCGGAAAGGCTCGAACGCCGTATTTATTTCGTCGGCGTGCGCACTTTTTGCGTTGCCGTACAGGGCGATGTACTGCGCAAGCAAGGCGGCGGTCAATATGGCGGCGTTCGGATTGTATATGGAGCTTAAAAAACACGGGATACGCGTCAGTTCGATCTGCCCGGGCGATATACAAACGGAATTTACAGCGAATCGCGTCAAGTTTTCGGACGGCGGCGAACGTTACGGCGACGCGCCTAAGATTTCGGCGCGCAAGATCGACGGTCGGGAGCATAAACGCATGAAGCTTGTTCCGGCGGTCAAAAAAATTTACAAATATTGCGATAAGAGCAAAAAACCGCTATATATAGTCGGGTTTAAATATAAACTGTTGAATTTTATGCGACACATTCTTCCGCAAAAGTTTTTTGCGGACGTCACGGCTAAACTTTTTTGATATAGGGCGTATCATGATTAAAATAGATAACAATGCATTCTACTTGACCGCGGGCGATTCATGCTGTTCGTTTAAATCGGACGAAAACGGTAAAATAACGTCGATATACTTCGGTAAGCGTATCGAAGCGGAGGACGATATAGAATCGCTCGGCATAACAACGTTTGCGCCGCAGTCGAATTTCGTGCTGACCGCCGCGGAGGTTGCGGATGATAAACAATTTGCCGACATACCCATGCTCGGCGGTTCGAAAACGCTTGTGCTGTCGTTTGCGGATAATAAAGCGAAACTGCGTAAAAAAGTATTTGTAACGCCATATCCCCGAGGCGGATTTGCCGTGCGTACCGAAGTGTATAACGACGGTAAAAAACCGATCTCGCTCGGTTCGGCAATACGCATTGCGTCGTTCGGCGCGGATTTCGAAACGCTCGTTTTGTCCGAAGAAAAAGGCGCGGTAAGGAAAAGCGTCGGGACTATAAAATCGCCGGTCAAGTGCGGTAATTTCGTCGCCGCTCTTTCGCCGGATTGCACCGAATCGCACGGCTATGCATTCGGGTTTTTATGCGCTTACGGCAACGGCGAGTTAGAATACGCGAAAAACGGCGATACTATTGATATTGTTTGCAGCGACGGCGGCGACGTAACTGTAGGCGGCGGCGAAAGTTATTGTTTGCCCGAAACGCTCGCGGTATTTTCGGAAAACGGTTTGGGCGGAATTACTCGCGCGTTTCACGACATTTTGCGCGAATTTATGTGCGTACGCGCCGAGCGCCGTCCGATAGTATTGTTCTGTACGGATGTCAAGGACAAGATAGCCGAGCGCGTGGCGGCGGCGTCCGAACTCGGTTGCGACACGTTTGCGGTTTGTGCCGATAAGACAGACGACGATCTGCTTGCTTCGGTGTCGGAAGCATGCAAAGCGGTAGGGATCAAGTTCGGCGTCAAGTTTTGTCCGAACACTGCCGTCGCGGATAATGACGGCGTTCGACAATATGTAGCCGAGCTTGAAAGAAAAATATCGATGCACGGCGCGGAATACGTGTTGATAGATCTTCCGCACGTCGGGGTAAAAAAATATGCGCGCGCCGTATTCGCTTTGCGAAATACCGTAACCGAAAAGCGTCCCGAAACGCTTATCGAGTGGGGCGCGGTACCCGACGACAAACGCTATACGCACGCGATGTGCTATCCCGTATGTTCCATGCGCGCGATCGTCGATACCGACGACGTCGATCTAAAAACTAAATTCGACAGCGCGACTTTCGGCGCGCTCGCATACGAATGCGATCCGCTGAAATTGGACGGCGATAAAAAACGCGCAATACGCGCGCAGATATTCTCGTATCAGGACGATTGTCGTATAACGCTCGGCGGAGATTTGTACCGCCCCGAAAAAGCCGACGGCAAAAGCGTTATCGCCGTATCGAAAGACAAATCGAAAGCGTATGCCGTGGTCGTGTCCGAAAAACCGTCGCCGCGCATTTGGTTTGCCGGACTCGACGAACACAATCTTTATAACGTTCGCGAACTCGGTAAAACGTTTTCGGGCGCGGCGCTCATGTATTGCGGCATAGTAATACCGTCGCACCATACGACCGATAGACAGGGTAAACCTGTTTCGTACGCATTGCATTTGCGGCAGGTCGCGGATTACGAATAAGTTAATTAGGCTTACTTCTTTTGTAAAAGAAGTAAGCAAGAAAATTTTTAGCGCCGTGTGTTGGCGTGGGTTGTTCGTTGTAGGTTGCACCCGAATAGTTTTGTGGCGTTAGAAATTTATCGGATGTAAAAGAAGTAAGCAAGAAAATTTTTAGCGCCGTGTGTTGGCGTGGATTGTTCGTTGTAGGTTGCACCCGAATAGTTTTGTGGCGTTAGAAATTTATCGGACGCCACTATGTATTAGCATATAGATCCCTCGAGAGGGCAAAAAACGCTCGGGATGACATGGTTGGGCTTGTCCTTTCGACCGAAGTGAGCGTTAGCGAACGCAGCGGAGAAATCTTTCAATCCCACATTCCGAATTTAAAAGCGGCGCTAAAAGAACAAAAGAAGTAGGTCAATTTACTTGCAATTTAAACGTTATATTGATATAATGAGAGTATGAAAAGTGTCGATTTAAACTCCGAATGGAATATCGTTTCGGGAGACGACCGATACGTCTGCGATTTACCGCATGACGTAACGCTGAACGCGCCGCGCGATTATTCGTGCGCGTTCGGTCAGTTAAACGGTTATATCCCCGAAGCGTATGCTACGTTCACGCGCGCGCTGCCGCAGATCAAACACGGCGACGTTGTGCTTGTAGTTTCGGGTGTGTGCGGATACGGCGATATTTTCGTAAACGACAGAAAAATTGGCGTTGTGAGCGGCAGAGCGCCGAATGCGTTTTACATTACGGATGAGCTTACGGGTTCGCACAACGAGCTTCGTATGCGATTGCACACTTCACCTGCCATGTCGGATAAATATCTCGGCTTGGGCATTGCCGGCGGAGTCAGCCTGTATATTGCCGACAACGACGTGGATATAGAATACAACTCGGTGTTCGTCAAGACCGCTGTTGCGAGCGGCAAAACGTACGCCGATATTGCCGCTGTCGTGTATAACCGAACGGATACGGCAAAAAAAGTCATATTGGAAGGCGTTATCAAAAACGCACGCGGCAAACGCGCCGGCAAAAAACAGCGCAAAGTCACCGTAAAAGCGAATGCGAGCATTGACGTGACCGTGCGCGTAAGAATGAGCAACCCTTACTATTGGTCTGTAGACGATCCGTATATATATACCGCAGAGCTTGCGGCGATAGGCGGCGAGAGCGAAGAGATAACGCCCGTCGTTAAAAGATTCGGCATAGTTACGCGTGCGCTGTCTTCCGCGCGCGGCTTGTATTTAAACAACGTCAACACCAAGCTTTTCGGCGCGTACGTATCGCACGCGGACGAAGCGCTCGGCTGTGCGTCCAATTATTCCAACGAAGTGCGGCGACTGCGCGCCCTTAAAGCGGTGGGCTACAACGCCGTGCATTTGGTCGGCTGTCCGACGGACGCAATGCTCGACGCTTGCGACGATGTGGGCATGCTCGCTTTCGTCGATTTGGCGTCGCACCTTACGGAGAACAAAACGCCGCTCGACGGCATACTCGAAGAGGACACAGCCGAAGCGGTAAAATCGTTGCGTAACCATCCGTCGGTCGTGCTGTACGGCATAGCGGACGACGTTCCCGAATGTTACGACCGTAACGACGGGCACGCACTGATAGATTCGTATTGCAAATATATAAAATCGCTCGACGACACCCGTCCCGTAACGGTGTCGACGCGAGAACTTGTACCCACGAGCGGCGAGCTTGAGGCGGCGGGCTGCAAAAAGCACGTATTCGATAACGCCGCGGCGGCTATAAACGCCGGCAGAGAGAAGGGATTGTTCGAAACTCTCACCGCAGGCGCGTTCGACGCCGTCGACGTGAGCGGATTCAACTATCTGTATCCGTTGTACGAAACGGAAACGACCAAGCGCGACAGACTTGCGGTCGGCGCACGGACAAGCTCGGAGCGCGCGTTCGAGAGCATAGACGCAACCGAAAAGAACGACAGAGTGATAGGCGATTTCAACGATCACGGCATAGATTACCCCGGAGACGGCAAGTACGGCGAAATAATAAACACCGAAGGCGATATAGATTCGATCTGTTGCGAAAAACCGCAGGGCGTGTATAAAAGAATACTGCTCGGCGAACGCAATATCGCGTATATCGTAACGCTCGATCCCGAAACGAACGAGCTGGTAAATATGTGGAATCATCCGCGCTATCTCGGTCAGAAAGTGGAAATCAAGGTTTATACTTCGGGCGACGTCGTAGCGCTGTACCTCGACGGTCGGCTTATCGGCAGACGTCTTGCCGGCAAGATAAACAAACACATCGCGTCGTTTACCGCGGATTATTATCCGGGCACGCTCGAGGCAGTCGCATACTTTAAGGGCGTCGAGTGCGCGCGCACTACGCTCAAGACGGCGGGCACGCCTAAAACGATACGGCTTACTACGGGCGATAAAAATCTGTCGGTAGGGCGCAAAGACCTCGGATTTGTTCAGATAGAGGTTTGCGACCGTGACGGCAATCTTGTTCCGTACGCAATGCGGTCGTTAAACGCGACTGTCGTCGGCGGCGATCTTGTCGGTTTTATAAACGCGGACCCCATGCTCAGAAAAAACGAGTTCGATTGTTGTCCGGCATACGGCGGACGCGCGCTCGCGGTCGTCAGACCCGATCCGGGGGAAACCAAAGCGGTCGTAAAAATAACCGGCGAAGGTCTGCTTTCGAGCAAGATATCGTTTAAGATCAAAAACTGAATCGAAAGGTGTATTACATCGGTCAATAGGCTATAATTAAAGGAATATCATGAAAAAACGAAAAATCATATCTTTAACGCTTGCGGCGGCGATCGCCGCCTGCCCCGTACTGCTTACGGGCTGTTCCGGCGATCACTATTCGCAGATATCGTTTCCGGCACAGGATACGTCCATGATCGTAACAAGTCAGGGCGGTTCTACCGTGGCATACGGCAATTACGTTTATTTTATAAACGGCACGCGCGGTTACGACGATACCGACGGCACTGCCAATGTTTGGGACGAAGTAGTAAAGGGCGCGCTTTACCGCGCCGAGCTTAACGGCACGATGGATGCCGATAAAAACTTCTTGCCCGAGCGCGACGCCGAAGGCATAGAGTTTAAATATACTGACGGTACGGACTACTTCGACGAACCGATCAAAGTAGTTACCACGCAAAAGATCGCGCCCAAGACGATAGGCACTGCCGGTTACAAAAACGGCGGATTGTTCCTTTACGATAACTATGCGTTTTTCGCTACGCCCAACAATGAGAAAAACTCGACGGGCACCGTTCAAACAACGCGTACCGATTACTTCATGATGCCGCTAAGCGGCGGTAAGCCGACCAAGATATACACGAGCGCGGAGGGCGTGGATACAAGTTCGTCCGAATACGCGTTTTACAAGCATAACGGCGCGGTGTATCTTGTGACGAACGAAGGCGGCACTATCGTGTCGGTAAAGGTCGATCTTTCCAAAGCGAAAGCCGACTATCCCGTCAAGTTCGAAGTGGGCGCGACAAGCGTGTATTTCCCCGTACGCGATACTTACTATACGGGCATAAGCAACAATACCGTAGAGGACTTTATATACTTTGTAAGGAACGTAAAGGACGGCGAAAGTCAACGCGCAGGCACGGTCATCGAGGCTATGCGTCCCGACGGCAGCGAAAATTTCGTTGTGTCGATGACAGGCATGACCGAAACCATAGAGGGCGTGCGAAACGGCATAATGTTCTACCGCACGACGAACAACGTGAGCGAAACCGTTATCGCGTACAACAATCTCCACAATATGCTTATGAAATGGTCGCCGTCGTACAAAGCCGAGCAGGAGAATGCGACGGATAAGGTCACGCAAATAAGCGGCATTTTCCCCAAATCGGTAACAAGCACGATAACGAGCACTTATGCGTTCCGTGCCGACGAAAATTCCAATACCGTGTATTTTGTAGGCGTGTCCGGCACGGACATCAGTTTGTACGTCAACAACGAACGAAACCTTGTGGGCAAGCTGTGCGACACCACGGGAACGCCGTTGTTCATAAAGAACGATTATTTGTATTTCTCCGGCTCGAACAGCGATTTCTACCGCGTGCCGCTGTTTGAAAATATGGACGGGTACGGCGAGGCGCAGTTGCTTGCCGAGGAAACGGCATCGGCAACACTGTCTTGCGATTATGCCATGGGATACTTTACGTACTACGCCACCGTCGATCAGTGGGCGGACGCCTATACGTATTTTTATAAGGTGGACGGTATCGAGGGCGCGGAACCGTTGTTTGTAGGTTCGCGTACGGGCGCGGATATCCCGACCGAGGATCAAATAAAGGAAGCGAAAGGCGAAACCGATTCAACGCCTTCCGACGAAGAATAATTGCTCGCATAATAATAGAACTAAAAGCTCTCGAACGAAATGTTTGAGAGCTTTTTACCATACATTATTAAAAAGATAAATCGAAATTCAAGATTAACTTACGCGTCGAGTGAGGGGAAATACGGTTTTTTATATTCGGAGCAAGCTCCGTGCCGAGGAAGCAAGCAAGCCGAATTTTTATGCCTTGCTTAAAACGTAATAGTCGTAATACTTCGTTCCGTCGTGACCGATAAGCGGTTCGTTCGAAAGCGTAAAGCCAACGGACGTCAACGCTTTTATGCGCTCTACTGCCGACGGAACGGCTTTTGTTGCGACAATATCACAGCCGAACAAATCAAACGACGGAACGGCGATCAGGGACAAAACGCTTTCTATCTCCGCCGCCTTTTCGTAGTCGCTGTGCAAGTCGAGCCGAAGCAGACCGCAATTTGTAAAGTAGTCGTTTTCTTCGCGGCGAAACTCTTCGATCGTACCTATCGCCTTGCCAGTCTTTCTGTCTACTATAGCAAACCTTACAAACCAGCCGTTGTCGTAAGCCTGTTTCCAAAAGTCCAACGCCTGTTTCATTCGATCTTTTGTGGTGTAGTAAAAATCGTCGCCGTGGCAATTGTCGCTGTTAAACAAAGGCACGGCTTTAACATCGCTGTAAACTTTAAGCAGATCTTCCAGATCCGCGTCCGACACGGGTCGCAAAATATATTTGTCGTTTTCGAGCGTCGGGCAGTTTTTGTAAATATTCATAAAATCACTCCTAAAATGAATTCGGTCCTTTCGGGAATTATTGCTTTTTACGCTTTTTGGGCAGCGGCGTTATGGGTTCGAGTATGGCGATAGCTTGCGATGTAAGTTCGCGGTTTTCGATATCGAGAATAGTGTATGTATAGTCGGATTGTGAATTATGTTTGAAAATATTATATCATACCGTAAAGATATTTGCAAGTAATTATGAATCCGACAAATAACGGTTCTAAGTTGTTTATGCGCGAATTTGCAATATTTAATGAATCCTTAAAGATTTACACGTTCAAACATGATATAATCGGTACGGAGGAATATATGAAATATAATTGCCTTATTATCGATGACGAAAAAGTGCTTGCGGACAGTACGGCGGAATACTTCAATCTTTTCGGCGTGAATACGGTCGCCGTTTACGGTACGGAAGATTGCCGTCGATTTTTTATAGATAATACCGCGGAACTGATATTACTCGATATAAACTTGGGCGACGGGAGCGGTTTCGATCTATGCAAGGAATTACGTGAAGTAACGAATATTCCCATACTTTTCATTTCCGCCCGAACAAGCGACGACGATAAAATTATCGCACTTAATATCGGCGGCGACGATTACGTTCAAAAGCCCTATTCTCTCGGCGTGCTGCTGGCTAAAGTCAAAGCCGTATTAAAGCGGTACGGGCAAACCGCTTCTATCGAATATTCGGACGGATATTTGACGGTAAACTTTGCATCGAAACAAGTTAGAGTAAACGGCAACATAATAAAACTTACCGCGCTCGAATTTAAGCTGCTTGCGTACCTTATAGAAAAAAGGGGTAAGGTTATATCCAAAAATGAACTTTTCGAAAAGGTTTGGGAAGATAGATTTACGGGCGACGGAACGCTAAGCGTGCATATCCGAAGACTGCGCGAAGCCATAGAAAGTAACCCTAATGAGCCGAAATACATTGCTACGGTTTGGGGCGACGGTTATAAATTTATGGGAGACGAAGAATGAGAAAATCAGCATTTTTAATCGGCGTCCTTCTCGTATTCATAGCCGAAATTATTACGCTTATCGTATTTGCCGTGCAAACGCCCGACTTCTCGCAAGACGCGGTTGCCGTAAACGAAGTCGTACAATCGGTGACGGAAGATTTTAATGCTTTGGAACGGCATAAAAATATCACCGCTCTCGATTACGTTGTTTTAGATGAAAACGGCAGTCTTCTGTATAAAACAAAATCCGGACTTTCCGAAAGCGTAAACGCGGCAATCACGCATAGAGATACAATACTCGATATCACAATAGGTGGTAGCGCAGTCGGCAAGGTCATAATTTTCAACGACGGTGCACTTTCGCTACAATCGCAAAAGCGGACGGCAATTATCGTTTTGTCGGTTGCAATAGCCGTTCAGGGCGGAATACTTATCGTATACGCCGTATATATGCACTTTACGATGATACGCCCGTTCCGCAAGCTCAAAGGTTTTGCCGAGCGCGTTGCCGACGGCAATTTGGATATTCCGCTTGAAATGGATAGACAAAATGTTTTCGGTGCATTTACCGAGAGCTTTGATATTATGCGCACGGAACTCAAAAATGCGCGCATAGCGGAAGCGACGGCAAATGCGAGCAAGAAGGAACTGGTAGCAAAACTTTCCCACGATATTAAAACGCCGATTGCAAGTATCAAAGCCGTTTCCGAAGTCGGGCTTGCGGTTGCCGCTAATGAAAAAGATAAAGCGAATTACACGCAGATAATAGGCAAAGCCGATCAGATAAACTCTCTCGTTACAAATCTGTTTACGGCAACGCTCGAGGAACTGCAACAGCTTACCGTCACTCCTACGAACATAGAAAGCAGTAGGGTAAAAACTATGCTTGAATATGCGGACTATCTGCACCGTGCAACTATTCCCGATATTCCCGAATGTTTGGTGTATGCCGACGGTTTGCGCGTACAACAGGTGTTCGATAATATCTTTGCCAACTCTTACAAGTACGCAAAGACGGATATAATCGTAACAGTACAAAATACCGGCAACTATATCAACGTAAGCATAGAAGATTTCGGCGGCGGCGTGCCGGCGGAAGAATTGCTTACCCTTAAAGAAAAATTCAAACGCGGCAGCAATGCGGAAAATATCGAAGGCGCAGGTTTGGGACTTTATATTTCCGACTACTTTATGAAAGAAATGCAAGGCGAACTGACCGTGGAAAACGGCGATCGCGGCTTAAAAATCACCGTTGCTCTTGCTCTAAGCGGAAAGATTTAAGAAATATTTAAGAATTAGTTAAAGACTTTTAAGAATTGAAAAATGTATAATGAGCGTGCAAAAAGGAGGTTTTTATGCAACGGCAGATCTTATTGAAAACCGAAAAATTAAGCAAGACTTTCTCTAACGGCGGTCAGCAACAGCACGTTCTGAAAAACATTGACTTGGAACTTTATCGGGGCGACTTTACCGTAATCATGGGCGCAAGCGGCGCAGGCAAATCTACGCTTTTATATGCCCTTTCGGGAATGGATACGCCGTCGCTTGGTACTATCACTTTTGGCGATAAAGTAATTTCCGATTTGTCGCAAGACGGTCTTGCGGTATTCCGCCGCGACCATTGCGGATTTGTATTTCAGCAAATTTATCTGATAGACGGAATGAGCGTAATGGACAACGTGCTTTCCGCAGGACTTCTTGTAAATAAAGATA
>Ga0137307_101012_pt1 | contig 28918 bp, 30 predicted proteins | sample NAcewD2O_March_2_FD_97180 | JGI IMG/M metagenome (GOLD analysis project Ga0137307, IMG submission 97180) | Mouse cecal microbial communities from Vienna, Austria - N-Acetylglucosamine amended D2O_March | ecosystem: Host-associated > Mammals > Digestive system > Large intestine > Cecum | place... | reverse complement strand
TACCTTCCTTACCGAGCTGCGCGACGCCGCCGGCAGGGTCGTGGCCTCGGCCCGCACCGAGGGGCCGCGCTACGGCGACGGGGTGGAGCAGCGCTTCACCGTCGAGCGCCCCGCGCTGTGGTCGCCCGATACGCCCGCGCTCTACACGTCGGTCGTGCGCGTCTACGAGGGCGAGCGCCTCTGCGACGAGTACGAAACGCCGTTCGGCATCCGCACGATCGAGGTGCGGCCCGACGAGGGCTTCTTCCTCAACGGCGAGCGCGTGCAGTTCCGCGGCGTCTGCAACCACCACGACCTGGGCCCGCTGGGCGGCATCGCCAACGAGGCGGGCATCCGCCGCCAGGTGCGCATCCTCAAGGAGATGGGCTGCAACGCCATCCGCACCTCGCACAACATGCCCGCGCCCGAGCTGGTGCGCATTTGCGACCAGATGGGCATGATGCTGATGGCCGAGTCGTTCGACGAGTGGAGCACGGCCAAGGTGGCCAACGGCTACCACCTCGATTTCGACCGGTGGGTCGAGCGCGATCTCGAGAATCTCGTGCGCCACTACCGCAACAACCCCTCGGTGGTGATGTGGTGCATCGGCAACGAGGTGCCCGACCAGTGGAACGGCAAGAAGGGGCCCAAGCTCTCGCTGCGCCTGCAGCAGATCTGCCATCGCGAGGACCCCACGCGCCCCGTCACGCAGGGCATGGACGCCCCCGACGCGGTGGTCAACAACAACATGGCCGCCGTGATGGACGTGCCGGGCTTCAACTACCGTCCCCACAAGTACCGCGAGAACTACGACAAGCTGCCCCAGCGGGTCGTTCTGGGCAGCGAGACCGCCTCGACGCTCTCGTCGCGCGGCGTCTACAAGTTCCCCGTCGAGCGCCGCTCGATGCAGAAGTACGACGACCACCAGGCCTCCTCCTACGACGTGGAGCACTGCGGCTGGTCGAACCTCCCGGAGGACGACTTCATCCAGCACGACGACCTGCCCTACTGCATGGGCGAGTTCGTGTGGACGGGCTTTGACTACCTGGGCGAGCCCACGCCCTACTACTCCGACTGGCCGAGCCACTCGTCGCTGTTCGGCATCGTCGACCTGGCGGGCCTGCCGAAGGACCGCTACTGGCTCTACCGCAGCCACTGGAACCCCGGGGCCGAGACGCTCCACATCCTGCCCCACTGGAACTGGGAGGGGCGCGAGGGCGAGGTGACGCCCGTGTTCGTCTACACCAACTACCCCTCGGCCGAGCTCTTCATCAACGGCAAGAGCCAGGGCCGCCGCACCAAGGAGCTCTCGGTGACGCGCGACGCGAGCGGCGACGAGGAGTCGCTGCGCGACCTCGCGCGCCAGCGCCGCTACCGCCTCATGTGGATGGATACGCGCTACGAGCCGGGCGAGGTGAAGGTCGTGGCCTACGACGCGGCGGGCAACGCCGTGGCGGAGCGGATCGTCCGCACGGCCGGCAAGCCCTACCGTATCGTGCTCGAGGCCGACCGCACGACGATCGACGCCGACGGCCGCGACCTTTCGTTCGTCACCGTGTCGGTAGTCGACCGCGCGGGCAATCCCTGCCCCACGGCGACCAACGAGATCCGCTATCGTGTGACGGGCGCGGGCAGCTACCGCGCGGGCGCCAACGGCGACCCCACGTCGCTCGCCTCGTTCCAGGAGCCGCGCATGCAGCTCTTCTCGGGCCAGGCCACGGCCATCGTGGCCTCGACCGAGCAGCCGGGCACCATCACGCTCGAGGCCTCGTCGCCCGGGCTGCGGGGAGCCAAACTCGTACTGAAAAGCAAGTAGGCGATGGTGAGTGTAATCGTAGCCGTGGCCGAGAACGGCGTGATCGGCGACCGCAACGCCCTGCTGTGGCACATCTCGGAGGACCTGAAGCACTTCAAGGCCGTCACCTCGGGCCATCCCGTGGTGATGGGCCGCAAGACCTTCGAGTCGCTGGGGCGGCCGCTGCCCAATCGCGAGAACGTGGTCATTACGCGGCAGCGGATCGCCATCGAGGGGTGTCGCGTGGTCCACTCGCTCGACGAGGCGCTGGCGCTCTTCCCGCCCGAGGAGGAGCTCTTCGTCATCGGCGGCGCGCAGATCTACGCCCAGGCGATGCCTGTGGCCGACCGCTTCTACCTCACGCGCGTGGGGCGCGCCTACGAGGGCGACACGCGCTTCCCGGAGTGGGACGAGCGGCAGTGGCGGCTCGTCGCCTCGGAGGCCTTCGCCTCGGGAGCAAACTATCCCTGGCCCTTCGTCTTCGAGACCTACGAACGGCGACGGTAACGACGACAGACGAGGCCCGCGGCGAGCGGGCCTCGCTTTTTTTTGCCGGCCGGGGGCGGGGCGACAGAGTGGCCGGATCGGTCGGGGGATGGTTTGGACGGTCGCGACGGCCGGGGAGATTCGCACGATCGGGGCGCCGGGGCGCTCGGAATGGCCGGGCGGAGGCTGGTAGCGGTCGGTCGTGTGGTCGGGATGCTCCGGGCCGCCGGGCGGAGACTGGCGTGCGTGCGTTCCGGCCGGCGGGGGAGTGGGGCGCGTGTCGCGGCGGGAATCCGTCCGGGGCGTGTTGCAGCGGAGAACCGTCCGGCGGGGCGGTAGGGTAGCGCGGCGACGCAAGACGACCGAACCGCTGCCGGGATGAATCGTCGTTATGGCAGACAACGTTTCTACTAATCTCCAATAGCCCGGGCGGCGGTTCGGTCGGTATACGGGCGGATAGGCAAAAAGCCGCATCCGCAGGGGCGGGTACGGCTCGTGTGTCGAGAGATTCGATCGTCGACGGGTCGGGCGGGCGGATGCTCCGGCTGGGGAGCGGCGCGCCGACGGTCGCGTCCGAGTCTCTCCCGTAGTCCCGCAGGAAAGCGTCGCATCATCGCAAGGCAGGTCTTCTGACTCGCTCCCCCTTCGCGCCTTCCCGGCCCCGGAGGGGGCCAGTGGCCGTGTGCGAAGCCTGGGCGCCCCTCGCGGGGCCGGAGCTCACAGCAACGGGTATTGTCGCAGATTTTCACTGCGTTCCCTTTTCATCTCCGCGCCGCGGCAGGCGCGGGAAACCTTTGCTGGTGTAAATATACGAAATAAATCGGGTTTCGTGCGCGCGGCTCACTTTTTTTTGGCCGCCTCGGCTTTTTTTCCGAACTTTATCCGCCGAAACCGCCCCGTGCGCCCCTGCGGCCGCTGCGGGCTTCGCGTTCCTGCATGAAAAGATTGCTCGATACATACCGCCGTCTGACCCCCGACGCGCTGCTGCTCTTCTGGCTCGGCGTGTGGTGGGCCTGTAACCTGTTGCAGGCGGGGCTCACGGAGCTGGCCGACGACGAGGCCTACTACCACATGTTCGCCGAGGGGCTCGCGTGGGGCTATTTCGACCACCCGCCCGCCGTAGCGCTGCTCGTGCGCCTGGGCAGCACGCTGCTGGGCGGCGAGTTGGGCGTGCGCCTCTGCTTCACGCTGCTGCAGCCCCTCTACCTCTGGATCCTCTGGCGGCTCGTGCGCCCGGCCGACGCCACGCGCGGCGACGCCTCGCTCTTCGCCGTCGTCTCGGCCGCGACGCTCATGCTGCAACTCTACGGCTTCATCGCCGTGCCCGACGGCCCGCTGATGTTCACCTCGGCGCTCTTCCTCGCCGCCCTGAACGCTCTGGACCGCGGGCAGCGTCCGGCGTGGCTCTGGCTGGGGCTGACGATGGCGGCCATGGCCTACAGCAAGTACCACGGCGCCCTGGTGGTGCTCTTCGCGCTGGCGGCCAATCCGCGGCTGCTGCGCCGTCCGGCGCTCTACGCCGGGGGGGGGCTCGCGCTGCTGCTGCTCGTCCCGCACCTGGTGTGGCAGGCCGACCACGACTGGGCCTCGTTCGCCTACCACCTCTCGGGGCGCAACGCCTCGTTCCGCTGGAACTACGTGGCGGAGTTCCTGCTCAACATGCTGGCGGTCTTCAACCCGCTCTTCGTACCGCTCTACGTCAGGGCGTGGCGCGAGGTGCGGCCCGCGACGGCCGTCGGGCGCGCCTTGCGGTGGATGCCCGCGGCCTTCGTCGGCTTCTTCCTCCTTTCGTCGCTGCGCGGCTACGTGCAGCCGCAGTGGACCATCGTGGCCTCGTTCGGCTGGGTGTGGCTGCTCTTCGCCTATGCGCGGCGCCATCCGCGCACGCGCCGCTACGTGGTGCGCGCCGGTCTGGTGACCGTGGCGCTGGTGGGGCTCGTGCGGCTGGAGATGATCTTCAACCCCCTGGGGCTGCGCTTCGAGGTGTTCGACAACCGCCCCGCGTTCGGCGCCTTGGCCCGCGAGGCCGCCGGGCGCCCCGTCATCTTCGGTCTGCGCTACGCCCGGGCGGCCAAGTACGCCTTCTACACGGGCGGCGAGGCCTACTGCCAGCCCAACGTCTTCTACCGCACCCACCACTGGCAGTTCCGCGACGACGACACGCGCTTCGCCGGGCGCGAGGTGCTGGTGGAGTGCACCTCCGCACCCGCCGACACGACGCTGCGCGTGCGCTCGCTCGACCTGGCCGACGGCAGCCGCTTCACCTACTTCGTCGATCCCGATTTCCGGCCCGTGCGCCGCGTCGCCGTCGCCTGCGAGGGGCTTCCGCGGCAGGTGGCTCCGGGCGACAGCCTGCGTCTCGTGCTCACGGTCGATAACCCCTACGACTGGCCGGTGGTCGTCGGCCGGGACACGGAGCTGGCCATGCTCTTCAAGCAGGGCCGCTCGCGCGTGGAGGAGTATCCGCTCGACGTGCGGTTCGAGGCGGCAGCGGGCGGCCGCGAGCGGGTGGAGCTCACGTTCCGCGTGCCCGAGGAGCTGGCCGGCGGGAGCTTCGTCGCGGGCTTCGCGCTGCGGCGCGACGGCTATGCCCACTGGTTCAACTCCCGGCCGCAGCCGCTGACCGTCTCCGCGCTATGATCGGCCAGTTCATCCGTTTCTGCGTCGTCGGCGGGTCGGGCGTCTTCGTCGACTTCGGTATTACGTATCTTGCCAAGGAGTGGCTGCGGCTGAACAAGTACGTGGCCAACTCGGCGGGCTTCCTCTGCGCCTCGAGCTCCAACTACGCGCTCAACCGCCTGTGGACCTTCCACGACGACAACCCCGACATCGCCGGGCAGTACCTGCGTTTTCTGGGCATCGCGCTGGTGGGGCTGGCGATCAACAACGCCGTGATCTGGGTGCTGCACGAGCGCCTGCGGTGGAATTTCTACCTCTCGAAGCTGGCGGCCATCGGCGTGGTGACCTTCTGGAACTTCTTCATGAACTACTTCTTCAACTTCTGAAGTCCTTGGCATACGACGCAGCGGGCCGGTCCTCGGAGAAGGACCGGCCCGCCGTGCATCGCCGCCGCTGCGTCTATCGTTTGGCCGCGCGGATCCGCCGGAAGGGGAGCGCCATCACGCCGAAGAGGGCCTCCTTGAAGATGCCGCCCGACATCTTCGACGCCCCCTCGCGGCGCTCGGTGAAGATGATCGATTCCTCGCGCAGCTTCATCCCGAGCCGCCAGGCCGAGTACTTCATCTCGATCTGGAATCCGTAGCCCTTCATCCGCACGGCTCCGAGGTCGATCGTCTCGAGCGCGCGGCGCGAGTAGCAGACGAAGCCCGCCGTGGCGTCGCGCAGGGGCATGCGCGTCACCGTGCGCACGTAGACCGAGGCGAAGTAGGACATCAGCAGGCGCGACATGGGCCAGTTGACCACGTTGACACCCTGTATGTAGCGCGAGCCGACCACCACGTCGTAGCCTTGGGCCGCCGTGCGGTAGAGGCGCACCAGGTCGTCGGGGTTGTGCGAGAAGTCGCAGTCCATCTCGCAGATGTAGTCGTAGCCGCGCTCCAGCCCCCAGCGGAAGCCCGCCAGATAGGCCGTGCCGAGGCCGAGCTTGCCGCTCCGCTCCATCAGGTGGAGCCGCCCGGGGTGGGCCGCCTGCCGCTCGCGGACGATCGCGGCCGTGCCGTCGGGCGATCCGTCGTCGATGACCAGCAGGTCGAACTCCTCGTCGAGCGAGAAGACCTTGGCGATCATCGCCGCCATGTTCTCCTTTTCGTTATAGGTCGGTATGATGACCAGTTTGCGCATCGGCGCCGTCGTTGCGTTGTTCATAAGGTCAAAGATAGTATTTATTTCGTCACGCCGCGCGCCGCCGCCGCCGATTTTTTCGTGGGCGGCTTCCCGGCGGCCTCCCGGCGGCGCGTCGCGGGGCGTAAAAATACGCTTTTGCAGTCGATTGTGGCACTTTCGGGCGAAAAAAGATTAACTTTGCCGCAAAAGCGGATAGGGTATGGAATTCGAAATCGTAAGGGTGGAGGCGTGGAGCGAGGCGCTCGCCGGGGAGCTCGCGCGGCTCCTGCCGCAGCTCTCGGCCGCGGCGCGTGCCGATGCCGACCGCCTGCGCGCGCTCGTCGAGAACCCCTGCACGGCGCTCTTCGCGGCGCGCACGGCCGGGCGCATCGTCGGCATGGCGGCCCTGGCGTGGTACGACGTGCCCACGGGGCGCAAGGCGTGGATCGAGGATGTGGTCGTCGACGAGGCTGCTCGCGGCCGCGGTGCGGGCCGGGAGCTGGTCGCGGCGGCGATCGGGGAGGCTTCGCGCATCGGTGCCGGCCGTGTGTGGCTCACCTCCCGGCCGGCGCGCCGTGCGGCGCGTGCGCTCTATCGGAGCATGGGATTCGAAGCGGCGGAGACCGAGGTTTTCGTCCTTAAACTGGATAGACAATGAAAAAATTCGTCAAGACGGCGGCCCTCGCGGTCGCGGTTCTACTGCTCGCGGCGCTCGTCGCCCCGACGCTGCTGCGCGGCAAGATCGCCGCGATCGTCAAGCGCGAAGCCAACGCTGCGCTGCGTGCCGAGCTCGATTTCGACCGGCTCGACATCAGCCTGCTGCGCCACTTCCCCAACGCCTCGCTGGAGCTGAAGGGGCTCCGCCTCTCGGGCGTCGACGCCTTCGCCGGCGACACGATCCTCGCCGCGCGACGCATCTCGGTGGTGGTCAGCCCGCTCTCGCTGCTCGGCGACGGGGGCTTCGAGGTGCGCAAGATCCTTCTGGACCGTCCGGCCGTGCATGGGCGCAAGCTCGCCGACGGCTCGGTCAACTGGGACATCGCCGTGCCCTCCGACCAGCCCGAGGCGGCGGACGAGGCGGCGGACGCTCCCTCGTCGTTCCGCCTCTCGGTGCGCGACTTCCGCATCGACGGGGCCGAGGTCCGCTACGACGACGATTCGTCGCGGATGCACTTCTCCGTCGCGCCCCTCTCGCTGCGGCTGCGGGGCGATCTGTCGGCCGCGCGCAGCGACCTGGAGCTGGCTCTGACGGCCGAGGGGTTGCGTCTGGTTTCGGGCGGCATTCCGCTGCTGAGCGGCGCCGAGGCGGAGCTCGACGCCGTGATCGGCGCCGATCTGGAGGCAGGGCGCTACACTTTCTCACGCAACCGGCTGCGCCTGAACGCCATCGAGGTGGGCCTCGACGGCTGGGTCGAGCTGCGCGACGAGGCCGTGGCCATGGATCTCCGCGCGGGCTGCGACGAGGTGCAGTTCAAGGAGGTGCTGTCGCTCGTCCCGGCCTTCTACACGCGCGAGTTCCGCAACCTCTCGGCCTCTGGCGCTCTGGCGATGGATCTGTGGGCGCGGGGCGAGCTGCGCGACGGACGCCTGCCGGCCTTCGGGTTCTCGACCTCGGTCACCGACGGCAGCTTCCGCTACTCGTCGCTGCCCAAGGCCGTTACCGACATCCAGATCGCACTCTCGGTCGCCAACCCCGGCGGTGGGATGGACGCCACGGTGGTCGACCTCTCGCGCTTCGGTCTGAAGATGGCCGGTAACAGCCTTTCGGCCACCTTCCGCGCCACGTCGCTCGCCAGCGATCCCGCCTTCAGTGCGGCGGTCGACGGAGTGGTCGACCTGGGGGCCGTCAGGGAGGTCTACCCGCTGGAGCGGGGCGTGGAGCTCGCGGGCCGCATCATGGCCGACCTGAAGGCCTCGGGCCGCATGTCCGACATCGAGGCGCAGCGCTACGAGAAGCTGGGCGCCGCCGGGCGGTTCGTGGTCGAGGGGGTGACGCTCACGCTGCCCGACCTGCCCGAGGTGCATGTGCGCCGCGCCGCGGCCACGATCACGCCCCAGGCCATGACGCTCGGCGAGTGCGGCGTCACGATGGGCGGCAGCGATCTTGCGGCCAACGGCCAGCTGACCAACTACCTGGGCTACCTGCTGCGCGGCGACGTGCTCGCCGGGCGCCTCTACGTCAAGTCGGAGCTGCTGGATCTGAACGAGATACTGGCCGCCGCGCCCGGGCAGCCGGCCGACGGGGCCGAGACCTCTGCCGACGCTGCCGACGCCTCCGCCGACGCTGCGACCCGTGCGCCCGAGGTGCCGCGCAACCTCGACCTCTCGCTCCACACCGACCTGCGCAGGATCCTCTTCCAGAAGATGACGATCTCCGACCTGCAGGGCGAGATGCGCGTCGCGGGCGGCACGCTGTCGCTCCAGCGCCTCGCGATGGGGCTCTTCGGCGGCAAGGCCTCGGTCTCGGGCAGCTACTCGACGGCCGCCGGTGCGGCGTCGCCCGAGCTGAAGCTGTCGATGAACTTCTCCGACGCCTCGTTCCAGCGCACCTTCGAGCAGCTCGACGCGGTGCAGCGGCTGGCGCCCCTCTTCGCCAAGACGGGCGGCACCTACGGCATGACGATCGACCTCCGAACGCCCCTCGACGCCTCGATGTCGCCCGTCATGGAGCGGTTCGACGCCACGGGCGAGATCCGCTCGGCCGACGTCCGCATACAGAACATCGAGGCCTTCGACGCGCTGGCCAAGGCGCTCGGCAACGACGCCCTGCGCCGCATCGAGGCCAAGGACGTCGCGATCCGCTTCGCGGTCCGCAACGGGCGCATCGCCACCGAGCCCTTCGACCTGCGGATGGGCGGCGTGTCGATGAACCTCGCGGGCTCGACGGGCCTCGACCAGACGATCGACTACACGGCCCGCGTGCAGCTGCCCTCGGGCGCGGCGGGCGGTCTGGTCGAGAAGATCGGGGTCAATATCGGCGGCACCTTCTCCTCGCCCAAGATCACGCTGGGGGTGAAGGAGGCGGCCGAGGAGGCGGTGAAGAACGTCGTCGACCGTCAGATCGAGAAGCTCACCGGCAGCAAGTCGCTCTCGGAGGAGGTCGAGCGCCAGGCCGAGCGGCTCCGCGCCGAGGCTGCGGCCGCGGGCGAGAAGCTGGTGCGCGCGGCCGAGGAGCAGCGGCAGAAGCTCGTCGACGGCGCCGAGTCGAAGGGCGCGCTGGCGAAGGTCGCGGCCCGCAAGGCGGGCGACAAGCTGGTCGAGGAGGCCCAGAAGCAGGCCGAGAAGCTCCGGACCGAGGCCGAGCGGCAGATCGAGAAGCTGACGGCCGAGAAGAGCGAGTGATCCGATGCTGAAACTCTTCGTCGTACTCGCCGCGGGCATTGCGCTGGGGCGTCTGCTGTCGGGCCGGCGCCTCGGCTTCGTGCCCCGCGCGGTCACTGCCACGGTGTGGCTGCTGCTCTTCCTGCTGGGTGTCGAGGTGGGGGCCGATCCGGCGGTCACGGGGTCGCTGGCGACGCTGGGCTGCACGGCTCTCGTCCTCTGCGCCGGCTCGGTGGCCGGGAGCATCGCTGCGGCGTGGGCGCTGTGGCGCCGGGTGCGGCGCGCGGACGGAGCTTCGGAGGCTGCCGCTGCCGCCCCGCAGGCGTGCGGCGCCGACGGCGGGTCGACGGCTGCCGTGCTGCGCGGCAGTCTGGTGATCGTCGGCTTCTTCGCCGCGGGGTGCGTCGCGGGGGCGTGGCGCCTCGTGCCGTTCGCGGCGACGGCTTCGCAGGCGAGCGGCTGGGTGCTCTGCCTGCTGATGGGCGGCGTGGGGGTGACGCTGGGTCACGACCGCACGCTCTGGGAGCGGGTGCGGCGGCTCGACCGGCGGCTCGCGCTGCTGCCCCTGGCCACGGCTGCGGGGACGCTCCTGGGCGCGGCGCTCCTCTCGCCGCTGCTGCGCGGCGTCTCCCTTACGGACGCGCTGGCCGTGGGGTCGGGCTTCGCCTACTATTCGCTTTCGAGCGTCTTCATCGCCGACCTGCGCAGCGTCGAGCTGGGCACCGTGGCGCTGTTATGCAACATCCTGCGCGAGCTCTTCACGCTGCTCTTCGCGCCGCTCGTGGCCCGGCGCTTCGGTCCGCTGGCCGCCGTCTCGATCGGCGGCGCCACGACGATGGACACCACGTTGCCCATCGTCGCGCGGGCGGCGGGGCCGCAGTTCGTCGTGGTGGCGATCTTCCACGGCTGCGTGCTCGATTTCAGCGTCCCGTGGCTGGTGACGCTCTTCTGCTCGCTATGAAAAGACGGGAGGGACCTTGCAATGGGTCCCTCCCGTCGTATCTGGCAGGACGTACCTCCGCCCTACGGGATGTAGCTCCGCAGCGCCTCGACGTAGGCGGCGAAGGCCTCGCGCCCCGTCTCGGTGATGCGGCACACGGTGCGGGGCATCTTGCCGCGGAAGCTCTTCTCCACGGCGATATAGCCCGCCTTCGAGAGTTTGTCGATCTGCACGGAGAGGTTGCCCGCCGTGGCGCCCGTCTGCTGCCGGAGGTATACGAAGTCGGCGCTTTCGACCCCTACGAGGAGCGACATCACGGCCAGCCGCAGCTCGGAGTGCAGCAGCGGATCGAGCGGCTTAAACATGGCGGCGTTCGTTGTGGCGGAGCACGCCGCCTGTGCCGAAGAGCACGATGGCGAGCGCCGCGAGGGTACACAGAAAGCGCGCGAGCGGCTCTCCTTCGGCCGCGGCGACGAAGATTTGAGCCGCCAGGAACGTGCCGGCCAGCGAGGCCATCCCCAGTGCGACGAGCGACCCGCCCTGGTTCGAGCGGTTGGCGTCGCGGTGCCGGAACTGCTCGGCGGTGAGCGCCGTGGAGACCGATAGCCCCAGCACGAGGAAGCCGGCGGGCGGGAGTCCGATGCGGTAGGTGTAGATGGCTACGTAGCTCGCGATCGCCGGGGCGTAGAGCCAGGCGTCGAGCAGCGTTCGGTCGGCCGGGGTCACGGTGCGGCGGCGCTTGCACCAGACGATGACCAGTGCGTAGCCCGCGATCGCGGCCGGGAGCCAGACGAGCATGGCTGTGTGCCCTGCAGCGGTGTAGCGGGCGAGGAGCCACTCGGCGATGCCGGCGGCCAGGGCGATCCACCCGGCGCCGAAGAAGAGCGTGCTGCGCACGAAGTCGAGGCGGGGAGCGGCGCCTCGTTCCGATGCGCCATGTGCGGTTTCGGGGTTATTCATGGCGGGCGTCTTTCGGGCGGTTGGAGCGGTAGTTGAGGATGTGTCCCGGCACGATCATCATCAGTGCGAAGCCTGCGCCGAAGAGCAGCGGGTTCCACAAGTCCGGCGCCGCGAGCAGGGCGGGGGAGAGCACGATGGCGACGATACCGCCGGCGGTGAGCGGGCGGAAGCGGATCACCAGCCCCGTGAGCGTCGTGCCCATGCCCATGAGCAGCAGGATGACGGGGAGCACGGGCATGCGCTCGGCCGTGCCGAGGAACGCCGGCAGCACCACGGCCCACGAGGCGATGCCGAAGACGGTCCAGATGTGGGAGACCACGCGGTCGATGAATGTGCGTACGTGGCGCTCGCCCTGCCGGCGCTGTGCGACCAGCATGCCCGCCCACCCCAGCAGCGGGATGGCAAGCCAAAGCCAGTGCCAGCGCGGGTCGCCCGTGCGGAGCAGGGCCGCGGCGACGGCCGCTGTGGTGGCGACCGTGGCGTAGCCCCACACCAGAAAGGGCATTCCGGCGTTGCGCTCCAGGTGCCGGCGCGTGTTGTCGATCATGCGGGCGATCAGTTCGACGCTCTCGGCGGCGTTCAGTTCCTTCTCTTTCATGCGATGCGGATTTCGGAGGGTGAAGTTACTCAATTTATTTCGTTTTTTCGTTGTCGGTGCGGCCGAAGTCGTAGCGGAGCTCCAGCTCGGCGGTGTTCTCGGCGTCGGGCAGCGCGATCGTGAGGTGGAGGCACCCTTCGGCCGGGCGGCCCTCCTCGCGGTCGAGGCGGAAGTTGCCGTTTTCGTCGTGGAAGATGCTCACGGCGATGCTGTCTGCCTCGATCGCGTCGAACGAGAACTCGACCGCGCCCCGCTCGGGCACGGCGCGGCCGCAGAGCGGTCGGGCGTCGCTCTTCACGCCCTTCGTGATGTCGCCCTTCATGGCTACGTAGAGCACGGCTCCCTGGTCTGAGCGGAGGTTGACGATGCGTACTTTCAGCGATTTGGCGTGCAGCGTTGCGGCGCAGCTCCCCAGGAGGGCGAGCGCGAGCAGAAGGCTTTTTTTCGTTTTCATGCTTGTCGGGATTTGCGGGTTGTTTTCGAATCTTTTTCGGGTTGCTTTCGGGTCTGTGGCGGTAGTCGCGCTCCTAGTCGCAGTCGGTCAGGCGGCGGATGCCGAGCAGGGCGATGTGGAGCCCCCATCCGGCGGCGACCCAGGCGACCCACCACGTGTGGGGCGAGGTCTGCCAGTTGACCAGGGCGAGAAAGCCACAGACGATCACGTAGTCGGCGAGGCGGCGGACGAAGTAGCGCGTGAAGCGGCGCCGGCGCTGTTCGGAGGTGGGGTAGGTTTCCATAGGGCTGGGATTGGGTTGCTTGTCTTTTGCAAATATAAAGTAGTTTATAAAATAAACCTAATTTCTAATAAAAAAACTTCCGAAAAAATCGGGCACCTATGTTTATAAGAGCGGCGGGTTTGCGACCTCCTCGGGGCCTTTCTGGCGGTCGGCTACGGCCGCGCGCCGTATTTCCGCTCGAATACCGCCGCGTTTTTCTCGCCCCACTCGATCATGGCGTCGAGGATGGGCAGCAGCGACCTTCCCAGCTCCGTGATGGCGTACTGCGAGCGGGGCGGCAGTTCGGGAAAGATGGTTTTGGTCGCCAGACCGTCCTCCACCAGCTCCTTGAGCTGCAGGTCGAGCACGCGGGGCGTCGCCTCGGGCAGCGCCTTGTGGAGTTCGCTCGGCCGCAGCGCCCTGTCGCGCAGCTCGTCCAGTATGCACGATTTCCATTTCGAGTCGATCAGGCTCATCGTCAGCCGCAGCGGGCAGCTCATGTCCACGGGGATTTTCCTTTCGTACATGTCGTTCGGGGTTTTATGCGGCAAAGATACGCATAATCGCCCGCGACGCAGGTATAATCAATAATTATTCGGTATATGAATCGTTTTTCGGTACTTGCCTCTTTTCGTGCTGCCCGTTACCTTTGCGGTCGATTCACCAAAACAACGTTTGCTATGCGAGATTCAATCAAGGAGTACGAGGCGGTCGAGGCGGCTGCCCTGAAATTCGTGAAGAGCGTGGCCGAGGGCGACAGTCGTCCCGCCCGCGAGCTCTTCACCGACGATGCCGTGCTGTTCGGCTTCCTCGACGGGAAGCTCGAGCGCGGTTCCATCGAGCAGTTTTACCGTAATGTCGACGCGGTCGGCGGCGGTGCCGGATTCAAAGCCCGTGTCGATGTGGTCGCCGTCGAGGAGACGATGGCCGTGGTCCGTGTCCTCGAAGAGGGGTGGGGCGGCCGCATCGACTTCACAGACTACCTGCTGCTGTTGAAGATCGACGGGGAGTGGAAGTGCGTCGCCAAGGCCTACAACCAGAACTCCGACACCGTCCGGCGATAGCGTTTCCGGGGCGGGCACGGCGGGCCGGCTGTTTGTTTGCCGGTTGCCGGTTGTCTGTCGCAGGCCGGCTGTCTGCCGAATGTCGGTCGTTTTCCGCCCGCTGCCGTCCGGTCGCAGACTGAATTGCGGGTGCCGGGCCGCGCGAAAAAAAGCGACGGCGGATCATCGATCCGTCGTCGCTTTGCGGAGAGAAGGGGATTCGAACCCCTGATACGCTTGAGACGTATACGAGCTTTCCAGGCGCGCCTCTTCAACCACTCGAGCACCTCTCCTTTGCGGGTCGTGCAAAGGTAATACATTTTTCGGATTGCCGCAAGCGGAGTTTCGATAAATGCGGGCCGTTGCGAAAAAAACGACGCGCCCCGTCGCTGCGGCAGGGCGGAGGCAGGGCTGCGGCAGGGGAGAGCGAGGGCAGAAGAGGCAGAGGCAGAGAGGCGCACAACGAAAAAGCGGCCCTTCCGCAGTGGAAGAGCCGCCGTCGCTTATCCGATTCTCTTCTTGCGAAGAGGCGAACGTGTTACTCGCTCAGGGGCGTTACGCTCACGTAGGACTTGCCCTCGCCCTTCTTGCAGAACCCTACGGTTCCGTCGACGAGTGCGAAGAGGGTGTGGTCCTTGCCCATACCTACGTTCTCACCGGGGTTGTGCACCGTGCCGCGCTGGCGAACGATGATGTTGCCCGCCTTTGCGAACTGACCGCCGAACAATTTGATGCCGAGTCGCTTGCTCTCCGACTCACGGCCGTTCTTCGAGCTACCTACACCTTTCTTGTGTGCCATGTTGATTCAGTTTTTAAAGGGTTACGCAACGATTTCCTCCACCAGAATCTGCGTGAGGCACTGACGGTGCCCGTTGCACTTCTGATATCCCGTGCGGCGCTTCTTCTTGAAGACGAGGACCTTGTCGTCCTTCAGGTGCTTCAGGATCTTGCACTTCACTGCGGCGCCTTCTACTACAGGTGCGCCGACTTTAACCTGACCGTCGTTGTCTGTGAGCAGGACCTTGTCGAAGCTTACGGACGAGTTCTCCTCGCCCTGAAGACGGTGGACATAAAGCTTACGACCCTTTTCAGCCTTAAACTGCTGACCTGCAATCTCTACTATAACGTACATTTAAGTCGATTTATGTATTGGAACATAATTTCGGAGTGCAAATATACGCATAATAATCTTACGAACAACACATCCGCCCGTTTTTTTTCGTCGCCCGCGCTTTGGCACGATTCTCGTACCGCGGACGTTGCCGGCACAGGCCGGCGCAAACGGCTATGGAGAGAAACATACTGATCGTATCCCGAGACAACTTCCTGCGCGAGATGGTCCGCTTCGCACTGAAAGACCTTCCCGCCGCGATCCACTGCACGGCCGATGCCGAAGGCGCGGCCCGCGTGGCCGACCGCACGCAGCTGGACTGCATCCTCCTGCTGGGCGCCGCGCCCCTGCTGGGCGGCGGCCGCGAGGCTGCGGTGCTGCGTTCGGGCGGCGTGCGGCGTCCCAAGCTGGTGGTCGTGGCGTGGCAGCATGCCGAGCAGACGGTGCTGGGACTGCTCGAAAACGGAGTCGACCAGTACATGACCTTTCCCGTGAACCTGCAGCGCCTCTACGCCAAGGTGGCCGGCATTATCGACACCCGCATATGATCGACACGCTCTATATCGTCTATACGGCTCTGGCGGCGGCAGCCGTCGCGCTCCTTCTGGCCGGCCGCGCCGCGGGGATGCTCCGCGCCCGCCGCCGGGCCAACGACCTGGCGACGCTCGGCCAGCGCTACCTGCGTCTGACGATGCTGGCGCTCGAGGGCGAGGACTCGGTGCCCCGCTTCCCCGAACTCTCGCGGCCCGGTGCGCGGCTGCTGCTCGCCCGGACGCTCTCCGGCGTGCTGGCCGCCACCTACGGCCTCGATGCCGGGCCGCTGCGCCGCATCGTCCGCGCCTATGACCTCGACGGCTGGCTGCTGCGCCGTGCCCGCCGTGCGCGCGGATACGACCGTGCCCGCTACCTCGCCCTGCTGGCCATGCTGCCCGTAGCGCCGCGTACGGTGCGGCAGACGGAGCGCTACCTGCGCTCGTCCCACCGCGCCGTGGCCTTCCAGGCGCTCATGATCCGCATCACGGCGCAGCCCGAGACGGCGCTGCGCGCCATGGCGGCCTATCCGCGCGCGTTCACGGCCGCCGAGGTGGCCCGCATCCTCGCCGAGCTGCGGCGCGGCGTGCTGCCCATCGCCTACGAGCCGCTGCTGCGGGCCCCGCAGTCGAACCTGCGCCGCGTGGGACTGGGCATCGTGCGCGAGTTCGCCGTCGAGGAGGCCGAGCCCTACCTGCTGCGCTTGGTGGCCGAGGAGTCCTCCGAGGAGCTGGCCTGCGAGGCGCTGCATGCCCTCTGCTCGCTGCGCCGCCCGCTCGACGGGCGCGGGGTGTCCGAGCGTGTCGCCTCCATGGAGCGGGCCGGGCGCCGGGCGCTGCTGCGCCGCATGGCCCGCGAGGCCTACGGCGCGGGGGCCCTCCGTCCGCTGCTCGACGCGAGCGAGCGCCCCTACTACGAATCGTTGGTTGCATCCTATAAATGTGCTCTGGTATGAAACTGCTCCTGCTTCTCTCTCTGGCGGCCACGGCCGCCGCTGCCCTCGGGGCTTTGTGGCTGATGCGCCGCGGGCGCGCCGCCCGTGCCCTGTTCGACACCTGCCGCACGACGCGGGGCGACGCCCCGGGCGACCTCGGCATCTCGATACTCTGCGCGGGGGTGGAGAGCGCCGACGAGGTGGAGCGGCTGCTTTCGCTCGACTACCCCTGCTCGGAGGTGGTGGCGGTGGTCGACGCGGCGCAGCGCCCCGAGCTCTTCGCCGCGCTCGTCTCGCGCTACCGCATGTTCCGTGCCGGACGCGGGGGTGTCTACGAGCTTCCCGACCCGGGCATCCGCGCCATCGAGCGGTCGCGCAACCGCTGCTTCCGCCGGCTGGTCCTCGTCGACCGGGGCGAGGATACGGCGGAGGGGGCCCTCGACGCCGCGGCCTGCGTAGCCTCCTACGACTACCTGCTGCCCCTGCGCCGCGGCGAGCGGCTGCGTCGCGACGCTGTCGAGCGCCTCGCGGCGGCGGTGGGCGAGCGCGAGGCGGGCGAGGTCGAGCTGGTCCGCACGCAGCCCGACGGCCGCGTGGCGCTGGTCGCCCGCGAGCGGCTGGTCGCCTGCGGCGGCTTTGCGGGTGCGCTGCGCCGCTGCACGCCGCGCGGGCGGCGGGTCACGCTGTGGGAGCGCCTCTCGGATCGTGCCGGAGCGGGCTACCGCCGTACGGTGCCGGCCCCGGTGCGTGGCGTCGCCGCCGGAGTCCTGGCCCTCGCCGCCGGCTTTACGGTGGCCGTGCAGTGGTGGCTCTTCGCGGCGCTGCTCTTCACCGCGGCCCTCGTGTGGACGGTGGCCGTGTGCATCGACGGCATGGCCGACGAGGGGGCAGCCGGCCCCTCCGAAATCCTCCGGGCCGGGCGCTGACCCGGCGTCGGAGACCCCTTTTCGCCGATCCCTCGCTCCTCGCCGCGGCGTGTCCGGGCGGGAGCGTGCGGATCGGGATTTTTGTTGTGAATTTTTTCACACTGTGCCGGATTTTTGTTATCTTTACCGAAGGAAACCGAGTCTGCGACTTTCAAAACGCATTACGATGATCGACGACAAGGCAAAAGAGTATCTGCTCGCGCAAATGTTCAATGCGGCGGTCCGCGCCGGGGCCGCGATCCTGAAGATATACCACAACCGCGACCAGTACGCCATCAGTCTCAAAAACGACCGCACCCCCATCACCGAGGCCGACCGCGCGGCCCACAAGATCATCCGCGAGTGCCTGGGGCCCACGCGCATCCCCATTCTGAGCGAGGAGGGGCGCGAGATGCTCTACGACGAGCGCCGCAACTGGGAGCTCTACTGGCTGGTCGACCCGCTCGACGGCACGGTCGAGTTCATCAAGGGCAACAACGAGTTCACGGTCAACATCGCCCTGATGGAGAATAACACCTGCCACGGCGCGGCCATCTACGTGCCCTACTACCGCCGTATGTACCTCGCCGGGCGGGGTATGGGGGCCTACCTCAAGGAGAACGTCGAGCCCGACGCCGCGGCCGACTACGGCCCCGAGGGGGTGATGGAGGGGCTGCGGCAGCTCCCTTTCGAGGCCGAAGCGCACCACCTGCGCCCCTGCGTGGCCCTCTCGCGCTCGCACCAGACCCCCGAGACGGCGGCCCACGTCGAGGCGCTGCGCGCGCGCTGCCCCGAGCTCGATATCCTCGAGCAGGGGAGCTCCTACAAGTTCTGCCTGCTGGCCGAGGGGCGCGTCGACTACTACGTCCGCACGACCCACACCTACGAGTGGGACACGGCCGCGGGCGAGCTCATCCTCTCCGAGGCCGGAGGCGCGACCCGCTCGCTGCCCGACGACCGTGCGCTGCGCTACAACGAGGAGGACCTGCGCAACCCCTGGTTCGTCTGCCGCTCGAAGTTCTGCAAGCTCTGAGCCGCCTATGACGGAAAAAGGGCATCGCCGCATGCGCGGCGATGCCCTTTTCGTATGCTCCGGGGCGCAGGTCAGCGGTCGAACTCCTCCTCGACGCGCTCCATCTTGCGGCGGATCGCCTCGGTGCAGAGGTTGCCGATGCTCCCCTCGTGGGTGTGGTGCACCTCGCGCGTGGGGCGGTACTCGCCGCGCTGCACGGCCTCCCCGATGCGCCGGTAGGCCTCGCGGAAGGGGACGCCCGAGAGCGTCAGGCGGTTGACATCCTCCACGGTGAAGAGGTAGTCGTAGCGCGTGTCGTCGAGGATGCGGTCGTTGACCCGCAGGTGGGCGAGCATGAAGTCGCACATGCGCAGCGTGCGGCGGATCTCCGTGGTGGCCGGGAAGAGGATGTCCTTCAATAGCTGCATGTCGCGGTGGTAGCCCACGGGCAGGTTCGCGGTCAGCAGGGCGATCTCGTTGGGCACGGCCTGGAGGCGGTTGCAGCGGCCGCGGATCATCTCGAACACGTCGGGGTTCTTCTTGTGGGGCATGATGCTCGACCCGGTGGTCAGCTCGTCGGGCAGCGACACGAAGCCGAAGTTCTGGCTCATGTAGAGGCAGAGGTCCATTGCCATGCGGCCCACGGTCGCGGCCACGGCGGCGATGGCCGAGGCTGCGGCGCGCTCGCTCTTGCCGCGGCTCATCTGCGCCGCCACGACGTTGTAGTGGAGCTCCTCGAAGCCCATCAGGCGGGTGGTCATCGTGCGGTCGAGCGGGAACGACGAGCCGTAGCCCGCGGCCGAGCCCAGCGGGTTCTGGTTGGCGATGTGCCACGCGGCCGCGACGAGGCGCATGTCGTCGACGAGCGTCTCGGCGTAGGCGCCGAACCATAGTCCGAACGACGAGGGCATGGCCACCTGCAGGTGGGTGTAGCCCGGCATGAGCACCTCGCGGTAGCGCTCCGAGAGCTCTTGCAGCCGGTCGAAGAGCGTGCGCACGTCGCGCGCGAGGCCGCGCAGCTCGTCGCGCAGGAAGAGCTTGAGGTCGACCAGCACCTGGTCGTTGCGCGAGCGGCCCGAGTGGATCTTCTTGCCCGCGTCGCCCAGCCGCCGCGTGAGCAGCAGCTCGACCTGCGAGTGCACGTCCTCCGTGCCGGGCTCGATCTCGAAGCGTCCGGCCTCGATCTCGGCGGCGATCTCGCGCAGCCCGGCCGTCAGCCGCTCCAGCTCGTCGGAGGCGAGCAGCCCGATCTTCTCGAGCATGGCGATGTGGGCCAGCGAGCCCTCGACGTCGTAGCGCGCCAGACGCATGTCCAGCTCGCGGTCGTCGCCCACGGTGTACTCCTCGATCATGCGGTCGGGTTCGAACCCCTTATCCCAAAGTTTTGCCATATTCCAATGCGAGTTTTTCGATGTAAGTCGTGTAAACGTCGATCCCCTCTTCGATCTGGGAGAGAAGCACGTATTCGTCTGCCGTGTGCGAGCGGGCCGAGTCGCCCGGGCCCATCTTGAGCGCCGGGAAGGGCATCGATGCCCGGTCGGAGAGCGTCGGCGAGACAAACGTCCGCCGCCCGGCGGCCCGCGCCGCCCGCACGAGTGGGTGACGGTCGCCGACGGCCGATGCCGAGAGGTGGGTCGAGCGGGGTACGGCCTCCGAGCGGATGGCCGCACGCAGCAGGGCGACGGTCTCCTCGTTCGAGTAGGCGTCGGTCGTGCGCACGTCGACCGTGAAGCGGCACGTGTCGGGGACCACGTTGTGCTGCGTGCCGGCCTCGATCTGCGTTATGGCGATCCCCACGGGCCCCAGTACCTCCGACTCGCGCTCGAAGCGCAGCGAGCGCAGGCGCGCGATGTCGTCCAGCGCGATGTAGAGGGCGTTGACCCCCTCGCCGCGGGCGGCGTGGCCGCTGCGGCCGTGGGCCGTGCAGTCGAGCACCACCAGCCCCCGCTCGGCCACGGCGGCCTGCATGGAGGTGGGCTCGCCCACGAGCGCCATGTCGATCGGCCCCAGCCGGGGCAGCAGCGCCCGCAGCCCCCCGGCGCCCGTCACCTCCTCCTCGGCCGAGAGGGCCAGGAGCAGATTGAAGGGGAGCGGCCGCGTGCGCAGGGCCAGGAACACCTCCGTCAGGGCGACGAGCGAGGCCCCGGCGTCGTTGCTGCCCAGGCCGTAGAGGCGGTCGCCCTCGACGGTCGGGGCGAACGGGTCGCGCGCGTAGCCCGCGGCGGGCCGCACGGTGTCGTGGTGGGAGTTGAGCAGCAGCGTGGGGCGCGCGGGGTCGTACCCCTCGGCGCGGGCCCACACGTTGTGGCCGAGCCGCTGCGGTGCAGCCCCCCGGGCTGCGAGCCGCTGCATCAAAAGGTCGGCCGTCGCCCCCTCGTCGCGCGAGAAGGAGGGGCGGGCGATGAGCCCTTGCAGCAGGTCGATGGCGGAGCGGAGCATGGCGTCAGCCGTGTATGGTCGTTCCCTTCGCCGGGTCGCCCAGGTCGGCGGCGTGCTTGATCCGCACGCTGCGGACCCCTTCGGCGACGGCCTTCAGGGCGTTCTCGATCTTGGGCAGCATGCCCCCCGAAACCACCCCCTCGGCCCGCAGCGCGGCGAAGTCGGCGGGCGTGATCTCGCCGATGACGCTCTGCGGGTCGTCGGCGTCGCGCAGCACGCCCGGCTTCTCGAAGCAGAAGACCAGATCGGCCGGCGCGACGCGCGCTGCGCCGAGCGCCAGGGCCGAGGCCACGCTGTCGGCGTTGCAGTTGAGCAGCGTCCCGCGGCCGTCGTGCATGATGGCCGAGAGCACGGGCGTCAGCCCCGCCTCGAGCAGGCGGCCCAGCAGCGCGCTGTCGACCCGCTCGATGTCGCCCACGAAGCCGTAGTCGACCGGCGCGGCGGCGCGGCGGCGCGCCCGCACCAGGTCGCCGTCGGCGCCCGACATGCCTATGGCGTTGCAGCCGGCGGCCTGCAGGCCTGCCACGATCTGCTTGTTGACCAGTCCGGCGTAGACCATCGTCACCACGTCGAGCATCCCCCGGTCGGTGATGCGGCGGCCGTCGACCATCTCCACCTTCAGCTCCAGTCGCTGGGCCAGGCGCGTGGCGAGCTTGCCGCCGCCGTGGACGAGGATCTTGGCTCCGTCGATGGCGGCGAAGTCCGCGAGGAAGCGCCGCAGCGCCGCGGCATCGTCGATGACGTTGCCGCCGATCTTCACAACTGTGATACGCTCCATCACCGCAACCCTTCGAGCAGACGTTTGAGCACCACCTGGGCCGAGATCTCGCGGTTGGCCGCCTCTGCGATCACCAGCGAGCGGGGCGACTCGATCACCTCGTCGGTGACGATCATGTTGCGCCGCACGGGCAGGCAGTGCATGAAGAAGGCGTCGTCGGTCAGCGCCATCTTCTCGGCGTCGACGGTCCACGCGCGGTCGCGCGAGAGCACCTCCCCGTAGTGGGGATCGGCCCATGCCGACCAGTTCTTGGCGTAGACGAACTGCGCCCCCTCGAAGGCCTTGCGCTGGTCGTACTCCACGCGTGCGCGGCCCACGAAGCGCGGGTCGAGCTCGTAGCCCTCGGGGTGGGTGATGACGAAGTCGTAGTCGGTGGCGTTCATCCACTCGGCGAACGAGTTGGGCACCGCCTGCGGCAGGGCGTTGGGGTGGGGGGCCCACGTGAGCACCACCTTCGGGCGCTCGGTGCGCTTGTGCTCCTCGATGGTGATCAGGTCGGCGAAGCTCTGCAGCGGGTGGCGCGTGGCGGCCTCCATCGAAAAGACCGGGCGGCCCGAGTAGCGGATGAACTGCTCGATGACGCGCTCCTCGTAGTCCTCGGTCTTGTTTTTGAGACCGGCGAACGCGCGCACGCCGATGACGTCGCAGTAGGAGGCCATGACGGGGATCGCCTCGAGCAGGTGCTCGGCCTTGTCGCCGTCCATCACCACGCCGCGCTCGGTCTCGAGCTTCCAGGCGCCCTGGTTGACGTCGAGCACCATGACGTTCATGCCCAGGTTCATGGCCGCCTTCTGGGTCGAGAGCCTCGTGCGGAGGCTCGAGTTGAAGAAGAGCATGAGCAGCGTGCGGTTGCGGCCCAGCTCCGTGAAGCGGAAGCGGTCGCGCTTCGTGTCGAGCGCTTCGGCGACGGCCCGGTGCAGGTCGCCTATATCTTCTACGCAGGTGAATTTTTTCATTGCAGGTTCTTTTTGAATGCCTCGAGGAAACGGTCGGCCAGCTCGCGCGTGAGCGTGAGGGCCGGCAGCAGGCGGACGGTCGAGGCCCCCGCGCCGCCCGTGAAGACGTGGTGGTCGAAGAGCAGGCGGCGGCGGAACTCGGCCCCCGAGCCGTCGATCTCGATGCCGATCATCAGACCGCGGCCGCGCACCTCCTTCACGGCGTCGATGCGCCGCAGCTCGGCGAGCAGGTAGTCGCCCACCGCGGTGGCGTTCTCCACCAGGCGGTCGCGCCCGATGACCTCGAGCACGGCGATCGCCGCGGCGCACGCCAGGTGGTTGCCCCCGAAGGTGGTGCCCAGCATGCCGGGCCGCGCCTCGAAGTGGGGCGCGACGAGCACGCCGCCGATCGGGAATCCGTTGCCCATGCCCTTGGCCATGGTAATAAGGTCGGGCCGTATGCCGGCCTGCTGGTGGGCGAAGAAGCGCCCCGTGCGGCCGTAGCCCGACTGGATCTCGTCCAGAATGAGCTGCGTGCCCGTCTCGGTGGCTACGGCGCGCAGCTCGCGCAGGAAGTCGTCCGAGGGGCAGTGGATGCCCGCCACGCCCTGGATGCCCTCGACGATCACGGCGGCGAAGAGGCCCGTCGAGAGCTTCTCGCGCACCGCCGCGATGTCGCCCAGCGGCACGAACTCGACGTTCTCCGTGCGGTTGAACGGCGCCGAGATGGCCGGATTGTCGGTCGCCGCCACGGCGCCCGACGTGCGGCCGTGGAAGGCCTTGGCGAAGGCGAGCACCTTGGCGCGGCCCGTGTGGAACGAGGCGAGCTTCAGTGCGTTCTCGTTGGCCTCGGCCCCCGAGTTGCAGAGGAAGAGGCGGTAGTCGTCGTAGCCCGAGAGGCGGCCCAGGCGCTCGCCGAGCTCCTGCTGGAGGCTGTTCTCGACCGAATTGGAGTAGAAGCCCAGGCGGGCGACCTGCTCCCCGACGGCCCGCACGTAGTCCTCCTGCGCGTGGCCGATCGAGATCACGGCGTGGCCGCCGTAGAGGTCGAGATATTCGGTGCCGGCGGCGTCGTAGACGAAGTTGCCGCGGCCGCGGACCGGCTCTACGGGGTAGAGCGAATATACGTTGAAGAGTTCCATGTCAGAATGCGCTTGCTTTGAGTCGCAGCCCCGTCTTCTCGTCGAGGCCGAACATCAGGTTCATGTTCTGCACCGCCTGGCCCGAGGCGCCCTTGAGCAGGTTGTCGATGGCCACGACCATGTGGGCCTTGCCCTCGTGCACGGCGACGTCGACCAGCGCCTTGTTGGTGTTGACCGCCTGCTTGAGGTCGACGCCGCGCGGCGGGACGCAGGTGAAGGCCGCCCCGGCGTAGTAGTCGGCGTAGCGCTTGCGGAGCGCCTCCTCGTCGAGCGCGCAGCGGGTGTAGACGCTGGCCAGGATGCCGCGCGTGAAGTCGCCGCGCAGGGGCACGAAGTTGACGGCCCGGTCGAACGCGGGCTGGAGTCCGCGCAGCGTGCGGCCGATCTCGAGCAGGTGCTGGTGCGTGAAGGCCTTGTAGACCGAGAGGTTGGAGGCCCGCCAGCTGAAGTGGGTCGTGGCCGAGGGTTTCACCCCGGCGCCCGTCGAGCCCGTGACGGCTGTCACGTGCACCTCGTCCTCCAACAGCCCCGCGGCGGCCAGCGGCAGCAGCGCCAGCTGGATCGCCGTGGCGAAGCAGCCGGGGTTGGCCACGCGGCGCGCCGTGCGGATGCGCTCGCGTTGCAGTTCGGGCAGTCCGTAGACGAATCCCTCGCTCTGGTCGCGGAAGTCCTGCGCCAGGTCGATGATACGCAGCGAGGTGGGGATCTCGTGCTCGGCGAGCCACTGGCGGCTCTGTCCGTGGGCCGAGCAGAGGAACACCACGTCGACGGAGGAGAGGTCGTAGTCGGCTGCGAAGCGCAGCTCGGTGTCGCCCTCCAGACCGCCGTGGACATCCGAGAGACGGTTGCCCGCGTTCGAGGTCGAGTGCACGAACACGATCTGCACCTCGGGGTGGTTCACCAGGAGGCGCAGGAGCTCGCCGGCCGTGTAGCCGGCGCCTCCGATGATGCCTGCGCGGATCATTTCTCGTTGCGCTTCTGAACGTTGTGGTAGATCTTGATCTGGTTGCCGAGGATCTTCGTGAATCCCTTCACGTCGTCGGCCGTCCAGGCCTTGTTGACCTCGCCGTATTCGCCGAAGTCGGTCTTCATCAGGTCGAACGACGACTCGACGCCCACCAGCGTGTAGCCGTAGGGGCGCAGGATGAGCTCCACGGTGCCCGTGACGTTGCGCTGCGAGGAGTCGAGCATCGCCTCGATGTCGCGCATGACCGGCTCCAGATACTGGGCCTCGTGGAGGAACATGCCGTACCAGTTGGCCACCTGCTCCTTCCAGTAGAGCTGCCACTTGGTCAGCGTGTGCTTCTCGAGCATCTTGTGGGCGGCGATGATGAGCATCGGCGCGGCGGCCTCGAAGCCCACGCGGCCCTTGATGCCGATGATCGTGTCGCCGATGTGCATGTCGCGGCCGATGCCGAACTTCGAGCCGATGGCCTCCACGGCGCGGATCGCCTCCACCTTGTCGGCGTAGGCCACGCCGTCGACGGCGGCGATCTGGCCCTGCTCGAAGGCGATCTTCAGGCGGCGCTCGCCGTGCTCGGTGATCTGGCTGGGGTAGGCGCTCTCGGGCAGCGTCTGCTCCGAGCGGAGCGTCTCTTTGCCGCCGATCGAGGTGCCCCAGAGACCCTTGTTGATCGAGTACTCCAGCTTCTTGTAGTCGGCCGTGATGCCGCGCTTGCGCAGGTAGTCGATCTCGTATTCGCGCGTGAGGGTCATGTCGCGCGTGGGGGTGATGATCTCGATCTCGGGGGCGAGGATCTGGAACGTCAGGTCGAAGCGCACCTGGTCGTTGCCGGCGCCCGTCGAGCCGTGGGCCACGGCGTGGGCCCCGATGCTCTTGGCGTACTCGATGATGGCGATGGCCTGGAAGATGCGCTCGGAGCTCACCGAGATGGGGTAGGTGCCGTTGCGCAGGATGTTGCCGTAGACCATGTAGCGGATGCTCTTCTCGTAGTACTCCTGCTCGATGTCGAGCGTGGCGTGGTCGGCGGCGCCCAGCTGGCGGGCGAGGCCGTCGATGCGCGCGAGCTCCTCCTTCGAGAAGCCTCCCGTGTTGGCGATGGCCGTGTAGACTTCGTAGCCCTGCTCCTCGGAGAGGTACTTCACGCAGAACGAGGTGTCGAGACCTCCGCTGAACGCCAGAACAACTTTCTTCTTTTCCATAGGTATTTTTTTCTTTCGTTTTTTACTGGTTTGATTGAATTTGGGTCTTTTGTCGACGCCAACGGCGTCGCATCTTCGGCGGCTCGCGCCTTTGGCGCGACCCCCGCAGCCGCCGAAGATGATCGCTTCGGCCGGGGCTGTCGTCGTTATTTGAGGTGGAAGAGCTTGCGGAACTTGTTTTTCATGTACATGACGTAGGGGGTCATGCGCGACTGGGCGGGCCGCTCCTTCGCCGGGTCGTAGAGCATGCCCGTGCAGAGGCACATGCGGCGCTTGTTGCGCTGGAGGATGTCGTAGTTGCAACACCCCTGGCAGCCCTGCCAGAACTCCTCGTCCTCGGTCAGTTCGGAGAACGTTACGGGGACGTATCCCATGCGCGAGTTGAGCTTCATGACCGGCAGCGACGTGGTGATGCTGAACAACTTGGCATAGGGGAATCGTCGTCGGGCCAGCTCGAAGGTTCGTCGTTTGATCTGCTCCGCGAGTCCCATATGACGGTACTCGGGATCGACGATCAGTCCGGAGGTCGCGACGAAGTCGCCGTGCCCCCAACACTCGATGTAGCTGAAACCGATGAGTTTCTCTCCGTCCAGCGCCACGACGGCCTTGCCGCCGGTCATCTTCGCTGCGATGTACTCGGGCGAGCGCTTGGCGATGCCCGTACCCCGCTGCAATGCCGATTCGTAGATCAGGTCGCAGATACGCTGTGCGTAGCTGATGTGCGACTCGTCGGCAAATACGACGCTGATTGCTTTGTTGTTCATTGAATCTTGGTGATGGTATGAAATATCGTTAGTTCATCCTCGACAGCCTCCGCACGGGGCTTCTCCGCGCGCGGGTATGCGGGTATGTGAGAAACGGACGAAAGCGACCCCGCCTTCGTCCGGTACCCATAACCTTGTCGGCGGCAAAGGTAAGTAAAATTTTTTCAAAAATGCGCCTTTCGTCCCTCCGTTTGGAGTTTTTCGCGGAATTGGGTACATTTGTCCCCCGGCAGGCCGCCCTGCGGCCGCCCAATCCGCCTGTCATGAAGACTCTTCTCCGCCTCGCCGCGGCGCTCGCCGCCCTCGCGCTGCATCCGTGCGCCTCGGCGCAGGAGCCCGCGGCCCCCTTCGCGCTGCCCGAGATCCCCGCGGCGCTCACCGCGCCCGCCGAGCGGGCCGACTACCTGACCTACCACTACTGGGACCGCTTCGACTTCGCCGATCCGTCGCTCTTCGTGCCCGAGGGGACCGCCGAGCGCGCCTTCGTCGACTTCCTCTCGGTGCTGCCCCTCGCGCCGCAGGCCGACCGGGCCTGGGCCCGCCTCTTCGGGCGGCTGCGGGGCGACGCGGAGCGGCTGCTCTACTTCGCCGACCTGGGCGACAAATATCTGGGCGAGGCGGCCTCGCCGCTCTGCGACGAGGGGCAGCAGATCCTCTTCCTCGAGGCGCTGCTCGCCGACGAGGGGCTGCCCGAAGAGGAGCGCATACGGCCCCGCGTGCAGCTGCGCCTGGCCCGGATGAACCGTCCGGGTACGGTGGCCGCCGACTTCGAATACGAAGGGCGCGACGGCGTGCGGCACCGCCTTTCCGACCTTCGCGCCGAGCGCATCCTGCTCTTCCTCAACGATCCCGAGTGCGCCGACTGCCGCCGCACGAAGGCCTTTCTGGTCTCGTCGCCCGTCGTGCGGGAGGCGCTGCGCGCGGGGAGGCTGGCGCTGCTGTCGGTCTGCGTCGAGGGCGACACTCCCTCGTGGCGGGCCGCCTCCGTGCCCGAGGGGTGGACGGACGGCTGCGACGCCCTCGGCGCGCTCACCGACGGCGAACACTACTATCTGAAAACCATGCCCGCGCTGCTGCTGCTCGACGGCGCGCGGCGCGTGCTGCTCAAGGACGCCTCGGTGGAGGACGTCGAGCGGCTGCTGACCGCCGACCGGTGATGGAGGGCCGTCCGATAGCTCCCGCCCTGCTCGCGTGGTACGAGCGCGAGGGGCGCGACCTGCCGTGGCGCCGCACGCGCGATCCCTACCTCATCTGGCTCTCGGAGGTGATCCTCCAGCAGACGCGCGTGGCGCAGGGCATGGACTACTACCTGCGCTTCACGGCCCGCTGGCCCGACGTGGGGTCGCTGGCCGCCGCGTCGGAGGACGAGGTGCTCAAGCAGTGGCAGGGGCTGGGCTACTACAGCCGTGCGCGCAACCTCCACGCTGCGGCGCGCCAGGTCGTGGAGCGCTTCGGCGGGGTTTTCCCGCAGACGGTGGAGGAGGTGCGCTCGCTGCGCGGGGTGGGGGAGTACACCGCCGCGGCGATCTGCTCGGCGGCCTGCGACGCCCCCTGCGCCGTGGTCGACGGCAACGTCTACCGGGTGCTCGCGCGGCTGTTCGACCTCGACCTCCCGATCGACACGACGGCCGGGCGGCGCGCCTTCGCCGCCCTGGCGCAGGAGGAGCTCGACGCGGAGCACCCCGGGCTCTACAACCAGGCGATCATGGATTTCGGGGCGTTGCAGTGCACTCCTGCGGCCCCGCGGTGCGGGGATTGCCCCTTCGCCGACCGCTGTCTGGCCCTCGCGGCGGGCACGGTGGTCGAGCGGCCGGTGCGGCGGCAGCGCACGGCCGTGCGCGAGCGGTGGTTCAACTACCTCCACCTCACGTGCCGGGGCGAGGTGGCGCTGCGCCGGCGCGGCGTGGGCGACATCTGGCAGGGGTTGTGGGAGTTTCCGATGATCGAGACCGAGGGGCCCGAGGCGTTCGAGGCGCTGTGCGGAGGGGAGGCCTTCGCCCGCTGGGTGGGGCCGGGGCCGTGGCGGCTCGCGGGCACCGTGGCGATGGCGCCCCACCGCCTGACGCACCGCACGCTGCGCGCCGTGTTCCACCGCATCGAGGTCGACGCATGGAGCGCGGAGGCCGCGCCGCTGGCCCTCGGAGCCGCCGAGGCGGAGGGGAAGGCGCTGCCGCGTCTGGTCGCGCGCTACCTCGAGCGCGAACCTCTTATTTAATCAGATACCATATATATGCACCGTAGGCCGCCAGAAAGAGGGCCCCTTCCCAGCGGTCGAGCGTGCGGCGGCGGAAGGTGAAAGCCGTCGCGAGCAGCGCCAGGGAGCTGAGCACCACCATGGCCGTGTCGACGGGGGTGATTCCGTCGGGCGTGAGGGGCCGCACGGCGGCCGAGGCGCCCAGTATGAGCAGGATGTTGGCGATGTTGGAACCCACGACGTTGCCCAGCGCCATGGCCGTGCGTCCCTTCGCCACCGAGACGAGCGACGAGGCGAGCTCGGGCAGCGACGTGCCGCCCGCCACGAGCGTGATGGCGATCGTCGACTCGGCCACGCCCAGCGCGCGGGCGATGGCCGTGGCGCTGCCC
>Ga0137307_101010_pt1 | contig 28946 bp, 21 predicted proteins | sample NAcewD2O_March_2_FD_97180 | JGI IMG/M metagenome (GOLD analysis project Ga0137307, IMG submission 97180) | Mouse cecal microbial communities from Vienna, Austria - N-Acetylglucosamine amended D2O_March | ecosystem: Host-associated > Mammals > Digestive system > Large intestine > Cecum | place... | reverse complement strand
ACCGATAAAGATTCTGAAACATGGAAGAAAGGCAAAGTCGCTTGTCAAGTACGGTTTGGAGGAGATTTTTACCATACTTATGCGTCCGACTTATACCCCCAAATTTGATGTTTTCAAATTTTTGTCATCTACTTAAGTCATTCTTAAATCGTCAAGTCTCACTATAGACCGTGGTGAATACGCGGAACCAACGTGCCGGGTACAGCAAACCACTACGTTGCTTTCCCACAAGATGTTTCACCATAAGCACCTGTGTAACAAACAATTGATAGACAAGTGAAAGATATGAGGGGTAAAATATGGTACTTATTGGTTCTTCGTCACTTTTGGGGCAGTTCATGTGTTAAAGCTAGTAAATTTATTGCCTAACAAGGTAATGCTTGTCCTATTGAACATGTGTCTTTTGATAGCTTTAATTTTATTCCCTTAAATAAGCTGGTATAGTCTATAGATAAAGATGTTTAGTATATTTTACTGCCCCAAAAGTGACGAAGAACCTACTTATTTTTGATTGTTATCTTAGTTCGGAGAAGTGTATCACCATACAAAGAAGTAAAAATAAGAAGTAATGCCGGATATCATTACATTACTTGTTATACTTCATAACATTACTTGTTATGCTCCGTTACATTACTTGTTATGCTCCATTACAAGTAATGTAATGTACACAAACTTCTATCTAATTAAAGCTAAGGTTAGCATGGTAGAGCTAAGGTTTAGCATGACAATGCTAAGGTTTAGCGACATAAACGTGAACTTTGGCATGCTTACACCTACATGTAAAAAATACCAATCCGGACATATCCTATCATATAAATAAACAGGCTGCAACTAAATGAACCTTCTTTCAGCCGAATATTTCAGTATAAATCATTATGGAACAAAAGTTTAAGCACTGCCTAAAACTACTGAATACTTTTTGATACCGGTACAAATTCATAGAACCACTTACCCTATTATAAATACTTACCATAGGACAAGTAGTTCTAAAAAGAAGATTTTTGATTCCCTTTCAATTAACTCATGAAGCAGGTTCACCTGGAACCTGTATCATTCCAATGGAATAATCTGGTGTTGCCATGACGCAATAGAATGTAGAATCAGTTTCATCAATACAGAAAGATTCAATCCGGACATCTGCCAGAATCTTTCGCACCGGTCTCCCTTCCCAGTCGAAAACTCAAATCTCACTGTTCTACGTCTCTTTTCTTTTAAGTTCAGCGTTCAATAATTCATAATCTTCTACAAGCCCTACAGCATAAATCATACTATCATTAGGCGAAACACAGATTGTTGTCAGGTCTGTATTGCACATAATTTTTCTCTGTAATGTTCCTCCCCAATCAAATACGTAAATTATATTTCCTGTAAAAGTGGATAATCCAGATTCTTCTATAGATCTTCCTGATAACAATGCATAAACATATCTATCTGTTACTGCAATATCAATATAACCTATAAGAATTATAATAACGTAAACTCATAATACAGGATATGAAAGGATTTGCTTCAAGAAAACACTCCCCGATCTTACTTTCTCAGAGTATTCCCTATCCTTGTGAAATCTTAATCAAGCGGTATGACTATAGATGAAGGAAATCGAATAGCTTACTTTGCCCCCTCAAACCCCTAAAACAAATTTTTCCTGTTTGACTATCACATAATACAGACCCGGCAATCGGAAGAGTAAGTATAGTGAATAATACTACTTCTCCGATTGCCGGGTCTTATTGTTTTTTGAACCGCCTCAAGCGATTCTTAATGCATCTTAGTGCGAGTCACAAAAAAGAGATTTGGCAATACCCATTTCCAATCCGCGAAGCTCTGCCAATCCACGAAGGCGCCCGATGCAAGAATAACCAGGATTGGTCTTCTTCTTCAGGTCGTCCACCATCTGATGACCGTGGTCGGGACGCATGGGGATGGAAACTCCGCGACGTTGCTGCATTTCGAGGAAAGCCTTCATAACGTGATACATGTCTACGTCGCCTTCCAGGTGATTAGCTTCGTGGAAGTTACCTTCTGCATCACGTTGCGTGCTACGTAAGTGAACGAAGTTGATGCGGTCGGCAAACTGCTGCATCATGGCAGCGCAGTCATTGGCACTGCTTACACCGAGTGAACCGGTGCAGAGGCACAGACCATTGCTCTTGTTGGGTACAGCATCGATCAAAGCCTGGAAATCGGCTGCACAACTCATGATGCGTGGCAAACCGAGGATAGACATAGGGGGATCATCCGGATGAATAACCAGTTCTACACCTGCTTCGTCAGCTACAGGGCAGATCTCTTGCAGGAAGTAGATCAGATTGGCACGCAGTTTCTCCGGAGTGATGTCCTTGTAGCGATCCAGTTCATGCTGGAACTGTTCCAACGTGAAACTCTCTTCTGAACCGGGCAGACCGGCAATCATGTTACGCACCAACAGTTGCTTGTCGGCTTCCGACATTTGCTCGAAACGGACTTTGGCTTTAGCTTTCTCTTCGTCAGTATAGTCGTTTTCAGCACCGGGACGACGCAACAGGAAGAGGTCGAAAGCCACGAAGGCGGCACGCTCAAAGCGCAGGGCACGGCTACCGTCGGGCAATTCGTAGGCAAGGTCGGTACGCGTCCAGTCCAGTACGGGCATGAAATTGTAGGTCACGATGCTCACGCCGCATTTACCGAGATTACGCAGGCTCTCCTTGTAGTTGTCGATGTATTTCTGGAAGTCTCCCGTCTGAGTCTTGATATGTTCGTGCACAGGCACGCTTTCCACTACAGACCAGCGCAGGCCGACAGCTTCGATCATCTCTTTGCGTTTCATGATTTCTTCTACCGTCCACACTTCACCGTTGGGTATGTGATGCAGGGCATTCACGATACCGGTTGCTCCGGCTTGCTTGATATCCCACAGGCTGACCGGATCATTAGGACCGTACCAGCGCCAGGTTTGTTCACATAATATCATTGTTGTTTGAATTTTTAATGTTCTGTTCTTAATTGTTTTGTTTTCAAATGTCGGGCTTCTACTTCAAAAAAATTAGATGGAGAAAGCATCGAAACCGCCATCTACTACTGACAGGGCACCTGTCACGAAGCTGGAAGCCTCGCTGATGAGGTAGTGGATAGTTCCGAACAGTTCTTCCGGTTCAGCAAAACGTCCGCACGGAGTATGGGCGATGATCGTCTTTGCACGATCAGTATATGAACCGTCCTCGTTAGTCAGTAGGGCACGATTTTGGTTGGTCAACAAGAAGCCCGGAACGATGGCATTCACACGGAGTTCAGGACTGAACTTAGTGGCAAGTTCAGTTGCCATGTAGCGAGTGTAATTGGCAATGGCAGCCTTAGCTGAACCGTAACCTACCACACGGGTCAACGGACGCAGAGCAGATTCGGAACAGAAGTTAACGATAACACCTTTCTTGTTTTTAGCCATTACGTCCACAAATACCATTGTGGGCAGTACGGTGCCGAAGAGGTTCAGGTCTACTACTTTCTTGAAGGCATCCACTTCCAAGTCGAGGATGGTCTTGTCCGGAGCAATAGTGGCACCTGCCATGTTTCCGCCGGCTGCGTTCAGCAACACGTCGATGGTGCCGAAGCGTTCCAATATAGCTTTCTTGTTTTCTTCCAGTACTTCTTTGTTCAGCACGTCCGTTTTCAGGAACATGGCTTCCGTCTTCTGGCTGAGTTCGTCCTCCAACTCTTTACCAAGTTCTTCTACACGGTCCAAGATTACGATTTTAGCACCTTGCTCTGCGAGATAGTTGGCAATGCCTTTTCCTAAGATACCGCAACCGCCAGTTACGATAATTACTTTGTCTTTAATGTCGAATAAGTTTCTCATCTCTTTTTCTTTTTTATAAAGTTATTCTAAATCTCTATGCTACAAAAATAATAGAAAAGTAGTTTGCTCACCATACAAAACGTCTCAAAAAGATGAACTTCTGTCTCAAAAAAAACGATTTGGATCGAATCAATGGTGACAATCTGCCCTTTTCCGCATGTTTATGAATCTCGTGTCCCGAATTTCCATCAACTTTCGTTATTTATGGACGGAAAGCTCTTTTTCTTGTCAATGCTTCCAAATAATAATAGTCGGCATAGTTGAGCGGAACATCAATTTCGCTGCCTGCCGGATGGTGCCCGGTGGAATGAAGCAGAAGGAATCCGTAGGTCGTTCCCGATTCAGCGCGATAATGCTGATTGAGGCTGTCCACTATTTTGTCTGCGATGGCCCGATAACGTTTGCTGTCTTCTGTCGAAACGTAACCGCAAAGTTCGTACAAGGCAGATGCCATGATGGCTCCGGCTGAAGCGTCGTGAGGAACGTTAGGGATGCCGGGAGCTTTCATGTCCCAATAAGGGATCAAATCCTCGGGCAGGTTAGGCAAGCCAAAAAAGAAGTCAGCAATGTGACGTGCCTGTTGCAGATAGGCAGGATTCTTGGTGAAACGATAACACATGGTATATCCGTACAATCCCCATGCTTGTCCGCGGCTCCAGAAAGAGTCGTCGGCATAGCCTTGTGCAGTCTGACGGGCACGGACCTCACCAGTCTCCGGATCATAGTCTACAACATGGAAGGAAGAGTAATCCGGACGGAAGTGATTCTTCATTGTTGTATTGGCATGGTTGACGGCTATCTTCCAGAAGATGGAGTCGCCAGTCTCCTGAGTTGCCCAAAACAGCATTTCCAAGTTCATCAAGTTGTCGATGATGACAGAGTATTTCCATTTGTCACGGTTGTGGTCCCATGAGCGGATACTCTTCACCTTGCTACTGTAGCGGGTTATCAACGTCCGTGCACTCTGCAACACGACATCTTTATAAGAACGTTCGCCAGTCAACTGATAGGCTTTACCGAAACTGTTGTTCATCATGAAACCGAGGTCGTGGGTACCTTTGTGCCACTTGGATTCTTCTATCAGCCAAGTGTTGCTGATGGCTTGCTGACGCCAGAAGTCATCGTGTGTATAAGCATACATCTGCCACAATGAGCCAGGGAAGAAGCCTGAACACCAGTCATGGGGATGTATCATCGCCAGCGAACCGTCTTTGTTGATGCTGCGGGGCGTAACGCGGTGTTTGCATTGATTATCTCCTTCTTTCCTTGCCTTGTCGGCACATTGCAGGGCAAACTGCAATTGTCCGCGGGCAAAAGCATACGCGTTGTCTGTTTCGGTCGGCTGCATATAAAGCAGATTGAAACGGTCATTCGGAGTGAGGATGCGGTTATCGTCGTACAAGCGGAGATACAGTTTGTTACGGGCACTCTTTTCGGGCGTGCTTTCTGAATTTCCAATGTAGATAGCAGTACGGTATAGGTCCTTGCAAAAATTCTGTTGGGCTTCCGTCCAGTTGCCAATTTCCTGATAGGGCCATTCAGCCAAAGGCTTTCCGGTGTATCCTGCCATATAATCCATGGCTTTGTAGAAGTTACGTCCGTCTGCCGAAGTAGCGTTATCCAAATAGATACCTAACTTCTGCGCCATTGTCATAATGTCTATGATATGGGTCAGGTTGTATTGCGAATAGTGGAAGGCACGGGTACGACGTAGTTCACGTGGCATTGTGCCGTCTGGTTCTATCTGTTTGAACAGACGTTTCTCGGGCAGCGCATTAATGATGTCCCGCGCTACATTCAGATTTCCTACATAGAGTGCGAATGAGATGGCTTGCGCATCGAAAGCAATGCTATGGTTGTTGGTAGCTGCGGCTTCGTCTTTACCTTGCTGACTGGTCAGGAGCCAGTCGAGCAGTTTGCCGAACCATGCTTTCAGTTGCTTGGAATCTTTCGAGGTGAACGCTTTAGACTGTTCCAGCAATTGTACGGCGTCCAGCATCTCTATGAAAGAATATGTGTCGATAACCCCGAAGCTCCGGCCTTTGTTATTGTTGTGTCCCATAGCTACCTGAGCATATTCCAAGTGTGGGTTCATGCGCGTATCCTTATTAAAGAACCATACCCGAATCAGTTCAGTCGCCTTTTGAGCATATCTCTCATCGCCGCTGAAGTACCATGCCAAAGCAAGAGTAGTAACACGTCCGGCAGTCTCTCCCAAACGGTTACGGTCGTATTTATCCAACTCAGGATTCGACTCGCCGTCGCGAGTGATATAAGGAAGTCCGTCCGGTTTAGTCGGATCGGGCCAGAAATAACGTGCCAGACTCATGTAGTCGTGTTTGTTTCCGCTGGCGGGCGCTTTTTCTTTCAACATGACGGAAACCGGTTGTACATCCAACAGTTTGTCCGCTTCCAATTTCAGTTCCTGATAGGCCGTTGCATAGAACGGACTTTGTAATGATTGTTTCACTTCCTCCAGATGTGCTTTGTCCCAGATGGACTGTGCATGTATGTTGCTTGCTGCAAACATCAGACTGGCGATAAATAAGCAGATTTTAGCTTTCATGGCATTTTTATTTTGAAGTTAATAAAGTTTTCTGAGTTTTACACCGTTCAAGAAGCTTTTTCCATTCCGGGTAGAGAAACGTATTTCAATTTTATTTCGAAAGTTTGTAATATTGTATCTTTTCCGCAAAGCATGGAAATAACCGCTCTCACGACAAGGGGAAAAGTCTTCTTCGACAGTTTCATCATTAATGATTATGCTGAAACAGTTCTCGCGGCTTTCTACATCAGAATTTCGTCCCAATTGATACGCTGTGGCAGCATTCTCTCGGAACACATCTGTAAAAAGAAATTCTATTTCATAGACTCCGTTGGGAACGTCGAAGCAATAGCTCTCAATGTCGTTGCGAAGAGTTTGAAACAAGGGACCGTCGTTGGTATTCTCAACCTGCGTCTGACTGTTCTTGCTTTCTCCGCCTACATATCCCCAACTGCCCTTCGTATAGGGTTGGTCAGGTACCCAGGTAAGCTGACTTTCATCGGAAGTATAGAAACAGTTGCTACCTACATTGACGGCAAGCTCCAGACTACGTAAGTTGATCCCGTTCAGTTGCGCAGGAACCGGTGTGAAGCTGAGGTGGATGCCGTCTTCGATGATACAGCCACTTCCAGCAATCTCTCTATTCTCAGCTTTGGCGGAAACATAGTGTTCTTTATGGCTGAACGGCATGTCGAAGATAGCGGTGTAGTTCGTTACTTTTTGTTTGCCCAAAGATTTTCCATCGATGAAAAGTTCCACCTCCGGAAGGTTAGTATACACCTTGATCGGTAGCATTACCGGAGTTTCCCCCTGCTGTATACCGGCACGACGGGTCCAATCGCGGCTGGCAATGTGCAACACGGGGATATCCTTTCGCCAAGCTGCCTTGTAGTAATAGTAGACATCCTTCGGAGTACGGTCTGAGTAGACCAGTCCTTTGTTATTGATGCGCGGCATGGACTCGTCACGTAGGGCAGAAGAGAAATCGATGAAATTCCAGTGCGTTCCACCGCAAACGTAAGGTGTCCCTTCCAACACCGGCAGGTAATGCTCCAGATACTTCTGCTGATACTCTATGCTGAAATCGAAGGCTTGCGGTCGTAACGAATGCAGACGTTTGTCAGAACCTGCACCATATTCGCTGACAATCATGGGATGCGAAGGATACATCTTGTGCTGTTCTTCCAAATACCGTTCGAAGCCCGTAAGATCGCCGCCATACCAGCCTTGATACAGATTCCAGCCAACAATATCGGTAATACTGCCCAGTCCGACTTCATTGTAGCTGTTGCTACCATGAAATGCCATCGTGCTGGCACGGGTACTATCTTCCTCTTTCAACACCTCCTCCAGACGTTTGGCAAGTGCCAGTGTACGCTCCAATACAGGTTTCAGCTCTTCTTCTTTCTGGTAACGCCGTTGGGTGACGAGCAGAATTTCGTTCATATATCCCCATGTGATGATGGAGGGATGGTTGTAGTGCTGACGTATCATCTCCCGCAGGTTACGTTCACAGTTCTCTGCATATCCGGGAGTGTCGGGCACGATGTCGATGATGGGTATCTCTTCCCAAGCCAGCATGCCGAGCTTGTCGCACTGTTCCAGCAGGGCATCGTCTTGAGGATAGTGGGAGATACGGATGAAATTGGCACCCATTTCCTTCATCAGTTTCATGTCGCGACGGTGCATCTCGTCCGTCAGTGCTACGCCGATGGGGTTCTGGTCCTGATGGCGGCAGATGCCACGCAGTTTGTAGGGCTTTCCGTTGAGGCTGAAACCTTGTTCGCCGTCAAAACTGAACCAGCGGAAACCGGTGTGGTGATTGCTCCGATCGAGAATGGCTTTTGTCTTTTTATCGCGCAGAATACTTTCTATCCGATAAAGGTAAGGTGTCTCCGGTGTCCACAACAGGGGGAACGCGATGGGAGCAGTCTCGGTACGAAAAGCGTATAATTCTCCGGCCTTTATCTGTACAGACTGTTTTTGGGTCTGGATAACTGTGTCGTCCGGACCATATAGGATATGTTCCAGTTCAAGTACGGCTTTCTGGGGAGCATCATTCTTTATTTCTCCCCGGATAAGTATGGTTCCTTTTTCTTCGGACACCTGCGGGGTACTGATGAAGATTCCGTCCGATCCGTGGTTGGTCAGATGGAAATGCTGTTTGGGGACTGCCGTGAGCCATACATCTCGGTAGATACCGCCAAAGAATGTAAAGTCCGCCGAGATGGGGGGCACGTCCTGCCTGGCATTATCCACGCGGATGGCAAGGGAGTTTGGAGAATCGAACGAGCAAAACGAAGTGATATCGAATGTACAGGCAGTGTATCCGCCTATGTGTTCACCAACTTCCTTCCCATTGATAAAGATAGATGCCGCCTTGCTGGCGGCATCTATCTTTAAGAAAACCTGTTTTCCGTTCCACGTTGAAGGCAGATTCAACGTCCGGCGATACCAGCATACCCCTCGATAATAATCCTTATCTGTATAAGCATCAGTATTCCAGGTATGGGGCAAGTGGACATCCTCCCACTCTCCGTTGTCGGGAGCGATGTCCGGTGCCGTAACACAATCTGCTTTCAGAAACTTCCAACCATCGTTGATGGTACAGGTCTCATGTTGTGCATATATGGGAAGGGAAAAAGATTGTATAAAGACTACAAACAATTTGAAAAATGTAGTCATTGTATGAATGCATTTATTCCTTCTCATGTCGGTATAGCGTATTATTTAATAACTACTGTCACACGATAGTTTTGCGTAAAAATACGCACTGTATACTTATCGGTCTTGTTCTGAACAGTACTTTCCACATCCTGGTTTGACGGTTTGGTTTCCGAATTCGGGTTTGCCGTCAGCAGGTTGAATGCGCCTTTCTTACCGTTCAAAGCCTTTATATAGATGTTCTGGACTCCTTTCTTGGCATTAGGCCATGCCATAGTATAGGCTCCGTCGGAGTTGGGAGAGAGCTTGTTGCCTTGGGCATCCACTATCTCATAGTCTACCCCACACACCAGTTCCGTGCCGTCGTAAGTAATCTGATCCTTGTTGACCTCAGGAGTGGAATAGTATTTCTCTCCTGCCGGTTTCGGGGCTGTATAATAGAATGTCTCTACATCGTAACTGCGTACAAACTCACACCAGAACTGCATCGGGATTTCTATCTTTTCACCCTGATTTACATTATAAGTAACCACATTATTGTTGCCAAGCTTGCTTCCGTCGTATCCCCATACCTGAGGGCCGAAGAAATAGACATGTTCTTGGCTGTGATCGTAATCCCAATCATCGTCTCCGCAAGAGACACATGACAGACAGCACATCATTGCTACAAGTATATTGAATATCTTTTTCATTTGAACTTTTCTTTTTAAAGTTTATACATTAATCACTTTACTTATTTCCAACCGGGGTTCTGAGTTACATTGTTTCCGGAAAGAGTAATTTCTTGCAAGGGAACCGGATAGAGATAATCTTTGGCAGGATCAAACTTACGGTTTTCGGCAAATTCCAGCACATACATGTCATCCTCCTCATAGCGTTGCTTGTTGTTCAGCATGCCACCATTACTGGTAAGACGGTTCTGCAAGTCTTCTTTATCCTTATTTGCTTCCGATGTGTATTTGGCTCCTATGATATCTACGGGTAATACCTTCTCGGCAATTTTCCAACGGATGATATCGTCATACCGCTTGTTTTCGTCAACAAACTCGATAGTACGTTCGCGATGAATCTCTTCCAATATGTTCAGCCCGTTAGCCTGTGCAAAAGCATTGGTCAACTTGGCAGGCATGCCGGCACGTGCACGCAACGCATTGACCGTCTTGTCCAACTGATCATCGCTAATGCTTCCGTTGTATTCGTACAGGGCTTCAGCATACGAAATCAGGATTTCGCCATAACGGATAATCATCTTGTCGGTATACTCCTTGCTGTTAGTTCCCCATTGTACCAAGTCGAAACCTTTTTTCAGATTATAACCATAACGGAATGCGAAAGGAATAAACGCACCTTTATAGGCTTCTTCGCCCACTTTGTAGATAGTCATACCCAGGCGCGGGTCACGGTCAGTGAAGATATCATCATAGCTGGTTTCCGGTGAAACTTTCAACGGAGATTTCTCGCGAGGCAAACCATCTGTATAGAGGAACAGGTCTACGATGTTGCGGGTCAATGAGGCTGCATTCTCCATCTGGCGGCTGTTTCCGTGAGTAGTACTTGCAGCACTTCCATTAGGGCCATACACTTTGACAAAGATATTTTCCTTGTTCTGTCTGCCTTCGGCAACCACTTGGAACAATTGTTCGAAATCAGGATACAAATCGAATTTGCGGCTGTTCATCAGAGATTCCGCTGCATCGATACTCTTTTTCAGATGAGCCTTATAGTCGCAATTAGGCAAGTTATGGTATTTTCCGAAAGTTCCTTCATACAGTCCAACACGTACAATCATAGCTGTAGCAGCCTGTTTAGCTACGTGACCCCAGTTGGAAGTAATCTCACTGGCATCAATGTCCGGTAACCATGTTGCGGCAAATTCCAAGTCTTCGTACACTTGTTTCATGACCTCTTCGCGTGGAGTACGCGGCATTTCCAAGCTTGGGTCTTTGGTATTGTTTACGGCTTTCAGCATCAAAGGTACATCACCGTATTTCTTTACCAATTCAAAGTAATAATAAGCGCGGAAGAAGCGAGCTTCTGCCTGATAACGGTTCAACACGCTCTCGGTCACGTCGGCTTGAGCAGATTTCTCCAAGATGTTGTTGGCTATGAAAATACGCCAGTAAGCATCGGTCCAGGTGCCGCTGGTGGAAGGAATGGTCCAGCTTCCGTCACTTGTACTGTTAGCTGCGCCGTTATTATTCAACTCGTCCGAACGATAATCGTGAGCAAATCCTCCGCCTAAAGCATTATTACCATTCAATTGTTCATAGAAACGGTTGCAGGCACCGCGCAAGTCGTTTTCTGATTTCCAATAGGCCGCATCGGTCATTGTACTTTCGGGAACCAGATCCAGATTACAGCTTGCCATCATCAGGGCAACGGTCCCCATTCCTATTATATGTTTTGCTATATTTTTCATTTACTGTCTAAGATTAAAGAGTGATATTTAAACCGATTGTCCAAGTGCGGAAGAACGGATAGTAATTAGCCGAAGGCTTGTTGCCTACTTCCGGGTCGAATACTTTCAGCATGTTGGTATGTTCCCAAAGGTCATTTCCGTTCACATAAATACGACACTGGTCGATCTTGAATTTCTTCAAAGGAATCGTGTAACCTAAAGAAAGGTTTTTCAGACGGATGTAAGAGGCATCTTGTACCCAACGGTCTGAGGGGTTGTAGTTGAACGTATTGGCACTGAACAGACGAGGCCAGTATGCGTTGGGGTTGTCTTCTGTCCAATAGTCGCGATGGATAGTCCACGGCATATCGGCAGTTCCTGCAAACGGAGCCAGCTGACTGGCTTCGATTAACACTTTACGCTTAGCTACACCCTGGAACATAATTGAGAAATCGAATCCTCTCCATTTCAATCCGAGATTGAGACCGTACATATAACGTCCGTTTGATGAACCCAAATAAACCAAGTCGCCTGGATTATCAGGAGTACCACCTCCAGCGCTAACGGTATGGCATCCGTCGCCTTGTGCCAGATACTTCACGTCACCGCCCGATACTTTCGCATCGTTGAATGACTGGTAACCCGGATGAGCTTTCTTATAGGCTTCATATTCTTCGCGACTCTGCCACAAACCATCGGTCTTGTATCCCCAGATTGTGTTCAAAGGATATCCTTCCAGAATGTCTACCGAACCTGCCGAAATGGCATTTTTTCCGTCGTAATGAGTTACTTTGTTATCGCTGTCGCTCAAGTTGAAGGTGACGTTGTATTCCAGGTCTTTAAACTTATTACGGTAAGAAATTTCAAATTCCCATCCCCATGTCTTCAGGGTTCCTACATTGGATTTCGGTACAGTGATACCTACAATATGCGGCAATGTCACGTCGGCAAGCATGTTGTCGTTCTTCTTCCAATAATAGTCGGCGGTAATGTTCAGTTTATTATTGAACAATCCCATATCCAATCCGACATTGGTAGAGGTGATGATTTCCCAAGTCTTGTCTACAGACGCCATCTCACTCTGATAATAACCGGCTTCACCCATATTGAGACCGCGTGAGATTTTGGCAATGTAGTCGTAAAGTCCTAAGATGGCACCGTTACCCAACTGTCCCCAAGATGCACGAAGCTTGAAATTGGAGATTACCGGCACATCAAACCATTTTTCTTCGTTCACGCGCCATGCAGCGGAGAATGAAGGGAAAGCGTGCCAACGTTTATCCGGAGCCAGACGTGAACTACCGTCATAGCGGACATTGGCTTCCAACAGATAACGGTCGGCAAAATTATAATTGATACGTCCGAAGTAAGACATAATGGCCCATGTCTCAATGTTATCGCTCACCGTTGTGTTAGTAGCTTCTGAATTGTCATAATAGTTAAAGGAGAAGAAATCGTTGTTATTGAGATTCTTCACTGTTCCAGACATTTCATCCTTGCGATAGCGCTCATAAGAAGTACCCGCCATTGCGTCCACTCCATGCTTTTTGAAGTCTCCGTGGTAAGTCAGAAGGGCTTCAAAATTGTCATGATAGTCATTGTTCTTCTTGCGCTCCATCGAGTTGGGGTTGTTGTATTGGAAACGTACAGTCGTACCCAAACGGTCGTTCCAAACTACTGTACGTCTGTTTATGGTCTGGCTATAATAGCCGGCACGACGGCTTGCACTCAATTTCAGACCCAATCCTTTGATGAAATAGTCCTTGATATTTAATTCACCTTTACCTGTGAACGATTCATATTGGCTTTTCGTGATTCCACCGTTTTTCATCAGGTCGATGGCATTCTGCTGCAAGTCACCGTTGTAGGGACTGTCGTTGATATCTTCTTCCGGGTTGTAGATAGGCTGGCGGCCGCGAACACGGAAGAGACGACTCAACAGCCATTTGGAACCGTTCGGGTTCTGCTCCAGGAACTTTCCTTCGTAGCTGGCAAGCATGCTGAGTGAGATGTGTTTGTTCAGTTCAGAATTGATTTTCATGCGCAGGTTGTAACGGTCGTTGCTGTCCGGACCATACTTCAAGATACCGTTCTTGGTATAATATCCTGCCGAAAGTAAGTAGTTCAATTCCTTCTTTCCTCCACTGAGGCTGACATTGTGGCTTTGTTGGGTTGTGAAGTCACGTGTACCCTCTGCCACCCAGTTGGTAGACTGGAAGAGATCCCAACGTCCGTTTGTATTATTCGGACGGTAGTTGAAGTTCGGGTTACCTACCCATGAACTTTGTTCGGGATTCCATTCCGGATTTCCGTTTGCTTGTCGGCGGCTTTCGTTAATCATTTCCTGCTCTTCCCATGCAGTGACACGTTCGGGCATGGCACCGGGGAGGTTGAAGCCTACATAACCGTTATAGTTCAGGCGGACTTTGCCCTCGCTTCCGTTCTTGGTGGTTATCAATACGACACCTGCAGCAGCACGTGCACCATAGATGGCACAGGCGGCAGCATCTTTCAGCACGGATACGGATGCGATGTCGTTGGGATTAAGCAACGTCATGTCGCCTTCCACACCGTCAATCAATACCAATGTAGAGGTTGAGTTTGCCGAAGAGAAACCACGGATACGCATACCGCTTGTTTCAGCTCCCGGCTCACCACTGCTACGCAATACTTGCAAGCCCGGCACTTCGCCTTGCAATGCGGTAAGTACGTCGGTAGTCGGTTTGTTGGCAATCTTGTCCCCTTCGATGGCAGACACGGCACCCGAAAGATTCACTTTCTTCTGTACACCATATCCCACGACCACTACTTCTTGTAAGGTTTTGGAATCTTCAGACAACTTGATGAAACCTTTCACTTCAGAGGCTTTCATCTCCACAGATTTGTATCCTATATAAGAGAATACGACAGTAGAACCTGAAGCCACTTGCAATGTAAAGTTTCCGTCCATGTCTGTGATGGTACCGTTGGTTGTACCCTTTTCCAAAATGGATACGCCAATAAGCGACTCTTGGTTTCCCGCATCCACCACCTGTCCTTTAATGGAGATGCTGTTCTGAGCGAGTGCTCCTAAGCTTGAGAAGAAGAGCATGCAACATATAGGTAATAGTAGTTGCATCATCCTCCAAGAAAAAAAAAATTTTCTCATAATACATAGATTTTAATTAATACTGTTGCGCTTTAAGCACGGACAAAATTAATCGTTTTGGCATTGGATAGAACAAAATCAGCTACATCACAAATTTCTCAAGGAGTATTCTCGACTACATCAGGGTAAAGCAAGCCACGAGCATACATCATTGATTAACAAAGTATTACTAGTTTCAAATTGATACATCAAGCCCTATTTTCCAACCCTTCTTTTTTTATGGAGGAAAATATTGTTTTATGCAAGACTACAGTCTTCTTTACACCATCCGAATAATTTTTCTTTTGTTTTTTTGAATGAAATATTCTATTTTTGCTTCTTACTAAGAATAAAATGTTAACTACTATGATACAAAAACTCTTATGCTTTTATATTCTTCTCATTTTTATATCTCCCGCAAATGCCGGATGGCAACGGCCTGTGAGTAATTATACGCGTCATGTTTATAAAGCAGGCAATCAGAATTGGGACATCCAGCAACACGATAACGGTTGGATCTATTCGGCAAATAATAACGGATTGTTGGAGTTCGATGGTGTGGAGTGGAACATATATCCGATTCATAATGCCAAGACGCGTGCGGTAAAAGTAGGCGACCGTGGAAGGATTTACATCGGTGGAATGGAGCAATTCGGCTATTTCACCCCGAATCATCTGGGTGGACTGGAATACACTTGCCTTTCCGACAGTTTGTCTCCCGATGTGAATGTGGGGATCATCTGGAATATCCTTGTAGACAGGGATCGGGTCTATTTTCAGTCGGACCGGCACTTCTTCTATATGGAAGAAGACGTGATAAAGAAAATCAGCTGTTCATCGAAAATTTACACGTCACTGATATTACATAATAAACTGTATATCGTGACCGACGAAGGTCTATTGGCACTGAATGGAACTGAATTTAGGAAAGTTTCAGAAAGTTCAGGGGTAGGTACTGTAGTCAGAATAGGGGGATTATTGCCTTATAAAGACAGGATGTTGGTTGTAACCTGTGATAATGGACTTTTTCTCTATGACGGCACATCTTTCAAGAAATATCCCACAGTGGCCGAAGAGTTTTGCCGCAAGAATCGGGTATTTTGTGCAGCATTGCAGGATTCACTGCTGGCATTGGGCAGCATTCAGGGTGGAGTGTGCCTGTTGAATCTGGAGACAGATGAAATGGAGGTGATATCTACGGAGAACGGCTTGCAAAACAAAACGGTGTTAAGTATGATGTTTGATAAGGCTGGCAATCTTTGGTTGGGCTTGGACAACGGTATTGACTGTATTCATTTGGATGCGAAGATCACCTCTCTTTATGGGGGCAAGCCGGTGATAGGTTCGGGATATGCTTCCTGCAGTTACAAAGGTAAATTCTATTTTGCTACCAATCAAGGGCTTTACCGTTCTGACCTTCCCGAACAATTGAGTCAGAATAGTTCCATAGACTTTGTACCGGAAACGAGTGGTCAGGTGTGGTCGCTCTATCCTTATGACGACAAACTTTTCTGTTGTTCGAACAACGGTATCTTCATCATGGATGGCGAGCATTTGGAACATCTCAGCAATCCGAAAGGAGTATGGGGAGTGATACCGGTAAGTGCTCGGAAAGATGTATTGATAGCAGGAACATACAGTGGGTTATATCTGTTGATGAAGAAGGGAGAGAGGTGGATTATGGAGAGTTACATCAAAGGCTTTGTCCGCTCATGCAAAGATATGCTGATGGAAGATGCAACCCATACCCTGTGGGTGGGAAACAAGCAGGACGGCATTTCGCGTCTTATCCTGTCGGAAGATTTACGAACGGTAGAAAAGGTAAAAGACTACAACCACACAGACTTCCCACGCGGCTACAATGCCTGCCTGTTGCGTGTGAAGGATGAAATAGTCGTAGCTTCGCACTATGGTCTGTGGCGTTATGACCAGAACCGCGACAGCCTGGAGCCGTACACCTGGCTGGAGCAACTGCTGGAAGGGAAGACTGACTATACCTACATGAAGATAGATTCATTACAGAACATCTGGTATGTGACGGATGGCAGTTTGAAGGTGTTGCATTATGATTCGACAAGAAAAGAATATCGCCGTCTGAACGATGAATTGTTCTTGAAGGGATTACTGATAGAAAACTTTGAAGATGTCTATCTTTATAATGCAGACCAGGCAATTGTAGGAACAGAAGAGGGATTCACGCTGATAAAGACCGACAGCCTACCCTCGCAACGCGCACCGCTGACCTTACAAATCAGAAAAGTATATCTGACGGGGCTGCGCGACTCGCTGATCTATGGACGCAGTTATTTGTATGATACGGCTCCGGTAGTGATTCCTTACGCTCAAAATTCGTTGCGAATAGAGTATAGTGCAAACAATTACAATAAGGCACGAACAGTCTTATATTCATATCGGTTGAACGCGAACGGCGAGAAGGAAGTATGGAGCGAATATAGCGAAAACAACATAAAGGAGTTCACCGGTTTGCACGAGGGTAAGTATGTATTCAGCGTAAAACTACTGACCGATGGAGACCAGGAACCAATAGAGACCTCTTTTGCCTTTGAAATCCTTCCGCCATGGTATCGCACGTGGTGGAGTTATCTTGCCTATTCGATGCTGGTGTTGCTGATGTTCTTCTATATGTACTACCGCATTCAGGAGAGCCGCAAGAAACTGTTGATGCAGAAAGAGTTGGAACTTTACCGACAAGAGCAGAAGTTCCGGGAAGAGAGTGAACTGAAAGATAAGAAGATAGATATCCTGAAAGAAGAGAACCTGCAGGCGGAACTGCGCCATAAGTCGGAAGAGTTGGTTCGTACGACACTCAATATCGTACGTAAAAATGAAATCCTGTTGGACATCAAGAAAGAAGTAGTGGGCATCTCACATGCCATCAATGAAGAGAATCTTATTGCCCTCCGACGGAAGACACTCCGACTGTTGGGGCAGATTGATACGAACATAGGACACGACAATGATTTGCAGGCGTTTCAGAATACATTCGATTCGGTACATCACGATTTCTTCAAGAGATTGGAGAAGGAGTTCCCCGAACTAAACAACAAGGAGAAATTACTTTGTGCCTATATCCAAATGAACCTGATTTCTAAAGAGATTGCGCCACTGTTGAATATCTCTTTACGCGGAGTGGAGATCAGCCGTTACCGCTTGCGGAAGAAACTGAATCTGGAAGAAGGGGAAAACTTGGCTGAGTTCTTACAGAAGTTCTCGAAATAGCTTTTTGAATTTATAAGTTGGTGAATTTGTAAGTTGGTAAGTTGATGAGTTTGTAAGTTGGTGTACTAATAAGAATAACTTAAAAACTTAAAAGCTTAAAAACTCACAAACTCAAAAGCCTAAAAGCTTAAAAACTCAAAGTCTCCCCTTCAACACCAGCACGCTTTCCGGTCCCATGTTGAACAGCAGGTCAACGATACTGAGATTAGGCAAGAAGCCGAGACGTTCCTGAAAGACCTGATAATAGGGTTGCGGCGTAAACTGTGGATCTTCTTCACGGAAGTTTTTCTTTGGGTGGATGCGTTCGCGGAAGTCATCCTCATTGGCGGTGAAAGAGGTCTTGTAGGCCGTGGTACGCTCCATATCGGGTTGTATGTCTATCAGTGAACAGACAAGGCGGCACAGGTCTTCGTTGAAATCAACCAAGAACTCATACTTCTTCTCATAGAAGGGGCAGAAGTCGTCTTTGTAGTATTCAAAGAAAGGGGTATGATTATAGGCAGATGATAAGGCATTCCAGTGAAGATGGCGCCAGTTGCCGTGGTCGGAGATGCGTATGTCGCGTAGTGGGCACTTGGGCGTATCGGGCTTCACGGTAGGAATGGAAAGAGCCAATTCACCGTCGGGCGCGGCGATGGTGCAACGATTGCGGTAAGTTTGCTTCACGTAATGGTCGTGTTGTTCGATAAATATTTTATCATAGCCGAGTAGTTTGGTGTAATACTCTATCGGGGCGAGATAGGCAGAAGAAAGATATACGGTTTTCATTTTATTCGGATTTTGGATGATTATTCCTCTTTTACTTTACGGGAGTGAAAAAACGTTTCCACCGGTAACCGCTGAACCAGCCCGAGTCTTTCTCTTTGGAGAACCAAATGAAAGATGCCTTGCCGATGATATGGTCTTTCGGAACGAAACCGAACAGCCGCGAATCGGAGAGATTGATGGAATTGTTGGCACCTACCCAGTAGTAGTCCTTGGTAAAACGGCAATACTGCACGGGCTTACCTTCTATGTATAAGGTGTCATTCTTGACCTCGGCATGCTTATGCTCATGCAATACAAGCGTGTTGCGTAGCAATGTCCGGTTCCAGGAACATACGCGTATCGCCTTGCCCTTACCGGGAATAATGAGCGGACGCAACACTTTGGCGGAATCTTCCTCGTTCAGCAGTTCTATACGGCACTCTTCGCTCATGGCTTGCTCCAACAGATAGATCTCGTAGCGACTGAAGCTACGTGCGTTCCGGTTGCTGTCCTGTCCCATCAGATGGTTGTTGCGTATGGAAAGGACAGCAAGCAGGGAATCGAGCTGTTGCTCTTGGCTCCGCGGATAGGTGTACAGGAACTTCTGGTCGGGGGCGTTCTTCCCCGAAGGGACCACGGCAAACAGGGAATCTACCAGCAGGGTATCTCCCGGCAGTCCGATGCAACGGCTGATGAATACCTCACGCCGGTCTATGGTAGATGTCGAAAGATTGGCGGGATTGTTAAAGACGATGATGTCCTCCTTTGGCACGGGACTGTCTTTCCAGCGATGATAACCCCACAGCGACATGAAAGGAAGGCGCAATCCATAACTCCATTTGTTCACCAGGATACGTTCTCCCCGGAACAGGGAGTTTTCCATGCCCGAAGAAGGGATAAGGTAGGAAGTCACAGCACAGCCCCGGAGTAACACTATGACCAGTATTATTCCGACGACTGTTCCTGCTATTTTCCAACCTTTCATTCCTGTTGCCTTTCTTGTGTTTATCCTACCCACTTGAACAGGCGGTTCCAGCGGATCTTTCCGTCAAACCAGCTGCGATCTTTGTCGAGCGACAACCATACGACAAGCGGCTTGCCCACTACATGGTCTTCGGGCACGAATCCCCAAGAACGGGCATCAGCAGAGTTGTGACGATTGTCGCCCATCATCCAGTAGTAGTCCATCTTGAAGGTATATTCGTCGGTCTTCTCGCCATTGATGTAGATGCCATCTTCTTTCACTTCCAACCGGTTACCTTCGTAGGCTCTGATGGGGCGTTCGTAAATAGGCAGGTTATCTTCGGTCAGCTTGATGGTAGCTCCCTTTTTCGGAATCCAGATAGGACCGTAGTTGTTGCGGTCCCACTTGGTATAGAGGTTAAGCGGGTACATCTGTCCGGAGAAGAGTTCCGGTTCCATGATGATGTGGCTGACCAGTTTCTTGTTTCCTGCGAGAGCCTCGTACATCCGCTTCGTCAAAGGCAAGTCGTACGTAGGAGCAAGGCGTCCTTGGGCATCACGATGGTTCAGTCCCAATTCCACAAGCAGACCTTCGTTGGAGATCAGCGCCTGGTCATCCTTGCTGATACCGAGTTCGCGGAACATCTCTTCGGTGATGTACGGGCCTGTGGTCTGTACCAAGTAGTTGAGCTGCATCTCTTCGGGATTTTCAAGGGGTTTGCCGTCAATGTAGACTTGGGCGTCTTTGATTTCCAGTGTATCGCCCGGCAGTCCGACACAACGCTTCACGTAGTTCTCGCGGCGGTCTACGGGACGGACTACAATATCGCCGTACATGCGGGGATTGGAACGTATCAGGTTTCTTCCGGCGTTGTAGTAAAGGTCGTAGACGGCACGTTGCTGCTGACGGGTCAAACTATCCATGTTCACGGGATTGGGGTAGAGACGCTGTCCCTCAGTATAGGCAAGGGTATAGAAGTCCGTCTGCTGGAAGTTGGTGGCTACGGTATCTCCGGCAGGAAAGTTGAAGACGACGATATCATTCCGCTTCACTTTCCCTAAACCCGGCACACGTTTGTATGCCCATTGTGGCCATTCGATGTATGATTTCGTATTCAGCACGGGCAGGGTATGTTGTGCCAAGGGCATGGAAAGCGGCGTGTTCGGCACGCGCGGACCGTAGCTCAACTTGCTTACGTAGAGGTAATCGCCTACCAGCAACGATTTCTCCAATGAAGAAGAAGGGATCTGGTAGTTCTGGAAGATATAGATATTGACGAAGTAGACAGCCACCAGTGCGAACACGATGGCATCTATCCAGCTCATAATGCTACGTACGGTGGGGTTCTTGGCTTCCTTCCAGAAGTTCCAAGGAATCTTCTTGCTGATGTAAGCATCGAAGATGAAGGGCAGGACAATCAGTCCCAACCAACTTTTCACCCATATCAGGAAGGCAAGGTAGAGTACGGTGACAACTGCAAACTTAATCCATTGGGTGCGGGTTGCTTTTCTCATTTTCAGTTTGATCTTTATGATGGTTTGGGTTCATTATTTCAAGAAAGGGAACAGGTCGTCCATACCCAGATAACCTTCCTTGTCGGCTGTATATTCAGCAGCCAGAACGGCGCCCAGCGCAAAGCCTTTGCGGTTCTTGGCATCGTGGGTCAGGATGATGTTGTCAGCTTCCGATTCGTAACGGATGACGTGAATGCCCGGCACTTCGCCTTCGCGAATAGAACTTACGGGCAGTTCGTCAGCTGCACATTCCGCAGAGCCTGACATACTCCCGTCAGGTGCTTGCAGCGTACCTTTCACCCAACGCTCCTTACGGTCCAGATTCTCAAGTATCTGTTCGGCAAGCGTGATGGCAGTTCCGCTCGGTGCATCCAGCTTGTGGATATGGTGCGTTTCGCTCATCGTCACGTCGTAGGCAGGGAACTGGTTCATGATCTTTGCCAGATACTTGTTGACGGCAGAGAAGATGGCGACGCCCAGGCTGAAGTTAGAAGACCAGAACAAGGTCTTTCCGCCCTTAGCACAGAGCTCTTTGATTTTATCTCCGTGTTCGTTCATCCAGCCCGTACTTCCGGACACGACCTTCACTCCGGCATTGAAAGCCTTCATATAGTTACCGTATGCCACTTGCGGATTGGTGAATTCTATGGCAACATCGGCACTCTTGAATGCCTCCGAGTTGAAGTCTTCCTGATTGTCTACGTCGATAATGCTTACGATCTCATGTCCGCGGCTGAGGGCAATCTTTTCTATCTCCTTGCCCATCTTTCCGTAACCGATTAATGCTATTTTCATTGTTTCCTTTGTTTTTTATTCAGTTTATCAACAAACTATAGGACGCAAAGGTAATGTTTTTCTTACATTTGCGGATAATATTAACGTCTTGTTAACATGGAACAACTGTTACACTACGTCTGGAAGCATAAAATCTTCCCTCTGGAGATGCTTCGGACCACGGCCGGCGACCCGGTTGAAGTGATAGATGCCGGACTGCCGAACAGGAATGCAGGTCCCGACTTCTTCAATGCCAAACTGAAAATAGGCGATACCCGCTGGGTGGGTAACGTCGAGATACATACCTCTTCGTCCGACTGGCTGAAGCACGGGCACAACAAGGATGAGGCTTACAACAACGTCATCCTGCACGTGGCGGAAACCGTAGACTGCGAAGTGTTCCGTGCCAACGGAGAGAAAGTGCCGCAAATGCAACTCTCCTGTCCCGAATCCGTCCTCCGCCGTTACGAAGAGTTGCGCCATACGGAGATTTATCCCCCTTGCTACTCCATACTGCCGTCACTGTCGAAACTAACAGTGCATTCCTGGCTGTCCGCCCTCCAGGTGGAACGCTTCGAGCAGAAAGCCCGTGCCATCACCGAACGGCTGGAGCGTTTCAACCGCAATTGGGAAGATGTCTTCTTCATCACCCTCTCGCGCAACTTCGGCTTCGGACTGAACGGCGATGCTTTCGAGGCTTGGGCAGGTCGTCTTCCTTTCCGTGCGGTGGACAAACATCGCGATGATCTCCTTCAGGTAGAGGCTTTCTTCTTCGGTCAGGCGGGCTTGCTCGACGAGGAACTGCCGGATGCAGACGAGTATTACCGGACGTTGCAACGTGAGTTCCGCTATTTGCAGCATAAGTTCAGTCTGCCCGCTCCTATGCCTGCTTCCCAGTGGCGCTTTCTTCGCCTGCGTCCCGGCAATTTTCCTCATGTCCGCCTGGCACAGTTGGCCAATCTTTACCATAAAGAGCGTTCGCTCTTCTCCCGCATCATGGAGGCGGAGACGCTGGAAGATGTCCGGAAGATACTGGCAGTCTCGACTTCCCCGTACTGGAAAGAGCATTTCACGTTCAGCAAGACTTCCCCCCCGCAGGAAAAGCAGGTAGGAAAGAATGCGCTAAACCTGATTGTGATCAATACGGTTATTCCTTTCCTCTATGCCTATGGCCTGCACAAAGCGAATGAAGTGCTTTGCGAACGCGCCACGCGTTTCCTCGAAAGTCTGAAAGCGGAGGACAACCACATCATCCGTCATTGGAACGGAGCGGGATTGCATGTCTCTACTGCTGCCGACTCGCAGGCTTTGTTGCAGCTCCAGAAAGTGTATTGTGACAGAAAGGATTGCTTACGTTGCCGCTTCGGGTATGAGTTTTTGAAGCAGAAATAACATTATTTGTTATGTCTCATAACAAGTAATGTTATGGAGCATAACAAGTAATGTAACGGAGCATAACAAGTAATGTAATGGAGCATAACTAATAATGTTATGATACCTTCCATTACTTCTTTTGTACGTGATGTATTCTCCGAACCCAAACAACAATCGAAAATAAATGGTTCTTCGTCACTTTTGGGGCAGTTCATGTGTTAAAGCTAGTAAATTTATTGCCTAACAAGGTAATGCTTGTCCTATTGAACATGTGTCTTTTGATAGCTTTAATTTTATTCCCTTAAATAAGCTGGTATAGTCTATAGATAAAGGTGTTTAGTATATTTTACTGCCCCAAAAGTGACGAAGAACCAAATAAATACCATATTTCACCCTCACATCTTTCACCTATCCGTTAATCACATAGAAAACAGCAGCTTATGGTGAAACATCTTATAAAAGGAAGAACTTATTTACCCGTGCTTCCGTCCGTGGTTTATCGCCCCCTTCCACGTTGGTTCCGCGTATTCATCACGGTCTATAGTTGTAGGCATGTACACAAACTTTGTAGTACATACAAACTCTATCAGGCCAAAGCTAAGGTTTGACATGACAATGTTGAGGTTTGGCATGATAATGTTGAGGTTTGGCATGATAATGTTGAGGTTTAGCATGACAATGTTAAGGTTTAGCGACACAAACGTGAACTTTACTTTAGCCACTCCAAAATTCCCGGATACGTGATATTTCAATTCTGCCAAAGAATAAGATAAGATAAGATAGGAATAGAATAAAATATATACTGATTCCATTCCGCCAAAAGGTATATTCCGTATATTTGCAGTCACCAAATTTCAATTATATCCGAGTAATGAATATCTGTTTTTTTAAGTCTATATTGAAATTTAAAGAACTATGCTGAAACTTCAGACTCCCAACAATGAGAACAAAGTATTGCTGCACTCCTGTTGTGCTCCTTGTTCTTCTGCCATCATCGAATGCTTGCTTGCCAACGACATCCGCCCGACCCTGTTCTACTATAACCCCAATATCTACCCCCAAAAGGAGTACGAAATACGGAAAAACGAAGCCATCCGTTACACCCGCGACCTTGGACTTGATTTTATCGACGGCGATTATGACTACCGGCAGTGGCGTTGCTCCATGCAAGGCATGGAAGATGAACCTGAACGTGGTAACCGTTGCCTGCAATGCTTCACCCACCGCCTGACAGAGACCGCCCGTTATGCCTCGGGACATGGTTTCAGCCTGTTCACCACTACCCTCGCCTCTTCCCGTTGGAAAAGCCTCGACCAGATAAACGAAGCAGGACGCCGTGCCGCCGCCCTCTATCCCGGCACCATCTTCTGGGAACAGAACTGGCGAAAAGGAGGATTGCAAGACCGGCGAAACCAGCTCCTTAAAGAATATGGATTCTACAACCAGCAGTATTGCGGATGTGAGTTCAGTATGCGCAGACTCAATCAGCAATAAATCAGCGTCGAAAGATAATCTTCCGCAAACATCTCATTGGCCACTTCCAGCAAGTTTTCCGGAGTGAGTTGTTCGATACGTTCACAGACATCTTCGGGATCCTCGTATTTATCATAATGCAGGAATATCTTCGCCATGCTGAGCGCATTGTTTTCATTGTTATCCGAAGCCACGCCAATCTGTCCTATCAGTTGCTTCTTCGCTGCGGCAAGCTGCATTGAGGTCATCTTGACATCGCGCATCCGTTTCAACTCCTTCATCAACAGCCCGATACAAGTATCCACATCCTTCTGGTCGCAACCAAAATAGGTACAGAAGACTCCGGTATCCGTATAGGAAGTCAAATTGGACTCTACATTGTAAACCAGACCGCGGCGCTCGCGCAAGGCAAGGTTCAGACGGCTATTCATGCCGGGACCGCCAAGGATATTGTTCAGCAGATAAAGTGCGGTACGCTTGTCATCGTGTGCATCATACCCCCGGCTACCTATCATCACATGGGCCTGATGGGTATCTTTATGCACGACAAGCCTTTCAGGGACATAAAGGGGCGGAGGCGTACGGCGATTGTCGACCGACACAGCGGGCACGTCGGCAAGAAGCCTCTTTGCCAAACGGATAATAGGATCGATATCCAAAGTCCCCCATACGAAAAAAATCATATTTCCCGGATGATAGAAACGGGAAGTAAAAGCCGCGGCGTCCTCGCTACGGAAAGTTTTCAGATGTTCAGGATTACCCAGGATGTTACGTCCCAACGGATGTCCGCGGAAAATCATATTCTCGAAATCGTCGAAAATAAGTTCGGAAGGGTTATCTTCGTACGACTGTATTTCATCAATAATCACATCCGTTTCTTTTTCAATCTCACGCTCCGGAAACGTGGAGTGAAATACAATATCTACCAGTAACTCGAACGCACGTCCTAAATGCTCATTTAGAAATGCCGAATAGATAACGGTCTCTTCCTTATTGGTATAAGCATTCAGGTCGCCACCCACATTTTCCATGCGGTTGAGTATGTGCCAAGCTTTCCGTTTCCGGGTTCCCTTGAAGATAAGGTGTTCTACGAAATGCGCCATGCCCTGTTCATGATCCAGTTCGTCACGCGTGCCCGCATCAACAGCAAAGCCACAATAAGTTACGTCCGAAAGGCTCGGATAATGAATGATGCGCAAACCATTGGCAAGTGTATGCAGATTAGGTCTCCCGTAGGGGAGAATTTTGGGTTTCTTTGTCATATCTGAATTTTTAAAAGTGATTGAGAGTGCAAATATAGTGGAAATAGCATACCTTGTTCTCTTATCTGTATGAAAAAGTGATGGAAAATGCAACTTATCTTATTTAAAGAGAGCAAGAACGGGGTTTACAGAAAATTGAAATTGACTTTAAAGAAAGTGGGAACTGACTTTAAAGAAAGCGGAAACTGATGAATCTTGTCCCTATTTGCCTCCAAAAAAAATACAATAAAACCTATTGCCATTTATGGAAAATTACAGATATTTGTAGGCTATAACCTAACTACTAACAAAAATAGTATAATGATTGCATCCATTCAAGAGCTTTTGCAGAAAGAGGCGCAAGCCGTGTTGAACATCCCCATAACGGATGCCTACGAACGTGCTGTAGGACTTATCGTAGAACAAATCCACCACCGGAAAGGCAAGCTGGTGACTTCGGGCATGGGAAAAGCTGGTCAAATCGCCATGAACATCGCCACGACATTTTGCTCTACGGGCATCCCGTCCGTATTTCTGCATCCCAGCGAAGCGCAACACGGAGATTTGGGTATCTTGCAGGAGAATGACCTGTTGTTGCTGATATCCAACTCCGGGAAGACACGTGAGATCGTAGAACTCACGCAGTTGGCCCGCAATTTGAATCCTGACCTCAAGTTTATTGTTATCACCGGAAATCCGAATAGTCCGCTGGCCGACGAATCAGACGTATGCCTCAGCACCGGAAAACCGGATGAAGTATGTGCACTGGGTATGACCCCCACCACTTCGACCACTGTCATGACGGTCATTGGCGATATTCTTGTTGTGCAAGTAATGAAAAAGACCGGATTTACCATCGAAGACTACTCCAAACGTCACCACGGCGGTTATCTGGGTGAAAAATCAAGAAAATTATGCGAAAAGTAATCGGTATTGGCGAAACCATTCTCGACATCATCTTCCGCAACGGACAGCCGACTGCTGCCGTACCGGGTGGTTCAGTATTCAACGGTATCGTGTCATTGGCACGAGCCGGAGTTCCCGTAAGTTTCATCAGTGAAACAGGTAACGACTGGGTGGGTAACACCATCTTGCAATTCATGCAGGAAAGTGGTATGTCTACCGACCATGTCAACGTGTTTCCCGACGGCAAATCGCCCGTGTCGCTGGCACACCTCAACGAACAGGGCGATGCGGAATACATTTTTTATAAGGATTATCCCAAGCAACGTCTGGATGTAGCTTATCCGAAGTTGGAGGAAGATGACATTGTGGTCTTCGGTTCCTACTTCGCCTTGAATCCGGTGTTGCGCGACAAAGTGCTGGAACTGCTGGAGCAGGCGCGCGACAAGAGAGCCATTGTCTATTACGATCCGAACTTCCGCTCCTCGCACAAGAACGAGGCACTGAAGCTGGCTCCTACCATTATCGAAAACCTGGAGTATGCCGACATTGTGCGGGGTTCTGTCGAAGATTTCTTCTATATGTATAATCAGAAGGATGTGGACAAATTGTATAAAGACAAAATCCACTTCTATTGCCCTAACTTTCTCTGTACTGCCGGTGCCAAAGAAATCTCGTTGCGCACGGACAGTGTCGTCAAAGACTATCCGGTCGCTCCGTTGGAAGCAGTCAGCACCATCGGCGCAGGCGACAATTTCAACGCCGGCATTATCTATGGATTGTTGAAATACGACGTGCGATACCGTGATTTGGGCAGAGTGGATGAAGCGACATGGGACAAGATCATCCGTTGCGGAACCGAATTTGCGGCAGATGTGTGCCGAAGTTTCAACAACTCCGTATCGATGGAATTTGCCCGGCAATTGCCTCGCATTAACTAAATCCCCGTTAAAGGAGAAAAAACTCTGTGAAACTCTACGGCCGAGAGTGACGAAAGTCAGCAGAATACATATCTTTGCAGTATATGCCAGATAATCAAACTATGTATCGAAATCTGTTGAATTTGCTAACATGCATGTTGCTGCTGCCCGCTTGCAGCGGCACGACGCCTCACATTTCTGTCGTTTGCGAAGAGAACAACGTAGGAAACAGTATCGTGAAATGGGAAATTACGCCCCTCATCCAAGGGGGCGTAAAAGTATATGCATCGACCGATCCTGACAATATCCCCGAAAGTTCGCCCGTAGCTATGGCAAACATAGCCGACCAGCGCATGACAATTGTCACCACCGACCCGGCACGACGTTACTACTATATGCTGGTATTCAACGACAAGTATCGTGTAAAGCTGGCTACCCGTAATGTCAATATTCCCGGCATACAAAACTTCCGCGACTTGGGCGGATATCCGTCATATCCCACCAAGAAACGGGTGCGTTGGGGCATGCTCTACCGATCGGCGCAAATAGACAGTCTGGAATACTATTCGCGCAGAGAACTGAAGAACATCGGCATCAAGACGATAATCGATCTCCGGTCGGAATCGGAACTGAAGGACCGCGCCACACTGCAACCGGGATTTAACGTCGTCCATATCCCCATTAAAGCGGGAGACATGGAAGACATCCTGCAAGGAATCCAAGAGCAAACGATAAAGAGCGACACCGTCTACCGCATGGTGGAACGAATCAACCGCGAATTAGTGACGAACTACCGCAAAGAGTTCCGGCAGATGTTCGACATCCTGCTGGACAGCGACAACTATCCCGTCGTCATCCATTGCTCGTCCGGCAAAGGACGTACCGGCATTGCCGCAGCACTGATATTGGCTTCGCTCCGCGTGAACGACGACATCATTATGGAGGATTACCGCCTCAGCAACGATTACTTCAACATCCCCAGCGCTTCCCGATACGCCTACAACCTGCCTGCACGCTCGCAAGAAGCCATCACCACCATCTACTCGGCAAGGGAAGACTTCCTGAACGCCGCCAAAGAGGAGATAGAGCGTACGTACGGCGATATGGATACTTATCTGCAAATGGCCATCGGACTGAGTAAAGAAGAGATAAAGAAATTGCAGAAAATCCTGCTGGTGAAGAACGATTAGGAGCCAAGTCTGCTGTGTATCTCAGCATTTATTCCTATCT
>Ga0137307_101009_pt1 | contig 28971 bp, 19 predicted proteins | sample NAcewD2O_March_2_FD_97180 | JGI IMG/M metagenome (GOLD analysis project Ga0137307, IMG submission 97180) | Mouse cecal microbial communities from Vienna, Austria - N-Acetylglucosamine amended D2O_March | ecosystem: Host-associated > Mammals > Digestive system > Large intestine > Cecum | place... | reverse complement strand
CTTGCACCAGCGGAATCTTTTGGCTATAAACAAGCTGAAGGGAGACCTCCCGGAATACGAAATCATCATAAAGAAAAATGAAGAAGTAATAAGATATTCCGGCGACCTGATTAAAGCTCTTGAAGCCCTTAAAGCCAAAACTGACGCGACCCACACACAGACCCTCGACAAGATTCAGGCGCGTGAGAATCAAATCGGCCAGCAGATTGTGGCGGCGCAACAGGAAATTAACAAGGCAATAGCCCAGAGGGAAGCCGACGGACACGAGCAGCGACTTGCGGCACAACAAGCCTTCTACGACACTCAGGAACAGAGGTTGCGCCATGCCGTAATGTCTGAAGAAGTTACGGAGGGGCAAGCAAATATTTATTTGCTCCAGCAGAAACAGCAGCTTCACAATTCACAGTTAAAGGAACTTCAGGACTATTATACAAAGGTCCAGAACGCGGATTATCTCGGCGCGGAAGATAAACGCCTGATACTTGGAAAATTGGAGGTGGATATTAGGCGTATGCAGTCGCAGACGCTCACCGACACGGGGAAGTGGGCCGAACTTCTGCGCGATATGATGACCGATACCACCAGTTACGCCGGTATCACCGACACCTACGACCTTCAGAAACGTAATATTGAGGCGACATATAACACCATGATTCAGGCCGTGGGAGAAGGAACGGAGGAAGCCGTGGCACTCGAAACCAACAAACAACAACGAATCGCCGCGCTTAATTTCCAATATCTCGAACAACTTTACCAGTTACAGGAATTAACAGGTACATCATGGGCGCAGCAATACGACCACGAACTTGCACAGCTTGAAAGTTACCACCGTCAGGGGCTTATCAAGGAAAAGGATTACCAGCGTAAGAAATTGCAAATCGGGGTCAATAATGCCAAAAAGTATTTCGATTATTATGCAAACCTTTCCGGCTCCATGTTCACAGCCATTCAGGACGCGGAAATTGCCAAGAGCGACGCGAAATTTGATGTCCTGATACAACAAGCAAAGAACAACGGGGAGGATACCGCAGCCCTCGAAGAAGAAAAGGAAAACAAGAAACTTGAAATTCAAAAGAAATATGCCGATGTCAATTTTGCCATAAAAATCTCGCAAATCGTTGCCGACACGGCGGTTTCGATTATGAAGGCGTTCGCCGACCTCGGCCCTATTGGCGGAGCTATTGCCGCCGCCCTTCTGACCGCTACCGGCATAGCGCAAGTGATTCAGGCAAAGGCGGAGCGCGACAAAATCAAGAATATGCAGCCGGGCAATACCGCCGGAGGCTCGGCCGCCAAACCGGCAACCGCCCAACGTGTGCTGACCGGGTATTCAGACGGCGGATATACGGGCGACGGAGACCGCTACGAGGTGGCGGGTGTCGTTCATCGCGGCGAATATGTCGTACCGAAGCCGATAATGGATAACCCACGTGTGGTTGACGCAGTGGGTACTATCGAGGCGATACGCCGGAACAAACTCCTCAGCCAAGGTATTCCCGTCGGAACTCCTTCCGCCGGTTATGCTGAAGGTGGATATACTTCAGCCGCTCCGGCTCCCGATTATTCGGAACTGACGGCCACCATAAAGGAACTTCGTAAAGCACTGAAGAATCTGAAGGCATACGTGGTATTACGCGATTTGGAACGCGCAGAGGACACAATGAACCGCGCCCGCGCTCCTTTCACACGAAAAAGATAACCGCTTATATTTATGGAAATAACAATCAACGGCGAAGCTCTCGACCTCCCTTCCGATTTCTCTATTGAAATAGAGGATTCCAACCCTATTTACAACGAGCGGGGAAGCCAGTCAATACCGGCAACCGTTCCGACTACCCGCCGGAACAATAGGATTCTATCGTTTCCGGCGAGGATTGACGCGGGTATTGACCCCAACAATCCCGAACGTATCGCGCAGATTCAAGACGGCGCATATATCCGGCGTGGTGCAATGAACATCACCGAGGCGGGGAAAAAGGAGGGGATAACCTTTAATGTGGGGTTTGATAACTCCACAGCCTACGCCAAATGGCAGAAAAAGAAACTTTCCGAACTTTCCAATCTCCCGACATATACGCCGGACCTTTCACAACAAGGCTACCCGATTGACCTGCTTCTTGATGAATTATACCGTATTTACCAAAAGCCAGACCCGCAGAAAGATGATTTTGCCGTGTTTCCACTCGCTGTCAACAATGAAAGCACCGGCAGCGACAAAGACAAAAAAATATATTGGGAAGTTTTGAATTTGGTAGGTTCCCGTGGCCTTGAACAACCGACCAAAGTAAAACGGCTGATAAATGGTGAAATAACGGAGGTAAGCGTTCCCGAAGGTTATATGGTTTCGCCTTTCCTTCGTGTCTGGCGTATTCTGGAATTGATATTTGCAGATATGGGGCTGACACTTGTAACCAATCCTTTTGCACAATCGCTCGAACTTTCGCGTCTTGTCGTTCTAAACAATGCCGCTGATTCGTGTTGCAGGGCCTCAATACGCTATGCCGACCTTATGCCGGACAGTACAGTGGAGGAGTTTTTGAACGCCCTGTGGGTACGTTTCGGGCTGGTGTATAACATTGACTACAATACGGCCACGGCCCGGCTTGTACTGATAAAGGATATTATTCACCAGACAGGGGGTTACGTTATTGATTACCATATTGCCGGAACCCCTAAAATCACCTACGAGGAACGGCAATATATCAAGTTATCGGCTCAATCGTCTATTGAGGGAGCTGCACCGAGCCATGAACGGTTCGAGGATTTCGCGAAAGGTCTTGATGTCTCACAAGTGCGCCTCGGAAACCATGTCAGCCAGTGGCAGAACACAGGAACGCCGGAAGAACCGAAATGGGACGGTGATGTTCGCGACGATTGGGGCGATGATTACCGCGACCCGGACGACCCGGATTATCCAGACCCGCCTGACCCGTGGGGCGATGATTACCCGGAGCCTGACGACGACCGAGACGACGGACGCGACGACTACGGCGATGACAGGGATTATTATGCTTTGCGTTCAACCCCTCGTGCCGCAGTTCCGGCGGCACAATCCGGCAACACCTCGGTAACTACCGGCTCCAGCTTTTTAGCCCGCGAGTTCGTAACGGGTATGTGGTACCGGCTTGATTCCGAGAACGGCAAAATCCGCCTTCAGTCGTCGAGTTTCTTTAACTGGGACCCGCAGCCGGAGGGGCTTAACCCGCTGGAACTGTCAAGCGATGACGAATGGGTGCCGGTAATACGTGTGTCAAACGTGGGAACCGGCACAGGACATTCGTACAACGATATGTGTCCGACCTACCTTTTCGGGGCGCGACATTACCATAGTTACATAAAAGGAAGCGATGAGACGGACGAGGACGGCGACACAACGCCGTTAGCCTTCATGTTCGCATATACCAAGATTAAGAAAAGTTTCGGACGCCTGACCCCGGAAGATGACAGCGGACAAAAGATAATTCTTGATGACGGGACCACACCGACAATTTCATTACTGTTTCAGTTCAAGGACGGATTATTTAATAAATTCTGGGCTGATTATGATGAAATACTCCGGCATGGAAACCGCTCCGTCGAAATTCCGGCGGTGTTCAATAAGCTTGATTTGTTCCGCCTTGACGTGCTTAGCCCGGTAAAGGTGGGAAATATACGTTGTCTTATTGATACAGCGACATATTCACTTCCTTCAGGTCGTAACGTGCCGGTCGACCTCAAACTCCGCACGATACAGACCCACGGGAAATATGATATTAAGAAGGAGCAGAACGTGCCGGATTTCGCGGCGGCAGCCCGACACCTCGAATGGCGCTTAAAATCGGAGACCTACGGCGAAACCCTTAATACACCTGAGACCAGAACCGCAGCAGTCCAAAAATACATCAAAGATACCGGCTATCAATCGCACGGAACGGAAGGCGATTATTATTATATCGGTGTCGGAGGTATGATTTTCAAGTCTATAACACGCACCGTTCCTACGTGGCAGACCGATTCAAAAGTGCCGAAGCCAGGAACAGCTGGGCAAAGGAATTACAGGAAATACAAAGCCCTGATTACATACTCTGTTTTTGAAATACACGATATGTCGTTTCAGGATGGCCCCCAAGATTGGGAACTGGACGAAGTACCGCTGGGGGAAGTTACCGTAACAGTTGAATACGATGTCATTCTTGTGGCCCGGTGGGTAAATGATTAGTCCTTTGTCCGGCTACGTTTTAACGCCAATTTTGCAATATGGATAATAACAATGTAGTTTCCGCGCCGCAGCTTGCCGACGTTGCCAAGTATTACGATATATGGAGGAAGAGCCATACCGGCTCCCTCCGTACCTTTATTGATTTTATGGTAACGCCGTCGCCGGAGCGCGACAATTTCGTTAACTCGCTTGGTCCTGAAACCTCTTTCAACGGTTCGGTGGCCGTCGTAACACTTCATTTGTAAGATATGAATGTTCAAGGAATAAAAAGCGGCTATGCCTTCTCTCGGAATCCGATTATCTTACGGGAATCGTTTCCGATTGACAACCCGAACAAAATCCCGGACGGAAGGTGTGAAATAATCTATGCCGGCACCACAATTTACGAAGGGCGGTTCTCGCCCCCGTTGTCTATGAATGTCGCGGAAATTGCGGACGCTTTTGTTACGTTTTTCAACGAGCCGCCGGAAGGCAATATTTCGCCGATATGGCAGATTGAGGACACCGGAGATATGTGCGACCGTGAATTGTCGTGCTTATTTGAATTTGACGGTTACGAGGCAGAATATAACTGCATAGTGATACCGGGAGGAATATCCCGGCAGAATTTCAAACGCCTTCTGCAACTCAACAAGGATATTTTTCAGGAACGTTTCTTCAATCCCAAAGGCAATTTTTTCCTGACGACGCGGACAGCCTCATGGCGCATTGTGATGAAGGAAACGGAACTTTATCCGCTTTACTTTTTTCCTCGCCGAACCGGCGACCTTATAAGGATAGTTGAGCGCACAAACGGTTCGATATATGAGAATGACAGTTTTGACGAAGGGGTGGCCGTCCTCGACGTGGCGGCTCTCCGGCGATATTTCGCGGAACAAGAACAGGTGCTTTCGTCAGTGTTCGACGTGTACTATAATTCCAATTTTTCGTGTCGTATCGTGGTGGAGCGTTGCGACCCTACACGGGAACGCTACCGCCTGAAGTTCCGCAATTCCCTCGGAGTGTTCGAGATAATCGAACTTACCGGGGAACTCTCTATAACGCCGGAATATACCGACGCGGACGAATCGCAGTTCAAACGGTACGACACAAGAACGACGGAGTTTTTCACCGACCGTGAAAGAGTGGAACGCAAGCAGTCTATAAGCGTCGAGACAGGAGTGAAACGCCCGGACGAAATACGGTTCTTAATGGATATGTTAGGCAGCGAGGAAGTCTATTTGCTCGACCTGACACCGCTACCGATAAAGGTTATCCCATCGGTGGAGGAACTGACTTACCGCCCGCGCCCGGAATCGCCGCAGAAGTTTACCGTAAAACTCGAAATATCATCTTCCGAAGAAAACATCATGCAGGATATTATCGACGGAAGCGAGAACCGCAAACCGCGCATATTCTCGAAACAGTTCAGCAAACAGTTTAATTAAGGATAAAATGGCAGATACCACACAAAATTTCATAGATAGCCTTATTCTGACTATCCAGAACGCCGAAGACCCGGAAAGCGTTACCAACGAAATGGTGGCCGCCGTGTTCGATTTCCTCAATAAAGGTTACAAGAATCTTTTAACGAACAATTCGGCAGTAGCGACCGAGAAAGCCGAGCGGCAGGCCGCCGACGCGGCTTTGCAACGTACTATTGACACGGTGCAGCTTGCAATAGCGGCAGTAAGAAACACCGCCAACGCGGCAGACGCAAAATCCAAATCCAACGAGGCGGCAATCAACACTCTTTTAGGGAAGAACGCGACCGCCGCAATCGAAAGTTTCAACGAGGTAATAGCCTTCCTTAGTGGAATCAAGGACAATGAAAGCCTCGTCAGTCTTTTGGACGCGATACGTCAGAGGCTTGATGACTTTGACAGGGAGGTGGAGCGTCTGAATTCCATTGATGAAAGCCACGATGACCGAATTTCGGTTGTCGAAGAACTTAACACCGCTATTCACGTCGTTGACACACTCGACCTTGATACCACGACAGATACCGGGATATATTACTATAACCCCGCCACAGTGCTTATGGGAAGCACCCGAAATATCCTTATTGTCAAAAGTATGCCGGGCCAACGCCTTGCCGGAGGGGGGCAGTCGCTGAAAATAGCACAATATCTGTTCGATTCCGACGGACTGCAATACCGAACGGGAGCATTTTCCGGCAGACCGGGGGCCTCAATCGTGTGGGAAGATTGGCAGGGTGTCGGACAAAAAGGAGCCGGCAACCTTATCAACATAACGGAACTTGTGCCACCCCAAAACGGATTCTACGACCTTCAGAGCGCAATCGAAGCGGTTCCGGCAACACATCGCGCACTCGGACGCTGGATTACTTACCGCCTCGGCACAGGCGAGTGGGAAACCAAACAGTTCAAAGGCTCGACGCTGACACAGTGGGAAACCGCGTCAGCATGGGAGGACACCGGCGGGAAGGGTACCATTACTGGGATTAAACTCAATAACCAGACTGTCGCCCCGGACGCTGACGGTGTTGTTAATATAACCGTTGACGAGGTGGAAATCGACGAAACCCTCAATGCGCAATCGACAAACCCGGTACAGAACAATGTAATAACGCAGAAAATCGCGGAACTGGAAGCAAAGACCGTCGCCGACCTTGACATTTCATTGAACGAGGACGAGACGGAAGCACATATCGCCATACTAAACAGCAGCCGCGTTGAAATCGCCGGGGGTGATATTCCCGTAGGGAAAGGTGGAGGCGGAAGTGAACAGGGCCAATCCGCAAAAATCGTGCTTTCCGCCTCGGTAGACAACCCGGTTATTCGTGAGGGCAGCCCGGTAATGCTTTCCTACTTTTTCGACCACCAATATCTCGGAGGCGACCAGAACGGAGAATCCACCGGCCAACGCGCCACGATTGAAATTACCGTAAAGAACGGAGCAGTTACGACGTTCTCGACGGTACTCAATGACGTGGCACGGGGTTCTTATGACCTTGACATTACCGGGTATGTCAGGAGTGGGAAAACCGACATTACGGTAAAAGCCACCGTTATAGACCCGGAGACTGGGGCAACTCGCTCCCGTCAGGCCGTGGCCGGTGTGGAGGCGAAAACACTGGCTCTTTCAAGCGCGTACAATCTGGCAAACTCTATCGCCGGAGGCGGTTACGGCCCTGATGAAACCGTTACCATACCTTTCACCGTATCGGGTTCAGGCTCAAAGACCATAACGCTATATCTTGACGGACAGGAATACAAGTCTACCGTGGTAACCAAGTCAGGCAAGACAAACGGCAGCTTTTCAGTGCCGATGTCTGGACTGACACTCGGCTGCCACAACGTCCAGATGGTTGCCACACTCGAAGCCTCGGAAACCCTCACCCTTGTTTCGGAATCGGTATATATCGACCTTCTGAAGAAGGACGCGGCCGGACGTGTGTCTGCTCCTTTCATAGGCACGATGATAATCTTCCCCGACGGAAGGATTTTCGAGGGTTCGGACTATCTTACGCCGACGCTTGAAGTAGGACAGTTTGAACGCCTTGATTTTGATTTCGTTGTTTATGACCCCGAAATTACTCCGGCGGAAATGACCGTATATCATAACGGAATAGTCTCGCAGCGCGTGTCGCCGCCCCGTTCGGTGCAGAAATACACCAACCGTTTCACACAATCGGGAACGGAGGCGATGAAGTTCAAGACCGGGGAAACAGAATATATCTTCAATATCGAGGTGGTGGAATCTTCTATCAATCTGGTGGAAGTTACCGACAATCTCCGCGTCAAGCTGTCGGCCGCCGGGCGAAGCAACTCCGAAGCCGAGACCGACCGGGCAAAGTGGGAGTTTAAGGGTATAACTACGGACTTCCACGGTTTTGACTGGAACAAGAACGGATGGACAGGCGACGCGCTACTTCTCACCAACGGTGCGAATATCGTAATAAACGATACTCCGTTTGTAACTGACGCGACCGCTACCGGCTTCACTATCGAGGCGGAGCTGATGTGTTCCAACGTAGCCGACCGCGAAGGTGTGGTAATGGAGTGTATGGCCGACGGTGTAGGTTTCCAGATGACGGCCGAACAGGCTAAAATCGTGGTGTCGGGAGGGCAGGAACTTGAAACAAAGTTTGCCCCGGACGTGCCTATAAAAGTGGCGTTTGTGGTGGAAGGCAAGGCGGAAAACCGGCTTTTACAACTCTATGTGAACGGAATCCGAGACCGCTCCCTTCAGTATCAGGCCGCCGCGTCTCTCATTCAGATGAACCCGGCGAAAATCAAAGTCAGTGGCGACGCGGCAGACGTTGAATTGCGGAATGTCCGCATTTACTCTCGCGCCCTGTCCGATGATGAAATATTGTCGAATTATATGATTGACCGCACCACGGCCGACGAAATGGTGTTGTTGTTTCAGAAAAACGACATTCTCGACGATGAAACCGACGAGGTGAGCATCGACAAGTTACGCGCACAGGGTAAAAGCGTAATGCGCATTGTCGGAGACGTTGACCTCGTTAATCAGACCAATAACAAGAAATTCGAGGTTCCCGTCGATGTCTACTTTTATTCGCAGTATGGCAAGGAATATGATTTTGTCGCCCGTAAAATCGGCCTTCGCATACAGGGAACATCTTCGACTACCTACCCACGTAAGAATTACCGCCTCTATTTCTTCCGTTCGGAACAGTACGGAACGACGCTGGAAGTGAACGGTGTAAACGTGCCTTCTCTGGAATACTCGTTCAAGCCGGGGGCGCGCCCTGTATCAATCTTCTGTCTGAAGGCCGATTTTTCGGATTCTTCCAGCACCCACAACACCGGCGGTGTCAGAATCGTTAACGACGTGTTCCGCCGTTGTGGCTGGCTCACACCGCCGCAAGCTGCATACAAGGGAGATTATGATGTCCGTATAGGTGTAGACGGATTCCCGATAAATCTTTTCTACGACAACGACGGTTCCGGCGTCGCCAAGTTCCTCGGAAAATACAATTTCAACAACGAGAAGGCGGATTCCGCAATTGTCTACGGATTCGAGGGTATCGAGGGATTCAACGACGCGGCGACGCTCAACGGACAGCGTAACAAATGTATCTGTCTGGAGTTCCTGAACAACTCGGCCGCGCTCTGCCTGTTCGGTACTGCCTCGATGTCGAATTTCGATGATGAACTGGAATTCCGCTTCAAGGCCGACACCAAGTGGGCCGACGCTCATGCGGACGACAAGGCCGCAGTGATTCGCCTCTGGCAGTGGATTCAGGACTGCAAGGGCAAGCCATCGAAGTTCCTTTCTGAATACCGGGATTATTTCCTTAATGATTCGCCGTTCGCATGGTATATCATTACGGACTACTTCATGGCCGTGGATAACCGTGCCAAAAATATGATGTTGGTAACGTGGGACGGTATTCACTGGATGTTCATACCCTACGACATGGACACTCTGCTTGGTGAGCGAAACGATTCTTACCTGAAGTTCGACTATATGATAACTTTCGATTCTTTCGATGAATCCCAGGGAGCCTATTGTTTCGCCGGCCATGATTCGGAACTGTGGAAACTGGTACGCGCTTGCCCCGAAAAACTCGCCGAGGCAGCCAAGACCATACGCGCCAATATGTCAACGGAATACGTCTTAAAGGTATTCAACGAGGAAATGATGGGCGCATGGGCCGAACGTATCTACAACAAGGACGGGGAATATAAATACATTCTTCCACTGCTTGAACAGGGCAAGGACTATCTTTTTGCCCTTCAGGGTTCGCGCTATGCGCACCGAACCTATACCATTGTCAACCGCTTCAACCTTTTGGATTCGGAGTATTGCGCTGGAACTTACCGCGATGACGCTTTTCCCATCTATCTGTCTTATAACTTCGCGGCCAATCCTCGCGCCCTCACAATCACCGCAGCCGAGCGGTTCTGTTTCGGTTACGGAATGACTAACGGCGACCCGACGGTTCACGGCCTACGCGCCGAGAATCCGGGCGATACGGTAGAACTGACATTCCGGCAGAATCTTATCGTAAACGACCCTCAGAATGTTTACGGGGCTTCAAGAATCCGGGGGCTGGACCTTACGAAGATAAGCCACGCAATCGTCGGGACACTCAACCTTAACAAGTGTATCCGGCTTACCGACCTTAACGCCTCATGTGCTGACGGACAAACCACGCTGACCGGCCTTGTTGTGGATTCGTGCCGAAATCTCCAGCGTATCAATGTCAACGGCCTGAACGGATTGTTGTCGCTCAATCTTTCCGAAAACAAGAAACTCGACACTTTCGACGGAGCAGACACGAAGCTCACCAATGTTATTTTCGCACAGGGCGGAAAACTCGCCACTGCGAAACTTCCGGCGACGCTCCAGACGCTTGAACTCCGATACCTTCAGAGCCTCGCGCCTTCCGGCTTGCAGATTCCGGCAAACGTGGCTGTCAACCGCCTTGTGGTTGACAACTGCCCGCAGCTCGACTGGCGCGACATACTGAAGAAATGCCCGACTACGACCTATCTACGTGTTACCGGCATAAACGAGAGCGGACGCGGCGAACTGCTCCGGCAGTTCCTTACGATGAAAGGCGTCGATGAAAACGGAAATACCGTCAACACTTGCCGCCTTGTCGGTACTTACCAACTTACAAAGTATCTCCCAGAATCAGAGTATAACGAGTTAAAGGCGCATTTCCCGGAACTCAACATTTTGCAGCCGGAATGGACGGTTATCAAGTACGACGAAACGGTTGCAGACAGTAAGAACATTTCCAATCTCGACAATGAAACCGGCTACGACTACGATAACGAGTTTCAACCGTCGGCCCATATCGCCGCGATTCTCGCCAAACGCCACCGCGTCATGGCCAAGTACACGGCGCAGGGTGAAATGACCGTCTGCCCGCTTGATGATTCGGACAGCCGTAAATACCACGACGGTACAGAGGCCAACCTTCAGGGATTCGCCCACCCGACAAAGGCGGACGAAGGCGACGTTATGATGTACGAGCCAGACCGTTGGTGCAAGGGCATTGATGATTTTATAAACCGTTGCCATTATGACTGTTTCAGTTCGCTGAAAAAAGTTACCACCCCCGAAGGTGTGAAACTCTACCCGGAGGATATGCAACTTATCGACCGTTCGGCTTGTCGTGTCGCTTCCACATACGCCACGTTGGACGAAAGCATTACGGTTTATGATGATTACCGGGTGTTTATTGCCCCGGTAGCCGGTTACAGGCAGGTGAGGTGGCCGGCTGTCAATTCTTCGGTTTACGGTGCTGTTTTCCTTGACGCAGCCAATAATATTGTAGGCCGTGCCGCAGCCAACTCCGGGCGAATGACCGAAAGCAGCTACTTGTTTACCTCCGTTCCGGCTAAGGCTGAAAAAATCGCTTTCACCTGTCTTCGCGAAGGGTCTTTCTCATTCGTGTGGCTCACCACCTCCGACCAGATAGACGCTATCGAGCCTGACGCATGGAATACCGGGGAATATCTCTGTGGTGTGAATAAAGCATACTACGGCAATTTGCAGATTCGCAGTATCAACGGAGTGGCCCCAACTTGCAGCGTATCACAGGCGCAATTCGCCGATTATTGCCGCAAACGTGGCGAAGGGTTCACTCTGATAACCTATGCCATGCACCGCGACATCGCCCGGCTTTTCTTTGCCACATACGGCAACCGCGACAGTTCCGACGTATGCGGATATGGCTCCGGCTCAAACACCACTCCGACGGGTAAGACCGATTTCCTCGGAATGAAAGATACTATCAAACTACCGACGGCGACACTCGGAGCTGCCGGAGGCTGGTATTACGACGACACCAACACATTAAGAAATGCCACCTCAATAAATGCCCTCGGATATGAAAACCTTTGGGGCAATGTGTCAGAATGGATGGAGGGCTTCAGTTCCGATTACTGGGTCTGCACCCTTAAAGACCAGGGAGACCGCAAAGTCAAGAGCGCGACCATCTCCGATTCATGGATTACCGAACTTCATAACGGGCGATTCATGGACGTGGTGCCTGTGCTTGTCGGGGCTACCGAGACAACTCATTACGGGGATAAATTCTGGGGACAGAACTCGCCGGCCCGTGTCGGGTTGCGTTCCGGCAGCACTGCCCACTCGAGCGGCGGTGTTTCGTACATGAGCGCGAACAACGATTCATCGTACACGCTCGCGTGGATCGGGTCGCGCCTTGCCTTCATTGGTAAAATCGTCTATACGTTAAACGTCGCGACCTTCTTGGAGGCCGAGGCCATCGGTTAAACTTTACACTTATCCGTATGCACGAAAAAGATTATATCGTTACACGCGGGCCAGGGCCTCCCCACACCGCATAAAGATAAAACGGCAGATTTCCCCAAACGGCCGGCCCGTGTCGGGTTGCGTTCCGGCAACAACGCCAACTCGAACAACGGTGTTTCGTACATGAACGCGAACAACGATTCATCGAACACGAACGCGTGGTACGGGTCGCGCCTTGCACTCATAAGCGTTAAGCCTGAAAAGATATTTTGCCCTCCGGCATGGCGACGTGTCGCCGGAGCCGTGGCAGGGGATTGAGCCGCAGCACAGCCGCCGACGTGCGGAACGCTGAAACATCACGCGCAGGGGTGGAGTTTAGTAGGGGCGGCGCAAGTCGTCGGCCGAAACACTCAGGCCCCGGAAAAATGAAGGCTAAAAATCAATAAAATGAAGCGTCTTAAAGATTCCGACATAATTCCGCTGATTGTCGCCGCCCCCAACATAAGGCAGGCGATTTTCGCCGTACTCCGTGGAACTGACCGCAAGGAATCGCCACAGGGGAGAGAAATACTCGCCCATATAGACGGTATAGAGGCATGGCTGGCCGGTGAAATATCGGCGGGAATCTTTCACTTAACCACATACGGAGAGGAAGAAATCAAGGAAGGCGGGAAGATACTAAAGATTCAATTCCTTTACTCATATTACGAGAAAATCGGTGTTCATGCCATTATGAACATCGTCGAGGACCTGACTTTCAAAAGGCTGATAAGGACTACCGCCGCCTCCCTGAAAAACCGAGGTGTCCATGACCTTCTCGGAATCATACGGCGCGACCTCGCCGCTGACCCCGATAATATGCTTTATGTCTACGAGGACGATATTACCAAATTTTACGAAAGCATATTACAGGATATTATGATGGACGTGTTGCGTAGGTTTTTCAAGGGCCCGATAATCCTTACTCTGCTGGAGCGATTTGTCAGATTCCTGCCACACGCCCTGAGTATCGGATTACGCTCATCGCAGCATTTCGGAAATCTGCTTTTGTCGGTAGCTCTCGACCATTTCCTGAAGTCAGAAAACCGGGTGAAGTATTATTACAGGTATTGCGACGACAAGAGGGTTATAGACTGTAACAAGCCGGATTTATGGCACGTTTCCCGGCTGATTGAACAGCGGGTGGAATCCGTGGGGCTGAAAGTCAAACCGAACAAACGGATTTATCCTATCTCTGAAGGTATCGACTTTCTCGGTTACAAGATTTACACCGACCATACACGGATTCGCAAAAGGAACAAAGTCAAGGCGGCCCGAAGGCTGCACCGGCTGAAATCAAAGAGACGCAGGGCGGAAATAATCGCGTCTTTTTACTCGCTCTGTAAACACGCTGACGCGAAACATCTATTTTTCAAAATCACAGGAATAAAAATGGCTGATTACCAGAATTTGAAATCTCTGGCGGAACTGGGCATATCAACTTCGCCCGGTGTTCGCCGGAACGGACAGAAAAATTTTGCTTGCCGGAGTGTGTCGCTTAACGCTCTGGTGGGCACCGCTCTCTGTATTCTTGACTTTCAGACCGACGTGTCGACAAAGTGGTCGCGCAAAGAGTTACGGGAAGCCCGCGAAGCCGGGGAAACAGACGCGGTGGAGAAATCGAAATATCTTGTATGCGCCCGCGTCATAGTTCCCAATCGCTCGCAGCTTGCCGCGTGCAACCTGACATTGAAGAAGGGCGACGTGGTGAAGTTCTTTACCGGCTATCCCGATATGTGCGATATTTGCGACGCTCTGAAAGAGAAGGGAATGCTCGGCGAGAACAAGGTGACTATGGCACGGAACGCGCAGGGCAATTTCACCGAATATCTTTTCACCTAAAATCCAACAGTATGAATTTTCAGAAAATAAGCTGCTCCGAACATCTGGAGCCGATAGAGTGTATAAACCCGCGCCGCGACCGCTGGGCCTTCCGCTGGAATCACCACAAGGAGGACGGCGGATGGTTCGCTTTCGAGGCAGTCGCAGACCACCGCCCATCCGTCGATGAAATCCGGGAGGTGATAGACGCGCAGATTGACGCGGCCACACAGTCGGATATAATAGAGGGTTTCGAGTGGAACGGTAAGAAAATCCGCCTTACCGATACGGCGCAGCGAAATTTCCTTTTCGCGGTTTACTCACTGAATCATACCGGGGAAATAGACCGCGCCCCCTTCGTCGGTCTGCTCGAAGCCGACACCGACGCGGCGGCAGCCGATGAACTCGGCGATATGGTGGCCGCAATGTGGAAGCACATCAAGGAACACCGAGAGCGGGGCAGACAGGCGAAGGAGGCGGTGGATTGCTCCGTTTACGTATTATAGCATATCATCGAAGGCAGAGACACCGGCGACCCGGCTATCTTTCATTATGTGGGCGTAAATCATCGTCGTGCTGATTTGCGTATGGCCCAACAGTTTTGAAAGTGTGCCGAGGTCTCCGTTGTTCTTTTTGTAATACAGTGTTGCAAACGTGTGCCGGGCTGATTTCGCGCTGACAGCCTTGTTAATGCCTATCCGTCGGCAGATTCGTTTTATTATGCGGTTGAAGGCCTGGTCGGTAGGCAAGTGGCGGAACAGCGGCCCGCGCAGTCTTCCTTCCTTGTAGTATTCCACAAGTTTAGCCGCCGGAACTGACAGCGGCATATTTACGCGGGTCCGGGTCTTTATGCGGGTGTAGTGTATTTCGCCGCCGTGAATCTGCTCTATTTGGAGACTTCGAGCGTCGGAGATATGCATCGCAGTGAAGCACATGAAGAGAAAGAAGCGCAGCACGTCGGTTTCGCCTTCATCGAGTTTGTCGGAGCGGAACACACCGATTAGCGCATTTAATTCGTCCTCGGTAAGAAAAACAACAATCGGGTCGGCCTGTGGAATCCTGTACACCTCGAACGGATTGTTTTTTACCTTACCGGCTCTCATCGCGGCGTAGTAGTGCATACGGATTACACACATATTTTTGCGGATTGTACCGGGGTTGTTGTTGTGTTTGTCGCGCAGATAGGCGGCATATACGCGCAGCCAGTCGGGTGTTATCTCGGCAATCTGGAGCCGTGGGTTATAGGATTCCAGTTTGCGCAGTGCGGCGGCATGGTGTCGCATTGTTTCGGGCTGGAGGGCGGTTTTCAATGCCTCCAAGTGCCGCCGGGCATACTCGATAAAGTTCATTGTCTCGCCGGGTCTACGATACAGGGCCAGAAAACTGTCTTTCGTCAGGGTCTCGCCTGTCAGACGCGCCCGCACAAGAATGTCGGATATTTTCGCTTTTGTGTTGGAAATGATAAGATTCCAGTCTTTAACTTGCTGACCGCGCCCACGGACGCGCTCGGCTGTCTCATCCCATTCTGCGGAAGTTACCGCAATGTCAAGGGGGAGGCGGATTTTTATCCGCTCGATGTTCAGGACGGCATACAGGGCCGCCCGGCCGTCGGCGCGTTCGCTTTCGTTGCGCCGCCTGATTGTTACTTTCGCCATTTTTCGGTGTGCCAACTTTTGAGCCGACATTTTTTGTAACACGCTGATTATCAAAAACCGCTGTGCCTACATTTGTGCCGACGGATTATTAAAAATTGACTACTGACGGGCGTAAGTAAAACGTTAGTAATCTGTTATTTACAACAAAACCCCACCGAGTGGTGGGGTTGTCTGGTGGTGCCACCAGGAATCGAACCGGGGACACAAGGATTTTCAGTCCTTTGCTCTACCAACTGAGCTATGGCACCGTGAAATGGAGCAGGGAGCGCTTATTTGAGAGGCTTTCTCCGTTTCAGCGATGCAAAGGTAGGGAGTTTTTTTGAATTGGCCAAATGTTTTTGTGATTTTTTTGCGAGATTTTTTTCACAGATGCTCAAAAAGATACTCAAAACATACGTTCCGACGCTGAAAGGCATACGTTTGTGTGCTAAAAATCCTGCTAAAATCCTGTTAAAATCCTGTCCAAAATCATGCTCAGAAACGCTGGTCTGCAAAAGATGCTTTTGTGATGGAGGTCCTCATTTGACCATACGGCCGTAATCGGGGTGGCCTGCCGCTACGATGCCCGAAATTTTGCCGTGGCCAAATCCAGGGGGGGTGGTCCATGTAGAAGGAGGCGTTAAGGAATTAGGATGGCGGCCGGCAATGTTTCCGTAATCGGGGTATATGCAGGCGTAATTCGGGTTATCCCTCCCAGCTCTTTTAATGCTAATTTTGCGTCGTAAAACGACTTTAACCCGATATATTTTTATGAACAGGCCACTCTCGATCCTGATAATCGCTTCTGCGTCACTTGTGGCAGTCAATGCCCAGAACAACAACATCACCGATATGGAAAATCTCGTACTTACCTCAGAATGGGACAAGACCTTCTCCAAGAGCGACAATGTTAATCACCGGAAAGTGACATTCACCAACCGTTACGGAATCACTCTCGCCGCCGACATGTACAGCCCCAAGAACGCGCCGGCACAGTTGCCGGCTATAGCCGTCTGTGGCCCTTTCGGTGCGGTGAAGGAACAGTGTTCAGGCATTTATGCCCAGGAGATGGCCGAGCGCGGTTTTGTGACTCTCGCTTTCGACCCCTCTTTCACGGGTGAAAGCGGCGGCATGCCCCGCTACACCACTTCCCCTGACATCAACACGGAAGACTTCTGTGCGGCCGTCGATTTCCTCGTCACGAATCCGGCTGTCAACCCCGAGGCTGTCGGCGTGCTGGGCATCTGCGGCTGGGGCGGCCTCGCCATAAACGCCGCTGCCGCCGATCCCCGCATCAAGGCAACTGTGGCTTCTACGATGTATGACATGAGCCGTGTGAGTGCCAACGGGTATTTTGACAGTGCCGACACTCCCGAAGACCGCGACAGCCTCCGCGCCGTGCTTGCCTCGCAGCGCACAGAAGATTTCCGCAACGCCTCGCCCCAGCTTGGCGGCGGGGTGCCCGATGAGCTTCCCGAAGACGCACCCCGCTTCCTGCGCGACTATCATGACTATTACAAGACTCCGAGAGGCTACCACCCCCGGTCGCTCAACTCAAACGGAGGCCGCACTGCCACATCTCCCATCCCCTGGATTAATTTCCCCCTGATGAGCCGGGCCGGGGAAATCGAGAATGCCGTGATGATAATCCATGGCGAGAAAGCCCATTCTTTCTATTTCGGCAGCGACGCCTACAAACAACTGACCGTCATCCCCGGCCACGAAAACAACAAACTTTTCATGGTCATACCCGGCGCGAGCCATACCGACCTTTACGACCAGAAAGATGTGATTCCCTTCGATGCCCTCGAACGTTTCTTCAACGAATATCTGAAATAGCACCTGTCTTCCCCGCCTCCACTAAGGCCATGACGAGACGCGGCAGCGCCGGGCGAAACGTCATCTGATGTTTCCGCCCGGCGCTGCTGACAGTCAAGACTTCTGCCTTGACGCTTTATTTCAACTCCTTGCCGTCAGAGAAAGCATTCCCGACCCTCTCGCCCAGGGCAACATACCCATTGTGAACCGGGTCAAAGGTTATGAGCCGCATCTTCTCCACATCAGGCTTGCCATCCTCAGCCAGAAACCTCTCGTCACAGACAATGTTCACGATTTCGGCTATGATGTAATATCCCGACTCCGATTCATAAAGCTTCTCCTTGATCCGGCACTCCATCGTCATCGGGAAACAGTCAAACACCGGAGCCTCGACATTTTCACCCTTCGTCGCCCTCCAGCCGGTGTTCGCGATTTTATCGGGGTGGGTCTTGGCGCTCACTATACCTACATAGTCAGAGGCCACAAGCGTGTCAACCGTGGCGAAACCGACCGTGAAATCCTTGCAACGGTTGAGGTTCTCCGTTGTGGCATGCGCCCCCATCGAAATCATGATCTCATTCACGTCCCACTGGCCGCCCCAGGCAGCGTTCATCGCGTTAGGACTCCCATCGGCATTGTATGTGCCGATAATCAACACAGGCTGAGGAAGCATCCACGCCTTGGGTTTGAAATTCTTCATATCACAGATATTTTTAGGTGAAAATATGCAACTGTAAACATCAGCATGCCCCCTGAGGTTCATTGCCCCAGGCAACTAAAGGGGCTCTGGTCAAAGTTAGCCAAATTCCCCGGACTGTGCAACCCCCAGGCTATCCTCCACGAGGTCTGCCGGCGGGTTGCCGTTCTCATTGATATTTCGTAATTTTGATGCGCGGCAGGTATGTGGTGTCTTATTCAGATATGGGCTGGCCAGGCAAGACCCGTGTCAAAATCATAAACGGCAACAAAATAGACGCATACGAGCGTGTGATGCCCTGACGATATGATTGGGCCATGTCGCCGGCCGATGACTACGGTATGCCGGCTCAGTTGAGCTGGAGCCGGTATTCCCTCGGAGTGCTGCCGGTCTGGTTCTTGAAAAACCTGATGAAATGCTGCGGGTGCTGGAAACCAAGCTGCTCGGCAATCTGCTTGGTGCTTAGGCCCGGATTCAGCAACGCGTTCTTGGCGTGATTTGTCATCTTGAGCTGGATATACTCCTGGGCCGTCTTGCCCGTCTCCTGCTTCACCAGGTCGCCGAAATAGTTTGGCGAAAGACATATCTTGTCGGCGAAATACCTCACTGTCGGCCGGCCGTCTGTCATCCCGCGCCCGCTGTCGAGATATTCGTCGACCAGCTGCTCAAACTTGCCGATGACATTGTGGTTAAGCTCCTCGCGGGTCACAAACTGACGCTCGTAGAAGCGCATGCAGTAATTCAGCATCACCTCGATGTTGGATACAATCAGCGATTTCGAGAACTTGTCAATCGGATGTTGCAGCTCACGGGCGATTTTCGCCATGTAATCCTGCAATATCAGTCGCTCCTCGGTCGAGAGATGCAGAGCCTCGTTTGAGGCATATGAGAAAAACGTGTACTGCTTGATTTTCTGTCCCAAAGGCGTGCGGAGCAGGAAGTCAGGGTGAAACAGCAGTCCCACCGCCTCCGGCGCCGGGCCATCCTCAATCCGGTGTATTTCCACAGTCTGGCCCGGCGCGAAACTCACCACCGTCTCGTCGTCGAAGTCATAGGTCGTCTTGCCGTAGTTTATCTTGCAACCCGTGGTCTTTTTCAGCAATAGTTCGGTAAAATTTGCATATTCAATTGAATATCAATAAGATGCGATAACAATTCAATATCAATGCAAACTATTGTGTATCAGTGCGATACAGCTATGCCTGCTCAAAAATTACCGAACTGTTGTTTCAGGAAAAGCGAATAAAAACCGAAGTGCATGCAATGGTTGGGCTGCGACACAGTCTTGTCAAACCTGACTATGCCGACAAGCGGATGCCGCGTCTCAAAACCGAAATACCGGTTGTATTTCTCAATGGTGTCTGCCTCGTAGAGTTCCATATCCGGGATTTTTCTGCAAATATAATGACAATGGTCCATCCGGCAAAGCCCGTGGCCGAAAGTCAGGTAATCAGGGTACATCCATCCGTAACAATGGTCGCTCCCTCCCTCCAGGCCTGGCCGCCGGGTCACATCCTGGCCGCCAGCTTGTAGCCGACCCCGCGCACATTCAGCAGCTCAAGCGAGGCTGACCTCGACAGGTATTTGCGCAGCTTGTAGATGAATCCGTGCAGGCGGTTGAGATTGTTGTAGTCATCATTCTGCCAGATGCGGTACATAAGCGTCTTCGCCTCCACCACCTCATTGGGGTGGCGAAACAGTTCGTCGATTATTACCGCCTCTGTGTGGGAAAGCTCCACAGGATCCCCTCCGACCAGCAGACGCTGCGACGCGAAATCAAGCCTGCAATCCCCCACAGTCAGGTCAGTGTCTTCGGCGCAACCCGGGCGGTTGCGTTTCAGCAGCGCCCTTATGCGCACCACCAGCTCGAGTATCTGGAACGGCTTGCGGATATAATCATTGGCTCCCAGCTCAAACCCCTTGACCACATCGTCAAGGGCCGTGCGGGCCGTCAGGAAAAGCACCGGCACAGCCGGAGAGGTAAGGCGTATGAGCCTCACCATCTCGAATCCGTCCATCCGCGGCATCATCACATCGGCTACCACGATGTCTGCCCCGGATTCCCTGAAACGCTCAAGGCCGGCCTCGCCGTTGGATGCGCACACCACATCGAATCCCTCACGCTTCAACGCGTCCTCGACGATAAACGACAGCGTCGCGTCATCCTCCACCAGCAATATCTTCTCCTTGCTCATACGCCATTGAATTTTATTGTGAACTTCGTCCCTTGCCCCGGTTTGCTTGTGACACTGATGCTCCAGCCCATCAATTCCGTGATCTGCCTCACATAGAAGAGCCCCAGGCCATATCCCCCAACCTCATACCGGTCGCCGGAAGTCACCCGGTAGAATTTGTCGAAGATAAACGGCAGATTCTCCTTCGCTATCCCTATGCCATTGTCTGCCACGGTCATAGACTCCTTGTCTGCCATGATGCTGACCCTCACCGACTCTCCGGAATATTTCACGGCGTTGTCTATCAGATTGGACAGGATATTGCCGAGATGCAACGGGTCGGCCTGGATTGAAAGACTGTCGGCGATCTCCATTTCTATCCTCACCGGCTTGTCAGCTTTCAGCTCCATCATCCCAGCAACCTCCTCCACAATCGGCCTCACGGCAACATGCTCGATGTCGAGTTTGATGGTCTTGAACCGCTCCATGCTCATAGAGAGGATGTTCTCAATCATTCCCGACAGAAAACTCAGTCGTTGCATTATGATTTTCAGAAACTGTCGGTTCCTCGCCTCGTCGCTCTGGTCGTAATAGCGCAGCATGGAGTCTGCCGCCGAGTAGGCAACCGCGACTGGGGTCTTCAGCTCATGGGTCATGTTGTGGGTGAAATCATCCTTCATCTGCTCGATGGTGCGCAGGCGGCCTACCCAGTGGAGCAGATACCAGATCAGCAACCCCGTCAGGACAAGTATCGCAGCCGATGTGGCGATGATGCCCGACATCTGGCGCAGGATATGGCCTCCCAGCGGACTGAACGAAGCCCTGTACACCGGCCCCTGGCTGTCTGACACCGCGAAATCCATTGACCACAGTCCGTCATCTCCCCCCGCGCTGTCATCCGCCTCTCTGATGAAGGCTTGCCGGGGATGCAGCCCTGAATTGCTGAGTTCCTTCATGAAAAGGCTGTCGAGTCTCGCGTGGTTCCTCCCGGGCAACCGCTTGTCAGACTCCTCGATGAGATGGAAATACCCGCTCATCGTCTTGTTCAGGTTGTCGAGAAGATTGGGATATTCATATCCCCCCGAGGCGTTTTTCTCCCCCTCCACCATGAGGGACAGCTTGATGAAGGAGTCGTCGTTGCCATTCGACGACCCGTTGAGCCGCGATATGATTTCGAGGATGTCGGCCCTGCGGACACATTCCCCCACAGTCTGCAAAGTCTGCTCCTTTATCGAGTTGTAAAGACCGTGGAGATACCACACGTTACCGGCGACCATCACTGAGATGGCTGCCAGGCAGATGGCGGTTATTGTCCTGAAACGCTTCATGATACAAATTTACGAAAAATTCGCGACAAACCCTTTGCCGGCTAAGACTAACTAAGACTAAAGCAGGTTTGGCTAAGACTCCCGGGGCGGTTTGTTCCCTAACTTTGCGACATAAACAAATACTTGCAAAGATGAAACAGATATTATCCGCCGGCAATCTCCTCGCCGCGATGTTCTTGGTTCTGCTCCTTGCGGGCTGTTCGTCACCAGCGCGGCTTCTCTTCGCTGACCGCGAATGGCATGTCAGCGACTATTACGGTCAGATAATCGACCGGGATACCACCTATCGCATGACATTTGGCAACGTGCTGATTCCGGAGTCGCCGGTCATAGTCTCTTCCGCCGACTCTGTGGCAGAATATCCCGGTATGGACCGCTTCCTTGCAGACATCCTACACACGTCACACCTCGACAGCGCCGAGATTCTTTTCTATGCCCCCCAGATGCAGACAATGTTTGTGAAACCGAAAGGGGCAGTATCCCCGGCCTTGAGACCCTCGTCAATATCATCCCCTATGACTGACGAAAAGCCCTATACAATGTGGGTCAACGACGGAGACATTGAGGTCTGGACGAGAAATCCATCGGAAATGTACACCTACACATATTTCGACAAGAAGAAAAGGCGTCTTCTCATAGTCGACTGTTACGACTACGGCGACACCCCTATGGCGCAGATTACGATATTCCAGTCTGCCGACAAGGCGACATCAAGGATGAAAGTGCCCGACTCACTTCGCCGCCCCTTCTATGTCATCCACGACCTGAGGAATTGCATGCGCGATATTGAGTTTTGGGCGCACACCGTCGAGACGCGACGGGCCATTGCCTTGGCGAACTATAAAATCGGACAGGAACAAAAACTCAGAAAGAAATGAGACACAATGCGTTTGTAATCCTCTGCATCCTCCTCTCCCTTTCGGCGGCGGTGTCGGCAAAGCAAATCCGGGGTGTCGTTGCCGATGCCGATTCGATACCGGTTGAATTTGCCAATGTGACGGCATTTGCCGCCGATTCTGTGGCAGGTGGAGGTGTGACCGATGCCTCCGGGAATTTCATTATCGAGGTCAGGCCCGATTGCGACAGAATCAGGGTGTCATTTGTCGGATATGATGATGTCGTGCTTTCTCCGGTGCGGCCAGATATGGGACAAATTGTCATGAAGCAGACTTCGACGACATTGCGGGAGGTGGTCGTGAAGGCCCCTCTGATACGGCGCGAGGCTGACCGGATTGTGCTGAATGTGGCCGCCAACCCTTTGTCGGCCAACAAGGACGCCCAGCAGCTGCTGAAAACAGCCCCGGGTGTGTGGGCGACGGATGACATGCTGTCGATATATGGCCAGGGAGGAACCACCGTCTACGTCGACGACCGGAAAGTGAACATGTCCGGAAGCCAGCTCATGGCTTACCTCAAGACCATACAATCATCCTCTATCGCCACGATAGAGGTCATCCCCAAGGCCGGGGCTGAATACAGCGCTGACTCTTCAGGTGGCGTTGTCAGGATTAACCTGAAACGCAGCCGGGTCGACGGACTCAATGGCTCGGCCGGGATGAATGTCACAGCCGGAGAATACGAGCAATGGATAAATCCCTTCATCAGCCTGGGCCTCCATGCCGGCCGATGGACTGTCAACTTCAATGCCAACGTGAACGGGAGTCCGTCGGAGAGACATGTCTCACACGAGGAAACCACAAACTCGGCCGTCTCCCGGGTGAATACCGGTGTGGCGCGTCTTGAAAACAAGGCGATTCAAGGCAATCTCTCCCTTGGCATATTCTATGAGCCGGGCGACAAAGACAAAATCGGGCTGCAGTTAGACTGCAATCCGGCCAAATCCCGTCATAAGTCCGACTCTGAGACCGGGATGGTCGCTCCGGGGTTCAGCGGCGCCACGTTTGGCCTGTATGACAGTGAAGAGCTGTTTCATAATTTCAATGCCGCATTCAACTGGTCGCATGTCACTGACCGCAATGGCTCTGTGTTGAAACTGATTGCCAATTACAACCGTCAGAGCCGTTCGGTGGCGGAGGACAATATGATGCGCTGGTCTTATCTGCCCGGAGATTCGATATTCAATACCGACAGCCGCAACCGCTACGACATACTGGTCACAGATCTGTCATTCCGCAAGGTGTTCAATCCCCGCTGGAATCTCAATGTCGGGGCGAAACACACCCTCAACGATGTCTCAAACAGCTCTTTCCACCGACATCTCCGTGGCCGGGAATGGATTATGGACCGGAGGTATGATTATGACGCGTCATATGATGAGAACATTGTGGCCCTGTATGCCACCGCCGACGGCAACGCCGGGAGATGGCGGTTGAAGGCGGGATTGCGCGGTGAATATTCCGTGACCAGAGGTGGCGAGGCCCATGAAGGCCGTCTTGACATCTTCCCCAACGCAAACATATCATACAACCTTACCGAAAAGGGGGATTATACTGTGGCTGTGGGATATTACAGACACATCATACGCCCCTCGTTCCAGTCGTTGAACCCGGTTGTGAGGCAAGTTTCCGACTATACTTACACTGTCGGCAACCGAAATCTCTCCCCAAGCTTCACCAATGCGTTGAGCCTCGATTTCATCCTTGCCGGCAGATTCACCGTCGCGGCAGGCTGCTCGATGACCGATAATCCGATAAGGCAGATGTTCACATCCGACCCGGATTTTCCCGAGAGGCTTTATCTCACATGGGGCAACGAAAAGACAGACCGTAATCTCTTCATCCATGGCGACGGATTCGTTAACATCACGAAGTGGTTTGACCTTTACTCAAGTCTGACATATATGGTTACGTCACAGAGACTGTCCGGCGGAGACGCTTATGACACATTCGGTTACCTCCAGCTTGTGGCAAATGCCATGTTCCGGCTGCCAAAGGGATTCAACCTATCGGTGAGTTGCTTCTATAACTCCAGGATGAGGATTGGCAACATCACGGTGTTCCCGATTCTTGACCTTGCCCCGACATTGCAGAGGCAGTTTGGCAAGCACTGGTCGGTGTCGGTCGGCGTGGAAAACCTCTTGCAGCGTACAAGTAAAATCATGACCGAATCATCGGGGTATGACCGGTTTGCTCACACTAAGACATATATGAAGGCAAAAATCGGGGTCACATACAATTTCAACTCCGGGAAGAGATTCCGCACACCGGGCATTGAGAAGAACACCGATGCCTCACGTCTCCGCAATGACTGATTACGCCGGCTGATGGTGAGGCAGTCAGGATATTCCGGGCCCTGTCCCCCTGGCGGTGGTCAGCGGATGCCCAGCATCTTGTGGGTCTGGAGCGAGAGGCTCCAGGCGGGATGGGCCTTGATGAAAGCTATGCAGTTGGCGAGGGTCGCGGCGTTGCGGAGGTGGCATTCATCATCGTCATGCACGGTCATGGCGTGGTCGCAAGGCTGCAGCGAACGGTGACGCGCCTCTATCGGCTCATAGAGACTGACGCGCTCCTCGTCGTGGCCGTCGTCATGGAAGAGCAGCTTGATTTCGTCGACTCGCTCCAGGACAATATCCAGGGTCTTCGGCGAGCAGGTCACCCAGTCGACATTCGGCGGTATCGGCAATGTGCCGTTGGTCTCCACCTGCACGAAGTACCCCTCAAGGCGGAGCCTGTCTACAAACTCCCTGGTGAGCTGCAGCCCCGGTTCGCCGCCGGTGATGACGGCGTGGCGCGCCGGATATTTCCTGATTTCCCCGATTATCTCGTCATCGGTCATCTCGCGGCCATCCTGGTGTTGGGTGTCGCAGAACGGACACGCCAGGTTGCAGCCTGACAGGCGCACAAACACGGCCGCGTGTCCCGCAAACCGCCCCTCTCCCTGAAGGGAGTAGAATATCTCGTTGATTTTCATCAGCAATAAAAAACGTTTTGCCGCGCGATGCTCAGAGGGCCTGCGGCTCCACCCCGTCTACGACATAGGCCGCCACATTCCCCTCGCTCTCCTGCACCACTGCCTTGTAACACTCCGGAATCTGCTCCGTTATCCATCGCGCGATGTTCTCCGCCGTGGGGTTGAAGGGCAACACATCGTTGAGATGGCGGTGGTCGAGCGCGTCATGGATTCGTCCCTTTATGCGGGTGAAGTCACACACCATCCCGTCGGCGTTGAGAGTGGCCGCGCGGCAATAGACGGTCACAATCCAGTTGTGGCCGTGGATGTTGGAGCATTTGCTTTCATATGAGAGCGCGAGCTGGTGTGAGCCCGCGATTTCCATTCTTTTGGAGACGTAATACATTGGCGGTTGATGGCGCGGCTGTGGTCACGGCAGGGTGACCCTCAGCAGCAGACGTTGATAGAAGATGAATGAAGAGGGGGTGAAATTGAAATCGAGCGACGCCAGCAGGCTGACATGTTTCTTGCGCAATATATAGGCATAGATGTCGAGCCGGTCGTAAAAGCATTTCTGGTAGAACGGTTCCCCCTGGTATAGCCCCGGGCCCATTGGCGACCACACCACCGGGTTGGTGGCGATTTCCTCCTCAGTGGCGTGGGGCGCGTCATTGTCGAGAAACGACGGGGAGGGGTAGTCGTATGAGGGAAACAGCGGCTTGCCGACATACAGGGTGTTCTTCACCCCCAGCCACCGCCATTCCCCGACAGCCTCGACATACAGCCCGGCGGGGGTGTCCCATCCGCGGTCTTCCCGCGCGCGGTTGCGCTCTATGGTCATCAGCAGTCCGGCCCTGACGGTCAGCGAGTCTGTGCCGACAGCCCGCCCGAGGTCGGCCCCGACGTAGGGGTTGACCAGGAAGTTGTCGACGATATGCTGGTCGGCCGGGGCATCTTTCTGCAGAGCGTAATGGTTCATCTGCAAATAGCCTCCGAAGTTAAACCAGTTGCTCCGGGGCGACATCTGCCCGTGGAACACGATGTTGAAAGCCTCGCGCTGGCTGCGGGTCTGCATCCCGCGCCAGTCGATGTAAGCGTCAAAATACCCTTTTGTGCCAACATACTGAGCCATCGCCCCGCGGATATTGTTCTGGCTGTAGCTCAGCGAGTCGCTCCAGAGAAAGCCTGGCAGCTCCTCGGTCAGCTGCTTGCGCGGGAACATACCCATCGAGAAGCGCCATCTGCGACCCTCATGGCGGTAATACAGGGTGGGGGAGAGCCGGTGTCCCTCCCATTGGCAGCCTATCGGCTGAAACCACACCACGCCCCCGGCGATCCGGCCCTCGGGGCTGAACTTCAGCCCCACCTCGGGCGCGAGGTTGGTGAAGAAATATGTCTTTGTCGCCGTCACGTCGTGGTCACCCTCGCGGTTGTCAAACACCGACGAGAAATCTACCTCCCAGGTCGGCTCCACTCCACGCGACAGTTGGGGCAGCACGAATGCCGCAACCACCAGCGCGAACTTTATCAACCTACTCATACACGCGGCTGTGTCAGACAATCTTGGATGTGGGGCCGGGCAGGTTGGGATGCTCGAGCGGTGCGCCCGGACGGCGCATCTTCAGCTTGATTTCATCGAATCCCTTGCCATACACCCCGTTGACCTGCGCCTGGGTGATGAACGCGTCCTGGTCTATCGACTTGATGATGCGGAAAAGCGTCACCGACTCTATCTTGCGACACATCACCAGCAACACCTTCACCTCTTTCTTGGAGTACCACCCCATGCCGTTAAGCACCGTGCAGCCGCGCTGGGCCTCGTTGTTGATGGCCGTGGCTATCTCCTCCCACTTGGGCGAGAATATGGTGAACTGCACAGCCTGGCGGTTGGTGTGGATCATCATGTCGGCCATGAACGGTATCACAAACAGGGTGATGAGGCCGAACACGAGCGACGGCACCCCGTCGGCGAAACTGAAGTCAGGCTCAAGGAAGAATTTCAGCACCAGCGATGAGCCGATGATAGACAAATCGAAATACATCATCGCTCGCCCGATGGAGACATTGCTCTTCTTCGACGCGACTGCCGCCACGATATCGGTGCCGCCGGTCGACCCGTTGTGGACAAACACGATGCCGATGCCGAGGCCACACATGACGGCCCCGATGATGACGTTCATGAATGTCTCCCCTTCGACCGGCTGGGTGTGGAACACCGGCTGGAACACCGCGAACATCGTCGACACTACAAGAACTCCAAACAGGGTGCGTATCACGAATGTACGCCCGACTATCCTCCAGGCCAGCGCAAGCATTATGCAGTTGACCGTGAAGATGGTCACGGAGTAGGGGATGTGGAACCCGAAACAGCCAAACGACACCATATCGACTATCTGGCTTAAACCGGCCATACCCCCGATCACGACCTTCTCGGGGGCCGTGGCTATGAACGCGCAGAATCCAAGGCCATACATGGCGATGCCCAGGATAATCATCAGGTAATCTTTGGCGAAAAGCCAAAGCTTAGGGCGGGAAAGAGTCATTTTCCAAAACTTAACAAGTGAATAATGTTGGCCCCTGCTGTCTTTGCTGGCAATCCGTCGCCGCCGCCGAGGCTGAGACTCCGCAGGACATACCGACTGCAAATTTACAAAAATTCCGCGGATTCCACCCCTATGGCAATATCTTTCGGTAGAATTTCCGCGGAACCTTTGTGTCAAGCCGGTTTTATCCGCAGGATAACCTCACGGCTTATTCCTTGAATACCCGTTTCTCGGTCTTGCCGTCGGAGTAAACCACGATGTTAAGACCCGGGAACGGCCTCTCTGACCTTGCCCCCTGCAGGTTGAAGTAACCGACCACCTGGGCAGTCTCCTCATCGACGGAGATTCCGTCAACGCTTCCTGTGCCGGGGATGTCGAATCTCTCCTCCTGGCCGGTGTGGATTGTGCCGTTGACCTTGGCGTAAGTCCGATAGATGTATGACGTGCCTGCGGCCAGGTCAGAGATGTCAACCGACATGCTTATTCCGTCACATGTCACGAAGCGGTGGGTGGCTTCTGCCTGCCGGTTTGCCCGTATGCCGGCGGAAGATGGCTCTTCGCTTGGCCATATCTCGAAGCCCTGTTCGCTGATGTCGCCGCTTCCCGGCAGCACTGAGCCGCGCAATGTCACAGAGCCGTTTTCCCTGATTCGGGCAGGTTGCGTC
>Ga0137307_101006_pt1 | contig 29099 bp, 20 predicted proteins | sample NAcewD2O_March_2_FD_97180 | JGI IMG/M metagenome (GOLD analysis project Ga0137307, IMG submission 97180) | Mouse cecal microbial communities from Vienna, Austria - N-Acetylglucosamine amended D2O_March | ecosystem: Host-associated > Mammals > Digestive system > Large intestine > Cecum | place... | reverse complement strand
ATGCTGTCGAGCGAAAGTTACCTGAAGCTTCAGTTTGTGACCAGAAGGAAGCTGCAGAAGGATTATATAGATTATTTCATGAATGCGAAAAAGGTTCCGCATCCATTGGTAGTTAATTTGGAGACCATTAACCGTTGTAATAGTACATGTGAATTTTGTACGGCGAATAAAAATGCGGAGAAACGTCCATATAAGAGGATGGAAGACGAACTTTTTTACAGCATTATCGACCAGTTGGCGGATTGGGGCTATAAAGGGCATTTGACGATGTATGGGAACAATGAGCCGTGGCTGGATACCCGTATTGTGGAATTTCATAAATATGCCAGGGAGAAGCTGCCGGAGGCATTTATCTTTATGTCCACTAATGGGCTTCTTTTGGATGTGGATAAGGTAAAAGCAGTGATGCCTTATGTAAACCAACTGATTATCAACAATTATTGTCTGGATATGAAATTACATGACAATGTGCAAGTGATTTACAAATATATTAAGGAGCATCCGGAAGAATTTAAAGATGTGGATATACTGATACAGATGCGTTATTTGAAAGAGGTGCTGACAAACCGGGCGGGCAGCGCGCCGAATAAGCAGGCGACGGGAAAGGTGATTAAGGAAACTTGCCTGATGCCATATACGGATATGTGGATTATGCCAAACGGGAAGCTGGGCATATGCTGCTGCGATAATTTTGAAGTGACGGATTTGGCGGATTTGCATGAAACGCCATTAAAGGACGGATGGAATAGCAAGAAATATCAGAGCTTGAGGGAAGCTATCCGGACAGGGCGGCAGAATTATCCGTTTTGTAAGCATTGTGACTTTATCGATGCCGGGCTGCGTATGGACGCGGTGGATGATGTGCTGAAAAACCGGGGTACAATGCATGGGGCGAGGCAGTCGATGTTTAAAAAATAAGGACGGGATTTTATGGGCAAAAAGAGAAACAGAGGATTTGCTGCAAGTGTGATGCTGGCACTTGGTTTGTGGTCTGCGGTATTTTTGATGGGCTGCGGGGAAGTAACGGATGAGGAAAAGGTAGTGGAAAGGGAGGAGGAAGCTTCTTCCTTATCTTTTGCCGGGAAGACGCTTACGGTCTGCGGAGACAGCATATCTACTTTCACGGGGTATATCCCTGACAATTACAGCAAGTTTTATCCGGAAATGGGGGAGATTACGGATGTGGAAGATACCTGGTGGATGCAGGTGCTGGAAAGGACAGGAATGGAGCTGTGCCGGAATGCATCCTATTCGGGAAGTACGGTGAGCGGGCCGTCACAGGACGATGCGGACGGAAGATATGCCTGCGGCGACAGGCGCATAGCCGATTTGGCAGGGGAAACGGGGGAGAAGCCGGACGTTATCCTTATTTTGATGGGAGCCAATGATTTACTGCTGGATATCCCCCTTGGCAATTACGATGGCGTATCCCGGATAGAAGAGGGGAACATCCAAACATTTAGCGAAGCCTATGCATTGATGTTGGATAAAATCATAGAAGAATACCCGCAAGCCGATATTTACTGCTGTACAATGATAGAGATAGGAAGGCTGGATGATGAGGGGAACGGGTATGCATATAGGAACGCTCATGGAGCAGCGGCCAAGGACTACAATGCATGGATTCGAGCGGTGGCGGAAGCGAAAGGGGTTCCAACCATCGATGTATATGGATGCGGCATTACGTATGAAAATATTATGGATTATACGAGCGAAGGCACCCATCCGAATACGGCAGGGGCAAAACTGATAGCGGATAAGGTGTGTGAAGAACTTGGAGTGGAATAGGGGCAATGAAAAAGTGAACATCCTTTTAGGCTCTATGATATAAAAATACCAGCAGGTCCCGTAGGGCGTAGCCGGTATTTTTTTACATAACAGGATTATTTTTTATTATTCTATTTCGTTGGATTTTGCTTCTTCGTGGTATTCTTTTTCCGTGTTTACGCTCCAGACATTGCTTCTGTCACGGATGCCGTTTTTAATATTTTTGACGGCTTCAAAAGAAGTACACATGGAATGGTCAATATTGTTGTACCGATGCTGCCCGTTGCGTCCGACGCAGTAAAGGTTGTCGATGGTGTTTAAATAATCAATCAGCTTGTCGATATCTTTATAGGTGTCGAAATAAGCGGGGTACGCTTTTTTAACCCGTTCCGAGTGGGTATCTAGGACTTGGGAGGCGTCGTCGATAAGCCCCATTTTCACCATTTCGTGTAAAGCGAATTTTGTAAATTTGGCGTCGGATAAGTTCCAATATTTATCCCCTTCGTTGCAGAAATATTCTAATCCTACCCATACGGTATGCTTTAAATCTTTAATCATATACGGCGACCAGTTGTTGTATATCTGGAGACGTCCGAGCTTAACGGTACGGTCGTGGACATAAATCCAGCAATCCGGTACGATATTTCCCACCGTTTTCATTTTTGTTTTATTTTTCAGGTTCAGCTTTGGCACCAATACACCTAAGGTGCGGTAATCCCTGTAAGGAAGCCCTGCCGCAATCTTTGCCATATCTTCCGGCACATCGTTCATGCCGCCAACCAAATCTTTGATAGGCATAGAGGAGATGAAAATATCCCCTTCCATTGTGGAGGTTATGCCGTCATGCTCATAAGTAAGGGCGGTAATATGGTTATTTTCATCCTTTATAAAACCTGTCACTTTGCTGTTTTTCAATATTTTGCCGCCCAGTTTGGTGATTTCTTCTGCGGTGACATCCCACAATTGCCCAGGCCCCAGTTTGGGGTATTTGAACTGCTCTATGAGGGAGGTTTCAACTTTGCGGTTGTTTTTGTTGGGCAGAAGCTTGCCGAACATATCCTTTATAATGGCAAAAATGGATAAACCCTTTGCGCGCTGTGCCCCCCAGTCCGGTGCGATTTCGCTTGGATGGCGTCCCCAAAGGTTTTCCGTATAATTTTCAAAAAACATGGTATAGAGCTTTTTGCCAAAACGGTTAATATAGAAATCTTCCAACGATTTCTCCTCCCGTTTGTGGACTAAGGCTTTCAGGTAGCTGAAGAAGACTTGAACGGTAGTAAGAAGCCCCATGTCTTTTAATGTTTCAAATTTTAAGGAAATCGGATAATCAAAGAATTTTTTCTTGAAATAAATACGGGATACCCGGTTGCGGTTCAGCATAACCCGATTTTCCTTTTGGGGGTTCGGTCCCCCTTTAGAAAGCGGCATTTTTCGGCGCAGTAGGATATCGTCGTAAGTAGGGGAGCCTTGTTCAGGCAGCATTTTCTCCCACCATTCGTTGACTTCCGGAACTTTTGAGAAGAAACGATGTCCGCCCATGTCCATACGGTTGCCGTTATGGTTCACGGTTTTGGAGATGCCTCCCATAGCTTCGGTTTCCTCAAATACAATTACTTCATAACTATTGTCAACAGCCGGGCTGCCGGGCTGTCTATTGGTTAATAATTCATAAGCGGCGGTGAGCCCTGCGGGTCCGGCGCCTATGATCAGTGCTTTCCTCATACGATGCATTCCTCTCAATAGTTTATAATTTCTATTATTTTAACATGGAATGATAGGATTGTCCATCCTATGTGTCGGGATGAGGGATATGTAGACCCAATTTTCATGTGTGCGTGGGGTGGGCGTTTCTTGACTTTTAGTGATAGGTTTGGTACAATTTCGCTTGAATAAGCATAGAGGAAATTTGAAGGAGAAAACCTATGATAGTAATAAAGATTGTCGGGCTTATCCTATGGCTGTTTTTTATCCCGTTTTGTATTGGGTTGATTCCGATGCCTTGGATTCCGGAGAAAAAAAGGAATGTGGGGGTAGTTTTGGTTGCGGGATATTTGATTATGCTGCCTTTATGCTGGCTGGTGACGGTTCCATGTATTTTGTTTGTAAAATACTATAGTTTTCTGGTGATGGTAAAATGGTTTACGGTATTGCTTGCTGCTGCTGCTCTTTTGGGGATAGGGGCAGGCGTTTGGATTTATAAAAATGGGAGACCGGTTTTGCACAGGTCTGATTTGGATATGGGGGGCATGGCTTTGGCGGAAAAAGCCGGGTGGCTTTTGTTTTTTGCCCTTGTTGCCTGGCAATTGTACAAAGCGTTTACATTAACTTCATTCGATGGGGATGATGCGGAGTATGTGGCGCAGTCGTTGGTTACATGGCAGAGCAATACGATGTATTTGATTCGGCCCTATACGGGAGGAACCACATCTTTGGATATCCGGCATTCTTTGGCCGTATTGCCTATATGGGTGGCATATATCGGGCGGATGACGGGGCTGCATACGACCATACTTGCCCACAGTGTGCTTCCTTTTGTATGGATTCCTTTGACATATTTTGTTTTTTATGGAGTAGGGAAACATTTGCTTAAAGGGAAAAAGGAGTTTCTTCCTGCTTTTATGGTATTGATGGCGCTTTTGCAGATATTTGGGAATGTGTCCATCTTTACGAATGAAACGTTTTTCTTGACGAGGACTTGGCAGGGGAAAGCGGTAGCGGCTAGTTTCGTCCTTCCGCTGACCGTTTGGCTGCTTTTATGGATTTTTGACGGGGAAGAAGGGGAAAAGAGGAGGAAGGAGCCGGCAGCGGGCATGTGGGCGCTTTTGGCGTTGGCAAATATGACGGCGGGGGTTTGCACTTCCATGATGGTTTTCCTTAATGCGGTGATGATTGGTGCGGCTGCTTTCTGGCTGGCGCTGGCGGAACGGAAGTTCAGCATTCTTGTAAAAGCGGGGCTGGTCTGCGTTCCAAACGTGATATATATGCTGCTTTACTTGTTTTTGCACGCGTAAGGTGTTTGATGAAATATTTCTTGCAAAACCGGGTATGATGAAAAAAGGAGAGCCAAAAAGGTTCTTTGGGGCGAAGAGGAAGAGTATCGGGAAACAGAGGTTAGGCTATGTACGGGATTTTTATGGAAAGCGTCGTAATATTTAAGAATTATGCAGGGGGGCGGTATATTATCGTTTTATTTTTGCTTGCCCTGCTTTATCTTCTTGTGGCGGAGAGGAATAAAAGGAGGCGGGCGCTGTTTGTTTATATGCCGTTGAGCCTGCTTTTGCTGTTCTTTTTCCCCATTTTCCGGAAAGTGTTTGTCCGGTTGATGGGCGGGGAAGGCGATACCTATTACCGGGTGCTTTGGTTGATTCCTATGGGGATGATTATTGCTTATGGCGGAGTGAAATTGGCCGCGTGGCTGTACGAAAGGAAAGGAGCCTGGGCAGGGCTTTTGGTTTTTGCGGCGGTGGGCGCAGGGATTGTATTCGGAGGAAAGTATGTATATGCCAGCCAATATATGTCTAAGGCGGAAAACATGTATCATCTTCCCCCGCATGTGATTAAAATCTGCGATTTGATTGCGCCTGAGGAAGGGGAAGAGCGTATTTGGGCAGTATTCCCTACGGATTTGGTTTATTTTGTCAGACAGTATGATACCAATATCCAGCTTCTTTACGGGCGGGAGATGGTGGAACCGAAGTGGCAGTATGCGGAGCCGGTGCATACGATTATGAACCATCCGACCACAATTGATGTGGAAGAACTTTTAAAACTGACCCGGGAAAGGTATTGTACGTATATTGTTTTTCCGAACATAAAAGACAAAGGGTTGACGGAGGAACCGGAGAATTTCGGGCTGGAGCTTATTGAAATCGTGGACGGTTATCCGGTTTACTATGACCCGGTAGCAGCGGCCCTGATAGAGGAGCAGTTTGGATAGGTGTTGGCATGTTGTTTCATTCGTATGAATTTATTTTTTTATTTTTGCCGGTAAGTCTGATTGGGTATTACTTTTTAGCGGGCAGAATAGGCGGTAAGGCGGCAAAGCTTTGGCTGGCAGGCATATCGTTTTGGTTTTACGGAAGCTTCCGCATAGAGTATTTGTTTCTTCTATTGGTGAGTGTGCTGTTTAATTACGGAATTGCCCGGAAGATAAAGGGATACGGGAAGGACGTAAAAGCCAAAAAGTGGATGTTGGCAGCGGGGGTGGCCGGGAATCTGGGGCTGCTTGTTTATTTTAAATATATGAATTTTTTTATAGAAAACTGGAACCATATCAGCGGCAGGGGACTGCCGCTGCTTCAGGTAGTGCTGCCTGTGGGTATCAGTTTTTTTACTTTCCAGCAGATTTCTTATCTGGTAGATTGTCAGCGGGGAGAAATAGGGGACTATGGGTTTGTGGATTACTTGCTTTATATCGTTTATTTCCCAAAGTTGATGGAAGGGCCGTTGGCATTCCCGTCTGAGCTGTTCCCCCAGTTTGCCGAAGTGGGGGGTAAAAGGTTTGATGCGGAAAAATTTATGCGGGGAATCTGCCTGTTTGTAATGGGAAGTTTGAAAAAGGTCATTTTAGCGGATACTTTTGGAACGGCGGTGGATTACGGTTATTCTAATTTGAAATTGATGCACGGCTTGGATGCGTTGTTGTTGGCAGTATTTTATTCTTTACAGCTTTATTTTGACTTTAGCGGATATTGCGATATGGGGCGGGGGATTAGCAGGATGTTCGGTATTGAATTGCCTGTGAATTTCCAATCGCCTTATCAGGCACGGAATATTATTGATTTTTGGAAACGGTGGCATATCACGCTGAACCGGTTTTTTACCAAATATATCTATATCCCGTTGGGAGGGAACCGGAAAGGGAAGGCAAAGACATACCGGAATCTGTTGTTTGTTTTCTTTGTCAGCGGGATATGGCATGGGGCAGGATGGAATTTTATCCTTTGGGGGATGCTGCATGGGCTGCTGTATGCCCTAACGAGGATGTGGCAGGATAGGAAGAAAGAAGCGGCGGAAAGAAGCCTCTTAAGAGTGAAGGAAACGGTAGATTCGGGAAACGATTTATGGAAACGGAAGATTGCCGGAGGGGTTGCCGGGTTTCTGACTTTCTGTTATGTTACCGCGGCATGGGTATACTTCAGGGCAGAGAGCGTGGCGCAGGGCAATAATCTGCTTGGACGGATATTTACAGGCGGTTTTGTGCGGGTGGACCGGAATTTGGCGGGCTGCTTCAATCTGGATGAATTTTGGTATATCCTGAAAGTCTTCCGGCTGGATCGGTGGGAATTTGGACATTATATTCTAATGTGCGTTTTAACGGTTTTTGCGCTTGCACTAGTGTTCTTTGGGAAAAATGCCGCGGAGATGGCAGGAAGAATAAAGCCTAAGGCATGGACAGCGGTGTTGTTTGCCTGTCTGCTGCTTTGGTGTGTGCTTAGTTTTTCCGATGTAAGCACTTTCTTATATTTTAATTTTTAAAGGGATGGGAAATGATGAAGCAATATAAGAAATGGCTGGTTGTGTTTGCCTTGTTTTTTCTTGGGGCAACGGCAGCAGTGATGCTATTGGTGGTATATGTAGACCCCTTTTTCCAATATCATACGCCTTTGGAGGATTTTCCTTATGTGGTGGACCATCAGGTAAACCAAAATCCGGGAATGGCGAAACATATGGACTATGACAGCGTTATCCTTGGCTCTTCCATGACCGTGAATTTTAATACGGGCTGGTTTGAAGAACTGTTGGGGTTGAAAACGCTGAAACTGAGTTACAGCGGGGCATTCCCTAAAGATCAGGCAAATATTATGGATATTATTTTTGACAATGGGCGTAAGGTGGATGCGGTTTTTCTCGGAATAGATGTGATTACTTATAGCGGTGGGGTGGAGGAGACGAAATACCCGGTGCCGGAATATTTGCATGATGATATGATATGGAACGATATCCCGTATTTATTGAACAAAGATGTGTTGCTGCAATACATTATGCGGCCATTGGCAGACCCGGATAAAACGGATTTGGCAACCGTATATGCGAGCTGGTGGACAGAGGAATATTATAACAAGCAATGGGTGATGCATAATTATGTGGCGGCAGAGCCTGCGGAAGAAGAGGCAGACCCGGAAAAATACGTGGAAAATATAAAGTCAAATATGGATGTCAATATTTGCCCTTATATAGAAGCCAATCCGGAAACGGAATTTTATGTTTTTTTCCCGCCTTACAGTATTTTGTACTGGAATGATGTGCTTCAGGAAAAACAGATGGAGGCCGTAATACGGGAATATGAATATATTGCGCAAAGGCTGTTTTCGTATGGGAATGTAAGGGTATTCTTTTTCCCAAACCAGGAATGGATTGTCTGCAATTTGGATAACTATGCGGATTACAGTCATTACCATCCGGATATCAACCGGTATATGACGGAATGCTTTGCGGAAGGGGAATGCGAAGTGACGGAAAAGAATTTGGAGGAAGAGCTGGAAAAAATGCGGCAGATTGTGGCCGCCTATGATTTTGAAGAATTGTTTTCGGTAGAGTATTAAAAAAGCAAAGGGCATAAATGACATTGGCATTTATGCCCTTTGCTTTTGCCAATGCTTATCTGCTAATATTTATTTTGCCGATGTCCTGCCTGTATTGATAAATTCAGCCAGCCTGTCCGCCATTATATTCCGTCCTGCATCGTTTAGATGGATGTTGTCGGTCATGTAATCGCGGTAATTCAGCTCATTGATGGTTCCATAGAAATTATCTATGATGGATACACCGCAGGAGATGGATACGTCGATTTCTTTCAGCAGATAATGAGGAAGCGCCCCGTTCCCCAAGTCAGTGCTGCCTCCGTTTTGGTAATTGCCGTTTGCATCAATGGACTGGGCAAACGTATGGGACATTACCACAATCCTGATATAAGGGTAAGTTTTCTGGATGGTTTCGATGGCGGTGCGGAGACCGCCGGTGTAGGCGCTGAGTTCATATGGGTCGTTAGGGTTATCGGAGGGGATGCCTGCCAGATAATCCGCGCCATCATAGACAATAGCGATGATGTCTACTTTTCCATAGTCGATAGATTTTAAAGTTTCCACAGTTTCCTTATAGATGCTTTCCTGTTCGGCAGCAGCGGCTGCCTCTAAACCGGAAAAATCTTTTGTGCAGATGCTTTGCGCCACATAGGGAAGGTTAAAATTATCTTTTGGATATTCCGCGTTGTAGGCGGAATATCTTGTTCCGATTGTGGAAGCAGGGAAGCCGCCATTATAAACCGTGGCGTTCGTCTTTGAGGCGAGCAGGGAAGTAAACCCTTTTTCGCCGGTTTCGTCCGTCAGGGGGTTGTTCCCAAGGCAGAGGACGGTAGTGATGCCGTCGTCTTCATGCCCTTCCAGCTTGGAATCGCTTAAAGGGATAATGGTATCCAACGCTTCTACATCGGTTTCTTTGGAGATAGTATCAGGATTGAAATCCGATTTAGTACCTATATTCCATATGGCCAGTTTGGCAACAGCAATAGCGGCGATAATCAATATTGCTGCAAGCAATAGAATATGGCCGCTAATGTGAAATCTGTTTCCATGTCGTTTGTTCTTTTCTTTTTGTTTTTTTGCACTTGATTTTTTCATTTAAATCTCCATTCCGGAGCGTTTATGCGACGGGGCGACGCAAATCTTAAATTTGCGTCTGCCATCAGGGCTTATTTGTGACGCTCCGGCACAAATAACAAGAAATGATTTAGTTTCTCTTAGGCTGCGTTTTTGCAGCCTTAGTGAAACTTCATTTCTTTCACACTATTCCTCCATAGCGAAAGTCTTTTCTAATTGTACTATGATTTAATGAAAAAATCTACTTTAACTGCTAGCCGTGAAGTTCTTTATACCATTTACTGTATTTGTACATCCGGTAAGTGGTGCCGAGTTCTTTTAGCTGTGCATCATCTGCGCATTTGGCTTTAAAAGCATTGCGTTCGTCTATATCCATGCTGACATATTCCATATATGGGATACGGAGTTCGGTAATAGAACCGCCGCACTTGGGGCATGTCATCTTGTGGCCATTTAACATATGGACACGGTGGCAAGGTTTACAATAGTGCATGTACATCATGAGTCGTTATTCCCCTTTTCCGTTTGCAATTTTTTATTGGTACTATTAGATTGTGTCAGCAATGGCGAAAAAAGTCAATAACTTATTGATAGTAATCCATCGACAAAGTGGATAAAAAAACGTTAAGGTAAAAGCTGCCGGGGCAACTCATTTTACTGCAAGGGATTTAACATGCGTAATGCGGATTTTGCCATTTCGCTGCCCGATTTAAAAAGTTTTTTCCCGTTTTGATGGTTGCGGGCTATCAGCTTTCTGGAAATAAAGGGATAGAGGAAGTATAAAAGGATGATAATATCAATGACAGGGGAAGACGGTCCGAAAATCATGCTGGCTGTAATAATTAAAATAAGCATAATGACTAACTGCGGGATAAGGGATATCCATGCAATTTGACGTACAATTGGCTTGCCGGAACTCATTTGTGTGCCCTCCTTATGGTGAGTTTTTTAAATCGAAAATCGCGTTCGATAAGGGATGGATAGACATGAATTAACAGATATTAATTATAAGTATAAGTTTATGGAAAAATTATGTCAAGTTGCTGCCTATTCATTTTCGGTTCTTGAAAGGGGATGTATAAAAAGTGCGGATATGTTAGCTGGGATATTGACGGAGAAAGGATAAAACGGTATGATGGGAAGAAGAATGAAAGAGTGCTGCGGCTGGAAAAGAGCAGATATGCGGCAGAAGAACCTTGGTACGGAGGAAAAAGGATGAGGACTTATCTGGTAACAGGCGGAGCCGGTTTTATCGGTTCCAATTATATTCATTATATGTTAAAAAAATATGGCGACGAAATCCGTATTATTAATGTGGATGCCCTTACCTATGCTGGCAACCTTGAAAATTTGAAAGGAGTGGAAGGAAGGGAGAACTACATTTTTGTAAAGGCGGATATCTGTGACAAGGAAGCGATTGCAAAAATTTTTGCGGAAAACGATATTGACAGGGTTGTCCATTTTGCGGCGGAAAGCCATGTGGACAGAAGCATCCGCAGTCCGGAAGTGTTTGTCCGGACAAATGTTTTAGGCACAGCTGTCATGTTAAACTGTGCAAAGGATGCCTGGGAACTTCCGGATGGAACGTTCCGGGAAGGGAAGAAATTCCTTCATGTTTCTACCGACGAAGTATACGGTTCTTTGGAAGAGGATGGAGGATACTTTTACGAGACGACCCCTTATGCCCCTCATAGCCCTTATTCGGCAAGTAAGGCGAGTTCGGACATGCTGGTAAAAGCTTATATGGATACGTACAAGTTCCCGGCAAATATTACCAACTGCTCGAATAATTACGGGCCGTATCAGTTTCCGGAAAAGCTGATTCCGCTGATTATCAACAATGCGCTGCAAGGGAAGAAGCTGCCGGTATATGGTGACGGAAAAAACGTTAGGGATTGGCTGTATGTGGAAGACCATGCGAAAGCCATTGACATGGTGCAGGAGAAAGGGCGCCTGTTTGAAACTTATAATGTAGGCGGCCACAATGAAAAACAGAATATTGAAATCGTTAATATTATTATTGAAACGTTGCAGGAAATGCTTCCGGAAGGAGACCCAAGGAAGAGCCTTGTAAGCAAAGATTTAATCACTTATGTGGAAGACCGCAAAGGGCATGACAGACGGTATGCCATAGCACCGGATAAAATTAAGGAAGAAATCGGCTGGGAACCGGAAACGATGTTCAAAGAGGGGATTAAACTTACCATCCAATGGTTTTTTGAACATGAGGATTGGATGAAAAATGTAACCAGCGGCGATTATATGAAGTATTATGAGGAAATGTACCAATAAACTGTAAATAATAAATGAAAGGATTCCCTTGTTGTTGCTTTTTAGCATTTAACAGGGGAATCTTTTGCTATATCACACTGTGGCGGAGTAGAAGCATACCTCTGCTGTGCTTCGCCGCAGGCAAAACGTCACAGCGTTGAGAAAACAAGAAGTTGACCGCTTGGCCGACTCTTTTTGACCTTATAGGAAAGTCCTTCGCTAGAAGGACGTAAATTGAGGAAGAACCGAAGGTTCTTCATGAAGTGTCGAAGACACTTTTTTACCATATAGGAAAGTCCTTCGCTAGAAGGACGTAAATTGAGGAAGAACCGAAGGTTCTTCATGAAGTGTCGAAGACACTTTTTTATAAAACCTTAATTAAGAAAAGAGTAGATAAGTTCTATGCATTGTGATATAACTTAATTGTATGTCTAATGCTATGGACAAACTGCATGGATTGGGGGAGAGGCGGCTGTAAGGGCGTTAGAATCTATGGTTTTGGTGATAGAAAATATAGAATCGGATAAAAGAGGTAAAGTAGATGAGGGAAGGAAAAAAAGAAGGGGGCAGCGGGAAAAAGAAATATATACCTTTTGTTGCTGTTTTTATATGTGCGCTGGCAATTATTGCCTGTGGGGTAACATACCGGTTTGTGGTGGGCAGGCAGGCTAAGGAGGCTTGGGCGGCTAGAGTGGAACGGGAAAAAGAACGGGCGGTCAAAGAGGAGGCGGCGGCCGAAGAAACGGCAGCCCAGACCGAGGAAGTGCTGGACTCTTCTGTGGATGCAGGGATGAATGTGCTTGAGATGATAGGCAGGCGCCCTTCTTTCATAGAATTGACAGAGGAAGGTACAAAGGATTTTGTAACAGTGGAGTCTTGTCTGGTGGACAATAAGACAAGCAATATTGTGTTGAAAGCTACAGCCGATGAAATCCCGGTAAGCGACGATGATTTTTATTATCTGTTTGCATTACGGATTCATAACAACGAAATAGGGGAGGATTTGGCTCCGATACAGGAACGGTATAAGGGCGGGGAAATAGAATTTCAGTTTTCCAGGCATATCGGAAGCATTAGCGGGCTGCTTTATAAATATGTAGTAGCAGTGAAAATAGACGATAAATATGTGGCGGTAAGCCAGCCCTATTATGTGACCAACCCGGAGGAGATATCGGTATATAAGTCAAACGGGGATGAGGCAGATTCCAAGAAGGGGCTTTTGATTGACCCGGACAAACTCCTTTCCGGGGAATTGGAAGATTTGGGGATAAAACATGCGGCATATAATATTCCGGTGTCGAGGATACTTGGCAAGTCCACCAGCGAAGAATATCCCACAATCGAATATGCTTATCAGGGGAAAGGCTATGAATTTAACGGGGAAGTGATATCGGAATACGATTTGATATTCCGTACGCTGACAGAAAAGGACGTTGAAATTTCTGTTATTATATTAAATGATTTAACGTCGTCATATCCTCAGATGATTCATCCATTGGCCCGTTCCGGCATCGGAACTGCGCCTTATTATGCGTTCAATGGGGCGGACGAAGAAGGTGTGGAATATATGGGGGCAATCGCTTCATTTCTGGCGGAAAGGTATTCGGGAAGAGCCAACGGCAGGGGGGTGATTTCCAACTGGATTATCGGAAATGAAATCAATGCCAGGAAGCACTGGAATTATATGGAGCGCGTCGGAGTAAGCTCTTATGTAGAAGAATATGCCAAGGCTTTCCGCGTATTTTACAATACCATCAAAGGGATTAACGGTGCCAGCAGGATTTATATTTCATTGGACCAAAGATGGGACAGCAATGCCGGAGGCGCTGATAATTATGATGCAAAGGATATATTGGATGAGTTTAACAGGCAGATGAAGGCGGAGGGGAATATTGACTGGGGGTTGGCAATCCATCCCTATAATGTGCCTTTGACCTCGCCTTACATATGGAAAGAATCCAAATACGTCAAAGACGGAGTGGATACTTCCATGGTGACGATGGCGAACATCCATGTAGTGACGGATTATCTCCAAAAGGAAGATTTTTTGACGGAAGATGGGGAAGTGCGTTCCGTGACAGTGAGCGAGCTGGGCTATACTTCTTCCAATGGGGAGGAAGTGCAGGCAGCGGCAATTGTATATGCCTATAAAGCGGCGGAAGCGAATCCGCATATTGATGCCGTGCTGTTTTCCAGGCAGACGGATGCGGCAGAAGAAGTAGCGGAAGGGCTGGCATTGGGGATAAACCACATCGACGGTAAACGGAAATATATGTATAATGTTTTTAAATATATGGATACGGAACAAGAGGAAAAATATACGGATTTTGCGAAAGGGATTATTGGGATTGACGATTGGGGAACCGTGATTAGATGATATTTACATTTTCATTTTTTTTTATATGTGGTATACTGACAAATAGTATATTGTGCGATATTTAGGAGGGTGTTTATAGATGAAAGGAATTATATTGGCGGGGGGAAGCGGCACGAGGCTTTATCCGCTGACGAAAGCAATTTCAAAGCAGATTATGCCGGTGTATGATAAACCGATGATATACTATCCGTTATCTACGCTGATGCTGGCGGGAATCAGGGAAATATTGATTATTTCAACGCCAAGGGACTTGCCGGTATTTGAGGAATTATTTGGAACAGGGGAGCAGTTTGGGCTTCGGATAGAGTATGCAATACAGGAATATCCAAGAGGGTTGGCGGATGCATTTATTATAGGGGCGGATTTTATCGGAACGGACAGCGTGGCGCTTGTGCTTGGGGATAATATTTTCTATGGGCAAAGTTTTTCAAGGGTGCTGAAGGAAGCGGCATCCAGGGAAAAAGGGGCGACGATTTTTGGCTATTATGTCAGGGATCCCAGGGAATATGGTGTCGTAGAATTTGACAAGAACGGGAAGGCGCTTTCCATAGAAGAAAAACCGGAAAAACCCAAAAGCAATTATGCAGTGCCGGGACTGTATTTTTATGACAATGATGTGGTGAAGATTGCAGCGGAGGTGAAGCCATCCGCCAGAGGGGAAATAGAAATCACCAGCATTAACAACGAATATTTAAAGCGGGGAACTTTGATGGTGGAAACGTTAGGAAGGGGCTTTGCATGGCTGGATACGGGGAACCATGATTCCCTTTTGGATGCGGCCGACTTTGTGGCAGCAGTCCAGAAACGGCAGGGGCTTTATATTTCCTGTATTGAAGAAATTGCGTTTAAAAAAGGTTTTATCACTAAGGAGCAGCTTTTGAAGCTGGCTGAACCGCTGATGAAAACGGATTATGGAAAATATATGGTAGAGGTTGCGAATGGGCTCTAATATAAAAAGAATTGTTATACTGATGATTGTCCTTATGTTTGTAGCAGTGGCCGGGATTGTCTTGTATGCAAATATCCGTTCCGAGGAAAAGGCAGTGCAGACCGCGCAGATGGACACGGAAACAGGCGCCGGGGAGGGGGAGACGCTGCAGATAGGGGATAATACCCGCGCTTTTTTAGGGGATGAGACTTTTTTTGACCCGGACAAGCAGCCTTATTCTTCCATTGAGAAGATGGAGGGGAAGAATTTATCGCTGCTTATGACATCGGTGCAAAAAGACTTGCGCATCCAGATTGTGGACAATGCCGGAAAACTGGTAGAAGGGGAAGCTTTTTGCGTCGTGCTGAACGGGGATAAAGAATATGTAGATGAGGATAAAGACGGTATAATTTACATCGAATATCTCCGGGCCGGGGATTATGAAGTGGCATTAAAGGAAGTGGAAGGATACCGTGTGCCGGAGACGAGCGCAAAAATAACAGTGAAGCAAAGCGTGGAATATGTAGTAATTGACGATATTGATTTGTTGATTTTATCGGAGGATGAGGTCAATGCGGAATTGGAGGATTTAGAAGCCAACGATGCATTGGATGATGCTGACAAATCCGAAATCACCAAGATACAGGAAGGGAATGCCAATGCCAAGTTTGGGATTGATGTTTCCAAATGGAATAAAGAGATTGATTGGGATAAGGTGAAAAATGCGGGTGTGGAGTTTGCCATTATCCGTGTCGGCTATCGGGGCGCTACTACCGGGGCTTTAGTGGTAGACCCTTATTTTGAGGCGAATATAAAAGGGGCAATCCGGGCAGGAATCCCGGTGGGGGTATATTTCTTTACCCAGGCGGTAAATACGGTGGAGGCAGTGGAAGAAGCCAGCATGGTGATGGCACTGTGCAGGGATTACAAACTGGACTATCCGGTATTTATTGATGTAGAAGGTCTGGGTGGCAGCGGTCGGGCAGACGGATTGGACGTGGAAACGAGAACTGCAGTCAGCGAAGCATTCTGTGCCACAATAGAAAGCGCCGGGTATCGTGCGGGCGTGTATTCTTCCAGAAATTGGCTCAACCAGATGCTGAATATGGATAAGCTAAATAAATATATTGTATGGCTGGCGGAATACAGGGATGTGCCGATTTATCAGGGATATTACCATATGTGGCAATATACGTCCGGCGGAAGCGTGGATGGCATTGAAGGACGGGTGGATTTCAACTTAAGTTATTTGAGGATAGAAGGCAACGCAGATAATATGGCGGGGGATATTGTCCAGAAGGAAGAGGACAGTGAAGAGGAAATTGATGAAGCAGATTTGACCGACGAAGAAATAGAAGAACCAAAGCCTATCCAGGGAGCGGTGAATGCGGAGCGTTAAGAATTTTTACAGGAAAATGGAAGAAAAGGAGTTGGGAAAATGGGAAAGATAACAGTTGAGACATGTGGAATAGAAGGGCTGAAAGTGATTGTGCCGGCAGTTTTCGGGGATGAAAGGGGATATTTTATGGAAACCTATCATTACGAGGATTATAAAGCGGCGGGAATTGATCAGGTATTTGTACAAGATAACCAGTCTTCTTCCAGAAAGGGCGTTCTTCGGGGGTTGCATTTCCAGAAAGAGTTTCCACAGGATAAACTGGTTCGGGTAATTAGCGGGGAAGTGTTCGATGTGGCAGTGGACTTGAGGGAAGGAAGCAGTACGTTCGGCCAGTGGTTTGGAGTGACGCTTTCTGCAGAGAACAAGAAGCAGTTTTTTATTCCGAAGAATTTTGCCCACGGTTTTTTAGTTCTTTCGGATTATGCGGAATTTGCATATAAATGTACGGATTTTTATCACCCTAATGACGAAGGGGGAATATTTTACAACGACCCGGAGATTGGTGTGGAATGGCCGGTTCCGGAGGGGATGGAATTGGTTATGTCAGAAAAAGATAAAAAATGGGGCGGCATAAAAGAATATGTTGCATGCAGATAAGGATATTTTATGAAAACTGCAAATAGAACGAAAAAGCTTGGTAAAAACGGGAATATGAGAAAAGGGCGGCAGAGCGAGGATGCATTGAAAAAGGCGTTTATGGGGCTTTTTTATTTTCTTGCTTTGGTATTGGCAACAGTAGTGCTTCTCCACCATAATCCGTTGGCAGACCAGACGACGGAAGTGATGAAAAAAGTGATGGCCTGCCTGCTGATTTCCTTTACTTGTGTGATTTTCGGCATTTTTTATGACCGTTTGACAGTTCTTCCCAAGGAACTTTACCAAAGCAGGAAGCTCATATGGAAGCTGGCGAAAAATGATTTTAAGAAAAGGTACGCAGGCTCATACCTTGGGATGGTATGGGCATTTGTGCAGCCGGTGGTGACGGTTGTAATGTATTGGATTGTGTTTGACAGGGTGTTCGACACAAGAAGCCAGCTTGTGGCCGGAGGGATTGAAGTTCCTTATGTGCTGTATTTGACAGCCGGGCTGGTGCCGTGGTTTTATTTTACGGAAGCCCTTACCAATGGTACCACAGCTTTGTTGGAGTATAATTATCTTGTAAAAAAGGTGGTATTTAAAATCAGCATCCTGCCCATTATAAAAGTAATCGCGGCGACTTTTATCCATATATTTTTTGTATGCGTGTTGCTGGTGATTGCTGTTGCGTATGGGTATTATCCGAGCATTTACACGCTGCAGATTTTTTATTACAGTTTTTGTGAACTTGTACTGGTGCTGGCGATTAGCTATGTCACCTGTGCGGTTGTAGTGTTTTTTAAGGATTTGCAGCAGATTATCAATATTGCCCTTCAGATTGGGATGTGGGCGACGCCTATCTTATGGGATATTTCGATGCTGACCGATAGGATGAAGCCCATCTTTAAGCTGAACCCGATGGTTTATATTGTCAATGGATACCGCAGTGCAATCTATGAACAGGAATGGTTTTTTGAACATTTCTATTCGTCCACTTATTTCTGGATTTTTACGGTTACGCTGTTCTGTATCGGGTCTTTGATTTTTAAAAAGCTGAAAGTGCATTTTGCTGATGTGCTGTAGGAAAAATAGCTGGAGGATGTTGTTGACAGGGTGTCCGACCATGACAGGCAACAGGTTCTGCTTCAGGGTAAATACACGGCAAAGCAAAAATGGAGAAGCGGCAGGATGAATAAGAAAAAAATAGCGATTCAGGTGAAAGATCTGGACAAAGTTTATAAATTATATGACAAGCCTTCGGATAGGCTGAAGGAAGCCCTTGGTCTTACTAAAAAGAAAAAATATAAAGAACATCATGCTTTAAGCAATGTGGATTTGAAAATTTACCAGGGGGAAACGGTTGGTATTATCGGAACGAATGGTTCCGGGAAATCTACGATTTTAAAGATTATTACCGGGGTATTGAATCCTTCGGCCGGGGAAGTGAAAGTAAATGGACGCATATCCGCCCTTTTGGAATTGGGGGCAGGGTTTAATCAGGAATACAACGGAATTGAAAATATTTACTTAAACGGAACAATGATTGGTTTTTCCGAAAAGGAGATTGACGAAAAGATGGATGCCATCCTGGAGTTTGCGGACATCGGCGATTATGTATACCAGCCGGTAAAGACGTATTCCAGCGGGATGTTTGTCCGTCTTGCTTTTGCGGTTGCAATTAATATCGAGCCAGAGATATTGATTGTGGATGAGGCGCTTTCGGTAGGGGACGTGTTTTTTCAGGCAAAATGTTACCATAAGTTTGAAGAATTTAAGCAGATGGGGAAGACAATTTTATTTGTCAGCCATGATTTGAGCAGTATCAGCAAATACTGTGACCGGGTGGTGCTTTTGAATCAGGGGATAAAATTGGGGGAAGGCTCTCCAAAGGAAATGATTGACGTATATAAGCGGGTCTTAGTCGGGCAATATGAAGTGCCGGAAGAAAAAAACGGCAATCTTCTGGACGATAAGGAAGTGACGGATGCAGCCGCGGCGAAGATTGGCGTGAATCCGGAATTGCTGGAATACGGAACGAATGCGGCAAAAATAACGGGATATTATATTACGGACGAAAAAGGGGTACATACGACTGCGGTAATTAAAGGGCAGGAGTTTACCATCCATATGGAAGTGGAATTTGCAGAGGATGTGCCTGCTCCTATTTTTGCTTTTACAATAAAAAATATTAAAGGAACGGAGATTACGGGAACAAATACAATGGTGGAAAAAGCCTTCCTTGAACCGGTGAAGGCAGGAGAGAAAAAAGAAGCTGTATTTAGGCAGAAAATGAGCCTGCAAGGCGGGGAATATTTGCTTTCCCTGGGGGTGACGGGATACGAGAGGGATAAGTTTGAGGTATATCACAGGCTGTATGATGTATTGAACGTAACGGTAATATCCGATAAGGATACGGTTGGCTTCTATGATATGGGAACGGAGGCAGAGGTATTGGACAAAAGCGGTGAGGAGAAGGAATAGGAACTCTTTCATTAGCAGGCAGTAGCGACGGTAAAATGATAAACTGTGAGGATATTAACGGGTAGACGGCAAAAAAGATGTTTGAGCGGAAGCGGAGAGACATGGTAGGCAGGGTGAAGGAGAAGGCAGGATGAAGGAGAAGGTTGGGAAGATAACACTGGATTATAAGCATTATCCGGGGGAGGATTTGTACTGCGATGGGGATGTGGAAGACGAATTGCTGGAAATCGTAAAGAGCCATCCTGCCGGGGAATTTCAGAGGATTATAGAAGAGAGGGCAAAATGGCCGATTTTGTATCATTTGTCGCCACTGCGGGAAAATATCGTGGATTGGCTTCCTATCGGGAAGGAAGACAAAGTATTGGAAATCGGGTCAGGCTGTGGGGCGGTGACCGGAAGGCTGGCGCAGAAGGCCGGGGAAGTAATCAGCATTGATTTATCCAGAAAGAGGAGCCTGATTAATGCCTATCGGCATCAGGGCTGTGGGAATGTGACGATACATGTGGGCAATTTTAAAGATATTGAGCCGGATTTGCCCAAGGACTTTGATTATATTTGCTTTATCGGGGTTTTTGAGTACGGGCAGAGTTATATTGATACAAAAAATCCTTACGTGGACTGGCTGAAGATGATGCATGGGCATTTAAAAGAAAACGGAAGGATTGTCATTGCTATAGAAAATAAATTAGGGTTAAAATATTTTGCCGGGTGTATGGAAGACCACCTTGGCACTTATTTTTCCGGTATTGAAGATTATGCCAAAGGAGGCGGGGTACGGACTTTCGTAAGGGGCAGGCTGGAGCAAATGTTTGCAAAAAGCGGTCTGCAGGAGTATTCGTTTTATTATCCTTATCCGGATTATAAGTTTATGACTACGTTGTATTCCGACATGCGTTTGCCTAAACCGGGGGAATTGTATGATAATATGAGGAATTTCGACAGGGAAAGAATGTTGCTTTTCGATGAGAAGCAGGCATTTGACGGGATTGCCAGGGATGGGTTGTTTCCCGTATTTTCCAACTCTTATGCAGTGGTGATAGGCCCAAAACCGGATGTGGCATATGTCAAATATTCCAACGACCGGGCAGAAGAATATGCCATCCGCACCGAATTATGGATGGAAGAAGGGCAAAAACCGGTCATAAGAAAACAGGCATTATCGGATAAAGCGGCGGAACATATCAAGGGGATGGCGGATGCTTATGGGGATTTGGCAAAACGTTTTGCCGGAAGCGGGCTGGAAATGAACCGGTGCCGTCTGTTAGAGGGAGGGGTCTGTGCCGAATTTGAGTATATACAGGGCATAACGCTGGAAGAAATTCTGGACGGTTTTTTGGAGAGGGAGGATTGGGATAGCTTTCATGCCTTATTTGAAGAATATAGGAAGCGGATTTCTTATGGGGAAGAGCTGCCGGTGGCGGATTATGATTTAATATTTGCCAATTTGCTTGTTCCATTGCCGGAAGATGCGGACTGGGATGATTTGGAGACGGTAAAGGGTTTGCCGTGGACGGTAATTGATTATGAATGGACGTTTGGGAAGCCTATCTGCGCAAAGGAAACGGCATACCGCGCTCTTTATTGTTATATATTGGAAAATGAAAAGAGGGGGAAACTGGATTTGGCTTCTATGGCCCGGAAGCTTGGGATAAGCGTGCAAGAGGAGGAAGCCTGCAAAGAGAGGGAGATGGATTTCCAGAAATTTGTGACAGGACAGCGCAAATCTATGGGCGAGATAAGGGAGGCTATTGGAAACCGGGTGATGGAGCCGGCAAAATGGATGCATAAATTCGACGGTTCCTGCAAAGAAGAACAGGTTCAGATTTATGCGGACAGGGGAAAAGGGTACAGTGAGGAAGATTCTTATTTTGTAAGGGATGCTTATGCGGGGGAAAATATGATTTTGCTGAAGCTATCCGTAGATAAGGATGTGGAAACGCTGCGCATCGACCCGGCGATGGATTGCTGTGTGGTAAAGATAAAGAAGCTTTTGTTTAATAAAAAAGAGGTAGGGAACGGCAGGAAAGCAATCGTTACCAACGGCAGGCGGCTTGGAAACGGAAGCTATGTATTTGCAACCAAAGACCCAAATATCAATATAAAAATCGGCGGTATAGAGAAAATGGAAGAAAACGAACTGGAAGCGGAATTGGAAATCGTAAGACTGCCCGCCGGGCTTGCGGAAGATATGGCGGATGGGGCAAAAAAGTGGTTTTAGGCGATAATGGAACGAGGTGAAAAATGTATCGTGCGGTAAAGCAAGGGATAAAAAAACTGCTGGCGGACAGACAGCGGGGGAAATATGATAAACTGCTGGAAAAAAAGACAGTGACCTATGATACTTGGATAAGGAAAAGGGAGCAGGAAAGGAATAAGGATAAAGAAGAAGAAGGGGAACGGGGCAGTTCCCTTTCCGTAAAACTGGTGCCTTATCAGGCTTGCGGCAGTTTTTGCCTTGGCCGCATGTTACAGACAGAAACGGCGGATATTATTTTGTTTGCGGATTCCTGTGGTACAATCAGCGAATATGCAAAAGAAGAGGTGGCAGAATATTTTTCTTCCCATAGCCAGGTAGAGATGCTTTATGGGGATGAGGACGTGTTAAGCCCGGAAGGCATCCGTTATACACCCTGGTTTAAACCGGATTGGTCGCCGGACACTTTTTTGTCCTTTTTTTATTTTGGAAGTATATTTGCCGTCAGGACAAAGACGCTGCAGGGATTGACAGCGGAAGAAAAACAGTGGATATTGGAAAAAAGCGGTGAAGAAGGCTGGGAAGAAATCTACCTTATGTGTTATTTTTTGGCGAAGAAGTGCGGAGGATTTGAAAGGCGGCAAAAGGCCGGGGAAGAGGAATGGGGTTTCCCCATCGGGCATGTGAAGGAAGTGCTGTTTCATGGAAGAAGGAACCGGGAGTGGATGCTGGAACAGGAACCGTTTTTGGGCTTTCCGGAAAGCCGTAAGGGGCACATGGATTCTGTCAGGAACTGCAAATTGTCGGTGATTATCCCTTCCAAAGACCATGAAGAAGTGCTGAAACGGTGTATCCGTTCTGTTGCGGCGGAGGCCGGAAGAGGACAGGGGATAGACTTTGAAATTATTGTTGTGGATAACGGGAGCAAGGCGGATACCAGACAGGAGATGGAGCGCTGGCTGGGGGCACAGGGAGTTGCTTTTACGTATTTATATCAAAAAATGCCGTTCCACTTTTCTAAAATGTGTAATATGGGCGCAGAAGCGGCAGAAGGGGAAGTGTTGCTGTTTTTGAATGATGATGTGGAACTGCCGGATTTTGCCGACAGCGGGAAAGAAAATTTTCTGGAAACCATAGAACGGATGGCACGTTTGCCTTATGCAGGGGCCGTAGGTACAAAGTTGTATTATCCCGATTCCGTAAGGATACAACATGCCGGGATTGTCAATTTGAAATTGGGGCCGGTGCATAAGCTACAATTTATGGAAGATACGGTCGGTTATTATTACGGATGGAATAGAAGGAGGCACAACGTGATTGCGGTAACCGGCGCCTGCCTTGCGGTGGAGAAAGACAGGTTTTTTGAAGCAGGAGGATTTCCGGAGGAGCTTCCGGTGGCCTTTAATGATGTAGCCCTTTGTTTTTCCCTTTTTGAAAAAGGGTACTATAATGTGGTATTGCAGGATTATGCATTATATCACTATGAATCGTTAAGCCGGGGGGATGACGGGGAAAGGGATAAACTGGAACGGCTGCTGCGGGAAAGGGACAGGCTGTATCAAAGGCATCCCTGTCTTTACGGGGAAGATCCGTTTTACCATAAATACTTGGCAAATGATATGTTGAGTACGGGTTTTGACTTGCGGGCAGATTATGAGCTGGAATATAAATTTTTGCATGCCCGGGCGGTGGAAGCCGGGAATCTGTTGGCGGGGGCAAGGGAAGACAGATGTGTGATAATCAGTTTGGAGTATGCCGGCCCTGGGATATTTGCAGACAGGGCAGAAGGGAAGGATACGGAATATTTCCTGCAAGGCTATTCCTTTGTTGCCGGCTCTGACAACGCTTTGTTTGAAAAACGGATCCTTTTAAAACCGGAAAAGGATGCGGAAGACAACGGGGGAAAACTAATGGTAATCCGGCCGGAACCGCTAAGGCGCAAAGATGTGGAAGAGAATCTTCCGGATCAGACCAATGTAGGTTTGACAGGGTTCGGGGCGGTAATAGACGGAACGGGGCTGGCAAAAGGCAGTTACCGGATTGGGGTGCTGGCAAAGGATACTTGCTCCGGGCAGAAGCTTTATTGCTGGACAAACCGGTATTTGAATACGAGGATGGACGATGGAAACGATAGATTATAAAGAGGCTTATGAAAAGGAACATATAAAGTGTGCGGATTTGGCAGGCCGGGTGGCGGAGCTGGAAGAAAAAAACGAGGAATTGAATTTTAAAATCAACCGGATTAAGAACAATCCCATATGGAAGATGAGCGCGCCCTTGCGCAAGGTGATGCACTATTGCATACGGCAGAAGGATCGTTTGAGGAATTGCGGGAACTTGAGGGGAATATGGGCGAAGGTGAAGTATAAGCGAAGGGAACGGGCGGCTATGGAGCGTTATGGAACAGCCAGCTTCCCGGACGGGGAAAGAAGGCGCAAGGAAGAAGAAACGGTATTTCCCGATATGGTGAAATTCAGTATTCTCGTTCCTCTTTACAATACGCCCCGGGAGTTTCTAACCGCCATGCTGGATTCGGTGGTACAGCAGACATATGGGAATTGGGAATTGTGCCTGGCGGACGGTTCCGATGACAGCCACAGCTATGTAGGGAAAATCTGCCTGGAATATCAAAAGGCAGATGAAGCGCGGACAGGCGGCAAAGGGCGGATTGCCTATAAGAAACTGGAGAAAAACGAGGGCATTTCGGGGAATACGAACCGGTGTCTAGCGATGGCTACCGGGGAATACATTGGCCTGTTCGACCATGATGATATTATTCATCCATCCGTGCTGTACGAATATGCAAAAGTTATCAACGAGCAAGGGGCGGATTATATTTATTGCGACGAAACCACTTTCAAAAACAGCGATATCAATAAAATGCTGACGATGCACTTCAAGCCGGATTATGCTATTGATAATCTGCGGGCGAATAACTATATCTGTCATTTCAGTGTTTTCCACAGGCAGCTTTTGGATGGGGATGAACTGTTCCGGACAAAATATGACGGCAGCCAGGACCACGACATGATTTTGCGTCTGACCGATAAGGCAAAAAAGGTAGTCCATGTTCCAAAGTTGATGTATTACTGGCGTTCCCATGCAGGGAGTGTGGCCAGCGGCATACAGGCCAAGACTTATGCCGTGGATGCGGCCAAGGGGGCGGTGGCGGAGCATTTGCGCAAGCATGGCTATGAACATTTTAAGATTACGAGTACAAGGGCGTTTGAGACCATTTTTAAAATCAGTTATCAAATCATCGGCAATCCGAAAATCTCCATTGTCATTGCCAATAAGGATCATGAGGCGGATTTGCGTAGATGTCTGGCTTCTATTTTTGAAAAATCCACATATGACAATTACGAGGTGATTGTTGTGGAAAATAACAGCGAGACGACGGAAATATGGAAATATTATGAAGAGCTGAAAGATAACGAAAGGGTAAAAATTGTAACCTATCAAGGAGGGTTTAATTATTCTGCAGTAAACAATCTGGGTGTGAAAGCGGCAGAAGGGGAATATATCCTTCTTTTGAATAATGACACACAGGTGATTACGGTCAATTGGATGGAAGAGCTGTTGATGTACGCCCAGCGCCAGGATGTGGGCGCGGTAGGTGCCAAACTGTATTATGGGGATAAGACTATCCAACATGCCGGTGTAGTCCTGGGCCTTGGCGCCCACCGTACGGCAGGGCACAGTCATTATATGCAGCACCGGGAAAATCTGGGCTATATGGGGAGGCTCTGCTATGCTCAAAACGTATCCGCCGTGACGGGCGCCTGCCTGTTGGTGTCCAAAGAACTTTTTGAAAAAGCGGGCGGACTGGATGAATCCTTTGCCGTTTCTTTAAACGATGTGGATTTTTGCATCAAACTGAGGGAAATGGGGTATTTGAATGTATTTACCCCGTTTGCGGAACTATACCATTACGAATCGGTCTCCCGGGGACTGGATGACCAGGGGGAGAAGGCAAAGAGATATAATGAAGAATCTGCACGTTTCCGGAATAAATGGAAGGCTGTCCTGGAGAAAGGGGATCCGTACTATAATCCCAATTTTTCGTTAGACAGAAGCGATTTTTCTTTGAAGGTGGAAGAAACGTAAATAAAGAACCGGGCAGCACTGCGGGCGGCGGATTCTGTGGGCAGCGTCCGGTGTTAGGGCAAAGCTCAAAAACAGATTTTATGAATGAAATGGGGAAAGCAATGGTTGACGGACGGGTCAGAAGCAACGGGCATCCCTGCCCTGTGCTTCTTGAAACCGCCATCCGTGGCGGTTCCACCCTGATTGTAGGCCATTTCATAAGTAAAATTGCTGTTTTTGAGCAAAAGCCCTAAAACCGGACGCTGCCCACAGAATCCGCCGCCCGCAGCGCTGCTCGTGAAAATGGATTTTCGTGGAGAAAAAGTATTGGGACATTGCCAGTGGCGCCGGAAATGTGGTATACTGGAAAAAACCGTTATTCGGAAAATATTTATCAGAGGAGGAATCAAATCATGAGCTATCAGGAAGAATTTAATTTCTGGTTAAACGATCCGTATTTCGATGAAGACACAAAAAACGAGCTTTTATCTATTAAAAATGACGAAAAAGAAATAGAAGATCGTTTCTATAAGGAATTGGAGTTCGGTACCGGCGGGTTGCGGGGTGTTATTGGGGCTGGAACAAACCGCATGAATATTTACACGGTACGTAAGGCCACACAGGGGCTTGCCAATTATATCTTAAAGCAGGGCGGCAAAGAAAAGGGCGTAGCCATTGCCTACGACTCCAGAAGAAAGTCCCCGGAATTTGCGGATGAAGCAGCTCTTTGCCTGGCGGCAAACGGTATCAAAGCGTATGTATTTGATTCTTTGCGTCCTACACCGGAATTATCCTTTGCATTGCGGCAGCTCGGATGCATTTCCGGTATTGTTATAACGGCGAGCCATAATCCTCCGGAGTATAACGGCTATAAAGCATATTGGGAAGATGGCGCACAGGTAACGGCTCCGAAGGATAAAGAGATTATAACGGAAGTAAAAAATGTAACCGATTATCACGAAGTGAAGACGATGGATAAGGAAGAGGCTATAAAAGCCGGCTTATATCAGGTAATTGGTGCGGAAATAGACGATGCCTATATGGCAGAACTGAAAAAACAGATTATCCATCCGGAAATTATCAAAGAAATGGCGGATGACATTAAGATTGTATATTCCCCGTTCCACGGAACAGGTAATGTACCGGTAAGGCGTATCCTGTCTGAGCTGGGTTTTAAACATGTGTATGTGGTGCCGGAGCAGGAGCTGCCCGACCCTGATTTTACCACGTTGGATTACCCGAACCCGGAAGACCCGAAGGCATTTACGCTCGCTTTGAAGTTGGCGAAGGAGAAAAATGCGGACATCGTTTTGGCAACTGACCCGGATGCAGACAGGCTTGGTATCTATGCTTTGGATACGAAGAGCGGAGAATATGTTCCGTTTACGGGAAATATGTCAGGTATGCTGATAGCCGAATATATTTTAAGGGAGAGGACGGCAACCGGAACGATGCCGGAAAACCCTGCTCTTGTAACAACTATTGTTACCACTAATATGGCAAAAGCGATTTGCGATGCTTATGGTGTGAAATGTATTGAAGTGTTGACCGGATTTAAATACATAGGAGAACAAATTAAGTGGTTTGAGCAAAGTGGTTCCAACCATTATGTGTTCGGTTTGGAAGAAAGCTATGGATGCCTTGCAGGAACCCACGCAAGGGATAAGGATGCGGTAGTAGCGGTTATGTGCCTGTGCGAAATGGCGGCATGGTGCAAAAAGAACGGAAAGACCGTATGGGATCAAATGTTGGAGCTGTATGAAAAATATGGTTACTTTAAAGAAACCCAGTATACGATTACTCTGAAGGGGATTGAAGGCTCAAAGCAGATAGCTGCTATTATGGATAAACTGAGGAGCGATTTGCCAAAGGAATTTGGAAGCCTGAAAGTTGTGGAAGCCAGAGATTACGACAGGAACCGGATTGTCAATATGGAGAGCGGGGAAGAAAGGGAAACCGGGCTTCCCAAATCCAATGTCATTTATTTTGATTTGACAAATGATTCCTGGTGCTGCGCCCGTCCCTCCGGCACGGAGCCGAAGCTGAAATTCTATATGGGCGTGAAGGGAACCGGATTGGAAGATGCACAGGAGAAAGTGGAGAAACTGACAGAGGCATTAAAGTCTCATATTTAATGGATAAGAACAAATGGGAGGGAAGGTTGAGTTGTGGAGGCTGCCGTTCCTCCCTTTTTGTTGCATTGTACCGCTGTTTGGGGATGCAATGGGTTGGCAGAGTGGCTGTAGATGATGATGGGCGAAAAATGTGGGTAATATTTTGGGCATGGGGAATGATAGGATGAAGGGGATTGGATTGGCGATAGGTGGGATAGTATGGCGGTTGGGATTTTTAAGATAAGTAATTTCCGGAAAACGTATTATTATTTGAAGAAGAATGGATGGAAGAATGCATTCTATGCGGCTTTGGAGAGGGTGGCTGACCGGAGGGATGCGGATTATTGTTATGAAGAACCAAAGAAGGATGTTTTGGACGGGCAAAGGAAGGCAGAGTGCCCGTATCAGTTTAGCATCCTCGTGCCGGCGTATGAGACGGATGCAGGGTATTTGCGGGAAATGATAAACTCTGTGTTAGGGCAGAGCTATGGGAATTTTGAGTTGATTTTGGCGGATGCCAGCAAAACGGGGAAAGTGCAGGAAGTAGTGGAAGGCTATGAAGACAGACGGTTAAGGTATATCCGTTTAATGGAGAATAGAGGAATATCGGAGAATACAAATGCAGCGCTTGCGGCAGCAGCAGGGGATTATGTAGGGTTATTGGATCATGATGATGTATTATCTCCCGATGCGTTGTTTGAGATGGCAAAAGCAATCGATGAGGGAAAGGAAAAAGGGAAAACGGTTTGGATGCTTTACTCGGATGAAGATAAGGCGGACGGGGATATGGCGAAGTTTTATGAGCCCCATAGAAAACCGGGTCTGAATCTGGATTTGCTTTTTTCCAATAATTATATTTGTCATTTTCTCGTTATGAAAAGGGAATTGATGCAGGAATTGGGATTCCGGCAGAAGTTCGATGGGGCACAGGATTATGATTTAACGCTGCGGGCGGTGGGAAAGCTTATTTATGAGGAAAAAAGGGGAAGGGATGCGGTTGCCCATATACCGAAGACCCTTTATCATTGGAGATGCCATACAGCTTCTACTGCGGAGAACCCGGAGAGCAAAAGGTATGCGTATGAAGCGGGAAAAATGGCTTTGGAAGATTTTCTGGAAAAACGGGGCTGGCAGGGGGAAGTGCATCATACCCTCCACTTAGGATTTTACCGTATACAATATAAGAAAGATATCTTTATGCAGCGGGAAGAAGCAGGCGTAATCGGAGGAAAGTTGGTGGATAGACGGGGGCGCATCGTAGGAGGGATTTATAATGCCCGCGGAAAATGCCCTTATTTTGGGCTGAAC
>Ga0137307_101005_pt1 | contig 29103 bp, 24 predicted proteins | sample NAcewD2O_March_2_FD_97180 | JGI IMG/M metagenome (GOLD analysis project Ga0137307, IMG submission 97180) | Mouse cecal microbial communities from Vienna, Austria - N-Acetylglucosamine amended D2O_March | ecosystem: Host-associated > Mammals > Digestive system > Large intestine > Cecum | place... | reverse complement strand
AGCAATGAAGTAGCCGCTCCGGCAAATAGATTTGAACAGAGAAGCATCACATATAATGACAATTTGATTGAATGGCTGGATGATTATGTTGGTACCCTGCCGGAGCGGGAAGTGTACAAATATATAGCATATGATTCCGAGGAGAATGTTCCGATAACAATACCATGTAATTATGGTTGGTATAATTATTCAAAATATAATTTGTGTAATTATATTGGATACAATGTAGCATTGGCAATACCGGATGATTACAAATACGTGTCAGGATGGTTTAATGTACCGGATTGGGAGTATGTCTTAAGCACCAGAGGGGATTTTATCGTTTTGGATCAGGAGGCGCTAGATGACAACATGGAATTGTTTACTGAAATCATTGATTGGGATAAGCCGGTCGGTGGGTTTGACGGAACAAGGATGTTATTTAGCTTGAACAAGTATTTGCCATTACTTTATTCGGATTATATTAACGGGGAAAATAATGGAGACAGTTCCCGCATAAAGGATGAATTTAATTCGCTGGATAATGGTTATTTCTATTCGCCGGATTTGACCAATGATAATATTATAGACTTCTATTGTAATGAAGCGACTCGCCTGCAGTTATCTTTTGAAGCAAAAGGGGATACAAGATGGTCATTATTGATGTATCCTAACCGGTATTATAAATATTATATCGATGGGGAAGAAATAAACCCTATGATTTATAAAAAGCAGGCATATTTTAATGTGGATGGGGGAGGTATCCATGAAATCCGTGTTGAATACGATAACCCAGGCGCTAAAGTTATAGTTATTATTTTTATTGGCTATTATATTTTATGCTTTGTATGTTGCGTTGTTTACATTGCAATGTGGTTAAAAAAGAGGGTATCAAATAGGAAAAATATATAAAACGGATAGAAAGGAAAGGCTCATATAATATGAAGGTTGTTATCTTAGCAGGGGGATATGGAACGAGGATTAGTGAAGAAAGCCACTTAAAACCAAAACCAATGCTTGAAATTGGCGATAAACCTATTTTGTGGCATATTATGAAAGAATATTCTTATTATGGCTTTCATGAATTTATTATTTGCTGCGGGTATAAGCAGCACATAATCAAAGAATGGTTTGCGGATTATTATTTATATAATTCGGATGCTACTTTCGATTTTAGCGATAACAACAAAATGGTAGTGCATAATAATGTAACGGAACCTTGGAAAGTGACATTGGTGGATACAGGGTTAAATACTATGACAGGAGGCAGGGTCAAACGTATACAACAATATATAGGAAATGAGACATTTATGCTTACCTATGGCGACGCGGTTTCGGATATTAATATAAGGGAACTCGTTGATTTTCATAAAAACCATAAAAAAATGGCAACACTGACGGCTGTTAATGTGGGGCAGCGGTTTGGGGTGCTTGGGATAGATTCTGAAAATGGCATTAATTCATTCAGGGAGAAAGAAAGTAATGATGGAGCTAGGATTAATGCAGGGTATATGGTTTTGGAGCCGGAAATTTTTGACCTGATTCAGGGGGACGATACTGTTTTTGAGAAGGAACCTTTGGAAACCGTTGCCCAAAATGGTCAATTGAAGGCATATAAGCATGATGGTTTTTGGCAATGCATGGATACGAAGCGTGAAAAAGAAAAACTGGAGGAGCTGTGGGAAAAAGGAGAGGCTCCTTGGAAAGTATGGAAAAACTGAAGTTAAGGATGTATATTTTGATGGAGCACTTATAAACGGAATAACATTGATAATGTATATATAAAATGAGTCAAGAAAGGTGAAAGGGATTATAAAGTGGATAGTGGACAGTTGGCGCTGGAAATAAGGCAACATGCAATTGAAATGGTACATGCTTCCCACGCATCACATATAGGTGCTATTTTATCGGTTACAGATATAGTTGCAGTTCTTTATAATGATATTTTAAATATTAATCCCCAAAATCCTAAGGATGATAACAGGGACCGGTTAATCCTCAGCAAAGGCCATGCAGGGGTGTCTATTTATGTTGCGCTGGCTAAAAAAGGGTTTTTCGACCAGAAGCTATTGGATACGTATTATTGTGACGGCAGCATATTATCAGGACATGTATCCCATAAAGAAGTGAAGGGGGTAGAGATTTCGACAGGATCTTTAGGGCATGGAATCAGCGTCGCAGTTGGTATGGCGCTTGCTGCCAAACTGGACAATAAAAAGCACTCTGTTTACGCTATCGTCGGGGATGGGGAATGTGAAGAAGGTTCGGTATGGGAATCCGCATTGTTTGCAGCGCATCATTGCTTAGATAATTTAATTGTCATTGTAGACCATAACAAAATGCAGGCAATGGGTACATGTGAAGAACAGCTTGGGTGGAAAGATTTATCAAAAAAATGGAACGCATTCGGTTTCCATACTGTGGAATGTGATGGGCATAATCATAACGAATTGAGGAAAACCTTACAAATACGTGAAGAAGGAAAGCCGACCTGTATTATTGCGCATACCATCAAAGGAAAAGGGGTTTCCTTTATGGAGAATAACTTATTGTGGCATTATAGGGACCCTCAGGGGGAATTTTATGAAAAGGCGAAACAGGAATTAGGAGTAGAATCATGAGAGACGCGGTGATCAAAGCAGTTGAAGAATTGGCTAGAAATGATAAAGATGTCATTCTGATTTCCGGGGATTTAGGGTTTGGGGTACTTGATAATTTCCGCAGGGAAATGCCAAAACAATATTTTAATGCCGGGGTATGTGAGCAGAACATGGCATCTATAGCCGCTGGGCTGGCATTGGAAGGGAAAAAAGTGTATACCTATTCGATAGGCAATTTCCCCACATTACGATGCATAGAACAAATCAGGAATGATATTTGCTACCATAATGCCAACGTAACTATTATGGCGGTGGGAGGCGGTTTTGCGTATGGAAGTTTAGGGATGAGCCATCACGCAACAGAGGATATTGCAATTATGCGAAGCCTTCCGAATATGAGGGTTTTTACACCGGCAGATGCAGCAGAAGCCAATTTGGTAGCATATCAGGCAGCCAAATTAAGTGCCCCCTGTTATATAAGGTTGAATAAAGGCGGGGAGCCCAATATCCATTCATCTTATGAAGCAGTGGAAGGTTATGGATTAGGGCAGGCTATTCCATTACGGGATGGTGCGGATGTATGTTTACTTTCTGCTGGTGCAATCACAATAGAAGCAATGAAAGCAGCCCAGGTTCTGGAAACGCAAAAGGTAGAAGCGGCAGTTTACAGTTTCCCTAGCGTCAAGCCGATAGATGCTGAAGCACTGATAATGTGTGCTGAGAGATATAAATATATATTTACGGTAGAGGAACACAATATTATCGGAGGATTTGGCTCTGCCGTATCGGAAATTATTGCGGAAAAGGGCACAAGGGCCAAAGTCGTCAGAATCGGATTGCCTGATATATACTCTAGTATTGTAGGTTCTCAGGCATATTTGCGTCATGTGTATCAAATGGATAGTCAGGCAATAGCAGAAAAAGTTTTAGAAACCATTAACTCAGATAAGAATTAATTGCTTAAAGAGTAATTAATTGGTTATAGATTCATGAACAATTTATTAAGGAGGAACTTATGAGTAACTTTAATTTTGTAATGATTTCAGCAGGATTTGAACACGGTGGGAATGTAACGCACAGACATCTGGATGGGCATCCGGGACTGTTGGTTTATCCCTTCGAGTCCCAATTAGGCAATAGGAATTTTAACGATTTTCTTGCATCGGTGGAAAGGGTGCAATATAGGTATCCTGAATTTCCTGAAGGCCTTACGGCAGAAGAGCTGTATGAGCAGATTATTGATGAAGAAATGAAAACATTTTTAAGGAAGCGCAACGGTTCAAAATTTAAAGATGCAGATTTGGAGCTGGATGAAAACAACCGTAAAGCTGCTTTTAAAAAATACTTGGGGGATGGGCCTTTTACGAGGAAAAAAGTAATAGAAGCATTTTTCCGTTCTACTTTTGCGGCATGGGAAAATTATTATGTAAAACCGAATGAAGATATGACATATGTAGGATATTCACCGGCAATCGGAATTGATGCGGATAGGATGGTAAGGGATTTCCCGGATATTAAAATTATGCATATTGTCAGGAACCCGTTTTCGGCATACAGGGATACGAAAAGGCGTCCTTTCCCGCAGCCTCTCAGCAAATATTTAATTACATGGAATATTTATCATTCCACAGTAGAAATGTATGCTAAGATGTATCCGGATAACGTAAAGATTTTCAGGTATGAGGATTTAGTGGCGGATAAAGAAAAATTTATGAAAGAAGCAGCAAAGTTCATCGGAGTAGATTTCAATGAATCTATGCTTTATCCGAGCTGGAACGGCAAGGAAATAAAAGATATGATTGCACCGTGGGGAACGGTATTGAAGAGCGATGAAGCATATAACAGCTCCATTATTGAGGAATTGTCACAAGAAGAAAAGCAGCAGATTGTTTATGCCACGGCAGCGCTGGCAAAACACTTTGGCTATGATAAGATTGAATATTTGGCGAAATATTATGCTGAGTAAATATTTTCATCTGGAAAAAAACGATATGGAGGCAGGTAAGGTTGATATGAGTCTTTTCATATCAGCCTTAGTTGCGGATTTAAAGGAACAATATGAGGACGTCAGGATAGAACAGACATTTCCGGGCGGCACGTTAGGGATTTTTTTTGAACTATATATTGATGGGAAAAGGAAATTTGCCAAGACACACCGATATGGGCATGAGTACAGGGAAAACATGTTGCAGGAAATAGAAATTATGTCGCTTGTGTATGGCGATACCCTTGACATAGAAAAGGTGGATGTGGAAATAGGGGGCAGGCATCTGATATTTATGATAATGGATTATTTATTCCCGGCCAGTGGCCTTATAGAGCCGAAAAAGATAAGGGAATGTATAGAGCATTATCAAAGAAAATTGTATAGAACTCATTTAACCGTCAAATACTCTTTCCGGCAGGTAATCGAAGCGGGGGGAGAGTCTTTGGGGGTATTATATAAACAAGGGTTCTTTGAAGAAAAAATGTATCAGCGCTGCAAGGAATCCCTGCAGCGTGTCGGGGAACAAGAGTACACGGAAGTAATCAGCCACGGGGATTTAAGTAATGTAAATATTATGTATACGGAAAAGGGAATGCCGGTAGTAATTGATTGGGAAGACTCATTGATGGCCTTTGGGGAGTATGACTATTTGTATTGGCTTACTTTTTTTTCGCAGAGAAAATACTATTCGCCTGCTTTATTGGAAAATCATGATATCGACAAAGTTTGGGGAACGGATATTATGGCATTAATTACGTTAGTAAAATCAAAAATGTCGTATCAGAATCAAAGTTACAAGAATAACAAAATTTCCTTTCAAGAAAGAATAGATGAAATCTATAAAATGATAGTGTGAAGAGAAGTTTTAAGGCTCGCACCAGTGGGTGCTTCGCCAAGAACTTCTAAGGTTCGCACAGCGAACCGCTCTTTCCACCGAAAAATGCCTGAAAAGCGGCATTTTTCAGCAGGATTTGAGTCGCAGCAAAGCTGCGGCATGGAGGTTAGAATGAAAAGAGCAGTAGTTACAGGGGCAACAAGTTTTATAGGAGTGCATTTAGTTAATAGATTAATTCTGGAAGGCTGGAAAGTGTATGCGGTGGCCAGAAAAGGAAGTAGAAGGGTAGCATTGCTGCCTTTAAATGAACAAATAGAAATTGTTTATTTGGATATGGAAGAATATAGCAAATTAGGAGAAAGTATAAAAGAGGCCTGCGATGTTTTTGTTTCCTTGGCATGGGATGGAACGAGGGGAATCGACCGGTCCGATTCGGAGAAACAGAAACAAAATTATAAATATTCTATGGAAGCGCTGAAAGCGGCGAAGGAGATTGGCTGTAAAAGAATGATTAGCGCAGGGTCCCAGGCGGAATACGGGCCGATGCAGGAGAAGGTGAATGAACTTTCGGTTTGTAAACCGAATACGGAATATGGGATATGGAAATTAAAATATTATCAGGATGGGATGGATTATGCCAGACAAAATGGGATTTCGTTTAAAGAGCCAAGGTTTTTTAGTTTATACGGGGAGGACGATAATCCGCAGACTATGGTGCTGTCCATTTTGAAAGATATGATGGATAATGCACCATGCAGGATGACGGAGTGTATACAGTTGTGGGATTTTCTATATATAGAGGATGCGGTAGATGGAATATTCCGGTTGATGGATATGCAATGTGAAGATGGCGCTTATAATTTTGGGTCAGGGGATATAAGGCCATTGAAAGAGTTTGTGATGGAGATGTATAAGATTACAGGATCCAAAAGCCAGATGCTGTTTGGGGCTATCCCTTATCCCGATACGGGGATGGTAAACGTTTGCCCGGATATTTCCAAATTGCAAATGCAGACAGGATGGAATGCGAAGACAACTTTTGCAGATGGGATACAGAAAATTATTGATTATATATGGTGAATTTGAGGAAAAAGATATGAAAACGGTATCGGTAATTGTTCCGACATACAACGAAGAAGAGAATGTTGCTCCAATGGCTGAAGCGGTCATACAGATATTTGAGCATGAATTAAAGGAATATGGATTAGAGTTAATTTTTATCGATAATTTTTCTAAGGATAATACAAGAACTATATTAAGGAAATTATGTAAAAAAGATACACGTATTAAATGTATATTCAACGCTAAAAACTTTGGGCCGTTTAATTCCCCCTATTATGGGCTCACGCAATCAACGGGGAACTGTGCAGTGCTGCTGTGCGCGGATTTTCAGGACCCGGTTCATATGATTGTTGACTTTGTGAGGGAATGGGAGAAGGGGTATAAGATTGTAATTGGTGTCAAGACGACAAGCAAAGAAAATAAAATAATGTATTTCTTGAGAAGCTGTTATTACAAATTAATTAAGAAGATGTCGGATGTAGATCAAATCGAACATTTTACGGGTTTTGGGCTATATGATGAAAAATTTGTAGATATCCTTACCAATTTAGGGGATTCGACTCCTTTTTTAAGGGGGATTGTGGCAGAACTTGGATACGAAAGGAAAGAAATACAGTATAAACAAGAAAAGCGGAGGGCTGGAAAATCCAGCTATAGTCTTTATAAATTGTACGATGCAGCAATGCTGAGTTTCACCTCTTATACAAAAATAGGGTTACGTTTGGCAACTTTTACAGGTATCTTTTGTTCATGCATTAGTTTGGTTATTGCCTTAGTTTATCTGGTTTATAAATTAATTTATTGGGATAGGTTTGCAGCCGGGATGACCCCTATTTTACTAGGGATTTTTGTTTTTGGCTCACTGCAGCTATTTTTCATTGGTTTGTTAGGGGAATATATTATGAATATGAATTCCCGCATTATGAATCGGCCTTTAGTAATAGAAGAAGAACGTATTAATTTTTAATCAATTCGTATTTGAAATAAATGTTTATAGAAAAGAAATATTTTAAGAGTGATTGCTTTATATGGTATTTTGTTATAATATAAGTAGTATAACTTAGAATATGTGAGGTATGAATGAGATGAAAAATGCATTAATAACAGGAATAGCAGGGCAAGACGGTTCTTATTTAGCGGAACTTTTATTGGAAAAAGGATATCATGTATATGGTATTATGCGCAGGAAAGCAGTGGTAGATTATGGAAATGTAGAGCATATTAAAGATAAGATTCATTTTATATATGCGGATATGACAGATGTGGTTTCCTTGGTGAATGCTATGAAGATATCGCAGGCTGACGAAGTGTACAACCTTGCAGCGCAGTCCTTTGTTGCTACTTCATGGGAACAGCCTTTGGCGACAGCACAGATTGACGCGATTGGCGTGACAAATATGTTGGAAGCTATCCGGATAGTGAAGCCTTCCTGCAGATTTTATCAGGCATCCACATCGGAAATGTTTGGTCTGGTGCAGGAAATACCGCAGCGTGAGACAACCCCGTTTTATCCGAGAAGCCCATATGGGGTAGCTAAGGTTTACGGGCACTGGATTACAAAGAATTATAGGGAAAGCTATGGAATGTACGCGTGCAGCGGTATCCTTTTCAACCATGAAAGTGAACGAAGGGGAAAAGAATTTGTTACCCGCAAGATTACCGATGCGGTAGCTAGGATTAAACTGGGGATTCAGGAATATGTAGAGTTGGGCAATATGGATTCCAAACGTGATTGGGGCCATTCCAAAGATTATGTGAATGCAATGTGGCTTATGCTTCAGCAGGAAAAAGCAGATGATTATGTAATTGCTACGAATGAGACGAGGACAGTACGGGAGTTCCTTGAGGTTGCATTTTCCAAAGTGGGTATTACGGTGGAATGGGAAGGCAGCGGCATAGATGAAGTTGGGAAAGATAAAGAGACAGGGAAAGTCATTGTTAAGGTAAACAAAGAATTTTTCCGTCCTGCAGAAGTAGATATATTGCTTGGCAATCCGGAAAAGGCAGAGAAAGCCCTTGGCTGGAAACGGGATATTTCCTTTGACGAATTAGTGGAGCGTATGGTGAAGAACGACATGGAACTTGTTAAAAAAGAGGTAGCATTCAATAATTTGTAAAAACGATTAAAAAGAAGGGAATTCCATATGGGATTCCCTTTATGTAAGTATTCATAAGATTGAGGCACCGGGCTAATGATGAATAAGAATGGGGACTAAATTATGCTTTTTAATTCGATAAATTTTATGGTGTTTTTTCCAATCGTGATAATGGTTTATTTTTTCATTTCAAGGAAATACCGCTATCTCTGGTTGTTGGTATCCAGCTATTATTTTTATATGTGCTGGAACCCTAAATATATTTTACTGATTGCAGCGTCCACAGTGATTACCTGGTCTAGCGGGGTATTAATTGAAAAGTACCGGACAGAAAAAAAGTCGTTGTGTAAGTGTATATTGGCAGTATGTTTTATAAGCAATATAGGGATACTGGTATTTTTTAAATACTTTGATTTTATTCTAATGAACATCAATTCGGTATTGGGAAAGTTCGGAATTGCTTTATTGGAAAAACCGTTTGATGTTGTCTTGCCGGTAGGCATATCATTCTATATTTTCCAGGCATTGAGTTATACCGTTGATATTTTTCAGGGGGGGGGTATTTCGGCAGAGAGGAATTTGTTGAAATATGCATTGTTTGTATCTTTCTTTCCTCAATTAGTGGCGAGACCTATAGAACGCTCCGGAAACCTGCTGAATCAAATTAATGATTTGCCGAATAAAAAACTCTGGGACTATGAGCGGATTGCAAATGGATTGCTGCTGATGGTATGGGGTTATTTTCAAAAAATGGTGATAGCAGATAGGGTGGCTGTTTTAGTAGACACAGTTTTTTCCTCTTATTATATGTTTGGTTCATTGGAACTTGTGGCGGCGGCAATTGGGTTTGCAGTTCAGATATATTGTGATTTTGCCAGCTATTCTACGATTGCAATTGGCGCATCGCAAGTCATGGGGATAACCTTAATGGAGAATTTCCAGATGCCGTATTTTGCCCGTTCGATAAAGGAATTTTGGCATAGATGGCATATTTCATTGAGTACTTGGTTCCGGGATTATCTGTATATCCCGTTAGGGGGCAGCAGATGCTCTAAAAAAAGGAAGTATTTTAACCTTATGGTTACTTTTTTAGTCAGTGGCTTATGGCATGGGGCAAATTGGACCTATGTTTTCTGGGGAGGTATCCACGGGTTATATCAGATAGTAGGCGCGGAACTGGCAGGTGTAAAAAATAAATTAAACAAGGCGTGCAAGACAAAGACTAATTGTATTTCTTATAAAATAGGCCAGGCGGCGGTAACTTTCATCCTGGTCGATTTTGCATGGATTTTTTTCCGCTCAAATTCCTTAAAAGATGCTTTTTATTATATCGAAAGAATTTTTACAAGATTTAATCCTTGGGTACTATTTGATGGAACTATATATACCTGGGGGTTAAACCGTTTTGAAATTAATGTTTTACTGGTGGCTATAGTTATTTTAATATTGGTAGATATTATTGGATATAAAAAGCAAATGAGGATAGATACTTTTTTGCAGAGCCAATGTATTTGGTTCCGATGGGGAGTTGTCATATTGTGGATAGTTGGTATTGCAGTTTTTGGGATGTATGGGCCTGCTTATAATGCAAAACAATTTATCTACTTTCAATTTTAAGGTTTAGAAGGAGGATGCCGTGCGGAAATACATAATAAAAATAATTTTTTTCGGAGGTATTTTAATATTGGCGCTTGGGCAGTGCCATAAGGTTTTAAAGTTTAAATATGAAGACGGGATATATGGTATGGAGACAATGTACCGCTTAGAAGATAATAGTATAGATGTATTGGCGTTAGGGAGTTCCCATTCATTTGTGGATATCAACCCATCTGTGCTATATAGAGAATATGGAATAGCCGGATTTGACTTAGGGGGGTCAAGGCAACCTTTTTGGAATTCTTACTATTATTTGAAGGAGGCACTGAAGACCCAGAAACCTGAGGTCATTATATTGGAAGCATATGCAGCTGTTTTTAGTCAGCAGCATGGGCTGGAGAGCGAGATAATTAAGAGTAATTATGGGCTGAATTTTTCAAAAGATAAGATTGAATCGTTAAAAGTTAGTACACCTGATGGAAAGTTGGGATATCTGCTTGAGTGGGTATATTATCATAATAGATATGAGGAAATTAGGAAGGCTGATTTTGGAAAATATTTGGGGAAGGAGAGTAAGTATAAAGATTGGAAAGGGCATTATTGCCTATTTGTAAATACGGAGTTTGAAAGGCCTGTAATAGGGGAAGTAAGGGAAGATATTAGGATGGCCGAAAAGGAAGAGGAGTATTACAGGAAAATTATTGAATTGGCAAAGGAAGAAGGGATTCCAATAATGGTTATAGTGAGCCCTTATCCGGTATATACGGAAGAAGACGCGGGATTACTTTTTCATGCGCAAAAAATAGCAGAAGAGTATGGGGTTCCATTTATTAATTATAACGAGAAATATGATGAGTTAGCATTGGACTTTTCCGTGGACTTTGCCGATATCGGGCATTTAAGTTATTTAGGCAGCGAAAAACTGACAATGGATATTGGGGATTATTTGTCAGAAAATTATGATTTGGACGATAGAAGAGAAGACCCTGCTTATTTATCGTGGGAAAGGAATGCCCAATATTATGAGCAGCAAGTGAAAAATATTGAAATGAGGAAAATAACAGATTTGAGCCAGTATTTGGAGCAGATATCAAAAGAAAGAGAAAAGTATATCGCAGTAGCCAGTGCATATGGAGAGGGGAAGGAAAGGAAGGAATTTGCCCAATGGCTTTATAATGGAAATGGAGCGGCTGGCGGAACAGAAGATGGAACATGGATATTAGGGAGTGGGGAACCGGTATTCTATCAAGGGGAGGAAGGCGAGTCTTATTACCACATGGAATTAGAGGACAGTGATTTGGCGGTAAAAGGCATAACGGGGGGCGAACGTGTAATCGTCAATCATGAAATTTTGTATTTTGCGCAACCGGGTGTTTCCATATGCGTGTGGGATACTATCATGGGGGAAGTAGTGGATAGTGTATGGTTCAATCCGGAAAACGGATGGGAAGGGGAACGGAACGAGAAGTGGAAATAGCATTATTTTTGGTTGTTATAATTGGAAAAACAAAATAATTTAAAAAAAGAATATAAATATTTCGAGAAATAATCTTCACTTCATTTCTATAGTATGATAAAATCAATTGTATACAAAGGGAATGGCAGGTGCATAAGCTGTTTTAGCCAAGGCATCTGCCATCTCGGATTCAGAAACTTTTCTATATTTATTTTTCCATTTGCATAAAATTGTGAACTGGTAAGATGGGGCATAAGGTGAGCAGCTGAGTTGTATTTTTATCCTTGTTCACCAGCGTCAGGATGGGAACCAATTAAGTAAGATAGGAAGCGTATGACTTCTTCCCTGTCTTCTGGATTAAGTTTTTGAAGGCTAATGATAACATCCTTGAAGGTGTAGTCTTGAAAAAAGGTTGCACTTAAATCATAAAAACCTGTCTGGTCCGGTTCTTCTCCATAGAGATAGTCCATACTGACATGATAAAGTTTTGCCAACCCCAGAGCGTGTCTGGAGGGTAGTTCGTGTTTGTTTAATTCATAGTAGGAATAAGCTTGCTGGGATATTCCAAGGTATTGCGCAACTTCTTTTTGCCTGTATTTGTTTTCGGTCCTCAGGCTTTTGATTTTAACATGAATGTTTGTCAATTTTATCACTCCTTACTTTGATATGTTGTTTTTCTGTATAAATAATAGCATATATACAACATTTTTGCATAGAGAAACATGAAAAAATATGTAAAAAACTTTATACAAGTATATATTTTATGCATTATTGAATGCGGTGGGGAGTATAGAAATAGTTTTGGGAACCGTATATTTTTAGCTTTTTATGGGAGTTAATCCGCGAGATGGGATAACTCTCATTTTTAATTCTATGATTTAGCTGAAAAAGTAAATAAATTTTTGCAGTTATATAAATATTTTAAAATATAAACTTTACTTAGTTTCTAAAATATGGTAGAATTTCTCTAGTGTAAAAGGGTATACATAGAGGGAATGGCAGATGCAAGGGCAGTTTAAGCTCAAGCATCTGCCATTTAGGTTTTGGAATGGATTGTAAATCAGCAGATGAGATGTTATTATATTTGTGATAAATAAAGAACGGCAGGGAATGGATAAATGATAAGATTAAGGCAGCTTCAGGAAAAAGATGCAGAGGGCATGCTGGAATGGATGCAGGATTCCGAGATACGGAAAAGTTTCCGGTTTTGCACAGATAATAAAACTAAGGCGGACGTATTGGAATTTATAAGAAACGCGGAAGTGGCACCGATAGAGGGGAAGAGTATCCATTATGCGGTTTCAGATGATAATGATGAGTATTTAGGGACCATTAGTTTAAAAGATGTCAATTTGACGGCACGGAATGGGGAATATGCAATTAGTTTAAGAAGAAAGGCACAGGGGAAAGGCATTGGGATAGAAGCGACTAATGAATTGCTTAGAAGGGCATTTTGTGAATTTGGCTTTCAGAAGGTCTATTTAAATGTACTTGCAGATAATCACCGGGCTATTCGCTTATATGAAAAGTGTGGATTTGTTTATGAAGGGGAATTTAGAAATCATTTGTTCTTGCAAGGGGAATTTAAGGGGCTAAAATGGTATAGTATGCTAAGGGAAGAATATTTTATAAGGCAAAATACGGAAAGGGAACGGCCAGCAACTTAGTTGAAGCATAATGTCTGGTAAAACCGGATGGAAATAGAAAAAGAATGACATTGTGTTTTATCCGTGATAAAATGGGATAAGTGAAGGAATAAATATGTGATGTATATTTGCTATGGCTTTTGAAAGGATGGAAAATAGGCGATGGATTCTTCTATATTAGAATTTTATAGGAATAAAAAAGTGTTAATTACAGGTCACACCGGGTTTAAAGGTTCTTGGATGTGCAAGTTGTTGATAGAGGCAGGGGCAGATGTGACAGGTTATGCATTGGAGCCGCCTACGGACCCAAGCCTTTTTGAAATGTGTGGCCTTGCTTCCCGCATGGACTCGGTGACAGGGGATATTAGGGATTTGCAGCATTTAAAGAAGGTGTTTGAGGAAGCAAAACCGGAAATTGTCATTCATATGGCGGCCCAGCCCATTGTCAGGGATTCGTATAAAGAACCGGTCTACACTTATGAAGTGAATGTAATGGGAACGGTTAATATTTTGGAATGTGTGAGGCTGTCAGATTCCGTGAAATCCTTTTTGAATGTTACGACAGATAAAGTGTATTTAAACAGGGAATGGGCTTGGGGATACCGTGAGAATGAGGAGTTAAACGGGTATGACCCCTATTCCAATTCAAAATCTTGTTCGGAATTAGTAACAAGCAGTTATAAAAATTCCTTTTTTGGGGAGAAGGATATTGCAATTTCAACAGCACGTGCCGGAAACGTAATTGGAGGCGGGGATTTTGCAAATGACAGGATTATCCCGGATTGTATCCGCGCGGTAGCGGAAAACAGAGAAATTGTAGTACGTAACCCATATTCCGTCAGACCATATGAACATGTATTAGAGCCGATTGCAGTATATTTGATGATTGCAAAAGAACAATATGAAAACAAGGAAAAATATGAGGGGAACTACAATGTTGGACCGGATGAGACGGACTGCTGGACGACAGGGGATTTGGTTACTTTGTTCTGCGAGAAATGGAATGCGGTGACAGGAAGCAATATAACGTGGAAAAATGAGCATGATGGTGGGCCTCATGAGGCAAATTTCCTGAAGTTGGATTGTTCTAAATTGAAAAGCACATTTGGATGGAAACCGCGGTGGAATGTGGAAACTACGATGGAAAAGATTGTGGAATGGTCTGTAGTTTATTTGGATGGCGGAGATGTAGCAGAGTGTATGAGGAAGCAGATTATGGACTTCATCGGATTGGGCAAATTGTGATTAGGGTATGATATAAAGGGAGTTGAAGAATAAACTGCAAAGGTGTACGGATATGAAGAAAGCGTTGATTATCGGAGCAGCCGGGTTTGTGGGCGGTTATTTGGCCGGATATTTGAAAGAGAACCGGGGGATGGAAGTCCATGTAACAAAATTGCCGGTGGAGGAACTTCGTGGAGTTGGCGATAAAGTTTATAATCTGAATATTTTAAAAAAAGAAGACGTCATATCGTTGCTGTTCGAGGTACGTCCGGATTATATTTTTCATCTGGCGGCACAGAGTTCAGTAGGTATAGCATGGAAAAATCCAACGCTTACAATTGATATTAATATTAAAGGCAGCGTAAATGTTATGGATGCAGTCCGTGAATTATATTATAAACCGAGGATACTTTTAATAGGTTCGGGAGAAGAGTATGGGTATATTCAAGAGGGAGAGATACCTATCAGGGAAGAGAACAGACTGCGCCCAGGGAATATTTATGCTGCCACAAAAGCATGCCAAAATATGATTGGAAGCATTTATGCGCAGGCATATGATATGGAAATTATGATGGTGAGGGCGTTTAATCATATAGGTCCCGAACAGTCGCCTACTTTTGTCGTATCTGATTTTTGCAGGCAAGTGGCCGAAATTGAAAAGGGGCAGAGGGAACCTGTGATATATGTAGGGAACTTAAATGCCCAAAGAGATTTTACCGATGTGAGGGATGTGGTAGAAGCCTATAGCCTGTTGGCTGAATATGGCTTGCCTGGAGAGACTTATAATGTAGGGAGAGGGAAAGCTGTAAGTATTGAAGAAATTCTGGAGATGGTGATTTCTTTATCGGATGAGGAAATAAAGGTTGAGATAGACCGAAATAAGCTTAGGCCGGTGGATGTGCCGGTAATTGAAGCCGACATTTCCAAAATTAACCGGCTGACAGGGTGGAAACCGAGAATACCATTAGCCCAGACTGTGAAGGAAACTTTGGATTATTGGAGGGAAAGGGTATAAGGGAGAAAAAATATGGGAGATATCAATTCATTATTTTTGACGTCAGGCATTACGGACTCAGTCCGGATGCTGCATACACCTGGAGAATTTGCAAGAAAAAATTTATTTTATGTACAGGAAGTTGGTCGGCTAAAGAGCTTGCAACGCCATAAATCCCAGAGGGAGAGTCTAAATTCTTTTTTGTTTTTAGGGATAATTAGTGGAGAAGGAACTATTTTCACAGATGAAAACAGCTATAAAGTGAAAGAAGGGGATTGTGCATTTATTAATTGCACGGATTATTATGCCCATGAGAGCAGCGAGGATAAACCGTGGGAGCTAATATGGGTTCATTTCAGCGGTCATGGCGCGGAGGAATATTTTCAGCTGTTTATGGAGCAGAATGAACAGAAGAATGTATTTAAGCCGGATAGCATAAAAGATATGCATCAATATATCAATGAATTAATGGATTGCCAGAAGGAGAAAGATCTGGAGGCGGAATTGCATAGCGGAGAGCTGTTGCTGCAGTTGATGAACCGGTGCATTGTATCGGTGATACATCAAAAGGATAGCAGTAAGGATCGGTTTAAGATTATATGTAAGGAAATAAGGGAAAGCGTGAATAGAAAGTATCAGCAGCCGAATCTTTTTGCTACATTGGCGGAAAAATACGAGATGAAAGAGGAAGAGCTGGATTCTTGCTTTCAAAAGACGTATGGCATTACTTTAAGGGATTATATTTTAAATAGAAGATTTACTGCGGCTAAAGAGTTGCTTAGGTTTACCGTTAAGCCAGTGAAAGAGATTGTGGAGGAATCAGGGATTGGAAATGACGATTTATTCCGCCGGCTGTTTCTGGACGGGGAAGGAATGACGGCAGAAGAGTACCGGATGAAATGGGCCCAGTGGGTAAAATAATATAGTTGGTGGAATACGATGGATAAATTTTGGGATTTTATAGAAAATATGTTGCATTTTATTTTGTTTCGGGTATTCCGGTTAAAGCTGGATGACAAAACATGGGATAAAATATGCCAATTTGTGAAGTTCGGCGTAGTTGGGGTATCCAATACGCTGATTTCCTATGTGGTATACATTATTTTGGTAAATTTAGGCTTGCATTATCTTTTGGCAAGTATCGGAGGCTTTTTGGTCAGCGTCATAAACGCCTATTATTGGAATGACCGATATGTTTTTAAAGCGGAGCAGGGGGAGGAAAGGGCCTGGTGGAAGGTGTTTCTTAAAACGTTCACTTCCTATGCAGGAACAGGCCTAATCCTTAATAATCTCCTGCTTATCCTTTGGGTGGATATCGTAGGGCTTCACGAAATGCTTGGGCCTGTGATTAATTTGTTCGTAACGATTCCTTTGAATTTTCTGTTGAATAAGTATTGGGCATATAAGGACAAAGTATAGGAGATAGATTCAGATTACCAAAAGAAAAGTAATATTTATGAAAATAATATTTTTAAAAAGGATATTTACAAATTATGTAGAATATGGTATTATATATTCAACCGGTAAAACGGTTGTGTAAAAGGGAAATTTTATATGGGGAACAGCAGATATTTATGCGTGGCAAAGATATCTGCTGTTTTTTATGTAATAGGAAAATATTTTATGATGTTGTGGGAACAGGGAGTTGGCCGTTTGGTCAATTTTTTTTGCTTTATAGGAAATTCTTTCGCCAGAAGGAAATAAATTGATGAAGTGTCGAAGACACTTTTTTACTATATAAATTTGGGTATTAAAGGAATTGCTTTGGCATTACCTGGCATATGATTATTAATTATGCGCTAGTTTAAAATTATATCTTCTGCGTAAGTAAAATTGTTGCATATAGCAAATAATCAATAAAGATGTAAAATATATTTTTTTGAATAGTATTTTCAAAAATTGTATTTACAAAGGTGGAAAAATATGGTAGTATAAATGCAACCGATACATCGGTTATGTAATAGGGGAATTTTACATGGGAAATAGTAGATGTTGAAGTCTTGGCGGATATGTCTACTATTTTTTTTGTTTAAAGGATTCAGATGCGAAACGGTATTGCCGGATAAGTATTTTTGCATACGAATCTTTAAATGCCTGTAATTTTATTTTGGATAAAGACTTATAGATAAGGGGGGATTGGACAAAGAAAAAAGCAAAAAGGATGGTGTCAGCATGAGGAAAAAGGGCAAATATGATTTACCGGAGAGGGAAGTGGAAATACTGTACGCCTTATGGGAGGCGGGGAGGCCGCTGCTGGCGTCGGAGATGGCGGAGGCAGACGAGGACCTGAAGCTTGCCACCGTACACACCACCCTGAAGAGGATGCTGAAGAAGGGGCTGATAGAGGTGGTGGACTTCGCCAAGAGCGGGAACGTGTTCGGCAGGTGCTACCAGCCGACGGTAAGCCTGGAGGAGTTCGAAATGGAAAGGCTTTCGGGCGACTTCCTCGGGAAGAGGTGCGAGAACATCACGATGTCCAACCTCGTGGCGGCGCTGCTGCAGAAGAAGGAGAGCGTGGCGGCGATGGAGGAGCTTAACGAGCTGGAGCGGATGATACAGGAGCAGAGGGAGAAGCTCAGGGAGAGGGGATAGGAGCGGGAGGTTAGTGAGAAATGCTTTCGTTTTCAGTTGTAACGAATATACTTTTTTTCAGCAGCGTAGCAATTGTAGTGCTTAAAGTTATATTTCGCAATGACAATGTAATATTGCGGTTGGATGTTAGGTTTGTGCTGTTGTGCCTGTTGCTTGTCGTATTTCGGTTATCTATACCGGTAGAATCGCCGTTGGTAAGTAGAATTCCGGTTTTTAAATTATATCCGGAAGCATACCGTTTCATGAGAGAACCGCTGTTTGAATGGATAGGTGTGGGGATAAGTCGAATTGAGATTTTAACGGCAGGATGGATAGTCGGTGCATTGGTGTGGATTGTAAAACGTGGCAGAGTATATTATCTGACGGCGCGGCAGATAAGGAGTTATAGATTGCTGAGGAATCCTGAATTTGACAGGACGGTAGAAAAGATAAATGGTGAGTGGGGGAAGGGCACCAAGTTTAGACTGGTGACTGCAAAGAGTGAGACAGTTCCTTGCGTATTTGGAGTTTTTAGACCTTATATAGTGGTACCTGATAGGAATTATTCATCGAAAGAAATATACTACATATTAAAGCATGAAATGCTGCATTTTTATCGCGGGGATATGGCAATCCGCATATTGTGTGAGATTCTTAAGTCGGTTTATTGGTGGAATCCGCTCATTTATGTATTGGCTAATTTAGTAGTGGATATGCAGGAAATTAATGTGGATTTTGAAATTATAAGAAAGTTGCCGGATTTGGAGCAGTTGGACTATTCAGACTGTTTAGTAAGTGCTATAAGAGCAGATGGATATAGGAAAAGGAATCCCTATATGGCAGGGCTTAAGAAAGGGAGCCCATCAGTAACTCATAAAAGGATAGGTTTGATGTTGAAAAGCCTAAACATGAGTGGAAGAAAGACAGTAGCAAGTATTATGCTATCTGTATTGGTGATATGCCTAATAACGTTATGTCCTAGTGTTTTTATTTTTGAGCCGTATTCTATAGTGAAAGAAGATAGTGAGGGAACTATAGGAGTAAGGGAAGGGGATATCTATTATGTGAGGAATAGCGATGGTACATATGATGTGTATATAGATGACCAGTATTATAAGACAATACTTGAAAGGTTTGATAAAAAAATCAGAGTTTATAATAGTTTAATGGAGGTAAAAAGAAATGATTAAAAAAAGAAATATGTGGCTTGTTATGTATGCATTTGTATTATCATTTATGATTGTAAGTATGTATGATGTTAAGTCATATGCATGTGAGGTAGCGGTAGTTGAAGAAAGTGAAACAGCAGGAGATTATATAGAGCCTAGATCAATTATTGAATGGAGATATAAATTGGTAGATGGTGTTTTATATCGCCGCAAATATAATTACACAGAAGAGTGCTGGGTTGGAGATTGGGAAGTAGTTCCAATGGTAGAAGCATAATTAGATAGGTGTTGATAATACTGGTTATATTTATATTTTGCAGCGTATGCCAAATTTTATTTTTGGTTATATGCTGCATTTTTGCTTGAAGATTATTAGGGCGAAGTGTATAAAAATTAAGGGATAGTTAATTAGAAACTTAAGATATACAAAAAGATATGTATAATAAGGAGGACAAAGATTTGACAAGGTAGATAGTATAATATATTTAAAGATGCATTTACACATAAAAATAAATGTGATAGAATAAAGCAGATTAGTAGAAGGGAAGTTTTTATTTTATAAAATAAAAGTGGAGATAATAATTATGGGAAAGAAAAAAAGTAAGTACGATTTACCGGAACGGGAAATAGAGATATTGTATACGTTATGGAATGCGAATAGACCACTTTTGGCATCTGAAATGGCTGAAGCAGATGAAGAATTAAAGCTTGCGACAGTCCACACTACGTTAAAAAGGATGTTAAAAAAAGGGCTGATAGAGGTAGTAGACTTTGCTAAAAGTGGAAATGTGTTTGGCAGATGCTATCAACCTACTGTTACTTTAAAAGAATTTGAAATGGAAAGATTATCTAGTGACTTTAAGAAGAAACAATGTAAGGATATTACAACATCTAATTTTGTGGCTGCTTTGCTGGAGGAGAAAGATAAACATACAGCGATGGAAGAATTGAATGAGCTAGAACAAATGATACAAGAACAAAGAGAAAGATTGCTAAAGAATGAATAGCGTTATTTTAAGGATGAAAGTATATGGTGATATCTTTTTCTGCATTAATAAATATAATTTTTTTCAGTAGTATAGCTATAATTATACTAAAGATAGTATTTAGGAATGATGATGTAGTAATTTGTTTGGATGTTAGATTTTTAATGTTATGTTTGCTGCTAATTATGCTACGTATGTTTATTCCAGTTGAGTTTCCGATAGTAAATAGAATTCCTGTATATAAGATATATCCAGATATTTATCGCTTTTTAAGAAAACCCTTATTTCAATTGGGAAATCGGCAAATAAATTTTTTGCTGTTGTTAGCAATAATATGGTTTGCTGGAATGGTTATTTTTTTACTATATTGCTCTTATTTATATTATGTAACAGCAAGGAGAGTAAGGCAATATAGTGAATTGGTAAGCGAGCAGTTTAATGATACATTAGAAAAGATTAATTTGGAATTTGGAAAACATACTAAATTTAGAATAGTGAAGTCAATGGAAGCAAATACGGCATATATATTTGGATTAGTTAACCCATATATTATTGTTCCAGATGAAAGGGAATGGACTTCGCAAGAAATATATTTTATATTAAAGCATGAAATGTTGCATTTTTATCATGGGGATATGCTGGTAAGGGTATTATGTGAAATACTTAAGGCGATTTACTGGTGGAATCCGTTTATTTATATACTGGTTAGATTAGTGGTAAATATGCAAGAGATAAATGTAGATTTTAAAGTAATAAAGAAAATGCCAGATATAGAACAACTAGATTATTCAAAGTGCTTAATTAAAGTAGCAAGAGGTAGGGGCGGGAAAAAGAAAAGATGGGAAATAGGGTTTAGAAAAGAAAGCCCTTCAGCAATTTATAAACGAATAAACTTGATGCTAAAGAGCCTAAAGGCGAATGGGAAAAAAACGGTATTGAGTGTTTTGCTTTCAGTATTAATATTATGCTTTATAAATATATGTCCTAATATCTTGATATTTGAACCATATTCTAAAGTTGAAACAGATACAGAAGGAACAATAGGAGTAAGGGAAGGCAATATTTTTTATTTAAAAAATGAGAATGGAACATATGATGTTTATATTGATAGCCAGTATTATGCAACTATATTAGAAGTATTTGATAAAAGTGTGCCGATTTATTGTGAAACAGATACGATAATTAGGACAGATGAATAAAGAATACATGATAACTTTGTATTATTTAATGGAGATATATAAAAAATTTCACTACCATAATTGGGGAAATATTCAAAGTAAAAAGAAAGTGTTGGGTGGACTTTGATATCATATAATAAGTTTCACAGAATAATGCCGGGATTTTCATTAGTGTTAGACTTGCGTTTATAGTAGAATGTCAGCAAGTTGTAATTTTAGAAGAAACACGACGAGATTTGGCAAATGTGTATCGCTTTTGGTAGTTGAAAGATTTTCAAATGAGCGGACAGATACCTTATGGTTTCCAGTTGGTATTTATGATGTCAGAAGGCATCTGTACGATAATGGGTATGCATGATGGGTGCCTAGGCAGTATGAAGAGCAGATCTTTCTTTTGAGAACACCCTTAAGGTTTAAATGTATAACTGGATAGAGAAGTTAATCATTCTGGATTTGGAATCAGAAATCAAAACAGATATAATTTACAGACATATAAAAGAGCCGCCCCCAAAACCCCCCAAAGCAAGAGCAGGAGTTAAATAAAAATTCTTAAAAATATTATTTACATATAAATTTTTTAATGGTATTATAGTACCAGTTTTAATTGATATCAATATATTATGTAAGTAATGGAGCGGTAGATATTGCAGGCGGATTGCTGACAATATTGCCGCTTCAGTCTTTTATGGAAATATGCGGGGGCTTATGGGTAGGCAAAAGAATAAAGAAAATATGAGAATGGTTCGGGTCGCGGTGACATCTGATTCCGGTGGACAGATATTGTCGGAGAAGGGGGGAGTGCAGCCATGCCGACAACCCTTTTCCGAAGGAATGCTTTCCTTCCAACAGGAAGTAGATAAGAGCATTGCTTTAGCTCTGGAAAAAAACAAAGCGTTTTCTTGCCAATTGACTTCTTATCAAGGGATGGCTGGAGTGATGAACAGCAAAAAAGTTTTTGACATCGTTGTTTTGTATGTAGGGAAGGAAGAAGCCGATTCACTAAAGACGGAAGAAATGCACTGGCTGAAAAATACATCTGCAAGGGTTATTTGTGTGGCGAATGGAACAAGTTTTTTAAAGGATGCTTTCCGCATAGGGGTGTTCAGGTATGTGTTGAGGGAGGATATTGAAAAGGATTTGCCGGAAGCGATAGGGGAAGTCCTGCAGGAAATCAAACCGGTACGTGGATTACGGCTTACCATTAACGGCGAGGCTAAATGGGTACCGTTTGAGGACATATATTACATTGAAGCATTCGGCGATGAAGCGATTATTTATAAAAAGGATACATATTCCACCGTACGCAAAACGATGAATTATCTGCTGGAACAGTTAGGAGATGCTTTTTACCGGTGCCATAAGTCGTATATTGTGAATTTTGATTATGTACAGAGGATAGATACTGACAGCATTATTTTAAAGGACGCCAGGAGCGTGCCGGTGTCTGTCAGACGTAGGGGCGGATTATTGAAAATCTATAATCATTATGAAGAAAGTATGGAAAAGAATAGATAAATATATTTGCAACGTTGGTCGATAAACAGTAACGTTTAACTCAAAAATATAGACAAATTTGCTGATTTGAGTATAATAGTTAACATAATCTCCAGTTTTCAATATGTTTAAACATTATAGAAAGCTAGGTTTTGTATTTATTCTTAAAGCGCGAAATTAGGAAGGCATATTTTCACGGAAGGTGGGAATTATGCCTTTCTAATTTTTTACTGTGTTTTGCAGCAGATTTGTGTTAAGATGGTAGAAGAAAATCGGTAAAGGAAAAGAACGCGATGAAATGTATTGTATTGGCCGGGGGAAAAGGGGATCGTTTGTGGCCTTTGTCACGGAAAAGTTATCCCAAGCAGTTTATTAAACTACAGAAAAACCACTCCATGTTTCAGGAAACCATTGGCAGGAATCTGCCGTTTTGCGATGAATTTGTGGTGGTAACCAATAAGGAATACCGTTTTATTGTCGAAAACCAGTTGAATGTATTTCAAGGGCTGACTTATAGCTGCATTTTGGAGGAAATGGGGCGGAAGACGACAGCGGCGATTATCCTTGCTTGTATGCAGTTTCCGCTTTCAGAAATTGTTCTTGTATTGCCTACCGACCAGCTTGTGGAGGGAGAGGAGTATAAAGATGCGGTTTTGCGGGGGAAAGAACTGAGCAAAGAGGGGTATTTGGTAACTTTTGGCATGGACGTTGAAGAGCCGGAGGAGCGTTTCGGGTATTTGCGGTATCGGGGTGAAGATGTGTTGCAATTTACGGAGAAACCGGATAAGGAAAGGGCGGAGGAATATTTACGCAGTGGGGAATATTTGGTGAATAGCGGAATCTTTATGTTCCGTGTGGGCAATATGCTGCAGGAGCTGAAAAAATATTCCCCGGAGTTGGAATTGGCTTGTAGGCATGCATATAAGAAGAGAAGATTTATTAAAAACAGCGTTCTATATAAAGAAGAAATTTTGCGGCAGATACCGGCGGTAGCAATTGAAAAATCGGTATTTGAGCATACGCTGCGTGCAAAGACGGTGCAATGCAGTTTTGAATGGAAGGATATCGGGAGCTTAGAGGATTTAAAGGCAACGGAGCTTCAGCCGGCAGAAAGCGGCAGACAAATTGCTTATCAATGTGAAAATACGGAAATTATCAATCAATGCGAGCGCAGTACGGTAGTGGCGAATGGCTTAAGTGATATATTGATTGTAAATACACAGGATGCCCTTTATGTAGGGCGTAAAGGAGAATCGGACGCTTTAAAGAATATTGTTCAGGAAAATCCCCAAATGAGGGCATTTGTGGAAAGTAACCGGATTGTATATAGGGCTTGGGGCAGTTATGAACTTTTGGTGGACGATCCCTGCTACCGGGTGAAAAAGATACAGATTCATCCGGGGAAAACAATTTATGCCCATAGTCATAAATACCGTTGCGAACATTGGTCCGTGGTGTCTGGAACAGCAAGGATAGAATTGGACGGTGAGGGTACCGTTTATGGCATGGGGGATGTCATTAATGTGGGTGCAAAAGTAGTACATCAGATTTCTAACATCGGAATGGTTCCGCTGTTGGTAATTGAAGTGTCTTCCGGAGAGAATGTGACGGAAGACGATATGATTCCTGCGGAATGCAAGGATTTGACGGAAACGGATTTAGGGTATCAGGTAGAACCTTATGTGAAATTGCAGCCGGCATTTAAGGATTACCTGTGGGGCGGCACACGTCTGAAGGAAAAATATGGGAAGAAATGTGAATATGACATTATAGCGGAGAGCTGGGAGCTGTCTGCCCATGCCGAAGGACAGTGTACAGTGGCAAGCGGGCGGCATAAGGGGATGCTTTTCAGGGAATATTTGGACAAGATAGGACGGGAAAATTTAGGATGGAAATGCCGTACTTTTATGGATTTCCCTATTTTGGTGAAATTAATTGATGCCAAAGAACCGCTCTCTATCCAAGTGCATCCGGATGATGAGTACGCATTGGAAAAAGAAAATGAATATGGGAAAAATGAAATGTGGTATGTTCTGGATGCGGAACCGGGGGCTTATATTTACTGCGGTTTTGGTAAAAGCGTGTCCAGAGAAGAAGTGGAGAGGCGGATACAGGACCACACCGTAACAGAAATTTTAAATAAAATACCGGTAAATCGGGGAGATGTCTATTTTATTTCTACCGGAACGGTACATGCTATCGGAGGGGGGCTGCTGATATGCGAGATACAGCAGAGTTCTGCATGTACGTACCGTCTATATGATTACGGGAGGAGGGACCGTTTCGGCAATTGCAGGGAACTGCATGTGGAGAAGGCACTGGATGTGATAGACTATAATCCTTATATACCCCAGAAGTTTGAAACGGAAACGGAAAAAGGTGGACAGTATGAGGCAAGGCAGCTTTGCTGCTGTAAATATTTTATTTCAACCCATTACAGTATCAAAGGAGAGATGGAACTAACTTTCACGGAGGAATCTTTCCGCTCTTTGATTTGCGTAGGTGGAACCGGAAAGCTGGAGGTAAAAGACGGCGATGCGGATGAAATGGGATTTAAAGAGGGGGATAGTATTTTTTTGCCGAAATCCGAAAAGACGTATCGGGTGTCTGGGGAATGTGAGATAATTGTTACGAGTGTTTAGCGGCGCTATAGCCGGCTAAGGGGTATCCATAAGCAGGCTTTTTGACAACTTGAACCAGATAATATAAAAAACCAGCCGTATCCGGCGCAATGGAAAGCGCTGTGTACGGCTGGTTTTTTGTGTAATCCGCCTAGCTGTGCCGCTAGGCCGATTCTTTTTTACCATATAGGAAAGTCCTCTGAATTTCCCATATAGTAAAAAATAATTATCGCACTGCGGCGGAGGGGGAGCATGTCGTTGCCACGACCCGCCGCAGGCGGAGAATCCTGCAAGCAGGATTCTTTTTTACCTTATAGGAAAGTCCTTCATCAGAAGGAAATAAATTGATGAAGTGTCGAAGACACTTTTTTATACCTGAATTGTGTTTTGATTTTCTCGGTCAGATGGTTTTATTCAAATCCATCAAATTCATCATCATCGTACTTATCATGAATTTTTTTGGAATTATTTCCAACAGGGTTTCTTCTTTGGGGTTCGCGGTAATCATCGGAATCGCCGTCATCCAGCGGTAAATCTTTACTGGAATCCTTATCGGGAAGGATAGTCCAGTCCTCTTCCTCAAAGCCTTCTTCCCCAAAGTCTTCTTTCTCAAATTCATCCTCCCCAAAACCTTCCTCTTCTTCAAGTTCGTCCTCCAAAAAGTCTTCCTCCTCCTCAAATTCCTCTTCTATATTTTCTCCGTCCTTTTTGGAGCGGAACAGGAAAAAGGCGGTGCAGCATATAGCGATTATAATAAGAACTATAACTGCAATGAGCAAGACAGTTGACAGTTGGAGGGAGGAAGATGGCTTGTCAACAGGTTTTGAGCCGGAAACCTCTTCCGGGAATGCTTCCCCGCCGCTTTCGGCAGAAGCGCTCGGGGCAGTAATTGTGCCGTTGTCTGTCATAACCGTTTCGCTGATAATAACGACATAATCCGATGCATGGGAAAAGGTAAAACAGATATCGCCGTTTTCAGCAATCTGTGTTCCTTCTACAAATTCTAACTGTCTGGGTTCCGGGTTATAATAATAAAGGTTTGCAGTACGCCCTGCATTTTCAACGGCAGTGCTAATGGTCAATACCGGATGGAAGTCAAGAGGGCCGTTATGGGCGATGGAAAGCTCAATAACAGTTCCCGTTGCGCTGAGGGAATATGCTTGCTCCAAAAGCGGTTCAGGGATATGATTGGCGTTGACCAAAATCCCCATGTCAATGCCGTTTGCTTCATCTGCAACGATATTACTTCCGTTGATTGTCCAGCTTATGCTGTTTCCCATATTAAGGACTACATCGATATCTTGACCTCGTATTGCTGATATAGTTTCCTCATATAAAACAGTAGTTTCTTTCATATCTATAGTTACGGCATTCTGATTGCTGTCTGTAGAGGAAGCTGCAGTGGTATTTGCATTCGGTGTGGCTGCGGGTTTGCCGCTGCCGGAAGGCGTACCGTTAGAAGCCGTGTTGTGGCTTCCTGCGGAACTGTTGCCAGTGCCGCTTGCCGGGTTGTTGCTACTACCCTCTGTCGGCTTGCCGCTGTTGCCGGACATATTGTTGCTGCTGTTGCCATTTGCCGGATTGTTTCCGGTGGAATTACTGCCGTTGGTAGAAGTATTATTGCTGCCTGGTGCCGTACTGCCGGATGGAGCGCTGTTATTGGAATTGCTGCTGCCTGTATTTTCCGTGCCAGAGCCTGCATCGTTATTTGGTTCCGTATATCCACATCTTCGGCATTTCCCATCAGCCATATCATGCCCTAAGGCAGGGATTTCTTCCGAATAGGAATCACTGCAGGTACAAGAATAATTTTTAATACCTTTTTCCGTGCAAGATGCCTGCTTGATAACGGAGGAAGAGTAGCTGTGCTTATGGCTGGAAGGAAGTTTGGCAATCGTTTCGGTATAAGAGTCCTGACATCTGGAACAGGTATAGGTACGGATGCCGGCTTCTGTTTCGGTGGCTTCCTTTGTAACTTGAGAGCGGTAATCATGCCCTAAGGCAGGTATCGTTTCCGTATAGGAGTCACCGCAGGCACAAGTATAAGTCAAAATACCTGTGGCAATGCAGGAAGGCTCAGTGGTTGTTCTTGAAGTATAGCTGTGCGCATGGCTGGAAGGAAGCTTGTCAATGGCTTCCGTATAAGTATCGCCGCACCGGGAACAGAGATAGGTGCGAATGCCATTTGCTGTTTCAGTGGGTTCTTGGGTAACGGAAGAGCTATAGCTGTGCCCAAGAGAAGGAATGGAGGCGGTTTCCTTTGTACCGCATAAGCCGCAGGAACGTGTCTGTGTACCGGCGGCAGTGCAAGAGGCAGGAGCGGACACTACCCATTCCCCATAATTATGGGTGGTGCATTCCGAGGAAGGACTTTTCGTTACGGTAACGGGGATGGCAATTCCGGTCACTGTCTGATAGTTGGCTTCATCGGGGTTATAAGAAGCAGTGCAGGAGACGGTTCCTTCTTTTTGCAATAAGGCGGAAGGGCTTTCCCATGAAAAACCGGCAGGCAATTTAATAGATGACAGAGTATTGCCAACCGTGGTCTGCAAACCGGATGGGATAACATAGGAAGGGGTTCCTTTGTTTACCGTCAAAACAAGGGTTTTTTGCACCGTATTATATTTATTGGTATCAGAAGGTGTAAAAGTTGCCGGATACCCTTGATTGGACACAGTAGGAACAATAGAGGGATTATCCCATTTCCATCCTTCGGGCAAGGCAATGCTTCCCAGCGTCTGTTCCGGGGCATAAGTGACAGCCCCTAAAACCGGCAGGGTATAAGGCGGATCCGTTTTGGCTGCCGGTTGAGGGCAGGCAGAAGACGGCATTCCTTCATATACGGGTATGCGGAACACAAAGGGATTATTGATGGAACCAGCCGCAGCATAAGCTTTCTGGACAGAAACCGCTTCCGAGGAAGGGGCGGCAATGTTCTGCATATATTGGTGTTTGTATAAGCCGGAAGGGGAGGTTTTACTTACATTAAACTTCTGCAAATAAAGAGTGTTCTGACCTTTGCGTATGTATTCCTTGGAAATAATATTAGAGCCGCCTTCCAGCGAAAGGTAACGGGTAGTCCATTGATATTCGGCGGCTTTTCTCAATCCGTTTTCAATAACTTGCGCACTGCCCTTACCGGAAGCTCCTATATTAAAGTAATTATATACGCCGGGGTAGAGCGGATGAGTGCCGGAAATCAAATCGGATTTTCCATCGCCTTGTTCCTGGCGTACCCTTGATGCCAGATGGAAGGGGCTTACGTCCAACACTTTTGCAATGTTGCAGAAAGCCTGCGCATAGCTTTGGCCTTTGGAGTCGCCCGGGATTGCGCCTGACATAAAAGTGCCGTTCAAAATGCCTTGTACTGCGCTTTCCGTATGATAGGTTTCGTTGTAACTTAAAAATTCAAACTGAAAAATATATTTTTCAGTTAAAAAATTACGGGGGTCCATATAATATGCAAGGATTCCGTCAGTAGGGTAAGACCAGTATTTATCAAAGGGGGCTGTTTTCCATGCACTGTTTACGCTGGAGGAAATCAGGCTTCTGGATTCTTTGTTTTCTTCTTTTACAGCGGTTTGCCAATCCAGCTTGGTATCCATCCTT
>Ga0137307_101004_pt1 | contig 29121 bp, 20 predicted proteins | sample NAcewD2O_March_2_FD_97180 | JGI IMG/M metagenome (GOLD analysis project Ga0137307, IMG submission 97180) | Mouse cecal microbial communities from Vienna, Austria - N-Acetylglucosamine amended D2O_March | ecosystem: Host-associated > Mammals > Digestive system > Large intestine > Cecum | place... | reverse complement strand
TCGGTAAAGCGCAAGCCGCTTCCACTTGGCAAGCGACTGAACGATCTCCGCAGACTTATCGACGGCGGAGATATCGAATCGAACCTTGCGCTCTACACCGTTTAGGTCGTCGTTTATGCCGCTGTCCGCTTCAACGATAAGCGGCGCAGTCACTCTGTCGAGGACAAGAAAAGACGCCAGCGTTTGTTGAAAGACGTCTTTTATATACTTTATCGCGTGCTGAGTTTCTCTTAAAGTCAACACCGATTTATAGCCTTGCGGAATCGTAACTGAATTCATATTGTATTAGATTATAATTATTTTACGGCAAATTGTCAACTCTTTGCGATATTTACTTAATGCCTCTTTTTATTCCCTGTGCGGAATATGCATGGCAGATAGCCGCGGCAAGCGCGTCGGCGGCGTCGTCGGGTTTGGGCGTTTCTCTCAGTCTTAACAACGACCGCACCATAAATTGGACCTGAGTTTTCGCTGCCGTGCCGTTGCCCGTTACCGTGGATTTTATTTGTAACGGAGTATACTCGAACAGTTTACCGCACAGCTTTGCGCATGACAAAAGCACTACGCCGCGCGCTTGGGCTACTTTTATTCCCGTAGTGATATTGGTGTTAAAAAACAATTCTTCCACGGCTATCTCGTCGGGTTTAAAATCGGTCACGATATCCGTAATGCCCTTTTCTATCATAATGAGCCTTTCGGTCGTCGAAAGCTTGGCGGGAGTTTCCACAGCGCCGTAGTCAAGCGGAATAAGCTTGCCTTTATCGTATTCTATCAACCCGTAGCCCACAATGGCGTAACCGGGGTCTATTCCCAAAATTCGCATATTATCCTCTGTTGTTTTCTATCTGTACATCGACGTCAACACCGAATAAGTTTTAAGCCGTTTTTTTGCCGTATTATATCTCGGCATAAATTTAGCGACTTCCGCCCAAAACGATTTGCTATGGTCGTGATAAACGGTATGGGCAAGCTCATGTATCAATACATATTCCACAAGCTCCGCGTCGAGCATAATAAGCCGCCAATTAAGTCGAATATTGCACTTGCCGTCACAGCTTCCCCACTTTGTTCGAGCGTTGGTGAGGGCAAACGACGCATAACCGAGTCCCGTACGCGCCGAAACGTCGGCAAGCAATATATTCAGCTCATTTTCGGCAAGCCGCTTTAAAAACGCCGTCAAAGCCTTGTCCGCCGCCGTTCTGTCTTTGTATTTTTCGGGAATAAATATATATTCGCCGTCGATTTTAATGCGCTTATGATCCGCCGAACCGACGGCTTTCAAGAACGCGCCGTGATATAAAACGCACTCGCCGGCTATAACGTTCGACAGCAAATCGGTTTTTCGTTTTTGCTCCGCGATCTTTCGTTCTATCCAATTCGATTTTTCGCCTATAAATGCTTCTATGTGCGACAGCGGCGTTTTAAGCGGAGCTTTAACCGTTATCTCGCCGTTCGTGATGCTTATAGTGAGCGATTTGCGCTTGCTTCTTATCAGCTTATATTCCATCAGGAAAATCCGTCGGTTTTACGTTATCCGTATACTCTTTGCGCTCGCGCATATCTTTAATGAAATCGCCGAATTCGTCGTTTAAAATGGCGTTGCGTATCCGTTCCATCAAGTGTACCAAGTAATACAAATTATGGTATGATATCAGCCGCGCGCCGAGAACTTCGCCGGCGTTTATCAGATGACGAATGTAACTGCGCGTAAAATGCGTACACGTATAACATCCGCAATTGTGGTCGAGCGGCGTTAAGTCCTCTTTATACTTGGCGTTGCGCACGGTAAGTTTACCTTCGCTTGTGTATGCCAATCCGTTTCGTGCGGTACGTGTAGGCAGAACACAGTCGAACATGTCTATACCGCGAAGTACGCCTTCGGCAAGACAGTCGGGACTGCCTACGCCCATTAAATAACGCGGCATGTTTTGAGGATACTCGGGACGAAGCACGTCAAGCATTTTATACATAACCGATTTCGGTTCGCCGACCGACAGTCCGCCGACGGCGATACCGCACTTTGCATACGGCACGGTTTCTTTTGCCGCACGCAATCGCAGATCGTCGAACATGTTCCCTTGGATTATCGGAAAAAGCATTTGCCTTTCGTCATGGTGATGTTTACAGCTTCTGTCGAGCCATTTAAGCGTACGATCGAGCGCGCTTTCGGCATATTTCCTATCGCAACCTGCCACACTGCATTCGTCGAACGCCATTATGATATCCGCACCGAGCGCATTTTGGATATCTATCGATTTTTCGGGCGTAAACATATGCCGCGATCCGTCGATATGCGAACTGAACTCCACGCCGTTATCGGTTATCTTGTTTAGCTTGGCAAGCGAAAAGACCTGAAAACCGCCGCAGTCCGTAAGTATCGGCTTGTTCCAATTCATAAATTTATGCAGTCCGCCGTTGAGCTTGACTATTTCTTCGCCGGGGCGGAGATGTAAGTGATACGTATTGGACAGAATGATCTGCGCGCCGAGTTCTTCGACCTCGTACGGGGCAAGCGTCTTAACGGTAGCCTGTGTGCCGACAGGCATAAATACAGGCGTTTTTATAACTCCGTGCGGCGTGGTAAACTCGCCCGCGCGCGCGCCGGTCTGCTTACATACATGTATTTCTTTAAAAGAAAAATTTTGCGTCATGATATTAACCTTATTTTGCAACCGTAGCCCTACACCTACAGAACAGGAAGTCAGAGCGCCGACCGTCGGGAGTGTTGACCCACATACATGACCGAGGGCGAAGCGACGGCTGACGAAATATTGCGACGTTTATTGAAAGAAACAGGCGTCGCCGAACGAAAAAAATCTATACCCTTCAACCACCGCCAAGTTATACAGCTCGAGCGTTTTCTCTCTGCCTATCAATGCGCTTACAAGCATTATCAATGTGGATTCAGGCAAATGGAAATTGGTTATCAGCGCGTCGACTGCTTTAAATCTATATGGCGGATAAATAAATATATCGGTATCGCCGCTGCCGGCATGCACAATACCGTCATCGGTAGATGCGGATTCGAGCACGCGCACCGACGTTGTACCGACTGCTATTACGCGCCTACCGGCTTTACGCGCGGCGTTTATTTTATTCGCCGAGCTTTCGGATACGGAATAAAACTCGCTATGCATTTTATGGTCTTGAATGTCGTCGGTCTTGACAGGCAGGAACGTGCCCAAACCGACATGCAACAGCACTTCCGCGAATTCGACGCCCTTGGCTTTAAGCTCGTTTATCAGTCTGTCCGTAAAATGCAGTCCTGCAGTCGGCGCGGCGGACGAACCCGTGTCGTGAGCGTACACCGTTTGGTATCTGTCTATACTCTTTAAAGATTCGTGAATATAATGCGGAAGCGGAACTTCGCCTATGCGGTTAAGTATTTCTTCGAAAACGCCGTCATATTCAAATCGGAGCGTTCTCGCGCCGTCTTCGCCTGCCGCGATAACCGTACCCTTAAGATCGGGCGCGAAAGTCAATTCTGTCCCGACTTTGGCGCGCTTGGCAGGGCGGCATAAAGTTTCCCACGTATCTTTATCGATTCGCTTATGCAATAGGAACGAAATGTTCGCACCCGTATCGCTCTTTACCCCCGTCACGCGCGCCGGCAACACTTTTGTATTGTTTATAACAAGCAGATCGTCGGGGCGCAAAAGCTCGGCAAGATCATAAAAATGCCTATGCTCCACACTGTCGTTTTTTCTGTCATACACAAGCAACCGCGACGAATCTCGCGGTTCTATAGGCGTTTGAGCGATCTGCTCTTTTGGTAGATCATAATAAAAATCGCTTTTATTCATGTTACTCGGTCAAATCGGTGTTCTCCAAAAACGACAGCTGTTCTGCGGTTTTACGCGGCAACGGAACATTCAGATGTTTGAATGCGGCTTTAAGCGCTACTCTGCCTCGCGGAGTGCGCGCTATGAACCCGAGCTGAATAAGATACGGCTCGATAACATCCTCTATAGTTCCGGCATCTTCGTTAATCGCCGCGGCGAGCGTATCGAGTCCCGTCGGTCCGCCGTCGAACTTTTCGACAAGCGCAGACAGCAGTTTAATATCGTTAAAGTCAAGCCCCAACGGGTCTATCTCCATATCGTTGAGCGCCTTTACTGTGATAGGCAGATCGATATTTCCGTCGGGATTAAACACTTGAGCAAAATCGCGCACGCGCTTCAACAAACGATTGGCTATACGAGGCGTACCGCGCGACCGTGACGCAAGCTCGCGCGCCGCGTCGTCGTTTATAGAAATTTTAAGCAGCCTTGCCGAACGCTTGACTATGCGCACAAGATCGGCGCTTGAATACGGTTCGAGCCTGCAAATAACTCCGAACCTGTCGCGAAGCGGTCCCGTAAGCATACCTGCGCGCGTTGTAGCGCCTATAAGAGTAAACTTATTTAGATTAAGCCTTATGGACGTAGCGCCTGCGCCCTTGCCTGTAGAGATGTCCAGCGCAAAATCTTCCATCGCAGGATACAGCACTTCTTCTATAGAATGGTTAAGCCTGTGTATCTCGTCGAGAAACAGTACGTCGCGTTCCTGTAGATTGGTAAGCAATGACGCCAGGTTAGCCGCACGCTCTATCCCCGGTCCGCTCGTAACTTTTATTTCGACCCCAAGCTCCGCGGCTATAATATGCGCAAGCGTAGTCTTACCGAGCCCGGGCGGACCGTAAAGCAATACGTGGTCGAGCGCTTCGCCGCGCGCCTTGCTTGCCGCAACGTACACCTTGAGATTAGCTTTGACTTTCTCTTGCCCGATATAATCGTCAAATGTGGTCGGGCGCAGCGATATATCGCCGTCATCCGTTATAAGCTCTCTGTTAGCGATAAAACGTTTTTCGTCCATTTGCTTCACCCATGAAGTACGGCAAATACTATCTGCTCGGTAGTCATATCGGGCTTGAGAATTTTGGATATAGCGTTTTCCGCTTCCTTACGGTCGTATCCAAGCCCGATAAGCGCATTTACCGCATTCTCGTCGAGCGCGGAAACGGGCGCGGAAACTGCGCCTGTATCGAGCGCCGAGCTTACTATTTTGCCCTTGAGCTCAAGCGCGATACGCTCTGCGGTTTTCTTTCCGACGCCTTTTATAGATGAAAGCGCGCCTACGTCCGCGCCTGCTATTGCCGCGGCAAGCCTATCCTTATCCATTCCGCCAAGCACCGCAACTGCAAGTTTGGGACCCACTCCCGATACGCCTATAAGCAGCATGAACAGCTCGCGTTCGCTCTCGCTGCCGAATCCGAAAAGCTCCAAAGCGTCTTCGCGGACAGCTAAATATACAGGCAGCTTGGCATCGGTCTTGCGTGAACATTCCGCACAAGTGAAAGCGGACGCAGTGAGGGCAAACCCCACTCCGCCGCAATCGATAACCACTTTATTTTCGCTTACCGCAGCTACTTTGCCGCTTATATAATCAAACATAATAATTTATAACTTTCGGTCTACTCGTCGCTGTCGTTGCCGTCGCTCGAGCCTTCCTCAAACGGCAGTCCGCCCTTTTGCGCTACAAGTTCGCGTATCTTGGTTTCAAGCTCTTCCATAAGCTCGGGGCGCGAAAGAATGATCTGCTTGACCGTTTCTCTGCCCTGACCGAGCCGTTCGTCCTTGTATGAGAACCACGATCCGCTCTTGTCTATAAGCCCGTTGTCGATAGCCATATCGAGTATTACGCCCTCGTTGGAAATACCCTTGCCGAATATCAAATCGAACTCCGCCGTTTTGAACGGAGGCGCAAGCTTATTCTTTACGATCTTTACTTTAGTGCGATTGCCTATTACATTGCCGCCGTCTTTAAGAGGTTCGCCCTTACGCACGTCGAGGCGCACGCTCGCGTAAAACTTAAGAGCTTTACCGCCGGGCGTAACTTCGGGATTACCGTACACGACGCCTATTTTTTCACGCAACTGGTTGATAAAGATTATACATGTCTTTGTTTTGTTGCACACGCCCGCGATCTTTCTGAGCGCCTGCGACATAAGCCGCGCCTGAAGTCCCACGTGACTTTCGCCTATCTCGCCGTTGATCTCCGCTTGAGGCGTAAGCGCCGCAACAGAGTCGATAACAACAACGTCCATCGCGCTCGAACGCACAAGCGCTTCGGCTATATCGAGCGCCTGTTCGCCGTTATCGGGCTGACATATGTACAAGCGCGAAAGGTCGATGCCGAGATGTTGCGCGTAAACGGGGTCAAGCGCATGCTCCGCGTCTATAAACGCTACCATGCCGCCCGACTTTTGCGTTTCGGCTATTACGTGCAACGCAAGCGTTGTTTTACCGCTCGACTCGGGACCGTACACCTCTACTATTCTGCCGCGCGGAAGTCCGCCTATGCCGAGCGCAAGATCGAGCGCCAAGCACCCCGTAGGTATGGCGTCTACCTGCGTCGCCACGGAATCGGTCATACGCATGATCGAACCCTTACCGTACGTTTTTTCGATCTGAGCAATGGTATCGGCAAGCGCCTTCTCTTTTTCCGACTGAGTCATTTCGGTGTTGTAAACTTTGAACTTTTCTTTCTTATCCATAATTACCTCTTTCGGTTTATTTTAATGATTTTCGTCGTCGCCCGTTAGCGTGAGCGTGGGCATCAGCGGATTTTGCTGTAACGTCTGTTGCGGCTGAACGACCGATTGCGCCGATTGTTGCGACGCGGTTTGCTGCGGCGCGGCAACCGATTGCGGAGCTGCGTACCGAAGCGGCGCGGCGGCGGCAGCCGCCTGTTGCTGACGGCGCTTTATCTTCTGCGCTTTGTAGCTTACAAGGCTTTCGTAAAGAAGGAATAATGCGTTCTTGACGCCCGACTTGATATTGGTTTCGCGGTCGCCGTCAAACGTGTATTTAATAACGGCTATGCTCTTTTCGCTCGTTATGCCGAGCGCAACATAGCAAAGCCCGAGCGTCGCGTTCTGAACGGACGGACCGGCGTTGCCGGTAGTTGCGATAGCAATGTCGCAATCGCCGCTGTTCATTAGTCCGAGCGCCATACCGTACGCGGTATCGCCGCTTACTGCGCCTTTTTCGGCTATAACTTCGAGCGGAACACCCAAACGCTTGTTTTTGGACGCTACCGAATAGCTTACTATATCTTCCATCAAATACTCGCTCGCGCCGGCAAGCGACGTAAACGCCGAACCGAGCGCGCCGCCCGTAAAAGATTCGGCGATTTTTATTTTAAGCCCTTCTTCTTTAAGCACGCGCGCAACGCGTTCCGCTATAGAGATGCGCTCGTACGAATAGGTACAGCCGTAAAGTATTTCGTTCAGTTTGAGCGAAATGCCGTTCATCTCTTCCTTAGCCATGTTAGCCGAACACCGAGCGTGAACTTCGCATTCCAAAAAATCGGGGAAAAATCCGAGCTGTACTCTGCTCTTTTTAGACAAATAGTCCTTAAGCAATGTTTTAAGCTCTTCTACCGACTTGCCGTATGTTTTGAAAACGATCACGCCGAACCGTTTTTTGCTCTTTTTATTGAGCAACGGTATGAATTTATTTTTTATAAATTCGCCGTCGGCAACGCGCACGACGCTGTGCAAAATTCCGTCCAATTCGAAATGATCGGGACGGGACGACAGCGTGTCCTTATAAGTATTGTAAAACGCAGTCGTATTCCCTTCGATAACAATAGCGTCGCATACGGTACGCATTTGCGCAAGCGCAAAATCAATGCGTTCGGGTTCGACAAGCATAAACACATCGGCGCTATGCCCGTTGTCGAACAACGCGATCTTAGCTTCGCGTTCATCGATCGATCTGCGTTCGATTGACAAAAATCCGACCTTCATCAGTCCTCCAAAACACTTCTGTTCTTAACTATATAATGCACGCCCGATATTACCGTGAGTACAGTCGCAAGCGACAACAGTCCGAATCCGCCGTAATAGAACACAAGTCCGGCGGTCGGATTCCAAGCGTAAAAATCAACTACCGGCAACAAAGCGAACAACGCCATCATTTGAACTAAGGTTTTTATTTTGCCGAATATATCCGCTGCCATGACCACGTGTTTGTCAGCAGCCACCGTTCTGAAAACGCTTATCATAAGCTCGCGCGAAAGAATAAGCATTGTATAAACAGCCGTTAAGATCTTGAAAACATGCACGGGCGCTACAATGGGATCGGTAACGCATATAGCGATCAAAGAACATGCTATTAACATCTTGTCCGCTATCGGGTCGGTGAACTTGCCGAAGTTGGTGACAAGGTTGTGCTTGCGAGCAAGATATCCGTCAAAGAAATCGGTAAGGCACGCAATAAAATACACTCCGAGCGCGGCGACGGTATGCCCTTCGAATTCCACAAAATACAGCGCGATGAACACCGGTATCATTAAAATTCGGAATATCGTCAATTTATTGGGTAAATTTATTTTCATATCGCGCTTCACCTCCGCAACCGCTTATTTCTTTTATCTGTATTCAATCTTCCGCACTGCAGTCCGCAGAAACGCATTTTCCGTAAAGATCGTAATTATCGCATTTTGTTACGGTTATATCGTAAAGCTTACCTACGTCTACGCGGTCCGCTTTAAAATATACGACGCCGTCGACATCGGGAGCTTGAAATAACGCTCTGCCTACAAACAAATTTTTATCGAAATCGACGTCCTCGTATCTGACTTTTACGGTTTTGCCTATAAACGAATTATTGAATTCGCGCGTTACGCAGGTACATATTCTGCCCAACGCGTTTACGCGCTTTATCTTATCCGACTTTTTAACTTGATTGGGCAAATGCGCCGCCGCCGTGCCGTCCTCTTTGGAATATGCAAACACTCCGGCGTAGTCGGGTTTTACGCGCTTCACGAACGCGCAAAGCTCATCGAATTCCTTTTGAGTTTCGCCCGGGAAACCGACCATTAGCGTAGTGCGAACGGTTATTCCGCGTTTGTGAAGCTTGTTGATAAGCTTTTCGATCGCCGCGCCCGTAGTGCGCCTGTTCATTAACTTGAGTATCTTATCCGAACAGTGCTGAATGGGAATATCTATATACTTGGCAATATTCCGCGACGCGGCTATCTTATCTATAAGCTCGTCCGAAACCTCTTCAGGATAACAGTACATAAGTCTTAACACAGCGTCTACGGACTCGAGCTCGGTCAACAGTTCCGCAAGCGAACTGCCTCGATCGCGCCCGTAACGCGATACGTCTTGAGCGACTAATATAATTTCTTGCACGCCGTCGGCAACAAGCTTTTCCGCTTCCCGTTTGATATCCGCGATCGGACGCGAACGGTATGCGCCGCGTATCGACGGTATGGTACAGAACGTACATTTATTATTACAGCCTTCGGCTATTTTCAAATACGCCACGTGCGGAAAAGTCGTGAGCAACCTACCGCAATTTTCTGCCGCCGCAAACTCGGCGCAAGCTCCGTCCGCTTGAAGGACTGCGGTTGCCGCCGTTTCGGCGTGTTCGGCAGTATCCGATACTCCGGCAACGTCGAGTATTTTATCGTACTCGAACGCGCCCAAAAACGCATCCACTTCCGGCAGAGCCGATACAAGCTCGTCGCGGTGTTTCTGCGGCAAACAGCCCGTAACAATAAGTTTTTCGCACTTTCCCGATTTTTTAAACTCGGCGCACTGCAAAATATTATCTATACTCTCTTCGCGCGCACTCTCGATAAACGCGCACGTATTGACTATTATGATCTGCGCGTCCGCAATATCGCTGACAGCACAGCCGCCGCGCACAAGCCTGTAAAGCATATGCTCGGTATCAACTCTGTTCTTATCACAGCCTAACGATATTACGGCTACGTTTTTCATAAGTCTTGTTTCCTTGGATTTCTGTTTATAAATATTAACCGAACGGAACGTATTTGCAACGACATAATTAAGATTCGTCGGGATCGTGACCGAAAATTTCTTTATACTGTTCCGCAGTCATCAGAACATCGCGCGGCTTGTTGTTACCCGTACTCGGTCCTATATAACCGCTGTCTTCCATGCTGTCGATTATGCGCGCGGCGCGAGCATAACCTATGGAGAACCTGCGCTGAATGACCGATGTGGATATCTGTTTACTGCGGATCGCGTGCGCCATAATACGTTGCGCAAGCGGATCGATCCCCGGACCGTCGTCGTTATTTCCGCCGCTCATGCCGCCGCCGGACGAACCGTTGGAACTGTTGCAAACAAAGTTTTCGGCTTCCAAGTCGAAATCGCATTCGTAATGTTCTTTTAGATATCCTACTACCGACAAAATTTCCGGACCGTCTACAAACGAACCCTGAACACGGCGCGGAGCCATAGCGTCTTGCGGATAGAACAGCATATCGCCGTTGCCGCGCAACGCTTCCGCACCCACCTCGTCGATTATGATACGCGAGTTTGTAGCGTCTTTAACCGCAAAAGCGATACGGCTTGTAAGGTTTGCTTTTATCGTACCTGTAATAACGTCCGCAGACGGGCGTTGGGTCGCGACGATAAGATGTATACCGGCAGCTCTCGCCAAAGCCGCGATCGAGCTGATCTTTGCTTCTATCTCGCCCGAAACTTGCGAACCCATAAGTGTTGCAAGCTCGTCGATTATTACGACTATATGCGGCAGTTTATCTATCTTGCCACTTGCGACCTCGGGCAGCGCATTATACTCGGCAAGCTTACTGCACGCATATTTTTGCAGTACGGTATACCTGCGCTCCATTTCGCCAGCCGCCCACTTGAGCGCATTGAGCGCGTCGTTGGGTTCGCTTATGGTTTTTTCGAACAGCAAGTGCGGCATGCCGCGATACTTACTGAACTCGACGCGTTTGGGATCGATAAGAATAAATCTCAAATCCTCGGGGCTCGCCTTGTACAGCAAGCTGACGATCAAGCTGTTAAGTCCGGCGCTCTTACCGCTACCCGTTTGACCGGCTATAAGAAGATGCGGTATCTTTTCGAGATCGCAAACTATTATGTCGCCGCCGAGGTCTTTACCTACCGAGAACACAAGCGGCGATTTAGGCTTATTGAACGTAGCGGAATTCACTATATCGCGCAGACCGACTATAGACTTGCTCTTATTGGGAATTTCCACGCCGACAGCGCGCTTATTGGGTATGGGCGCCTCTACGCGCACGCTGCCGCACGCAAGCTCGTAAGCTATATCTACGGCAAGCCCCTCTATGCCCTTAACGGAAGTACCCGACGGAACGTCTATTTCGTATCGCGTTACCTGCGGCCCCGGCACTATGTTGGTAACGGTTACCTGAACCTTCAAGAACCGCGAGACCACCTGTTCCAATATCTGTTTGTTTGTATTAAGCTCGTCCGGCGAAGCGTCTTGACTTTCGTATACTTTAAGAAGGTCGATGGGCGGCGGCGCATAATTATATTTTTTGTACCGTCTTACGTCGGACGCGACAACCGATTCCTCCGCTTTTTCGCGCAGTACGGACTCTATGGATATCTGATTTTCGAGCGGACTGTTGCCCTTTTGACGTTTGGGCGCAGGCTTTGATACTTCCTGTTTTTCATCGTCCTCTGCCGTTATATACATGCCCGAAAGGTCTTCGCCGCTTATGAGATCGCTCACATTGTCGTGACGCTCCGACATATCGATCGCCGGCGCGCTCGATATGATAAGCGAGCCGTCGAGAATATCGTCGGATAAAATCCTGCTCTCGGCGGAATCGGGCATTGCATATTCTGTTTTATTCGGCGCGACAAGCGGCGACTGCGGATTGCTTCCGTCCATGATCTCCTCGCGCTCGTCCTCTTCCTCGACGTGCTCGACTGCCGATTCGGGCGCAACAGAATATCTCTCGCGCACTTCGAATGCGTCTATTATATCGTCGGGCTTAAACTTATCCGTTTCGAGCGGATAAACTTTAGGCTCTTGGAATACGGTTTGTTCTTCCGCGGCGCGCACTGTTTTATCTTCCGATCTTATCTGTCCGAGCGCGGAGTTGAGTGCGTCGACAAGCGGCGCGGACGCGTCGATTATCGTTTCCACGGGTTCGAGCTTGCTCGGTGCGGTAGGCATATCGAACACGGGCGGTTCGCCAAATCCGCCGCCGCCCGAACGACCGCCCTCTATTATTTCGAGATCGCGGCGCATGCGCGCTTCGTTTTGCTCTTCGAGACGTGTATGGATCTCGTCCGCTTCGGCGTTCATTATGCCGTCGTCGTTGAATTCCAAATGCTTTTCGAGCGGAAAATACAATTCGTGAAGGTTGTCCGGCGTGCCGTCATAATCCAATCTACGCGGCATATTGTCCGCATCGGCACGGTTCTCTGCGGAAACATGCGCGTCGTTATTTACTCGCACATACGGCTCCGCGGTGGCATAAGACTGCTGACGGACATACTTCTTGTCTTCGGCGTCGACGATATCCGGCTCGGACAGCTCGCTCGCACGCTTATATTCGGCAACGGATTGTTTTTTTATAGCGTCGGCGTCGCCGTACAGTTTAAATTTAGCGGCTGCGCTGCGGTCTTCGTCGACGGCCGTATCGCGCTCGATCACCGGCGATTTGGCGTAATCGCTCACGTTGCGGCGCGTATCGGTGGGAATGTCCGAAGATCTTCCGGATTCCACTTGAATACCTATCGACGTAGGTTCTATAGTAGACACAAACAGTCCGGACTGCGGCGCCGCGGCTATAACGCGTTGCGCAGGCAAGCCCGACGACATACCGGAATATTCCGGAACGGTCGGTTCCGACGGGATCGACTTTTGTTTCGTGTTTGCCGAACGGTTTTTTATCCTGCTTATCGCATCGGTCATTATTATAACAAGCACGATTATCGCCAGAGAAAAAACTATATAGCACGCGATTTCGGTAATAAGCGATTTAAGCCCGAATGCGATGACCCCCATTATAACGCCGCCGACAGAATATTTGGCGGCATAGGTATCGCCTATATAATCGGAAAAACTCCCTTTCAAAAACGAATGCGTAGACGCAAGCTGAAGAATAATAAGCGAACACAACACAAGAAATACGGTGCATATCAATGTTTTGGTAGATACACGGGCAACCGTCCTGTGCGTTAATACAAATACACCCAAAATGAGTATGCCGAGAAGCATGGGGTACGCCGCAATGCCGAACACACCGAGCATTACGCCGAAAATGGCCTCACTGAACACACCGAGTATAGGCTTTATAACAATACATAACAATAAAAACGCCGAGATTACGATTAGCGTAATGCCGAGCACGTCGTGGTTTCTGCCGTTATTGCTTTTTCTGTTTCTGTTTTTGTTCTGCGCCACTGTATTAACCTCGATAAAAAGTCATAGAAAAACCACTGCATATTTCTACGCATATCAATTATAACATAGTACGCCTTACTTTTCAAGGCTTTTAAAGCAATTTTATGCGCTTTAAAAAACTTTTTTATATTTTTATGTATTAACCTTTTTCGGCAAGAATATAGCTTTCATCTATCCGAGCGAACACTTCTTCCGCATCTACCGAACCGTCGAGGCACATCGTGAACCAGCTCTTTTAGGCGTAACATGAATGTAAATATTTTCGATAACAGATCGCCCGTACTGAATGACGAAAAACCGTATTCTCAAAGCAACGGCGAACATACTACTTTTTAAGTTCGTATCCGTGTTTGCTCGACAGTCCGTTTTGTCTATCGTAGTTTTCTTTATTCTTCTTAAGATAAATGTCGAACAGCTCGTCCGCCGTCATGCCGCTGTCTATGCACATCCCTAAAAAGAAGTGCAACACGTCCACTATTTCCTCTTTGAGTTTCGCGTCGTCGATATCCGAAGGATTCTTCCACCATTTGTATTTGGCTTCTTCCACCACTTCGCCAAGCTCTACCATGAGCGCAAGCGCCTTTTTGCAAACCCATTCGCCGCGCGTGAAATCAAGACCGCGATTTTCTCTTATGTACGAATCAAGCCCCGACTGCATGCGGAACAGCACATCGAGCTTATCTTCTTTCTTTTGTTCTTCCATGACATTGCTCCTTTGGTTAATGTTCAGTTATAAAAGATGTCGTCAATCGCCTTAGGCGGTTTTTTACCGGCATACGCTATTGCGGCACGGCTTGCAAACAGTTCGCGCGCGAGCGTATTTATTTTATCCACCGTTATCGCGTCGATGCGTTCTATCAGCGCGTCAAGATCGTAATCTATACCCAACAGCACGCGTCTGCGCATGAGCGCAAGCATATAATTCATCGGGTTTTCCTTGCCGAACATTGCCGCAACTTTAAGCTGCGTTTTGGCTTTTTCCGCCTCGTCTTCCGTTACGCCGTCATGCACAAGCTTATCTATCTCGTTCTTTATTGCGCGAACCGCGTCCACGGTATTCTTGACGTTTACGTTTGCGCAAACGGAAAACAAACTGTTTGTTTTACCCATCCACGGCGAAGTATAAACGCTGTACACAAGCCCCATTTTTTCGCGCAAGCGCTGAAAAAGCCGCGAACTCATACCGTTGCCGAGAATACAGTCTATAGCCGAAAGAGTGGGCGCGCGCTCGTCGCCGAGCGGCATTGTCGGAAACGCGATTGAAAGTTCCGACTGTTCGTAATTGTGTATATATTCGCCGTAACCGTCGTAAAAGGCTTGCGCGGCGAGCGTCTGCGGCGGAGTGAACGGCGCGGAAATCAGTTCGGGCATATACTTATCGACAAGCGCCCGCGCCGCATCATCGTCGATATTTCCCACAAACGCCACCACCGTATTGCTCGGCAGATAATTGCGCGATTTGTACGCAAGTATATCGTCTTTTCCGAACCGCGAAACATTATCCTTTGTTCCGAGGATCTCCATACCGAGCGAACCGTTGCGGAACGCCGTCGCGTACAACAGATCGTAACACACTCCGTCGGGCTCGTCCTTGCTCATATTGATCTCTTCCAATATAACCTTGCGCTCGCGGTCAAGCTCTCGCGCGCCGTAAGACGATCGAACAAACAAATCGGACAGTACGTCGAAGCACTGTTCCAACTTCTCGTCTATCGACTTAAAATAAAAACATGTATATTCCTTGCCCGTAAAAGCGTTGTATGTCGCGCCCATTCGGTCGAACTCGGAAACAATATTCTCTGCGGTGCGCTTTTGCGTACCTTTAAATTGCATGTGCTCGATAAAATGCGAGATGCCGTTATTTTCGGGCGTTTCGTACGCGCTCCCCGTTCCTACCACTATTCCTGCCGTTACCGAACGCAACGACGTGTTTCTCTCTACTATTAAAGTCAATCCGCTGTCGTATTTTTTTACTGTCATGGTTATCCCTATTCTAAATGGATTAAATATATCTGCCGATCGCCGATCGGAAAATTAAATTAAAGACTGCTTTCCAGCACCTCGCCGACAGGCGCGACCTTAAGCCCGGCGGCAAACACCGATATAATTATGCGTTCCAACGCCTTGACCGTACATTCGGTCGGATGCATAAGAATAAGATCGCCGCCCTTGAGATTTTTAGACGCTCGCTTGTAAATAAGATCGCTGTCGTGATCGCGCCAATCTATAGTGTCGCGCGTCCACATTACGGTGCGATAACCGAGCTGCTCAGCTACGTCGAGCGTAGCATTGCCGAACGCTCCCGACGGCGGCGCGAAAAGCGTCATATCTACGTCGATAATATCCTTTACCGTTTCGTGCGCGGACTCGATCTCTTTGCGATTATAATCCTCGTCTATCTTGGAATGATCTTTATGATAATATCCGTGATTTCCGATTTCGTGACCGGCGGCATGAATGCGTTTAAGCATTTCGGCATTGCCTTCCGCCCACGATCCGCCTACGAAAAACGTAGTCTTAACGTTGTATCTATCGAAAATATCGAGCATGGGCTGAATATACTCCGTACCCCAATACACGTTTACCATAAGCGATACTTTGGTATCAGACTTGCCCGAATAGTAAGGCTCGGCGCTCTGCGCACCGGCTTTGGTAGCGCCCACGCTGACAGTAACGAACAGTAACGCCGCAACCGTCGCGCATATAACTATATTGCCCAAAACCAGGCGAAAAAATTTTGCTTTATCGATATTCAACATAAAAACACCCCGTTTATTTATATTTAGCCCGAGGTGTTTTTAGTCTATATCTTTCTATATTCAGCTTTATTTATTGTCGTTGGGCTTTTTGTCGCGGCGCGGTCCGTTTTTGCGCGGACGATCGCCGTGGGGACGATCGCCATGGGAACGGCGTTCGTGCGATTCTTCGCTCCACTCGCCTTCGGGCGCTTTCTCGATGGGCGTACCCGTAAGTTTTTCCACAAGCTTAAGATCTATCTTGCCCTGTTTGGTGAAGCTTACGACTTCGACTTTTACCGTGTCGCCTTCGTTGAGCGCTTCGGAAACGGCGTTCAAACGCTTGCCTACGAACTTACCGAGCTTGGCGATGTGTATCATGCCGTCGCGTCCCGGCGCAAGCTCTACGAACGCGCCGAGGTCGTCGCGAACGGTAACTACGGGACCTTCGTAAATATCGCCGATTTCGGGATCTTTAACGATATTGAGAATTATCTCTTTGGCTTTCGCGGTCATCGCTTGGTCTACGCCGGCAATGAACACCCTGCCGTCTTCCTCGATATCGATCTTAACGCCAGTTTCGTCAACGATCTTATTGATCGTTTTACCCGACTTGCCGATAACGTCGCCGATCTTTTCGGGATCGATGTTGAACATAATGATCTTGGGCGCGTACTGCGAAAGCTCTTCGCGCGGCTTGTCCAATACTGCAAGCATCTTGCCGAGAATATGCAATCTGCCGACGCGCGCCTGTTCGAGCGCGGTACGAAGTATTTTCTCGTCTATGCCTTTGATCTTGATATCCATTTGGATAGCGGTTATACCGTTCTCGGTACCGGCTACCTTAAAGTCCATATCGCCGAGGAAGTCCTCTAAGCCCTGAATGTCCGAAAGTATGGCAAGCTTATTCTTAGCCTCGTCCTTTATAAGTCCCATAGCGATACCGGCAACGGGCGCCTTGATGGGAACGCCTGCGTCCATAAGCGACAACGTGCTGCCGCAAACGCTCGCCTGCGACGTAGAGCCGTTGGACGAAAGTATCTCGGATACCACGCGAATGGTATACGGGAAGACGTCTTCCGACGGAATAACGGGTTCGAGCGCGCGCTCGGCAAGCGCACCGTGACCTATTTCGCGCCGGCCGGGCGCGCGAAGCGGCTTTGCTTCGCCCGTAGAATACGGCGGCATGTTGTACTGATGCATATAGCGCTTGGTTTCTTCGTCGTCGAGGTTATCGAGCTTTTGCGCATCGCCCGACGTTCCGAGCGTACAAATAGAAAGCGCCTGCGACTGACCGCGCGTAAACACAGCCGAGCCGTGCGTTCTGGGAAGAACGCCCACTTCGCACCAAATATCGCGGATATCGGTGGTTTTACGTCCGTCGGGACGGATGCCCTTATCCAATATCTTTGCGCGTACCTTTTCCTTTGTCATATAGTACAAGGTATCGCCTATCTCGCGTTCGCGCCCCTCGAACTCTTCCTTGAAGTGTTCCATAACGTCGGCTTGAACCGCGTCTTGATTCTCTTGACGCTCGGTGCGGTCAAACGTATCGAGCGCTTTATCGAGCTTTTTGTCGGCGTACTTGCGCACCGCTTTATCGACGTCCTCGCCGATATGGTAAAGCTCCATATCAAGCTTCTTCTTGCCGACTTTTTTGACTATGTCGTTGATGAACTTGACCTGCTTTTTGATCTCTTCGTGAGCAAAAAGTATACCGCCGAGCATTTCCTCTTCGGAAATCTCCTGCGCGCCGGCTTCAACCATCATGATAGCGTCGGCAGTACCCGAAACATATACGTGCATAGTGCTTTTTGCGCGCTGCTCGTTGTCGGGGTTGATGACGTACTTGCCGTCTACACAGCCCACTACTACCGAGCCGGTGGGTCCCATAAACGGTATATCCGAAATGGAAAGAGCTATCGAGCTGCCGAGCATGCCGAACACTTCGGGTGGTATATTTGTATCTACCGAAAGCGCGGTCGCTACGACCGACACGTCGTTGAACAAGCCCTTGGGGAACAGCGGACGAATGGGACGGTCTATAAGACGGGATGTCAGTATCGCCTTGTCGCTGCCTCTGCCCTCGCGACGTTTAAAGCTGCCGGGGATCTTGCCGATAGCATACAGCTTTTCTTCGAAGTCTACGCCGAGCGGAAAATAATCCATACCCGGGCGCGGCGCGTCCGCCATTGTAACGTTAGTCATGACAACGGTGTCGCCGCATCGGATTATGCACGAGCCGTTTGCCTGCCCCGCATACTTACCGGTTTCGACGGTTACCTTTCTGCCGCCGATCTCGGTTTGGAAAACATTGCATTCCATAAAATATCTTTCTCCTAATAATAATGACCTGATTATATATCTAAACAAAAATCAAGGGGGTGCGGAAAAAGCACGCCCCTTGGGGTGTAGATTATTTACGCAATTCGAGCTTGGCTACCAACGCGCGGTAACGCTCAATGTCTATCTCTTTAAGATAGTTGAGCTGACTGCGGCGCGCGCCGACCATTTGAAGAAGACCTCTTCTCGAATGGTGATCCTTGGCGTGCGTTTTAAGATGCTCCGTAAGGTGGTTGATGCGCCATGTAAGGAGCGCGATCTGAACCTCGGGGCTACCCGTATCGCCTTCGTGCGTTGCAAATTTGGAGATTATCTCCGCTTTGATCTGTTTGTCCATGTTTATCCTCCGACAAAATTTATTCGCCTTAAACTTCCGTAATACGTGGAGAGCGTAATACCGAGAATAAGGTACATAATGAGTATAACACACCTTTTTCGATTTTGTCAACCGTTATGCAAAGACATGCGAAGAAATCTTTTCTGCCGAATTTACGTAATTTTAAGTTACGGCGACTCTTATGCCGCACAGCAATCCGATTGACATACTTACGCGGCAATGCTATAATTGAACGATTACATTTAAGGAAAGAATAAAGCAGTGGATAAGCCTATCGAAGAAGAACCGTCGAAAGACGCGAACGAAGTCATAAATACCGAAGTTCCCGATACTACCGACAAACAGAGCGCGACCGAAACGAACGCCGCGCAGCAACCGCAAAAGCGCCGCACGGTTAAAGAATGGGTCAAGTATTTCGCTCACCGATATTTTATCGAGGCGTTCACGGGAATGGCGCTCGGACTGTTCTGCACGCTGATTATCGGCACTATCATAGGACAGATAGGTTCGCTTATAGGTAAAAATCCATTCGGTCAAATACTCTATCAAATAGGTTATGTAGCAAAGCTTTTAATGGGCGCCGGCATAGGCGTAGGCATTGCGTACAGCCTTAAAGCGAACAAGCTCACGAGTTTTTCGGCGGCTGTAGCCGGCATGGTGGGTGCGAACATAACAAATATTTTCGCTATATCGGGCGTGCATATTTACGGCGCAAGCGCCAACCCGTCTATCGGCGTAGGCGATCCCGTAGGCGCGTTTGCGGCGGCGGTCACCGCAATAGAAGTAACACGGCACGTCGAAGGCAAAACGCCCGTCGATATAATAGTCGTTCCGCTATGCGCGATTTTCAGCGGTACTGTCGGAGCCATAGCAATAGGCATTCCGTTCGGCATACTTTTCGCACTGCTCGGCAAAGGCGTATCCATGGCGATCGGTTGGGAACCCGTATCGTTCGGCATACTCGTTGCGGTGATAATGGGACTGCTCCTTACCCTGCCCACGTCGAGCGCGGCGTTCGGCGTAATGATATTCAATTCGTCACTGATAAACACGCCCGAACTTTTATACAACGCGCAGATAGGCGCGGCGGCGGCATGCGCAGGATGTTGCGCGCACATGGTAGGATTTGCCGTTGCGTCTTTCCGCGAAAACCGTTGGGGCGGACTTATTTCACAAGGTATCGGCACAAGCATGTTGCAGATCCCCAACCTCGGCAAAAATGCACGAATACTTATACCTGCGGTGATAGCGTCCGCAGTCGCAGGTCCGCTCGCCTCTGCCGCATTTAAGATAATGTGCGACGCTACGGGATCGGGCATGGGCACTGCGGGACTTGTGGGCGTTATTCAAACATTTATGACATCCATAGAAAACGGCATAGCTTGGTGGTACGTGCTTATAGCCGTGCTCGTAAGCTACATAATCGTTCCTGCAGCGATCGCGTTCGGCGTAAGCGAACTTATGCGCAAAAAGAACTGGATCAAACTCGGCGATATGAAGATATAATTCGCCATCGTAATAAAGATAGCAATTTACAAATTACTTTTAACATTTTCCATCCAAATTATAAACGCGGTTTTGACCATTCGCACAAAACCGCGTTTATTTAATCTCTACCACTTTCTCTAAACATCTATTGGGGATTATTAGTATTGATAATACTTCATTTGACTACTACGGCTGCAACGTAAATGCACCGCCAAGCTGTTCGTCCGGTGCGCCGGAATATTCGTCATAAAGAGTGATCGTATTGCCATCTTCGGAAACTACAATCCATAACGTAGATCCTGTAGGATTGTCGCTCCCCGTTACGCGATAGCCGCTGTCGCTCTTTGTTGCGGTTGCCTGCATTGTGTTTTCCGATGTTCCGAACAAATTAGTATAAGTAAAAGTTATTTCACCTGTTTCAAGATTGATAACTATCTTGTTTAACCGACCGTTATCGGGATCAGGTGAGCCTACATAAGTCTTTACCGAAGACGTTACAATATCAGTAAAGACAGCCTCGATAGACACGTCCGCAGTCATGACGTCGGCACTATTAAATTCGGTTTGCGTTCCTTTCATCACCCACTTGGAAAACTCCTTACCCTCGGGAGCAGTCGGCTGTGTTATTTTGGTAGCATCGGGTGCAGAACCGCTATTCACTAACTGATTAGGTACGCCGTCAACGGTAAGCAACAAATATGTTCCGACAGTAAATTCTACGGCCGAAGGAGAACTTTCGGGCGCAGTATAATAACCTGTCAACTTTTCTCCTGTTTTTTTCAAAACATATACATAATTATATCCGGCACTTTCGTAATATATCGCTATATTTGAACCTATTACGCTTATTTGCGCAACGTTCAACGAACTATTATAGTAAGCACTGTCGGATGTGATCACCCACGGTTGCGTGGAGCTTTGCATAACCTTTGCCCACTTGCCCGTAAACTCGGTAACAGGTGCATTAGATAGCGTTGTTTTAGATGTAAATGTAATAGCCGAACCCGATTCTGGTGTAAGCGTAAGCGAAGAACCGTTGATCGACAATTCATAGTATATACTGTCATCTAAGCTTACAATAGCGTTTATTTCTCCCAAAAACACCTGTACCAAATATCTTCCGTTAAGAATACCGCTACCCTGTGCATATTCATTACCTAAATTATCGGAAACAATGTCGATCACGTCGGTTCCGTTAGTCCAGCTTCCGGCAATCTGTTCAATCGTAACAGACGGTTGTGCGGACGTTTCCCAAATCGCATAAAGCGTAAGAGTATCGTTTGCACTCACAATAGAGCTGTCCAGTCTTGTTCCGTTATCCAAAACATAACCGTTCGGAGAAGTTGCCCAGCCTTGGAAAGCCTTTCCTGTGGGCGGAGTAAATTTACAATCGAAAGCGCTGGTAGTTAACGCCATATTGGTATTATATTGTTTAGTTATATTCGCCATTGTTCCGCTACCGCCGTTTGCGTTAAACGAAATAGTAACATTATTCGCAGTCCAAACTGGAGCGATGCGAATGTTTGTTTCCGGCATTTCTATTTCTTCGTCTGGACCGTAATTAGCCAATGTTTCCCAATAATCGCCGGAATATTTTTGCACACGCCAAGCCGTAATTGTATAATGTTCAAAAGTAAAAGTATCTGACGGTATTTTAAAAGTTTCACCCACCGCTTTATTTTCTATATTCGGTATTTCACCTGAAATAGAAGGAATTTGAATTTCATTAGACGACTTAACAACAGTAACGGTGTATTTGACGGACGGGTCCACGCCGGATGTATCTACTCTCCACTGCGCAGTCAAAGAAACATTATGCGCCGGCATAGAAAAAGTTTCTCCGACATTATATGTTGCTCCGCTTTCATCATCCTTCCAACAAGAAAAGATATAGCCCTCTTTGTTAAGGTTTGACGGATTAGGCAGTTTTACTTCATTGCCGACCTCATAATTACCGCCTGCCGGCACAATTCCGTCGGCGCCTACGCCTGCACGGTATGTAACGGTATATGTTGCAGGTCCGTCTTCAACCCACTGCGCGGTTAGCGTCACGTTTTCCGCAGGCATTGTATATTCCGCACCAGCGGCGTACGTAGTCGTGCCGTCCGACCAACCGTTAAATGTATGATTCTCTTTTATCAGCCCCGTAGAAGCCGCAAGATTAAACTTTTCACCCTCTGCTTTATCGCTCTCCGTCGGGAGCGTGCCCGAACCGCCGTTTAGGCTGTATGTAACATGATACTTAACAGTAGGCGTGCCCGGGTTGCCGCCGTTATTATCCGACGCTTTCCATTGAGCGGTAAAAGTTACGGCATGCGACGGCATGGTATATTCCGCGCCCGCGGCATACTTAGTCGTGCCGTCCGACCATCCGTCGAACGTATGATCGTCCTTTGTCAATCCTGTAGATGCGGCAAGGTTGAACTTTTCGCCTGCCTCTTTGTTGCCCTCAGTAGGGAGCGTACCGATGCCGCCGTTAAGACTGTACGTAACGGCATAAGTAACAGGCTCGTTCGTATTGTTGTTACCGTCGTTGCCTTCGTTACCGCCGTCGCAAGCCACGGCGATCAAGCCCAGAGCAAAGACCGATGCCGCAATTGCGGCGGTTTTAAGCATCTTTCCGTTCTTCATAATATATCTCCTTTAAAGGTTATTGCTTAGTTAAGCTGTAGTGTAGCTATAAGTGAATGTAGTTTGATCCGCGCTTACTACTGCGGTCACATGATACTTTCCTCTTAATGTAAACGTATAAACGTTTTCCGATGTATTCTGCGCTATCGTGCCGTAATCGCTGAACGTAATGTACACGGGCTCGCTTTCCGTACCTACGTTTATCCTTATCTCACCGTATACATATATCGAACCGGCAAAGTAATGCAAATTTATAACGCTGCCGTCGGGCGCCGTTATATTGGATACAACAATGTTAGCAGCTTTTTTGGTCACGACCAATGTATTTTTATCGAACGAAATAGTTATATCGTATCGCTTGCCGTCGCTGTCGATAAAGTTCTGTATCGTTCTCGAATTGTAGCCCGATATCATAATACGCACGGAAACACCGTTGAATTTGGCATTAGCATAACCGTCGACGGCGTTTTGAGCCAACAGATCGAGCGGATTGCAAACAAGCGTGTAATTGCCGTCGGCGGTAATATACGTTACTTCGCCCGTCACTTTTCTGAACTCGTAGTCAATACCGCCGTATGTCACGGTTATAACGTCGTTTTCTATTGTGCCGACAATAGTATTATAAGCCGCGCCGCTACTGCCGCGTTCGTAGAACGTTATAGTAGTTCCGTCTATGGTGTACAACATGACCGTAGAAGAAAGCAATACCGCTCTGCCGTCAAGCTCCAACAGGTCTGCGCCGCTCATGTAATTACCGGCTTCCGCGCCCGACTGCATATACAGATGCGAAACATATTTGTTCCAAGTCGGCTCGTTAAAGCATGCGAACGCCATGTCGATATTCTGTATTTGGAAACGTATGGCGATATTGCCTATATCTATCCTTTCGCCCATGATCGGCGCGGTAGTACCCATAAATTCTATAAACAGCGCGTCCTCGTCCTCATATATTTGACACTCGCAGAACGCCATATCGCCTATTGCGGCGATGTTCTCGCCCAGCTTGACGCGGCGAAGACTTTCACAACCGTTAAACGCATTCGCGCTTATCGTCACTATCTTCGGAAGTTCCAAAACGCCCTCGACGCCGCTCGATGACAGATATATACATCCGGCAAAAGCAAGCTCGCCTATTTCCGTAACGTTTGTAAATTTAACCGTAGCAAGATTAGTGCAACCGTAAAAAGCATATGCGCCTATTTTGGTAACATTATTAAGATCGACGCTGTTTATATAGTTCGAACCGCGGAACACGTCGTCGGCGATTTCGGTAACATTGTCGGGTATCTTTATGCCGTAAACGTCAGCGGAATCGTCGGGCTTGTTGTAGCGCACAAGCACGCCGTTTTCTATCTCGAATTCGGGCAGAATCGTTACTTCCGTACTGCCTTTTATCGGATACGGACAAGCGTCGCCCCAAGCTTCTTTATATGCGTCTTGACTGCCCTCGGGAACGACTATTATAAAGCCGCCGGCAGGCCAACGAAACGGATCGCTATCGCTTGCCCAATTTATACTTATAGGCGCTTCCGACAGGAATATCGCGCGGCGCAGTGTGTAATTGTTTTGGAAAGCGCGCGCGCCGATAGCGGTAATGTTATCGGGTATCGTAACGGAAATGAGCGAAACTTCGGTCTGAGTATAGTTAAACGCATCGTCGCCGACCGTTTTTACTTCTTCGGGTATTACTACTATTTGCGACGTACCGCGGTACGACTGAAGCTCGTCGCCGTTTATCACAAACCCGTCGGCGTTCATCTTGAACGTTAGAGCAGTCCAGTCGACGTTGAAATACATTACTCCGCCTACGGTAACGTCTCCGCCGTTTTCTATGAACGGAATAAACGTAACAAGCGAACCGTCCACCGTGCAATTGCCTTTATATTCAATACCGCTTGCGCTGTATACAGCAACGCCGTAACCGTTGATATACAGTTCGCCGTCGCCTACCGAGGCTTTAAACGTTTTATCGTAATCGGCATTGTACTTTATATACACAGGCACGTAATCGCTTCCCGTATTGAGTTCGTTTACCACAAAGTTAAACGAAGAGCCGCTGGCTCCGGCATTAGGCACATACGTCCATTCGCCGTAAAAGTCTTTGTAAGCGTCCGTGCCTTTGTAAACGCCCTCGGACACGACTTCCGTTTGATCGTTTACACTGTCGTATGAGGATAACTTGGCATAGCCGTACCCGTTAAGGTCGAGCCTGTAGTTTAAAAGCTCGCCGTTGTCGTACCATAAATACGAACCGCTCTCCATACCTTGGAAACGGAAATACCCGTCGAACCGAGTTTCCGCCACATCGGTATCGTCGAGAACGAAATAATTGACTCCGGTTTTGCCATCGCTGTCCGTATAAGCAAAAGCGTAATCGCCGTATTCGGTATTATATTCGTAAACTCCGCTCGCGCGCACTACCGTTTGACTGCCAACAAGCTGTATAAGCACCGCATAGTCGTACTCGTCTATCGCAAGTATAAACGCCCCTGACGATTGAGTTACATAATCGTAATACAGATATTGACTTTCTTCGCCCAAGGCATAAGCGTATGTATAATCGCCGTACAGCCGTCCCGTAATATCGCCGCCGTCCGCTTCGTCAAAGTAAAAAGTAAATTCCGTAAATCCCGATTCCGTTTCGCTTGCGTCTTGAACGAAGCCGAGTTTTTTATCTTTGCCCGAACGCACAAGTATTGCCGCGCCCAAGCCCTTGCCTATCAGGTTGTCGTATATGTATATTTTATCGTCGCTCTGCTTGCGAGCGTCCGTATATTCGCGCGCCCATTGCGCGTAAAGCGTTACGTCGCTTTCGCCCAATACAAGACTGTCGCCGGCAAGATATTGTCCGTCTTCTTTCGTTCCCGAAAGCGACACAAGACCGTTGCGGCTTTCGGACCAACCGATAAACATATAGCCGAGCGCATTGAACGCGCTACCGTCCTTTACGGATACGGTACTTCCCGACGCGCCCTCCGACGGAGCGATGTTGCTGCTGTGCGGCACGCTGCCGAGGTTGTACTCGTAGATAACGCGGTACGTCTTTTCGCCTTGAACGCGATATCGTGCGTAAAGCGTGATGTTTCTGTTCGGCATCACCGTGGGCACGGTAACGGGCGCGCCGTCGCCGTCCGCGGTTTCGAACCAACCGATAAAGTCGTATCCGGCAAGCGTGGGATCTTGCGGCGGAGTTATAACTTCACCGGCTTTTGCCGTAATCGGCGCAACAGCCGAGCCGTCGCCCGTTACAAACGTAATGGTATACTGCGTAGAACTCTGCGCTTCGTCCGATCCGTCAGAATCATCGCCGCAAGCAACGAACAGGCACATAACGGCTAACGCCATTACGATCGATAAAGATATACTTATGAATTTTGCGATTTTCTTCATACTACCTCCAAAATTTCGGTAGCACACAAAAATCAATCGCTTAGTCAATCGCCATTGATTGAAGTGTTTAATGCAGCCAACACCGAAATATTCAATAATAGTAATTGGCTAATTATATCACATACCCCCCCCCCGTGTCAAGCGCGACAACAGCATTTTCGAAAAAATTTTATTTTACTTAAAATTCATACGGTAAATATTCGAAAATCCGTATTGTTTGCAATGCCTACCGACTGTAAAAACCGTTGCCTTTTGCGGATATGTATGATATAATAATACCCGTAAATTTTATACATACAGGAGTTGACAATGGCAAAAACAAAAGTTGTTCTGGCATATTCGGGCGGTCTCGATACGACCATAATCATTCCGTGGCTGAAAGAGAATTACGACTGCGACGTTATAGCGGTAGCCGCAGACGTCGGTCAGGGCGAAGAGCTTGCTCCGCTCAACGAAAAAGCGATCAAGAGCGGCGCGGAAAAGATCTACATAGAAGACCTTACCGAAGAATTTGTTACCGACTGCATATTCCCTACTATAAAAGCCGGCGCGGTGTACGAGGGTAAATACTTGCTCGGCACGTCGTTTGCGCGCCCCGTCATAGCCAAACGCCTTGTGGAAATAGCAAAAAAAGAAAAGGCGGACGCTATCTGTCATGGCTGCACGGGAAAAGGCAACGATCAAGTTCGGTTCGAGCTGTCTATAAAAGCGCTCGCGCCCGATATGAAAATAATCGCGCCCTGGCGCATTTGGGACATTAAGTCGCGCGACGAGGAGATAGACTATGCCGCAGCGCACGGGCTTGACGTTCCCGTTTCCAAAAAGCACAACTATTCCATGGACAGAAACCTTTGGCATCTTTCGCACGAAGGCAGCGATCTCGAAGATCCGGCTAACGAGCCCAAAGATGAAATGCTGCTTATAAGCAAGCCCATTAAGGATACGCCGGACGCCGCGGAATACGTCACAATCGATTGGGTAAAAGGTATACCCGCTGCGGTCAACGGCAAAAAACTTTCGCCCGTAAAGATAATAGAAACGCTAAACGAAATAGGCGCTAAACACGGCGTAGGCGTTGACGATATGGTGGAAAACCGTCTTGTCGGCATGAAGTCGCGCGGCGTTTACGAAAATCCGGCAGGCTCTATCCTTTATGCTGCGCATAAAAACCTCGAGGAGATCACGCTCGATCGCGACACCGCACACTTTAAAGAACATGTCGCGCTCAAGTTTGCCGAGCTTGTTTACGACGGCAAATGGTACACGCCGCTCCGCGAAGCGCTGTCGGCATTCGTAGACAGCACTCAGGAATATGTTACGGGAACGACAAAACTCAAACTGTTTAAAGGCAAGATAACTCCGGCAGGAATGACGTCGCCCTACTCTCTTTACGACGAGGACATCGCCACTTTCGGCGCCGACGAAGTGTACGATCAAAAAGATTCCGCAGGCTTTATAAATCTGTTCGGGCTTCCGCTTAAAGTCAGAGCGAAAATGCTCGAAAAGAACGGCGCCGCAACAAAGAAGAAGTAATAACGTTTTACTCCCGTTTTCGGAACGGCTCGATTGATTTTTGTTACGATCGATATACCGCTTGGGATGTCGATTTACGATTCTTGATTCCGAATCCCTATTTTAAAAGGACGCTCATGAAACTTTGGTCGGGAAGATTTACAACCGAGCTTAACGACATTGCCGAACGGTTCAACGATTCGTTGCCGTTCGACCGCGTAATGTACCGTCAGGACATAACGGGGTCTATAGCGCATTGCAAAATGCTCGGGCATTGCAATATTATTCCTCAAGCCGACGCCGACAAGATCATCGCCGCGCTCCAAGCGATACTCGGCGATATAGACGGCGGCAAACTCGATATTACGGGCGCGGAGGATATTCATTCGTTTGTGGAAAACGAGCTTGTTTGCCGTATCGGCGATACGGGCAAAAAGCTTCACACGGCGCGCAGTCGCAACGATCAAGTAGCTACCGATACGCGCCTGTATATCCGTGACGCCATAGACCGCACGGTAGGCTTGCTCGGCTCGCTCATAGCCGCGCTTACCGACAAAGCCGAAACGTACAAAACCGCAGCAATGCCGGCATACACGCACATGCAGAAAGCTCAACCGACCACGCTCGGACATTATCTTCTTGCCTATGCTTTTATGTTTTTGCGCGATGCCGAAAGATTTACCGACTGCCGCAAGCGCGTTAACATGCTTCCGCTCGGTTGCGGAGCGTGCGCGTCCACCACGTTCCCCATCGACCGCGACTACACGGCAAAGCTGCTCGGGTTCGACGGCGTTATACAAAACTCGCTCGACGGCGTAAGCGACCGCGATTTCGTTATAGAATATCTGTCGTGCGTTTCTCAAACCATGCTGCATCTGTCACGCATAAACGAAGAATTCGTTTATTGGTCGGGCGAAGAATTCGGTTTCATCGCCCTGCCGGACGAATTCAGTACGGGTTCGTCGATAATGCCGCAAAAGAAGAATCCCGACGTAAACGAACTGTTGCGCGGCAAGTGCGGCAGAGCGATAGGCGATCTTATGAGTATGATGACCGTTATGAAAGGTCTGCCGCTCGCCTATAACAAAGACATGCAAGAGGACAAGGAACTTATATTCGACGCGGACGAAACGTTGAATATATCGTTGCGCGTTTTCGCGGCGTTTGTCGAAAAAGTCGAGTTCGATCGCGCCGAAATGCATAAAGCCTCCGCGGGCGGATATTCGTGCGCGACCGAGTGCGCAGACTATCTTGCAAGCAAGGGCGTGCCGTTCCGAACGGCGCACGAAATAACGGGCAAAATAGTTTTGTACTGCGTCGACAGCGGAAAAACGCTACAGTCTATGACGGTCGAAGAATATAAAAAGTTCAGCGATAAGTTCGACAATGATATCAAAACGGCTGTGCTGCCCGAAAGCGCAATCGCGCGACGCAAAGCGATCGGCGGCTGTGCCGAAAAAGAACTCGA
>Ga0137307_101002_pt1 | contig 29123 bp, 23 predicted proteins | sample NAcewD2O_March_2_FD_97180 | JGI IMG/M metagenome (GOLD analysis project Ga0137307, IMG submission 97180) | Mouse cecal microbial communities from Vienna, Austria - N-Acetylglucosamine amended D2O_March | ecosystem: Host-associated > Mammals > Digestive system > Large intestine > Cecum | place... | reverse complement strand
GCTATATCCACTCTGCGCTATTATGATACAGCGATTGCTGCCGGAAGTGAAGAAACTGTAAAGAATTTACCTGTTGATGAAATCCCTGAAGATGTGAGGGATTACAAAATATAATTTATGCCAATTCTCCAATATATAAAAACAGCTGGACAATGGGGCGGTGACGTAAGTTTGGTCTTAAAAAAGGGGCGATTCACCCCGCCCCTTTTTCTCTTACAATATCTTATACATCACCACAAAATGGCAAAAACTTCCAGCCATCACAAATAGATGAAATATCTCATGACTGCCAAAATATTTATGGATACTGTTAAAACCTTTCAGTTTCAAGGCATAAACCACGCCTCCTACGGTATAGAGAATACCTCCTGCAAAAAGCCAGGTAAATGCCGCCGGAGAAAGTTTATCCAATAGCAGCGGAAATACCAAAATGCAGACCCAGCCCATGGCAATGTAGAGAATAGAAGAAAACCATCTGGGGCAAGTTACCCAAAAGGCTTTTAAAACCATTCCTCCCAGGGCAATTCCCCAAATCAGTGCTAGAAGATACATTCCCTCTTTTCCCCCAAGTACCAAAACGCAGATAGGGGTATATGTGCCTGCAATCAGCACAAAAATCATCATATGGTCTATTTTTTTAAAAACTTTTAATATTTTATCCTTCACATTCAGGGAATGATATAAGGTAGATGCACCGTATAAAAGTACCATGGCCAACATAAAAATCCCCATGGCAGTTAAGGCCTCTGGCATGCCGCAAGTCTTAGCTTTTACCAAAAGGGGCACCGCTGCAAAAAGAGATAACAGCATCCCAATATAATGTGTAATAGCGCTGCCTGGTTCACGAATTTTCAATTTCATAAGCATCCTCCTTGAATAATTTATACATAACCTTCATATATAGTATTAATTACTATGTATTATTTTATTCAATACTACACTATTTTGTTTTTATTGTCAATATATATTTCCCACACATAAACACAATATTTTCTTAAAAAGTTGACAAATTTTGTGTACTTACAAAATGCCATAGAATTCTTAAGCGCCTTATGATATACTACTTTGGAAACTATTTCCGAAATTTTCGGAAAACCAATTTTTTAAAAAGGAGATAAACATGAGAAAAACACAAAAATTTTTTGCCGGAATTCTTTTAATGCTCAGCCTTGTGTGTTTCCTGCCTGCAATGAAGGCAAGAGCCGTTGACATCAGGGAATCCCAAGACGGCATCTGGCGCTATGAGATGTACACAGCGGATACCATTAAATTAGTGGGCATCTACAACGACGAGTATGAAAAGGCATACGGCACCATCCGAAACGTAACCTTCCCCTCCATGGTGGACGGATACAGGGTTGTGAAAATCCATTTGCTTCACGGCTACCTGTCTGGGGACGTACACAGCATAACCGTACCGGAGGGAATCACAGAACTGAGCTCATTCGATTTCGGCTACAACAATTACTCAAACGTGGAAACTATAAATCTGCCTGCCAGCCTTACCAAAATCGGCAACCAGGCATTTTCCGGGTGGAGCAGTTTATCCCAGGTAAATTTTGCCCAAGGTTCACAGCTTTCAGTTATTGACGACCTGGCCTTTAACCAGACCACTTCCCTCACAAGCTTCCCCTTTGAAAGCCTTACTAATTTGAAAACCATTGGAGGCAGCGCTTTTAAGGACAGTTTCCTTACCTCTGTCAAAATCGGAAACAAAGTAAAAATAGGATCTTCCGCATTTGAGTCCTGCCCTGCATTAACCAGCTTTACTGTAGGAAATGACTGTGACTTAGAGGGTTACACCTGCGGCGAATGTCACAGCTTAACCACAGCTTCCATTGGAAACGGCTGCTTTTTGGACATTAAAATTTTCTATGAGTGTGAGAACTTATCTAAGCTCACCCTGGGAAATGTAAAAAAGATTGAAAGGGATTTGTTTACCACACAAAAAATCAAATCCCTTACCATTCCAAAGAGCTGCACTTCCCTGCCGGCTTATTATGAAATTGTGCCAAAAAGCGTTACCCTTAACGTGTACAAAGGTTCCCAGGGAGAAGCCTATGCAAAAAAAATGGGTTATAAATACAAATATGTCTCCGGCACAAGTGCTAAAAAACCGGACAAAGTCACCAAGTTAAAAGTGAAAAAATCCGGCACCACCGCAAAGCTTTCCTGGAAAAAAGTAAATAACGCAAACGGTTATGAAGTATATATGAAAACCGGAAGTAAAGGCTTCAAAAAAATTACTGCTATTAAAAAAGGCTCTACTGTAAAATATGATAAGAAAAAACTGAAAAAGAAAACCACCTATACCTTTAAGGTTCGGGCTTACCAGACAACAAAAAGCTCTAAAGTTTACGGGCCATACTCTTCCACCGTTAAGGTTAAATTCTAAAGTAGGGGATGATTACATATGTTTGGATTTGAATCTTATATGGCCGCAGGAGCCATCGGCGCAGTAGTCGGTATTCTTATCGCACTTGTGTTGCTGTTTTTGAAAAACAGAAAAAAATAAATACGATACATTATGCCAAGAGCCGGAAAGTCCGCTGTTTACGCGGCTTCCCGGCTCTGTTTACTGTTCGCATTCAACCGTAATCTGACTTCCGTTTTTTGTCTTTTTGATCCTTATCTGCTGTGGAATATTCTCCACAAGCTCCTCCCTGTGGCTTATGATTCCCACCAGTTTGCTGCTTCCTGTCAGGTTTATTAAAATTTCCATGGCGCTGTCTATTGATTTCCGGTCTAACGTTCCAAATCCTTCATCCACAAAAAGCGCATCCATCTGCACCCCGCCAAGATTAGAGGATACCGTATCCGACAGTCCTAAGGCAAGGCTTAAGGATGCCTTAAAGCTTTCTCCGCCGGAAAGGTTTCCCACAGGCCTTCTGTGTCCCGTATAATTGTCCAACACTTCAAGGTCAAGGAAATTATTGCTTTTCTTACCGGGAGAATCCTCCTGACGGTACAGTTCGTACTGTCCGTCGCTCATGGGCAAAAGCCGCCTGTTTGCAGCAGCGATAATCCCGTCAAATCCTGCAGCCTGTATGTACTGTTCCAGTGTTATCTTTCCGTTTCCGGTTGTGCCTTTCACCAGATTGTAAAGCCGTTTACAGATAGCATTTTCTTTACGGGCTTTTTCTAATTCTTCTCTCCTGCCAAGAATACTCTTCTGTTTCTCTTCATTGGTATTTATTCTGTTTTCATTCTTGTGACAGTTCTTTCTGAGCAATGCTGCATATGCGCTCTGGTCCTCACATACAGCCTTTAAGCTTTCCATGTCAATAAGCTTTTTCCCTTTTGCATCCGACCTGGCATCTGAAAGCTGTTCCCTGTTAACTGCAACAGCCTGATTATAATCATGAATCGCCTTGTCTGATGATGCAATATCATCCTCCTTAACAACGTATTTCAGCATTTCTTCTACAGAAGAGAATCCATTTGCACTGACCTCTTGGTTAAGCTTCTTCTTTAAGGCTTCTTCGTCCTTTTCCTGCTGTATCAAAGCAGTATTCAATGTCTTTAGCTGTGACCTGGCATCGGTAACATTCGTATCTGCTTTTTCCTTTTCCTCCTCTGCCTTCCTGATATCCTCTAATATTTTATTTTTCTTGGTCTCCGCCTGTTTTCTCTCTTTTTTTGCCGTTTTCCAATCCGGGAAGCTCAATTTCTCAAGGGTCTTTAATATGGCTGTTGTTTCCGTCAGATCCTGTTTCACTTTTTCCTTGTTTTCCCTCAGTTCATCCTTTTTCAAATTGAGGGCTTCTGTTTCATGGCCCTGTGCAGTTTCAAGAGCTTTTTCCGCCTTCTTAAGCTTCTGGCAGTCCTTCTCCAGGGAAATGCACTTTTTCTGACTCTCCTCTGACATCATCTCAGCCTGCTTTTTTGCTTTCTTTACTGCCTTAATTAGTTCCTGGAGGGACTTTCCCTCCATGTCCATCTTTAAAAGCGGGCTTTCCAGACAGTCCAGTATCCTTATCCTAAGCTGCCCCTCAAATTCCTCCAGGGATGTCTTTGCGATCTCTGCTTTTGTATTTGCATGGTTCTTTTTCTCCTGAAGCCCGGATTCTTCTTCCTGAAGTTTTTTAAAGTCAGATTCCGAAATCCAAGACTCCTTGAGCTTTGCAGGCTTTGGATGATGCAGGGATCCACACACCGGGCATTCCTTTCCTTCCACAAGCTTTTCCGCTAAAATACCGGCCCTGCTGTCTTCGAAAATACGTTCAGCCTGTTCTCTCCTGTCCTTCACTTCATCATACTTGTCACGTACATCCAAAAATTCCTTCTGGTTCTTTCTTAATTTCTTTTCCCTTTTTTCCCTTTCCGGAATCTCACCGTCTATGACCTCATTTAAATCCGCTAAAAGCCCTGATAACTTCTCACTCTCGTTTTTTGCCTCTATCAATTCCGACGGCTTACCCTTAAATTCCTTAACTGTCTCATGAAAGGACTTTATCTTCTCCTTAAGAGATTTCTCACTCTCTTTTAATTCCGCCTCTTCTGTGCTGATTTTGTTATCTGATTCTTCCAGTTCTTTCTGCTTTTTTTCCAGTTCCTCTTTTTGCTGATATTTCTGTTCCTCGTCGTCAATCCTGCTTATTGCCTGCTTTAATTTGTCAACCTCCGGCTCCTGCTCTTTGGCATGGTCAAATGCGGCTTTTGCCCGCTCTGCAGCCGCCACAGCCCTCTCCAATTCAGATTCTTTTGATTTTATCTGTTTTTTTGCCAGAGATATCTCTTCACACTTTTTCATCCACTCAGTGTAGGACGGGTTCACATTACGGGTGGCTTTCTTTTGTCTGTCCAAAAGCGAAATGATTTCATCAATTTCTGCCTTTCTTTCTTCAAGCTCCTCTTTTTTCTTTTCCAGTCTGTCCCTTTTCTCGATAAAACTGTTATTTGTCTTTGCCAGTGCAAGCCGCTCTTTGTTCTTATTTAACTCCTCCTCCGCTTCTTTCAACTGAGCTTTCATGTGTTTTAATTTTTCTCTGTCTGTCAAAATCAAACGTTCCACTATGTCTAAGATTTCATCCAGATTCCATGCACTGCCGGATCCCCCGGCCCTTTCCTTAAGATCCTCCAATTCCTCAGACAGCTCATCTTCTTCGTTTGCCGACACATCCTCAAAATGCTGAATTATGCTGTTTTCAGCCTTTACTCTCACATTATGGCTTGCATCCATTCGATCTTTCAGCTTGTATTCTATATTTTTATAGCCATTGGTTGAAAATATGGTGCGCAGTATCTCTGTCCTCTCATCTGTTTTTGCATTCAGCAAATTCCAGAATTCCCCCTGGGCTATCATCACAATCTGTTTAAACTGTTTCTCATCGATGTGCAGCAGTTCCTTTACGGCATGATTAACCTGAGTCAATCCCTCTATAGGCGCCTGCCCTTCCTCATAAAAAACCGCCTTTTCCTTCTCGACTATTTTTCCAATGCCCCGCTGTTTCTGCCTTTCATAAGACGGCTGCCTAAAGATATGAAATTCGCGCCCCTGGTGGGAAAAGTAAAAATCCACATAACTCTGAACCAAATCCCCGGCGTATTCGCTTCTTAAATTTTTCGTATCCCTGTAGGTTCCGCTGGTGGTTCCATACAGTGCAAAGCAAATAGCGTCAAATATGGTAGTTTTCCCCGCCCCGGTGTCCCCGGATATTAAAAACAATCCCTTTTCTTCAAAAGCGCTAAACTCTATTTCCGGAAGCTCTCCTGCATAGGGGCCAATAGCGCTTATCATCAGTTTAATAGGCTTCATTTATCACACCTGCCTCCCGTGCCGCTGTCCGCATCACATCCATTTCTTCTTCTGAAATCTCACAGCCATACATCAGCCTGTAAAAATCACCGATTAACTCTGGGAATGATTTGTTTTCGGCTATCTTGCTGATATCCACCTGCTCGATCTCTCTTGTATGTGAATTGTCGTAATCAATCCGAACCGTATTGGGATATACCTGTTGGAATATTCCCATTGCATCATTGATAATATCCTCATCCGTCAATGTTGCATAAATGAAATCCTCGGTTGCTTTTACATTCTTTTTATCCAGCAGTTCCTTAAGCGTCCCTTTCATGTGTCTCATGCCCCTCTTGGGCTTTAAAGGGACAAGCTCTATCTGAACCCTTTCCTCTGCCGTTACCGTAATAACAGGAACCGACTTTTCATTATTGGCTTCGCTGAGGGAATACTTAAGAGGAGAACCTGAATACCGGACCTCATCTCTACCAACTCTCTGAGGCGAATGAATATGGCCTAATGCCACATAATCAAAATCATCAAAGCAGTCATATCCAATTTTTTCAACCATGCCCACACTCTGTGTTCCAATGCTCTCAGAGCCTGCAAGTGCAGGGTCATCCCCCTTCCCTGCAACAAATTGATGCGCCAGAAGAATATTCTTATTCTTTTTGTTTATGGGCGTGTTTCTTATAATAATTCGGACAGCGTCATCATAGCTTGCTATCTCCTCCTCCGGAAAATAGTGTCTTACCTGAGACGCTTTTACAAAGGGAAGCATGTAAATATCAATTTCAGTGTCTCCGTCAGCATAACTCTGCTTATGAAGGGTTCCGTCAAAGACAGCCGATATAAATATCTGATTGGATGCAAACAGAGTGCTCCCGTAATTCAACCGTTCATCCGAATCATGGTTCCCGCTCACCATAAATACCTTTATCCTCTTTTTTGCCAGTTTTATCAGAAACTCATCCAAAAGCTTCGTAGCCGCCTCCCTTGGTACAGATTTATCATACACATCCCCGGCGATAAGCACGCCGTCTATGGATTCTTTTTCCGCAATACCAAGAATCTGATTAAGGATATACCTCTGATCTTCAATCAAATCAAAATCACTCAGTGTTTTTCCTAAATGCAAATCTCCTAAATGTAAAAATTTCATGCTTTTCCTTCCTGCTTTCATTGCTGATTTTTCCGGATGTTCGCTGATGTATTTGCCTGAGAAAAATTATTTTTTAACAAAATAACGCCGGTTTTTTTTATTGCCCACAATCCCTAATTTATCATCATCCACAAGTATTTTCAACAATTCTCTTGTCCTGGATGACTTTAGTCCAACTATTTTTGCTATCTCATCCGCTTTGTATTCCTGTCCATCTTCCATGATATTCAATATCACTTCTATTCGCTTTTCTGTTGCCGATGTTTTTTTATCGCCGGTTTTTATCGCCGGTTTTTTATCGCCGACTTTTATCGCCGGTTTTTTATCGCCGACTTTTATCGCCGATCCTGTCTCTTCCCCTATTAGCAGGTCATAAGAGTACCCGTCATCCAAAGGTACAATCAGACGAAACACATCTCCCTCGTGAAACTCCGGGTCTGCTCCTGAATAAAATTTCGTATACTTAAACAGATTGCGCACCCCCGATCCAAGCCTGTCCGACCAACCCATGGTTCTGAAAAACGAAGCAATAATCGGATTCTTGGGATTGGGTTCTATATTATCCGGTGTCAAAAATCCATCTTGTGCAGCCCTGTTTGCGTTTTCTGAATACATCCGATTCTCCTCAATCACCAGTTTCGCAATATAGGAACTGCTGTATTCACGGTGCATCAAAATATTCCCTACCATTTCCCTGGCAATAATATTCCTGAGATTTTTGCGCTGATCGTCTTCTAAGAAAAATTTATTTGGCAGATGCTTCCTGATAAATTCCATCAGTCTATCATAGCTTTCAATCAAATTTGTATCCACAATTTCCCTGTCATCATAGCGGTCTGTATTCACCCGCCTAAGCAATGCATCTGTCTCATATGCCGGGCAGATATCTTTGATAACCTCATCCTTTCCAAGAAGCATCACTGCCGCCAGATTATATCCTTTCTCTCCCGTGGCCCTGTCCACTCCAAAAAGCCCTGCACTCTTTAACAATTCTTTATCACTCATATTCTGCCATACATGAGTCCCTTCAATATTGTTTTCTGCCATCCGTCTGATTTTCGGCAGCAAATCCAAACGCAAATCTTCCATTGTCACATAAGGATAAATTCGCTTTTCGGTAAAAATATTTTGTTTCCGGATATACATTGACGCAATGGCGGCCGTAGCAGTAACTTTAACGTCTGCATCATCTACTCTGTCGTATACATGCTTTTTACAGGTATGAACCTCTGCACTGACAGGTACATGTACATGAATAACTGTTTTTCCCTCATATTTTAGAATTTCCGGGGATAAATATACGGTGGGTGAGAGTACTTCCGGATTACTTATCATTTTTATAAAATTTTTTGTCATATCCTTCGCGGCGTTCTCCGGCACGCCCTTTACCGTTCCGTCATCCAAAACTCCAAGAAAAATATCTCCCCCAAACCGATTCAAAAATGAGCATACGGTTTCGTACACATCATTCTCTATCCCATTGCCGCAGCGTTTAAATTCCACCGCTATGCTTTCCCCTAATTGCAGGATTGTGTGTAATTTTTGATTGTCCATTCAATATTCTCCAATCGAATCTCAGGAATTTTCATGTATTTCCATTATAGCACAAAATCATTTATAATACCCGAATCCCTCACAATTCCACCTCAATTTCCGTCCTGTTTAGCAGCATATCACCCCTTCCCCACTGGCCTTCTCTGTGCCCCCAATGTTCCACTGCCGCATAAACTTTCCTGCCGTCACAGACAATATGGGAATAATAAATCTTATCCAATTCCTCAGCTTGAAAATCCCAGTCCAGCACTTTGGGGTCATAGAGAACCTTCTCCTCTGTGCCATCCTGGCCTATAATCACCAGCGAAGACTGATATTTGTATTTCCCAGGCCGCTTTTCTGCAAAGATCAGGTCATGCTCCCTGTCATACTTTGTCAGAGAATAGAACTCTCCAATTTTTTCCTCATGCCCCAGGGAGAAATCCGTCCGAAACAGGCCTGAACCCTTTTTCTCCTCCTCAGCTTCATTGTGATAGTATTTATTATAATAGATATTCTCCCCAATCACATAAAACGTATCACCGTCTGTCAGATGGGCCTGTGCTTCATAAACTTCATTCTTCCTGTTATAAACATAAAAATCTCCGTAATAAAATCTTCCGCTTCCTCTTATCTCCCCTGCGGAAAAAATGAAGCGCTCCTGGTCTGTATAGATGCAGGGAAAAAACAGCTCCTCCTCCCCTTTCTCTTCATACTCTTTCTCTAAATTTATAAAGAAAAGCATCTCTTCAAGGTCAATATCTGCACCGGAACCCTCGTCTTTGCCTTTCCCCGTCCTCCTGTCAACGGTATAATTTCCATAGACTGCCACATGCTCATCCTCATCCCCTTCTTTATACAAAAGAATGGTTACCTGCCCATCTTCTCCCGTACCCATTTTTATATAAGGATAGGAATACTCCCAGCCTCCATGCATTTCAAAATAATAACGCGCCATTTTCTCTAACTCACGGTCCGTATATCCCTCTGCAAATAAATCCCCGATTCTCTCATTTGGAAAATCAGATTCCCCTGCTGCCCTCTCCTTGTTTATTTAGTATATACTATAGTATATACATAGTCAATTTCCTTATACAAAAAACAGGCACCCAAAGGATGCCTGTTTTTTCTCTAATTCTGCCCATAATAAGCATTTTCCCCATGTTTCCGGAAGAAGTGCTTATCCTTAATGCAATCCGGTGCCGGTTTCACCTTGGGGTTAATCAGCTCCGTTTTCGTGGCCATCTTTGCCACTTCCTCTAACACCACCGCATTGTGTACGGCTTCTGCCGCATCTTTTCCCCAGGTAAAGGGACCGTGGTTGGTGCAGAGCACCCCGGGAGTGTGCATGGGATTCACCCCCCGCTCCTCAAAGGTTTCGATAATCACTTTCCCGGTGTTCACCTCGTAAGCCTCATCAATCTCCTCCGGGGTCAGGCTTCTGGCACAGGGAATCTCCCCGTAAAAATAATCTGCGTGGGTTGTGCCGTACAGCGGGATGCTGCGCCCTGCCTGGGCCCAGGCGGTAGCCTCCGGGGAATGGGTATGTACCACGCCGCCGATTTCGGGATATTTGTTGTACAGTTCCATATGGGTTGCTGTGTCGGAGGAGGGTTTATATTTCCCTTCCACCTTATTGCCTTTTAAGTCCATGACAACCATATCTTCCGGCGTCAAATCGTCATAGTCCACGCCGCTTGGCTTAATGACAAAATATCCGCTCTCCCTGTCAATGCCGCTGACATTTCCCCAGGTGTAGGTAATCAGCCCCCGGCGGGGAAGCTCCATATTTGCCTCATACACTTGTTTTTTTAATTCTTCCAGCATAATTTTTCCTTCCTGCTTAAACTTGACTGTTACTTTAAAGTTTCCACAGCTGCCCGCTCAATAGGCAGGCCTGCATTGTACCGTTTCAAAAATTCATCGAATCCCTTTACGTCACTTGGATCCGGATTTTCTGTCACTCCGTTCTCACCGCCAAATACTTTCTCATTGAGATAATCTGAAAGGCTCTCTCCCTGAGCTTTATTCTTCATGTAGGATGCCAAAACCGCAATACCCCAGGCGCCGCCTTCCCCTGCCGTCTCCATTACGGAAACCGGGGTATTCATTGCTGCCGCCATAATGCGCTGCCCTACCACAGGAGTCTTAAACAACCCGCCGTGTCCATAGATTTTATCAATGTTTACCTTTTCCTCTTTTAACAGAATATCCAATCCGTTTTTCAATGCCCCAAGAGCCGTAAATAAGTGTACCCGCATAAAGTTTGCCAGATTAAAGTTCCCCTCCACGCTTCTTGCAAAGAGAGGACGTCCCTCGTCAAAGCCTGTGATGCTCTCCCCGGAGAAATAGTTGTAAGCCAAAAGGCCGCCGCAGTCAGAATCCCCCTCCAGGGCTTTGTTGTAAAGCACGGAGAAGAGTTTATTCATATCCACTTCCACCCCGAAGCTCTCCGCAAATTCTTTAAACAGACCTACCCAGGCATTTAAATCCGAAGTACAGTTATTGCAGTGCACCATTGCCACTAAGTCACCAGTGGGGGTAGTCACCAAATCGATTGCCTGGTGAACGCCTTTCAGTTCCTTTTCCAGGACAATCATGGCAAATACTGAAGTTCCCGCAGAAACATTCCCCGTCCTAATTGCCACGCTGTTTGTGGCAGCCATTCCTGTTCCCGCATCTCCCTCAGGAGGACAAAGGGGAATTCCCGGTTTTAATTTGCCGCTGACGTCCAAAAGTTTTGCGCCTTCTTCCGTCAGGGTTCCTGCATTTTCCCCTGCGCAAAGAGCTTTTGGCAGAATATCCCTTAATTTCCAGGAATACCCGCAGGGTGCGGTTAAAGCGTCAAATTTCTCTATCATGGACGCATCGTAATCTTTTGTCTTACTGTCTATTGGGAACATTCCGGATGCGTCTCCCACCCCAAGGACTTTCTCCCCTGTCATTTTCCAGTGGATATATCCTGCCAAAGTGGTAAAGAATGTCACGTCTTTCACATGTTCCTCTTTGTTTAAAATCGCCTGGTAGAGATGGGCAATACTCCACCGCTCCGGGATATTGTAGTGAAACTCCTCCGTAAGCTTTTTGGCTGCCGCCTCCGTAATGGTATTCCTCCAGGTGCGGAAGGGAACCAAAAGTTCTCCGTTTTTATCAAATGCCATGTATCCGTGCATCATGGCGCTGAATCCTATGGAGCCTATCACGGTTAAATCTTCCCCATACTGGTTTTTCACATCTTCCGCCAGATTTTTGTAACAATCCTGCAAACCATTCCATATGGCGTCCAGACTGTATGTCCAAACTCCGTTTTCATACTGGTTCTCCCACTCGTGGCTCCCGGAAGCCAGCGGCGCATTGTCCTCCCCGATAAGGACAGCCTTTATTCTTGTAGAGCCAAACTCAATGCCAAGAGATGTTTTCCCTGCTGCAATCGCCTCTTTATGATTCATGCATTTACCCCCGTTCTCCTTAAGGTCCGGGCATTGCCCGGACCATTGATTTTATAAACTGCTCTTAATATTTTTGTAGATTCCCTCTGCGTCCAGTTCATATTTATGCAAAAGTTCTTTTGCCGGTCCGGACTCCCCAAACACATCCTTCACCCCAAGACGTGTCATCTTTGTAGGACATTTTTCTCCCAGAACCTCTGCCACTGCTGCGCCTAAGCCCCCCACGATGGAGTGCTCTTCCACAGTGAAAACTCTCTTGGTCTTAGATGCAGAAGCCACCACAAGCTCCTCGTCCAAAGGTTTAATTGTATGGATATTAATCACCTCTGCGTCAATGCCGTCTTTTTCCAGCATATCTGCTGCAAGGCATGCCTCTGACACACAAAGCCCTGTGGCAAAAATTGTGATATCTTTACCTTCTTTTAAGGTCACACCCTTGCCGATTTCAAACTTATAATCCGGCCTGTCATTGATAACCGGAACAGCCAGTCTTCCAAAGCGGAGGTATACAGGGCCTTCATGCTGGTATGCAGCCTTTACTGCTGCCTTTGCCTCCACGTCATCACTGGGGTTAATCACTACCATTCCAGGAATTTCACGCATCAAAGCCATATCCTCATTACACTGGTGGCTGGCGCCGTCCTCCCCCACGGAGATGCCTGCATGGGTTGCCCCGATTTTTACATTTAAGTGGGGATATCCGATGGAGTTTCTCACCTGTTCATAGGAACGCCCTGCTGCAAACATGGCAAATGTGCTGATAAAAGGCACTTTTCCGCAGGTGGAAAGACCTGCAGCAATCCCTGTCATATTTGCCTCTGCAATCCCGCAGTCAATATGTCTCTCAGGAAATACCTTTTTAAACGTTCCAGTCTTTGTAGCTGCTGCAAGATCCGCATCCAAAACCAGGACATCCTCATGCTCTTTTCCTAGTTCCACTAATGCGTTACCGTAACTTTCCCTTGTCGCCACTTTTGGCAGTTCATTTATATTCTCGATTACTGGCATAATGCGTCACCTACTTTCTTTAAGTCATTCATCGCAATTTCGTACTCTGCATCATTTGGTGCTTTTCCATGCCAGTCCACAGAGTTCTCCATGAAGGAAACATCTTTTCCCTTTAAGGTGTGGGCCACAATACAGGTAGGCATACCCTTTGTAGCTTTTGCCTCTTTAAAAGCCTTGTCCAGTTCGTCAAAGTCATTTCCGTTTACATTAATCACATGGAAATTGAAGGCTTCAAATTTTTTATCGATAGGATACGGGGAACATACCTGGTCGATGGGGCCGTCAATCTGGAGATTGTTGTTGTCCACAATCACCACCAGGTTATCCAGTTTTCTATGGCCTGCAAACATAGCTGCCTCCCAAATCTGGCCCTCCTCAATCTCACCGTCACCGCAGAGGGCATACACCCGGTAATCCTTGTTGTCAAGCTTTCCAGCCAATGCCATTCCCACTGCAGTGGAAAGTCCCTGTCCTAAAGAGCCGCTTGACATGTCAACTCCGGGGATATGCTTCATATCCGGATGTCCCTGTAAGTAAGAACCTGTGTGGCGCAGTGTCAGTAAATCTTCCACAGGAAAATATCCTCTGTTTGCCAGTGTAGAGTAAAGCCCCGGAGCCGTGTGCCCTTTGGATAATACAAAGCGATCCCGGCCCTCCATCTTGGGATTTTTAGGGTCAATATTCATCTCCTCAAAATACAGGTATGTAAAAATCTCTGTTGCAGATAAAGATCCGCCGGGATGTCCTGCCTTTGCACTGTGGACACCGTTTATAATGCCCTTGCGGACTTCTACAGCAGTCTTTTGAAGCTCTAATTTATTCATGGCGTTCTCCTTTTGATTCTAATGGTTTATTCTCCAAATACAGCTTTGTAGTCAGCCTGGAATTTCACAATACCCTGGTCTGTCAGGGGATGTTTTGTCATCTGCTCAATGACGCTGTAGGGAACCGTGGCAATATCAGCTCCTGCCAGTGCGCAGTCTGTCACATGGATGGGATTTCTCACGCTTGCAGCGATAATCTCTGTGTCCAAATCATAAATATTAAAGATTTCTGCAATCACACGAATTAAATCAACCCCGGTCTGGGAAATATCATCAAGCCTTCCTAAGAAAGGAGAAACAAAGCTTGCCCCTGCCTTTGCAGCAAGAAGTGCCTGGTTTGCAGTAAAGATAAGCGTCACATTTGTCTTAATACCCTCTGCAGAGAGAACTTTTACAGCCTTTAACCCCTCTACTGTCATGGGAATCTTTACAACCATATTGGGATGAATCGCTGCAATCTCACGTCCCTCTTTAATCATACCCTCAGCGTCCACGGTGGTAGCCTTAACCTCACCGCTGATTGGCCCGTCCACAATAGAGGTAATCTCTTTGATAACCTCGTTAAAATCCCTGCCCTCTTTTGCAATGAGAGAAGGATTTGTGGTAACTCCGCAGATAACTCCCATGTCGTTTGCTTTTCTGATATCATCTACATTCGCTGTGTCTACAAAAAATTTCATTGTTTACTCTCCTTTATTTTGTTTTATTTTTGTGGTGTGCGTAAATAATATCACACACCTTAAATATTATACAACATTTCAAATTTGCTTTCCTACCCTACTTTTTTCACTAAATTACCGTAAAAATTTAAGCAGAGAAATCCTACCTGTAAAATACTTCCCCCAGCATCAAATCTCTCTTGAAGCCCCGGATTGTGGTATCCTTGTCAATGTAAACAGCCTCAATGCCCATCGCATTTGCCCAGTCGCCCATCTGGTCTGCAGTAATGTCGTAGGAGAATGCGGTATGATGTGCCCCTCCTGCCAGAATCCACGCCTCTGCCCCGGTGTACATGTCAGGCTGGGGCGTCCAGAAATTGGTTGCCACAGGAAGTTTGGGCATAGCTTTTTCATTCTTCTTACAGTCCACGTCATTGATAATAAGACGGAAACGGTTGCCAAGGTCGATTAAGGATGTAGCGATACCCCTGCCCTCTTTAGAGGTAAATACAAGCCTTGCCGGGTCTTCCCTGTCACCCATGGACAATGGCTGGCACTTAATGCTTATGGGTCCTTCAGCGATAGTCGGGCAGATTTCCAGCATATGCGCCTGTAAAATCCCCTCTTTTCCTTTTACAAGATTATATGTATAATCCTCCAGCATAGAAGTTCCCTTTGCATCTTTCATTCCCGCTGTCATAATCTTCATCAAGCGTACCATAGCCGCCACTTTCCAGTCGCCCTCTGCCCCAAAACCGTAACCTTTCTCCATAAGCCTCTGGATTGCCAGGCCGGGAAGCTGTTTTAATGCCCCCAGATCTCCAAAGTGGGTTACGATTGCCTGGTAATTTTTCTCCTCCAAGAAACGCTCAAAACCAAGTTCAATCTGGGCCTGCACTGCCACATGTTTCTTAAACTCCTCCGGGTCCCTGCCCTCTAAGAGAATCTCATACTTGTCGTAGTACTCATCCACCAGCGCATTGGTATCAGAAGCAGATACGGCTGCCACGGATTCTGCGATTTCGTTTACCGGATAAGCGTCCACTTCCCAGCCAAACTTAATCTGTGCCTCAACCTTATCCCCCTCGGTAACTGCCACATTTCTCATGTTGTCAGCCACACGCATTACCCGGATATGGCTGCTCTCCATAATACCTACCGCCGTGCGCATCCAGGAAGCTATTTTTCCCACTACCACAGGGTCAGACCAGTGTCCCACTACCACTTTCCTCTCGATTCTCATGCGGCTTACGATGTGGCCGTACTCTCTGTCCCCGTGTGCGGACTGATTCTCATTCATAAAATCCATATCAATGGAATCATAGGGAATTTCTTCGTTAAACTGGGTATGGAAATGCATCAGAGGCTTTCTGTACTCCTGTAATCCTAAAATCCAGGATTTTGCAGGGGAAAATGTATGCATCCATGTGATAACTCCAGCACACTCTTCGTCTGCATTTGCCTCGTTGAACGTTTTACGGATTAACTCATTTGTAATGAGTGTTGGTTTCCATACCAGCTCATATGGCAGAATTCCTGTCTTATTTAACTCATCCACAATCTGTTTGGAGTGCTGTGCCACCTTTGCCAAACACTCATCTCCGTACAAATCCTGTGAACCGGTACAAAACCAAAACTTGTAATTTTTTGTCTGTAACATTTTTACCCTCCTGCATCTCTTTACTGCCTTACTTGATACTTCAATAGTACAACTTGTACACATGTCTTAACAAGTTGTTTTTTTATATTTTATGAAAATTTTCTTTTTCACCTCTCCTGTCCTTACAGGAATTTCCAATGACAAGTTCCGGCTCAATCACCACACGCCTCCCCTCACCGGAAATTTCTTTTTCCTGAATCAGGGAAAGAAGCAGCCCTGCCGCCATCTCCCCTAATTTCTCCTGGGGATGGGTGATGGTGGTAAGGGTGATTCCCCCGGCATTTGCCATATAAGAATTGTCATATCCTGTGACAGACACATCCCCCGGCACCTTTTTCCCGCACTCCTCTAAGGCATGGATGACTTTTAGGGCAATCTGGTCGTTATAACATACAACCCCGTCCATCTGCTCCCCCTGCACCGCCATCTGACAAATCCTCTCATAGGGATGCATAGACCGGTCCTCGGTGTAAAACCACACCACCCTGTCCGGGTCGTAGGAACCCCCCGCCTCCTGCAAGGCTTTCACATACCCTTTATGCCTGTGCTGTCCCTGGGAATCATCTGCCTTAAACACCCCTACAATATGTTTATGCCCAAGCTCTAAAAGATATTTGGTAATAAGATATCCCCCCTTACAGTCATCCATTAAAACTGCGGGCTTGTCCCTCATCTGCTCAAAACATCCCTGGATAAACACATAGGGGATCCGGTACTCCTCCAGTTTCCGGTACAGCGCAGTATGGCTGCAGTATATCTGGCTCTTGCTGGGTTCGATAATCATGCCGTCGATATCCTTCTGCAAAAGTTCCTCCAAACATCTGGCCTCCCTGCTCCTGGAATTCCTTGTATTTTTTAAAATGATACTGTATCCTTCCCCGGTAAGCACCTCGTCGATTCCCTGTATCACCCTGGGAAAGATATAGTCGGAGAGATAGGTCGTCACCACTGCAATATTTCTGGAACTGTGGATGTGCCGCGCAAGTTCTGAACAAAAAGTGCCTCTGCCGTGCTGGGCATACACATATCCCTGGCTCTGTAGAATCGCAATGGCTTTCCGAACGGTCTGCCTGCTGACGCCATACTCCTTTGCCAAGGTATTCTCGGAAGGTATTTTTTCTCCGGGCAGAATCTGTCCTGACAATATCTGCCCTTTCAAATCCTCCGTCAACTGAAAATACTTTAACTTAATCAAAATATGTCTCCTCCACGTATTGGATTTTATCCACTTTCTGGCCCAATTCCAGCTTTTTTATGGTTTTATCCACCACCGGGCCAAGCAGAGGGTTACATTCAAAATCCACATGGATTTCCCCCCGTTCCACAGCTTCTAAAGCCGCCTCCGTGGCGTCAAAGGCGATAACGATAATGTCTCCCTTTTTCCCGAAACTTTTTCCGGCCTCTCTCATGGCATCCATGGCTCCAAATGCCATATTGTCATTCTCACATACTACCACATCAATATCCGGGTATGTTCTCAAGAAGTATTCCATCACTTCCTTCGCTTTTGCCTGAGTAAATTCTCCCGACTGCTGCTCTAACATCACCCAGTTTTCCTGGTCTCCCAAAACCCTGTTAAATCCCTCTGTCCGCCCGATCTGAGCTGTGGAGCCAAGGGTTCCCTGAAGTGTGACGATTTGGATTTCTTCCTCCAAGCGATCCTTTTCCTTAAGATAATCCAAAAGCCACATTCCGGCCTTCTCCCCCTCCGCCTTAAAATCACTGCCCACCCAGCAGGTATAGAGTTCGGAATCCTCCACCTGCACAGACCTGTCGGAGAGAATCACGGGAATCCCCGCATCCTTCGCCTCTTTAAGCACTGCATCCCACCCGGTTTCCACAATGGGGTCAAGCACAATATAATCCACTTCCTGGAGAATAAAGTTACGCACTGCCTTCACCTGGTTTTCCTGCTTTTGCTGCCCGTCCTCAAAGAGCAGGTAATATCCGTTTTCCTCTGTAAACGTCTCTTTATAAGATTGGGTGTTTGCCAGACGCCAGTCGGACTCGGAACCCACCTGGGCAAGGCCCACTACTATCAGGTTTTCACTTTCCTCCGTAGTGTCTAAAAACGCAGGATTCTCAAGTTCCTGCTCCCTGCCGCAGCCTGACAGCAGGAGAAAAACACATCCCAATAAACATATTCTTTTCCCCATATAATCCCTTCCTCCTGCCAGACAAGGGACTGTGAACCACAGTCCCTTAAGAAAAATCTTTTTATTATTTCTTTGCTTTTATATTTGCAAATATACTCTGCAGCACGATAAAGAAACAAAGGAGTGCTGCCACCGCAATATTTGACCAGGAGCTAAGGAGCTTTCCGTTGGTCTTAACCAAAGTGGAAATCGTACCGTTAATCAATACACCGAAGAAGGAGCCAATAACATTTCCCACACCTCCTGTAAGGAGCGTACCGCCGATAACGGAAGAAGCAATAGCGTCCATCTCAAGCCCTGTCGCCTGCTGCACATTGCCGGACATGGTATTTAAACAGAAACAGATACCGCCGATAGAGCAGAGGAAAGAGGATAAGACGTAAGCTTTTAACTTTGTCATGGGCACATTAAGTCCCATCATAACTGCGGACTGCTCATTGCCTCCCACTGCGTAAAGGCTCCGCCCGAATTTTGTATACCGGAGCATAAGAAAGATTGCCACAAGCACAATCAAAGCCACCACAACGGTAATACGAATGTAGGGAACCTGGAGTACCCCTTTATTGTTGGTGTAAGCCCCAAAGGGAAGGAAAATCCGGGTATTTGCCAGGTTTACAAACCACTCATTGCTGCTGATGGACACCTGGTCTGTGGAGATAATCGCCGTCATACCCCTTCCGAAGAACATCCCCGCCATAGTTACGATAAAGGGCTGAATCTGCAGATATCCCACGCAGAATCCCTGGACAATTCCAAATACAATACCGATAACAAGCACCAGCACGCACAATAGAGGTGCGCTCATTCCCCAACGTTCCATTCCCACGGCCAGAAACATACAGTCTAAGGCGATGAGAGAACCAACAGAGATATCAATTCCCCCTGTAAGCATAACGCAGGTCATGCCGCATGTCACACACAAAAGCCCTGCATTGTTAATTAAAATATTTAAAAATGTCTGTAAATGGGTAAAACCCTTAGCGCTGTATACCACACAGCCCGCCAGATACATAACAAAAAACAGGGCGATGGTAATAATCAAAAGAAGGGTATTGCTGTTTATTTTCTTTGTTTTCATGCTGCCGCACCTCCTTTTGCCAATTCTCTCTTCGCAGACATACGTTTCATAAACGCCTTGAAAGGAGGAGCCTGGATCGTTACGATAATAATTACTACGATAGCCTTATACACCGGAGCCTGCTCTGTAGACACGCCCAATGCATATAATGTGGTGGTAATTGCCTGGATGGTGTAAGCTCCGATAATGGAGCCTGCCAGCCGGAATTTACCGCCCCCTAAACTGTTTCCTCCAAGAGCCACTGCCAAAATGGCATCCAGCTCAAAGTTTAATCCGATATTGTTGGAGTCTGCGGAAGTAATTCTGGAGGAAGCTACGATTCCTGCAATTCCTGCACAGAGGCCGCAGACGATATAGCAGAGGAAAATAATTTTTGCGGAATTTAATCCTGCAATCCTTGATGCCTTTTTATTAATACCAACGCTCTGGATGTAAAGTCCCAATGCCGTGTAGCGCAGGAGAAGAGATACCACAAGGATACAAAAAGCCGCCACAACAATAGGTGTGGGAATCGGCCCAAGGAAACTTCCGAAGAATCCGAAGGAATCGTTTCTCACATACACGATTAAGTTGTTGCAGAGAAGAAGTCCGATAGCCCTTGCCGCCGAAAACAGTATCAGCGTGGCCACCATAGGCTGCACATTTAAGTAGGCCACCAAAAATCCGTTAAAAGCGCCGCAGACACATCCCATTAAGATACCGCCTAACACACCCACGATTAAAGGCATCGCAAGTTCACTGGTGGAAGCCACACCGTAACCTGCCAAAAGCATACAGCAGAAAGACGCTGCCAGGGACATAACGGAACCAACGGAAATGTCCGTCCCTGCGGAGGAGGATACCACAAGAGTCATTCCGATGGCCAATATGGCAATCTCACTTCCCCTGTTTAAAATATCTATGAGACGGCCATAGAGCACTCCGTTTCTCACGGAAATGGTAAAAAAGTTAAAGGGGAAATTCCCATTTGCCGCATCAAAGATAACGTTTACCAGCATCACAAGAAGCATACAAAACACCGGAAGGAACAAAGGCATCCCTGTTAATTTCTTCACTTTACTCATTTGAACCACCTCCTGCGATTGCATTCATCACTGTCTCCTGGGTAAGATTTTCCGTAATCTCTCCCACTTTCGCCCCGTCTCTTAATACGCCCATCTTAGAGCAGGTACGAAGCATTTCCTCAATCTCCGAGGAGATAAAGATAAGGCTCTTGCCCTCTTTCGCCAGCTTTAACACCAGCTTCTGAATCTCTGTCTTTGTTCCCACGTCAATACCACGGGTGGGCTCATCTAAAATTAAGAAATCCGGGTCTGTGGCAAGCCATCTGCCCAAAATAACCTTCTGCTGGTTACCTCCGGAGAGCTGTTTAATCAAAGTCTCACGGCTTGCCGTTTTCACCTGGAGCATCTCTATGTATTTATCCGCCAGGGCAATCTGCTCCCGCATGGGAATCAGCTTAAACATTCCCCGTTTTGCCTGGAGGGCCAGGATAATGTTCTCCCGCACCGACAAATCGCCGATAATACCCTCCGCTTTTCTGTCGTCGGGCAAAAGGCCCATGCCAAGGTTCATAGCGTCAATAGGCGCTTTGATATTTACTTCTTTTCCGTTCACCTTAAGGGTTCCTGTCTGGTTTCTGTCCGCACCGTAGATAACCCTTGCCAGTTCGCTTCGCCCGGAGCCTAAAAGTCCTGTGAGGCCCACAACCTCCCCTTTGTGGATGGTAAGGTCAAAGGGCTTAATGGTTCCCTTATGGCTTAATCCCTTGGCTTCAATTAATACTTCCGCATGGGAAAAATCTGTAGTTTCATCTGTCTTAATGGCTGCCAAATCGTCAAAATCTTTACCCATCATAGCCGCTACCAGTTTTACCCTGGGAAGATCTGCAATGGGATACTCCCCTACCAGCGTACCGTTTCTCAAAACAGTGATTCTGTCGCACACAGCGTACACCTGCTCTAAGAAATGGGTAACAAATATGATTCCCACTCCCTTATCCCGAAGCTGCCTCATTAACTTAAAGAGTTTCTCCACTTCGTTGTCGTCCAGAGAGGAAGTGGGCTCATCTAAAATCAGGACTTTACAGTCCATGTCCACGGCCCTTGCAATGGCAATCATCTGCTGCAGCGCCAGGGAATACTCCTCTAAATTCTGGTTTACATCCACAGGCATATCAAGATCCGCCATAATTTTCTGGGAACGTTTCACCATAGCTTTCCAGTCAATGGTTCCGATTTTTGTTCTCGGCTCCCTGCCGATAAACAGATTTTCCGCAACGCTTAAATTACCGCAGAGGTTTACTTCCTGATACACAGTGGAAATTCCTTTTTTCTGGGCGTCTAAAGTGGAATGGTTTACCACAGGCCCGTTTATGCCGTCCACATGAATCTCCCCCGCCTCGAAAGCATTGATACCGGTAAGGCACTTGATAAGCGTTGACTTTCCGGCACCATTCTCCCCCATCAGCGCATGGATTTCACCTTTCCGCAATGTAAAATCCACATTGTCAAGAGCTTTCACCCCTGGAAATGTCATGGAAATCCCCCTCATGGTCAGTACTACATTATTTTCCATAATACCATCCTTTCCATTAAAGAGGAGGAGACTTAAAGCCTCCTCCTCGAAATCACTCAAACTTATTCCGTCTGTGGAGCTCCCACATATTCTAATTAGTACTGAGCGTCAATAATTTCCTGTGTTACAACAGTAAGTGCCTGCTCCTCGCCGTTTACTGTGATGGAAGAAAGGACATCCTCATTTACATACCAGTGCTCTGTCATGTAAACTTCTTTTTCCGGTGTCTCGCCAGCCTGTAACTGTTTGATAACTTTTTCTACGTCCGGAGCTGCCAGAGGGTTACACTCAAAGTCTGCATTGATGTCGCCGCTCATAACTTTCTCAAGACCAGCGGTACAAGCGTCAAAGGATACTAAGATAACGTCTTTGCCTACGCCGTACTCGATACCAGCATTTTTCATAGCTGTCATAGCGCCGAATGCCTCGTTATCGTTCTGGCAGATAACTACGTTAAACTTTCCTTCATAGGATTTGATGTAGCTCTCCATAACTTCCTGTCCGCCTGCCTCTGTAAAGTCACCGGACTGGGAATCTACGATGGTCCATCCGTTTGCGTCTGCAATCTCTTTAAATCCTTCGGTACGTCCGATGGTAGCGGATGCTCCTGTGCTTCCTTCGATAACCAGTGCGTTAATCTCGCTGATGCCTTTATTCTCTGCATAAGCTTTTAACCACTCACCTGCTGCAAGACCCTCTGTCTTAAAGTTGGAACCTACCCATGAAACATATTTATCAGAATCATCAATGGTACGGTCGATAATGATTACAGGAATTCCTGCGTCCTCACACTCGGTAAGTACGGTATCCCATCCTGTGGATACGATCGGGTCGATGATGATGTAATCTACTGCCTGCTGGATAAATCCACGAACTGCCTCAATCTGTGCTGCAGAATCATTGTCACAATCTACAAACTGCAAATCATATCCGTTTTCAGCAGAGAACACATCCTGACAGGATTTTGTAGATGCTGTACGCCAGTCTGACTCGTGGCCAACCTGTGCAAAACCGATGGTGATTGTGCCGCCGTCGCTGCCGCCTGCTGCTGCGTCATCCCCTGCTGCTTCACTTGCCCCGTCATCTGCTGCTGCGTCATCCCCTGCTGCTTCACTTGCCCCGTCATCTGCTGCATCATTTGCTGCATCGTCTGTCTTAGCTGCATCGCCGCTTGCCTGAGTATCTCCACCGCCGCCGCATCCTGCGAACAGAGCTGCTGTCATAGTTGCACACATTAATACGCTAACAATTTTTCTTTTCATACAAAAATCCTCCACATCTTATAATATTTTTTCTAAGGCACCCCTTAGCTGATGAAAACATTATATCTTTTCTATCCTATAAGTGAAACAGAATTATCTTGGATTTTGGTACAATTTTTTATCAAATTTTGAACAAATCATGAACAAAGTATAATATTTTCCGAAAAAAGTTCATTTTTTTACGCAGGGTATTTTCACCTGAAATTCTGTCCCCTCCCGGTATGTACTCTTTAACGTCAGGCCGTACTCCATGCCATAGTGGAGGCGTATTCTCTCATTAATGTTAAAGAGGCCGAAGCCTGAGGACTCCTTATCTGAAAGCTTCTCTCCCCGGATGAGCTGCTGCACCTGCCTGCTTCTCTCCTCCGTCATGCCGATTCCGTTATCCCTCACTTTAAATATGAGGTTTTCCCCCTCTTTCTCTCCTGTTACCTTTATATGCCCAAGGCCACGCTTGTTTTTAATTCCGTGGTACAAGGCGTTCTCCACCAAAGGCTGCAGGGTCAGCTTTAACATCTCATACTGGTAGATTTCCTCCGAAAAACATATCTCATACTCCAAAATATCCCGATAGCGGAACTGCTGGATTTCCAGATAGCTCTTAATATGCTTTTTTTCCTCCTCCACCGTGATAAAATCTTTTCCCTTGCTAAGTGTGGTGCGGAAAAAATCGGACAGGGAGGACACCATCTTCACCACCTGTTCCGTATCCTTTGACTCCGCCAGCCACATAATGGTGTCTAAGGTGTTGTATAAAAAGTGGGGGTTAATCTGCTCCTGCAAAAGCTTTAACTCCGCAGCCCTTAAGTTTAACTGCTCCACACGGATATCTTCCACCAGCTTGTCAAGCTCCTGCACCATGCGGTTAAAGCTGTCATTTAACACTGCAAGTTCATAGGTGCCCGTCTCATCCATCCGCACGGAAAAATTTCCCTGTCCTGCCTGTTTTGCCACCACGCAAAGTTTTTGGATGGGCTTTGTGATACTGCGGATAATCTTTCCGCTTACTGTAAAAGCAATGAGGAATATCCCCCCCATGCCCAGGCTTAGCACAAGGATTGCATGAACCACATCCCTGCGGATTCCAAGGCGGAGCTTCTCTAAGTTAATGGCCTGAAAATAGATATATTCCTGAATCTGTTCCTGAATCAAATCCGTTAATACCCGCACATTTAAATCAAGCCTTTCCATGTTTACATCATAGGAGCCGCTGACTAAAGCGTCCTCCTCAATCTCCGCCACCCGGTCCTCTAAAATGTTAAGGCTCTTTATTATGCTTTTTAAACTCTTTTTCACACGGTCGGAATCCGCACTGTCGTATAGTTCCAGAAAAGCATCCCTGGCCTCGTCAATCATAATCTGAGGCTTTTCAATATCCACCAGTTCCTCCGCCCGGTCTGCATTTACCACAATTATGTACATAAGGTAATCCATATCTTCTTTAAATACAATATTGTAGGTATTGGCCTTTGTGATATTTGCCACAATGGCATCGTATCGCTGGGAAAAACTGTTCACAAGTACCAGAAGGTACACAATAATACAGGTCAGGGGAATCAGGCACACCCCCAGGAGCAGATACAGCCGGTTTTTCATTGAAGTCTGTGTTTTCATGACGCCTCACTCCTATCTTTATCCTGAAAATTTACTGCGGGGTACTTGACTTTGCCCTGTACTCCCTGGGCGTGCACTCCTGGGTCTTTTTAAAGATGTAACTGAAATAATGGGCGTCCCGGTAGCCTACCTCAAAAGCGATATCCGACGTTTTCATGGTGGAGTTTCGCAAAAGCTCCTTCGCTTTTTCCATCCGTACCAATGTGAGATACTCCACAAAGGTTTTTCCCACCTCCTGGCTGAAAATAGTGCTGAAATGATTGGGGCTTAAATTCACACTGGCCGCCACGGTATTTAAGGAAATTTCTTCATTGCAGAAATTCTCCCTGATATATTCCTTGGCATCCTCCAAAAGCTGTGCATATTTTTTCTGGGAAACCGCATCCCTCAGACGTATGGCTGTGGAGAGCACATGTTTCAGATAGGAGGCTGTCTGCTCCGTGGTAACGAACACGTCCGCCATAGATTTAAAGTCTCCGCACTCCTCCACCATTACCGTGGAATCATACCCCAGTTTTTCCACCGCAGAGGCGGCGGCAATATAGGCATCCATGGTGATATACTGGCGGAACAGCATGGACTGGATATTCTGCTCCCCCAGGCTGTGAAAATATTCCTCCACAAAATCCGACGCCTCCCCCAAAAGCCCGGTGGCAAGAAAACGCTCCACCGCCTTCCGCTCTAAATCTTTCACATTTAAAGCCTTAAGGTTCAGCTCTTCATCCACCATCTTTACTTCTTTCTTGTCCTCCCCTGTGACAATCTGGTTCCTCTCCCACAGATAACGGTAGGCGTAGGCGTGGCTTGCCCTCTCAAAACACAAATTCAGTTCACTTAAGCGCTCTACGGTAACTCCTACCCCTCCAAAATACTCCATATTCGGATACTCTTTTAAAATCCCCTTTAACTTATCTGAAAAACCCGAAAGAAGTTCATCCATATCCGAATCCTCCGCGCCCTTTAAGAGAAAGGCAAAGCCCTCCACTCCACGATCCACCATAATCACTCCCTGGGTATTTTCCGACATCTCCTGTATTTTTCCGGAAAGACGATTTAACTCATCGGAATAATTTTCCGCATCCACCCCGGTAAAAACCTGGAACAAAATAATATTATACCGGGTAGCCGCCAGCTCCATGCCAATTTCCCGGCCCTCCCCAAGAAGTGTGGAAACCGGGTATTTTCCCGACACAAGCCTTCCGAATAAACTCTGCCTGGCAAGCTGTTCACTCTCTTTTTGCTCTTTTTGGTAAGCCAGGAGAAATTGTCTCTGCTGCCTTTCTTCCAAAATGGTTTTTGCCACCTTTTTCACTGCCTCTAAGAGCTTTGCCCCGCTGATGGGCTTTACCAGATATTCCGTAATTCCGATATTAATTGCCTCTTTGGCATATTCAAATTCATTGTAACCGCTGAGCACAAGAATCTTAATGTCCGGCAGCTCCTTTTTCACCAGACGGCTCAACTCCAGCCCGTCCATAAAGGGCATTTTAATATCTGTAATCAGAATGTCCGGCTTCGTGCTCTGAATTAAAGGGTATGCCAATTCCCCGTCGCTGGCCTCCCCGGCAAAGGTAAATCCCTCCTGCTGCCAGTTAATATTCTTTTTGATTCCCTCCCGGATGACAATCTCATCCTCCACCAGAAATACTTTTATCCTGCTATTTTCCATTTTTCCCCCGTTATTGATCGCCCTTCCCACAGCCAAAACCCATGTCTATTTTTATCTGTGGCTGGTTTTGTCCAGGTACATATTTTCATCCGCTGTTTTCATCACTTCCGTAAGGCTTCCGCACTTATCTGAGTAGGCATACCCCAGTGCAATGCGGCACTGCACCGTGTAATCGGCAGGCGTAAGCACCCTTTCCCCGTCAAGTTTCATCTTATCTGCAAGGGTATAAAAAGCTCTCTTTTCCATTCCGGGGATTACCATGACAAATTCATCTCCCCCCATGCGAAAACCGCCTCCCTCTCCAGGAGTATATCTCTTTACAAACTCAGCCGTTTTGCAGATAACCTCATCCCCTGCCTCATGGCCGTAAGTATCGTTCATCTTTTTTAAATTATCCACGTCAAAGTAGAAAACTCCCACGGGTTTTCCCTTGGCATAGCCTTCCATATACTCATAAAAATACCGCTTGTTAAAAAGCTGGGTCATACTGTCATGATGGCTGTTCCACTGGGCAACTGCCAGATTGTCCGAGGAGGTCAAAAGGTCTGTCTCCATCTTTTTTATGGCTATAAAGAGCCGTTCAATCTCATCCCCCGTATGTATGGAAAGCTGCTCTAAGGTAGATTTTTCCCCATTTTCATGTATGGAACTCACATAGTTAAAAGCAGCCTCCGACAACTGATTGATAGGCCTTATCACCATACGGTTTAACACAAGAAGCAAAATCACCATAAGCACTACTGTTAAAAGGGTAAGAACGCATACCATTTCAAAGAGATAAGCCCTCTGCTTTTCCTTTGCCTTCAACGTGGAAATCTCCACAATCACATATCCAATGGGCAGATTAAAGGAGGAGAGAATCGGCTGATATACCGCCATATAGTTTGGATAGTTGATAAAGTCAATCTCCTCACCGCGAATCAGGGAATCCATATATTTTTTCTGTTCACCGTCATACTCCCTCCTGTCTTTTAAAAAAGCCCCCTCTAATGTCAAATCTGTGTCAAAAATGTAATGACATCCCTCTTTATCAAACCACACCAGGGAGAGCCCGATAATATCACTGTTGGTATTCCGGTAATCTATTAATTTATTCCAGATTTCATAATACCTGCTGTCTCTCTTTCCTGTCTCCATGTAGACATCTAACTTGTCCTTGTCAATAATCAGGTTGCAGGTTTCCGTGACAGTCCTTGCAGTGGAATAGCTGAACTGTTCATTTGCCTGTACAAAATTCCGGTAATTCATGGTGATACACAAAATGTCCAGCAAAAGCGCAAATACCAAAATCAGCACTATGACTCTGTTTCTCAACGACTTTTTCATTTACTCTCCTTAATACTTCCGTTCCATCAAATGGAGAACCGTATTTTCCTGGGTAAAAACCGTCTCCTTCACAAAATGCACTTTCTCAATCCTCTTACCCTTTTCCAAGTCCAAAATAGCCTTCTCCGTGAGCCCCGCAATCAATGGATTGCACTCTACCGTAACCATAAGTTCCCCCTTTATCACTTTTGCCAGGGCCTCCTGCAGCGCATCGAAGGATATGGTGATGACATCTGTGCCCACACCATATGCAATCCCCTGCTGTTCCATGGCATTCATGGCCCCAAACATCATATTGTCATTTTCCGCTATCACCACGTCAAACTCAATTTTCTGATTTAAAATCCCCTCCATGACCTGGGCCCCTTCCCCCTGGGTAAAATTTCCATACTCCTTTGCCACCACTTTCCAGTTGGAATGTTTGTCAATTACAGAATACAAACCTTCCGTTCTGCCCCTGGTGGCTGTAGCCCCATCTGTGCCTTCCAGCAGGACAATTTTTATCTCTTCCTTTTCCCTGCCTTTATCCTCCAGGTATTTTTCCAGCCATTTTGCAGCATTCTGTCCCTCTTTGTAAAAGTCAGAGCCCACCCAGCAGGCATAGTGGGAGGCATTCACATTTACCTGTCTGTCGGAGACAATCACAGGGATTCCCTTCTCCTTTGCCTCCATAAAAACATCTTCCCAGCCATCCTCCACAATAGGGTCTATAATGATATAATCCACATTTTGGGCAATCAGATCATAGGCTGCTTTCACCTGTCTTTCCGGATCTGAATTCCCGTCAATGTATATAAGGTTGTATCCCTTTTCCCTGGTAAAAGTCTGCAGAAAATCGTTGGTATTTGCATCCCGCCAGTCAGATTCTTTTCCCGTCTGAATAAATCCCACCGTAATGAGCACTGTGCCGGTATCCACCGCTTCTGCCCTGACAAGAGGTTTTTTTCCCGCCGCCTCATCTTTATAGCCGCATCCCCACAGGAGAATGGCAGCCAAAAGTCCAAATATGAAAAACTTTTTCATCTTAATCCCCTTCTCCGTCTAAAAATACTGATTACATTATAAACAGGTTTTTCTCTGATTACAAGAAAAAACCGCTTCCGGCATTGATATCCTGCCGAAAACGGTTTTATTCTTTTTAAAAGTTCCTCCCGTTCCATCCCCAGTCTTTATATCCCTGATAAGAGATATATACTTTATCCCCTGGTATTCCAAGTTCTTTTTCAAATATGCTGCAAATCTTTCCTGTCATTTCATTGCAGGCATCGGAAGATGCATTACCATACAGGTTTACGGACACGTAAGCGCCTTTTTCTACTTTGGCCCCTCCCATATACAAATCATAATTATCCTCGAATCCTACCATGAGGTAGCTTTCCGGCTTGTGGAAAATACCCACCGCCTCT
>Ga0137307_101000_pt1 | contig 29157 bp, 26 predicted proteins | sample NAcewD2O_March_2_FD_97180 | JGI IMG/M metagenome (GOLD analysis project Ga0137307, IMG submission 97180) | Mouse cecal microbial communities from Vienna, Austria - N-Acetylglucosamine amended D2O_March | ecosystem: Host-associated > Mammals > Digestive system > Large intestine > Cecum | place... | reverse complement strand
AACTCCACTTTCTTGTGATTGGAGTGCTGGGAATGCTGTTTATTTTTGTGGTGTACCCTTTTTTTAAGGCATTGGCCCAGAGCGGCCATGTGATGGTGATTGCCTGGATTTATGTGTTTACTCTGATTATTGTGATAACTTTTGCCATTGAAATTGGGCAGAAAATCACCCATACGGGAAATATGGATTTTGCAGATATAGTGTTTGGAATCTTTGGCTTTTTGGTGATGTTTTTTCTTTTTTCCCTTGTGCGGGGAGTGTATCACGGGATAAAGAAGTTATACCGGATCCGGAAAAAGAGAAACAGGGAAGAGTATTGATGCACTTTTTACAACTTCCTAACAAGTGGGTGGTATGATATGACAGGGAGGAAAAAGGATGGCAGATATTTTAATTGTGGAAGATGAGGAGTCCATTAACCAGTTGATAAAACAAAACCTTATGTTATCCGGCCACCATTGCACCCAGATTTTTGACGGGGGAGAGGCAAGGAGACATTTATTAAAAAAGCCCTCTTATGATGTGATTATTATGGATATTATGCTGCCTGGTGTAAATGGGCTGGAACTTATGAGAGATACGGGAGATAATCCGGTGATTTTCCTTACGGCAAAAGATGGGATTTCCGATAAAATTGCAGGGCTTACCTCCGGGGCCTGGGATTATCTCACCAAGCCTTTTGAGATGCTGGAGCTTCTTGCCAGGGTAAACCTGATTTTGCAGAAAACAAAAAAAGAGGTGGATACGCTTAAAATCGGAAAGACAAAAATAAACCTTTGCGCCCGTAGTGTGTTTATTTCTGACAGAGAGGTGGAACTTACCCCCCAGGAATTTGAACTTTTGGAAGTTTTGGTGCGAAACCGCAATATTGCCCTTTCCAGGGAACAGCTATTGGAACTTGCCTGGGGAATAGATTATATGGGGGATACCCGGACTGTGGATGTACATATCAATAAGCTTCGGAAGAAGCTGGATTTTGAGGATGTGATAAAAACAGTTTACAAAATGGGTTATCGATTGGAGGTGTAGCATGAAGGTTTGGCAGAAAGTGTATTTGGCTGTGCTCATATTGGTTCTTTTTACGGTAAACCTGGGGCTGTTTTTTGCCTCCGGTTTTTTATATCGTCAGAATCTTTCCCAGGAAGAGAGCCAGGCGGAGACGGAATGTTACTTTTTAAGCAGGAATCTTGCCAGGGATTTTGAAAGGATGCAGGAAAATCGTCAGTTCCGGCAGGAGGTGATGGAAAACTTGCTAAGTAGCTATAAAAAGAGTTATAAGAAAAAAGGGGTGAGGGTGGATCTTATCCGGAAAGGTTCCTATCAGACGGGGATTTTTCGGGAAGATGGGGACACCGTGGCGGCTTTTGCCAGTGTGCTGCCGGCTCCTTTTGAAGATTACACCCTTATCTATGAAAAGAAGCTGAAAGGGTTTGACAGCCTGTGGAAGAATATCCAACAGGCATTTTTTTGTGTGGGAATTGGAATTTCTCTGATTCTTGGGTTTTTTTTGTATCTGCTTTTGCAAAAGCTGTTACTTCCCCTTTCTCTTTTGAATTCCAGGGTAATGTTGATTGCCCAGGGAAGGGAAAAATATGGGGGAGAAATGCCTGGAAGGGTCAGGGCGGATGAGATTGGGGAACTATGGGAAAATGTGGACAGGATGGGGAAGACGATTCGCAGCCAGATGGAACTTTTGGAGACGGAAAATGAGAAAAAGCAGCAGCTTTTGGACAATATGGCCCATGAACTTAGGACGCCTCTGACTTCGATTTACGGATATGCGGAATATTTAACGCGGGCGAAAGCCGGCGAAGAGGAAAGATACCAGGCCCTATCCTACATTATGAAGGAGAGTAAAAGGCTTTCCGGGATGGGGGAAACCATGCTTTCCATGCGGTTGTTTCAGAGGGAGGAGCTTTTGGCAGAAAGGGTGGACATGGAGCAGGTCTTTGCCCATGTAAAACAGATTTTAGCCGGGAAAATGAAGGAAAAACAAATTATTTTAAAGGAGGACTATAAGGTCAGTGAGGCCTGGGGGCGGGAGGAACTACTTGTGAATGTGTTTCGCAATCTTCTGGAAAATGCTCTACGGGCAAGCGAAACCCAGGGGGAGATTTTTATTGGAAGCGGGGAAACGGATGGGTACGGCCTTTTTACGGTGGAAGATAAGGGAGTGGGGATGACACAGGAGGAACTCTCCCATATTATGGAACCCTTTTACCGGGCAGACAAATCCAGGAGCAGAAAAGAAGGGGGCGCAGGGCTTGGGCTTTCCGTGGCAAAACTTATTGTGGAAAAATTTGGGGGAAAAATCAGTTTTTCTTCGGAAAAAGGGAAAGGAACAAAAGTTTTTGTTTTTTTACAACTTCCTGACAAGTCGGTGAAAAGAGGAACATAACATGGGATTATTATGTTACCTGACAAAGAAAATTTCAAATAACAGGAGGTCAGTATGAAGAAAGGAACGTTAAAAACCATATTGTTTGCAGCGCTCGCATGTATTTTTATGGGAGGGGCGCTGCTTGCCGGAATGCATTTATATGCGGCATCTGTGCAGAACACCCAGTTACATGAGGCGGCGGGGACAGAAACGGCAGAAAGTTTAGAAGATGAGACGGAGAAAGATGCCCCATGGAAAGTTTTGCCGGCAAATTCAGGGGAGGGGGCGGAAAATGGAAACGGCAGGGAACCGGATTACAGTAAGGTTCTTGTAATTGATAAAGAAACAAAATATCATCTTACCGGGTATGATTATGAGGACGGTAAAAGCCCCATGGGGTTTAGGACGGAGGAGAAGCCCAGGGAAAATGAAATTTCCAGGGAAGAGGCAGCCTTAAAGGGGCTGAAAGAAATTTACAGGATTTTCGGGGAAAAACATATGGAGGAAATGACTCTGGAACTTGGTCTTTACCGGGATACTGAGATGGAAGAGCAGGGAAGTGCAAAAGAAAGTATCTGGGCAGGACAGCTTATATTTTTGGATGAGTGGCACAAAGATGCGGACCGGACAGCGTTAAAATACAATTACAGTTATTCCTTTGAGTTTAGCTCAGTTACCGGGAGATGGCTTTTCTGTGAGAAACGTCAGATGGCCCCGGGGGAAAATGTATACGGTAAACCGGAAGAAAAATTTACCAGGGGGCAAAGGCTGGATAAAGCCTTTGATATTATTTACGGATATGATTTGCTGAAACTTGTGTATACTTCTGAGGAATTGGAGGAAATGGAATTGGTGAAAAACAGCGGAGTATATGATTTCTATTCATCCTACGGGGTGGAAGAATCTGATTTTTACAATGATACGGTTGAGAGATATGCTGTAACCTTTGTGGGGTGGGAAGAGAATTTGTGTTTTTATCTGTTTTTTGATGTGGAAACCAACAGTTTTGTCGGCTTCGATGTGAGCAGACCGGGAATAAATTTATTCCCATGAGAAATATTTCCCATGGGCTTGACATAATCATTTCTCTGTGATATCATAATGATATCAAATAAATGCAGGAGGAAAAGATTATGGAAGAAAAAATTTTAACCAGAAGAAAAAATGGTATGGCAGTGATGCTTTTGACTCTGCTTTGGGAGGTACTTTTACTGGCAGGGTTTATATGGGGGCTGGCATCGGATTTGCCGGGGATGTGGGTTTTGTCTGTCCTGTGCGGCGTGATTCTTTTTCTTGTAAGCTGGATTCCCTACTGTGGACTTAAGGTGTTAAAACCCCAGGAAGCCCTTGTCTTAACTTTATTTGGAAATTATGTGGGGACTTTAAAAGAGCCGGGATTTTATTTTGTAAATCCTTTTTGCACCAGCGTAAATCCAGCAGCCCGCACAAAGCTTGCACAGAGCGGTGACACGGCAAGGTCTTCCCAGGAAGGAGGATTTAAGATTTCCATGGGGGACAATACCGGTGTATCTGTGGATGATCTTTCCAAAAAGATTTCATTAAAGAGCATGACTTTAAATAACGGCAGGCAGAAGATTAACGATTGTCTGGGAAATCCGGTGGAAATCGGCATCGCCGTTATCTGGAAAGTGAAGGATACCGCCAAAGCCGTGTTCAATGTGGATAATTATAAAGAATACCTGTCTCTCCAGTGCGACAGTGCCTTAAGAAATATCGTAAGGATTTATCCCTATGACGTTTCGCCAAACGTAGACACCACAGGGGACGGCATGGCGGACGAGGGAAGTCTCCGAGGGAGCAGTGAGGCGGTGGCGAACCAGATTCGCAGCGAGATTCAGAGCAAAGTGGGGGATGCAGGCCTTGAGATTGTGGAGGCGAGGATTACCTATCTGGCCTATGCGCCGGAAATTGCATCTGTTATGCTGCAAAGACAGCAGGCATCTGCTATCGTGGATGCCAGAAAGACCATTGTTGACGGCGCCGTGGGCACTGTGGAGATGGCACTTGAGCGGTTAAGTGAAAAACAGGTAGTGAATCTGGACGAAGAGCGGAAAGCGGCTATGGTTTCAAATCTTCTGGTGGTTTTGTGCGGAAACCGGGATGCCCAGCCTGTAGTAAATTCAGGAAGCCTTTACTGATATGGCTGAAAAAAAGCAGGTGCCCTTAAGACTATCCGAGAGCCTTTATGCAAGCATTGCCTCATGGGCAGAGGACGACTTCCGCTCAGTCAACGGGCAGATTGAATATCTGCTCACCGAATGCGTTAGGCAGAGGAAAAAGAACGGGAAATATGTTTCGGAGGAGATAGATGTTCCTCCGGAACTGGATCTTTCATAAAACTATGTATCTGCGGGAGCAGATTTGAGAATTGTACGCAGGCAGGAAAGAATCTTTCCTGCCTTACTAGGAGGAAGAGAAATGACCAGAAGAGAACGGGAAGTGACAGAGGAAAAAGAGATTTTACGCATTTTGGATGAGGGAAAAGTCCTTCATCTTGGGCTTTGTGACAGGGAAATTCCCTATGTGCTGCCCATGAATTACGGATATACCTATATAGATGGAAGGTATACATTTTATATTCATGGGGCAGTTAAAGGATACAAGTATGAACTGATAAAAAACAATTCCAATGCGGCTTTTTCCATTGAGGCCAATGTGAAGCCTTTCGAGGGGGAACTGCCCTGTCAGTACGGCACCAGTTATGAGAGTGTCTGTGCAAGGGGAAAGGCGTATATTTTGGAGGATGTGGAAGAGAAAAAGAAGGCACTGTCCATATTGATGAAAACTCAGACGGGAAAGGATTTCACCTTCGAGGATAAAATGGTATCGATTGTAAATGTAGTGCGGATTGATGTGACGGAGCTTACGGCAAAAAAACGCCCACTGCCTGCGGCGATGGCAGGGACGGAACAATAGTTTAAAAAAGAGTAAGTATTTTTATGAAAAAAATGGTTGGCAGAATGTGTGTTCTTATGCTATGATAGTACCTGGATTTATTTGCAGAGAAGAATTTAAAAAAAGAGATTTAAAACTTTTCTGCCGGAAAGGAAGCAGAACATGGCGAAGAACAATACCTATGATGCGAGCAGCATTACGGTTTTAGAGGGATTGGAGGCTGTGAGGAAACGGCCGGGCATGTATATCGGAAGCGTGTCGAGAAAAGGTTTAAACCATTTGATTTACGAGATTGTGGACAATGCGGTGGACGAGCATCTGGCGGGTTTTTGTGACAAGATTTTTGTAACCCTTGAGGCGGACGGTTCCTGCAGCGTTTTGGACAACGGACGAGGAATTCCTGTGGGGATGCACGAAAAGGGGGTGTCCGCCGCCAGGGTGGTTTTTTCTACGCTCCATGCAGGGGGAAAATTTGACGATTCGGCATATAAGACCAGCGGGGGACTCCACGGTGTGGGTTCTTCGGTGGTCAATGCTCTGTCCACGAAAATGGACGTGGAAATCTACAGCGGAGGCTTTATCCACCATGACGGTTATGAGAGGGGAATCCCTGTGGTGGAATTAGAGGACGGGCTTTTGCCCAAACTTGGGAAAACCAAAAAGACAGGGACAAAGATAAATTTCCTTCCTGACCCGGAAATTTTTGAAAAAACCAGATTTAAAGGGGATGAGGTAAAGAGCAGGCTTCATGAGACTGCGTACCTAAATCCCCAGCTCACGATTATATATGAGGATAGACGGGGGGAGGAGACAGAACATATTGAATACCACGAGGAGGAGGGGATTATCGGATTTGTAAAAGATATCAACAAAAAAGCCGAAGTCATCCATGACGTGGTGTACCTCAAGGGGGAATCTGAGGGGATTACCGTGGAGGCGGCTTTTCAGTATACCAACGAGTTTCATGAAAATGTCCTTGGCTTCTGCAACAATATCTACAATTCGGAGGGGGGAACCCACCTCACGGGCTTTAAGACCACCTTTACCACAGTGATTAACCAGTATGCCAGGGAGCTTGGAATTTTAAAGGAAAAGGACGCCAATTTTACCGGCACGGATGTGAGAAACGGCATGACGGCGGTGGTTTCCGTAAAGCACCCTGCCCCCAGGTTTGAGGGGCAGACAAAAACGAAACTGGATAACCAGGATGCGGCTAGGGCCGCAGGAAAAGTGGTGGGGGATGAGATTCTGTTGTTTTTTGACAGAAATCTGGAAACATTAAAATCTGTGATTGGCTGTGCGGAGAAAGCGGCAAAAATACGAAAGACAGAGGAGAAAGCCAGGACAAACCTGCTCTCCAAACAGAAATTTTCTTTTGACTCCAACGGAAAACTGGCAAACTGCGAGAGCAGGGATGCTTCTATCTGTGAGATTTTTATTGTGGAGGGAGATTCCGCCGGAGGCTCGGCAAAGACGGCCAGGGACAGGAATTTCCAGGCAATCCTTCCCATCCGGGGGAAAATTTTAAATGTGGAGAAGGCCAGTATTGATAAAGTCTTGGCAAATGCGGAGATCAAGACTATGATAAATGCCTTTGGCTGCGGATTTTCCGAAGGCTACGGCAATGATTTTGACATTACAAAGCTAAGGTATGACAAAATTATTATTATGGCGGATGCAGATGTGGACGGAGCCCATATTTCCACCCTGCTTTTAACCTTGTTTTACCGTTTTATGCCGGAGCTGATATTTGAGGGACATGTGTACATCGCCATGCCCCCGCTCTATAAAGCCATTCCCTCTAAGGGGGAGGAGGAATATCTCTATGACGACGCTGCCCTGGTAAAATACAGGAAAAGGCATAAGGGAAGTTTTACCCTCCAGCGGTATAAAGGGCTGGGGGAGATGGACGCAGAGCAGCTCTGGGAGACTACTCTTGACCCCGCCACAAGAATTTTAAAGCGGGTGGAGATTGAGGATGCAAGGATGGCCTCGGATGTGACGGAGATGCTTATGGGGACGGATGTGCCCCCAAGAAAGGCATTTATCTACGAACATGCCACAGATGCAGAGTTAGATGTGTAGGGCAGTCTGCAGGTGAAGCTGCAGGACGTATGTTTTTTGACAGGGAACTGCCAGGGAAAGACGGGAAGGATAGAAAATGAACGAGACAGAACAGATTATCCGGACGGAGTATTCGGATTTGATGCAGAAATCTTATATTGACTATGCCATGAGTGTCATTGTGGCAAGGGCGCTGCCGGATGTGCGGGACGGTTTAAAGCCGGTGCAGAGAAGAACCCTTTACGATATGTATGAGCTTGGCACAAGGTACGATAAGCCTTACCGGAAGTGCGCCCGTATCGTGGGGGATACCATGGGTAAATACCATCCCCACGGGGACAGTTCCATTTATGGGGCTTTGGTGGTCATGGCCCAGGACTTTAAAATGGGAATGCCCTTAGTGGACGGTCACGGGAATTTCGGCTCCATTGAGGGGGACGGGGCCGCCGCCATGCGTTACACTGAGGCAAGACTTCAAAAAGTGACCCAGGAGGCATATCTCTCTGATCTGGATAAAGATGTGGTGGACTTTGGCCCAAACTTTGACGAGACGGAAAAAGAACCTTTGGTTCTGCCGGTGAGAGTGCCGAATCTCTTGGTCAACGGGGCGGAGGGAATAGCCGTAGGTATGGCCACCAGCATTCCACCCCACAATCTGGCGGAAGTGATTGAAGGGGTAAAAGCCTATATGAAAAACCCTGATATCAACACGGAGCAGATGATGAAATATATTTCCGGCCCGGATTTTCCCACTGGGGGTATTGTGGTAAATAAGGACGAGCTTTTACAGATTTACTCCACAGGCACAGGGAAAATTAAAATCAGGGGAAAAGTGGAAATTGAGGAGGGCAAAGGGGGAAAAGATAAGATTGTAATCACGGAAATTCCCTACACCATGATTGGGGCCAATATTGGAAAATTCTTAAATGATGTTTATAATTTGGTGGAAACCAGGAAAACGACTGATATCACAGATATCTCCAACCAGTCCTCCAAAGAGGGAATCCGCATTGTAATTGAGCTAAAAAAGGGGGCGGACCCGGTACAGATTTGCAACCTCTTATATAAGAAGACAAAGCTTGAGGATACCTTTGGGGTGAATATGCTGGCGGTGGCGGATGGAAAGCCGGAAACCATGGGGCTGGTTCCGGTGATTCGCCACCATGTAGACTTTCAATATCAGCTTGCAACGAGAAAATATAATACTCTTTTAACAAAGGAGCTGGAGAAAAAAGAAGTTCAGGAAGGACTGATAAAAGCCTGCGACGTCATCGACCTGATTATAGAAATCCTCCGAGGGAGCAAGAATGTAAAAGAGGCGAAATTCTGCCTGGTATCCGGGGAGACAGGAAATATTAAATTTAAAAGTGAGAAATCCAGAAAGGAGGCGGCAAAGCTTCATTTTACGGAAAAACAGGCGTCGGCGATTTTGGAAATGCGTCTTTACAAATTAATCGGCCTGGAAATTGAGGCCCTGATGAAAGACCATGAGGAGACTTTGAAAAACATCGAAAAATATGAGAGTATATTAGGCAGCCGGGCAGTGATGGCAAAGGTAATCATCAAGGAGTTAGACGCTATCAAAAAGGCATATGGGCAGGAGAGAAAAACCGTTATTGAAAACGGAAAAGAGATTGTTTTGGAAGAGCCGAAAATGGAAGAGATGGATGTGGTCTTTCTTATGGATCGTTTTGGCTATGCCAGAATTATTGATGTGGCCGTCTATGAGAGAAACAAAGAGGCGGCGGACAGTGAGAACCGCTATGTCATTACCTGCAAAAATACGGATAAAATCGGGATTTTCACCAATAAGGGACAGATGCATCTCTTGAAGGTGGCGGATTTGCCCTACGGCAAGTTCAGGGACAAGGGGCAGCCCATCGACAATATGAGCAATTATGACAGCAGTGTGGAAAATGTAATATTTGTGGCCTCTTTAGAGGAGATGTCCGGGGAAAAAATGATGTTTGCCACAAAAACCGGAATGTTAAAGCTGGTGGCAGGCAGCGAGTTTAACGTGGCCAAGAGAACCACGGCAGCCACCAAGTTAAACGGGGAAGATGAAGTTGTTAAAATTGCATTTTACAGGGAAGAGCAGCATTTGGTTCTGCACACAAAGAAAGGGATGTTCCTTCGCATTGAGGCCAATGTAATACCGGAGAAGAAAAAAGGCGCAGTGGGAGTCAGAGGCATCCGGTTAGGCCCGGAGGATGAATTAGAGCATGTGCACCTTTTGCTTCCAGGGGAAAGCAAAACGGTAAAACTAGCGGAAAAAGAGCTGGAACTTTCCAGGCTTAGGGTGGGCAGCCGGGATACAAAAGGTGTAAAACATACGTAAGGGAGAAAGAGGCATGGATTATCAGCAGGCAATAGCGTTTCATGAAAAAGCGAAGGCATATGGAAGTATTCTGGGGCTTTCAAATATCCGCAGATTAATGTATGAACTTAAGGATGTGTGGAAGACTTTAAGTATTATCCATGTAGCCGGGACAAACGGGAAAGGCTCTGTCTGCTGTTTTCTTGCCTCTATGTTAAAAGAGGCGGGATACAGGGTAGGCCAGTATAATTCCCCGGCAGTTTTTTCACAGCGGGAAATTTACCGGATAAACGGGGAGGAAATTACCAGGGAGGATTATGCCTCCTGTATGGAAAAAGTAAAATCCGCCTGTGAAGCCCTGGTGGAAAGAGGGGAGCCGCACCCCACGGTATTTGAGATTGAAACGGCTTTAGCCTTTCAGTGGTTTTATGAGAGAAAATGTGATTTTGTAATTCTGGAAGTGGGGATGGGAGGGAGCACCGACGCTACGAATGTGATTGAAAAGCCCCTCTGCAGCGTGTTTACTTCCATCAGCAGAGACCATATGAAATATCTTGGAGATTCTATCGGGGATATTGCAAAAATTAAATCGGGAATTATTAAAGAAGGCTGTCCTGTAATTTCAGCGGTACAGAAAGAGAAAGCAGCAAGTGTTATCCGGTCATGTGCCGAAGAAAAACATGCGCCTTACTACCTGGCAGCAAGTTTGGGGCAGGGCCGGGTCTTTCAGGGCATCCGGTATGCCCGTCATCCGGACTTTGGCGAGATAAAAATATCCATGCTGGGAAGGTATCAGCTGGATAATTCAGCCCTTGCATTAGAAGTTATATCGGTATTAAAAGAAAGAGGAGAGATAGAGATTTCTCTGGAAGAGATAAGGCGGGGGATTTTTGGAGCTCTTTGGCAGGGAAGGTTTGAGTGTGTTTCAAATGAACCTCTTTTCTATTTAGATGGTGCACACAATCTAGATGGGGCAATAAAATTAAAAGAAACTTTAATGGAGAATTTTCCAGATAAAAAGAAAATTGGAATTATGGGTGTGATGGCGGATAAAGAGTATTCCCGTATGATTCAGACCCTGGGGCCGTTATTTTCTCAGATATTTACTGTGACCCCGGACCATCCCAGGTCCCTGCCGGGAGGAATACTGGCTGGGGAGATAAGGAAACAGGGGATGACCGGGATTTTTGTGCCCCAAATCAAGGATGCCGTCAGTGAGGCGTATACCTTGGCGTTAAGGGAAGGGGCTATGGTAATGGTTTTTGGCTCGCTGTATTATCTATTGGAGGTGAAAGAAGCACTGCATGACATCACAGGAGATTAAGAAAAAATTAAGAGAAAATATACTATCTGGAGAGTTTGGGATAGAAAAAGAATCTCTCCGCGTTACGGGGGAGGGCACGCTGGCATTAACCAATCATCCCGACATGGCAGGGTATCATATGGAGGAGCAGATCAGCAGAGATTTTGCAGAGAGCCAGCTTGAGTTTGTGAGCAGGGTGCATACCACGGTGGATAGCGCCTGCCAGGAAATCTGTTTTTTGCAGAGCCTTGTGGAGGAGGAAATTGGAAACCGTAAAACAGGCAGGGAATATGTGTGGACTTATTCCAATCCCCCTGGCTTTAACGGAGAAAAAAATATTCGTATTGCGGAATTTAAAGAGGATTTGGAGGGAAAAAATACTTACCGCCACTATCTCTCGGAGAAGTATGGAAAGGTAAAAATGCTGTTTTCCGGAGTGCATTTAAATTTTTCCATGCCGGAAGAATTTTTTGTGCTTCTGAAGGAACTGACGGGGGAAGGGATACAAACCCTGAAAAATGAATGGTATTTAAATCTTTTGGACTGTCTCATGGATGACAGCTGGCTTCTCGTGGCCTTAACTTCCGCAAGCCCTGTGGCAGAGCCGGAGTTTCTAAAAGGACTTGGGGTGCCCAGGGAGGAATGGAACCGTTATGCATCTTTCCGCAACAGCAAATACGGGTACTGGAACCTTTTTATCCCCTGCCTTTCTTACAGGGATTTTACCCGGTATCTTTCTTCTGTAGAGGAGTATATAAAGCAAGGGGTTCTCTCCTGTGTCCATGAACTCTATTACCCTCTCCGCTTAAAGCCTAAGGGGGAAAATACGCTGGAAAATTTGAAAAACCAGGGCGTAAACCATATCGAGCTGCGGATGTTGGACTTAAACCTTATGAGCTGCGCAGGAGTGGCAAAAGAGGATTTGATTTTTATCCATCTTCTGATAGCATACAGGATTTTCCAGATATTGGAAACGGGGAAAAAAGTCAGTGAGGGGGAGCGGGAAGGGGAAGGGCGGATTTTGCTCCACCAGCGGGCGGCGGAACTTGATTTCTGGGAAAAAGAAATAGGATACCGGAAGAGGGCGTTAAAGCTTTTGGGGGAAATGAAGGAATTTTATATGGATGATGAGGGAGAGGAAAAGGGGTATATCCCCAAAGCGTATCCTGTAAGGGAATTGCTCTCCTTCCAGGAGAATAAGATTTTATATTCCCAATGCCGGTATAGCCAACAAATCTTAGATAAATATAAAAACAATTATATCAACGGAGTCATGGAGGATATAAAGGAGAGATAGGATGAAAAAAACAGTTTTGTTTGATTTGGACGGAACCATTATTAATTCGGAGGAGGGCATTACCAACTGTGTCCGGTATGTGCTGGATTACTGGGGAATGGCACATCCCACCCAAAAAGAGCTTTTATGTTTTATCGGCCCTCCCTTAAGGGAGCAGTTTATGGAAGTCTTTGGCTGGGATTTTGATAAGGCGGAAAAATCTGTCCATGTATTCCGGGAGCGGTTTGATAAGCTGGGGCTTTATGAGTGCGAACTTTATCCGGGAATTCAAAAATTGATTGAAGATTTGCACCGGGAGGGATACCGGATTGCCCTGGCAAGCTCCAAGCATGAGGAGGCATGCGGCAGGATTTTAAGGCATTTCCATCTGGAATCCAATTTTACGGGAATCTTTGGTGCCACTAAAGATGGAAAAATTTCCACCAAAAAACAGGTGCTGGAAGTCTGCCTGAGCAAACTGCAGGCTTCTGAGGAGGAGACTGTTTTAATCGGGGATACGAAATTTGATGTCCTGGGGGCAAAAGAGGCAGGTATAGACTGTATCGGCGTTACATATGGCTTTGGGACAAGAGAGGAGCTTGAGGCCGCAGGGTCAGCGGCAGTAATGGATACACCGGAGGAGGTGGGGGCTTATCTTAAAAGAATCTAAAATGATGCGGGCATGGAATTTGATTTATCCGGTGGGCATTTATTTTGTGGTGACAGCGGTTCTGCTGTTTCTTCTGGACTTTGTTTTGCCCGATACAAAGGGCAGCCATCTCTTTCGGCAGGGGATTACCTCCCTCTCGGTTCTGCCTTTTTTGTATTCCTTTTACCGTCAGGATTCTTTCTGGCGGGGAGAACCCTTGGGAAAAAAGGAGTTTCTTTTAACAAAAAGGGAGGCGGGGACGGTATTTTTACTGTTTCTGGCAGGGGGATGCTTTGCCCTTGCCTGGAACAATGTGCTTTCCATGGTACATATTTCGGATTACTCCGTCAGCTATAACAGAATCCGGGAAACTTTTTATGTGGGAAAATTTTTTATGGAATTTTGCGTGGTGTGCCTCTTAGCTCCAATGGCAGAAGAATTGTTATACCGGGGAATTGTGTATAAAAGGGCGAAGGACTGGCTGGGCATCTGGCCTGGAATTATTGTTTCCGCAGTTATGTTCGGACTTGTGCATATGAATCTGGTGCAGTTTGTCTATGCCGGGGTCTTTGGGATTTTTCTTGGGCTTTTTGTGGAAAAAACCGGGAAACTGCACAGTGCAATAGCCGCCCATGCGGCGGCGAACCTCACATCCCTTCTGCGGGGGGAGACGGAACTCTTTTCTTTTATGGACAAAAGTTTACCTGTGATGGTTATAATGACGGCTTTGCTGTTTTTATTGGCGGCGGGGCTTGTTTTTGGGGCTTTACATTTTTTATCTAAAGGAGGAAAGGATTATATCCTGTAATATAATCTTTTCCGAAGCATAACTTATTTTATTTCAAATTCTTTCAGAAAAATTAAAATTCCTACGATATGAAAGACAACAGGGGATCCTGAAATCTGCCTCTGCCTTTTATTCCCGTAAAACACCCTTTTCATTCCATTCTGCCCAAAAGTGGAAATTTTCCGCCGATATAAGAGATATAGATGAAAATCCACAGAACAGGGAGGAATTGGTTATGCGTATAGGAAATTCAAATTACTATTTTGGCGTCCCTTCATCCGGCAGGCGCTTTCACTCTGGGGGAAGGAACACATTGGAGGATTTGCTCACCGGGCATTATAAGAATTCATACGGGGTGGAGGGCATGTGCATTACGGGAAGAAGCGATTATAAAAAAATAATTCCCGTTTCTCAGGAGATGAAACAGCATGTCCTTGAGGATGTTAAGAGAAGCTATTACAAATACAACGGCATGTCCGGGGATAATGAGGCGGAATGGGATGCCTATTACCGGAAAAATAACGAATACTATAAAACATTGAAGAAAGAAGACCGTTTGTCTGCGTGCTGGACCTTAAATCAGCTGCACCTTGAAATATCAGGAAAAGTCACGAGTGCTTTAAAAGAGAAGATACCTGGGTGGTCGGCGGGAAAATCTATTCCTGCAGGGGTATTGGATGAAATTTTTGCCGATGAGAGCATCACTTCCCTGGCAGAAGGGAAAAAAACCAGAGGGACAGGCAAAAGCACCTTCCAGGCGTCCACTGGGAATTATTTCAATGAATTAAAAAGAAAGTATCCGGGAGTAAATGTGACGGCAGTGGATTTTAATAGTGGAAGACAGGAAGATGCCTATATGCTGGGATGCAGGGGATACAACAACCTGGCGGTTTCGCCTGGCATTTTGGCGAAGATGGCAAATGACCCGGGTGCGGCGGCAAAATATGAGAAGGTCTTTAGGGAAATGTCCGGGAATGCAGCCCGTGTGGAAAAATTTGCACAGGAGACAGGGGACGAGATTCTTTCCGCAGGAGCCGTGATTGATAAAAACGGGAAAGTTTCCTACTGGATGGCGGGCAGAAGCAGGGATAAAGTGGAAAACCCCGGCACAGCATACAAGGAGAAGGTGCAAAAGCAGATAAGAGAAAAGCGGGAAAAGAAGAAAGCCAAAGAGGTTTTAGAAGAAAAAAGGCTGAAAAAAGCTGACAGGATGGAAAAACTTCTGAAAAAAGCGGGGGTGGACTTGAAAATCTGATAATAGTTACTTTTCACGGCCTGGAGGGCCGCTCAAAGTAACGGATTTCGCTGTAGCTGGTAGTTGCCTTAGCGTAGTATTTTGTGTATACTAAAGAAAGGCAAGGGTAAAAACAGGTTAGGTAGAAAGGAGTACTTCAAATGAAACGAAGAAAACCAATGGCAATTCTATTAGCGTTGGCGGTATTTATTACCGCAATCTGGATTCCCATCCCGGCGCAGGCGGCGAAGGCGACATTGAAAATCAGCCACAAAAACTTAAACCTTACAGTGGGGGACACGAAAACCCTTAAGGTCACTACCAGCCTTAAGGGTAAGGTGTCCTGGAAGAGTTCGGATAAGAAAATAGCCACCGTAACTTCTAAGGGAAAGGTGACGGCGAAAAAACCGGGAACGGCAAAGATTACGGCAAAGCTAAAGGGGAAATCCGTTTCCTGCAAAGTTACTGTAAAAAAGAAGGATATGAAGGCCCAGGCAAAAGACAATGCCAAAAAGTATAAGAAGCAGATAGAGCAGGTATTGAAATATACGAACCAGTACAGAAAGGCGGCGGGGCAGAAGGAACTGGTATTGGATACCAATCTCACCCGGGCTGCCTGTTACCGTTCCTTAGAGATGGCAAAGACAAAGAAAATGTCCCACACCAGGCCCGACGGGAGCAGCTGTTTTACGATTTTGAAGGTGTATAAAGTAAATTATATGGCTGCCGGGGAAAATATCGCATACACCTCAAAAGGCTATGGGGTAAATGCGAAGGTTGTCAGCCAGATGTGGTATAATTCCCCAGGCCACAGAGCCAATATGTTAAGCAGCAGTTATGGGAAAATCGGCATTGGAATTGCCGTGGCATCTAACGGGGATATTTACTATACCCAGCTTTTTACAAATTAAAGAACTGTTTATAAGAGAGTCAGCGGATATTTTTCTAAAAAAGGAAAACATTCCGCTGATTTTTTTTGTGTTTTTTTGAGACAAATTGTTTCTATACCGCCATTTTTAGAAAAAAACAATAGATATTATCAGACAATTTAAATAAAAATTAAAAATAATCATACTATCAGACAATAGAAAGAAAAAAGTTGTTTACAAGCGGGAGAAAAAGTAGTATCATGTGGCTTAGAAAAATTTTGCATGCATAGTTGAACTATATTGTAGTAGAAAGGATAAAAGTTATGAGAGATAAATGGAATGGAAAAGGGACAGGGTTTAAGGGCCTTTACTCCCCGGAATTTGAACATGACAACTGCGGTATCGGCGCAGTGGTAAATATCAAAGGCATAAAGACCCATGATACAGTGGCCAACGCATTAAAAATCGTGGAGAACTTAAAGCACCGGGCAGGAAAAGACGCGGACGGAAAAACCGGGGACGGCGTGGGAATCCTCCTTCAGATTTCCCACAAATTTTTTACAAAGGCGGTAAAACCCCTGGGGATTGATTTAGGGGAGGAGAGGGATTACGGCGTGGGCATGTTCTTTTTTCCACAGGATGAATTAAAGCGAAACCGGGCAAAAAAAATGTTTGAGGTTATTGTGGAGAAAGAGGGCATGAAATTCTTAGGATGGCGGGATGTGCCCACAGATCCCTCCAAGCTAGGCCAGAAGGCAGTGGACTGTATGCCCTATATCACCCAAGGGTTTGTGAAACGGCCAAAGGATGTGGAAAAGGGTCTTCCCTTTGACAGAAAGCTCTATGTAGCCAGACGTGTCTTTGAGCAGTCCAACGACGACACCTATGTGGTATCTCTTTCCAGCCGTACCATTGTGTACAAAGGAATGTTTTTAGTGGAGCAGCTTCGGCTGTTTTTCGGGGACCTGCAGGATAAGGATTATGAATCCGCCATTGCCACGGTACACTCCCGTTTTTCCACCAACACAAATCCCAGCTGGGAGAGGGCCCACCCCAACCGCTTTATTGTACATAACGGAGAAATTAACACCATCAAGGGAAATGCGGATAAGATGCTGGCCCGTGAGGAGACCATGGAGACGGGATTTTTAAAGGGGGAGCTGCAGAAAGTCCTTCCGGTGATAAACAGCGAGGGTTCCGACTCCGCAATGCTTGACAATACCTTAGAATTTCTGGTAATGAGCGGCATGGATCTGCCCCTGGCAGTTATGATTATGATTCCGGAGCCCTGGGCAAACAACAAGGCGATGCCCCAGAAAAAACGGGACTTCTACCAATATTACGCCACCATGATGGAGCCCTGGGACGGCCCGGCTTCCATTCTTTTTTCCGACGGGGATATGATGGGGGCAGTCCTTGATAGAAACGGTCTGCGCCCTTCCAGGTACTATATCACAAAGGACGATTACCTGATTCTCTCCTCCGAGGTTGGGGTTTTGGATATCGATCCCATGAAAATACTGGTGAAAGAGAGGCTCCGCCCAGGGAAAATGCTCCTTGTGGATACCAAACAGGGCAGGGTAATTGACGACGAGGAGCTGAAAAACACCTATGCGGGAAAACAGCCCTACGGCGAGTGGTTAGACAGGAATTTAATTAAGCTTGAGGATTTAAAAATTCCAAACCAGCGTGTGCCGGAGTACACAAAGGAAGAGCGCCAGAGGATGCAGAAAGCTTTCGGCTACACCTATGAATCACTGCGGGATGCCATTCTTCCCATGGCAAAAAACGGCGGGGAGGGGACTTCTGCAATGGGAATCGATACGCCTCTCGCAGCTTTGGCAAATGACCGCCAGCCCCTGTTTAACTACTTTAAGCAGCTTTTTGCCCAGGTGACAAATCCTCCCATTGACTCCATCCGGGAAAAAATTGTAACTTCCACCACCATTTATGTGGGGGAGGACGGAAACCTCTTAGAGGAAAAAGCGGAAAACTGCCAGGTAATAAAAGTCAACAACCCCATTTTGACAAATACGGACTTAATGAAAATAAAATCCATGAAAGTGGACGGGTTCAAAGTGGCTGTACTGCCCATTATCTACTACAAAAACACAAGTTTGGAAAAGGCTATCGACCGTCTGTTTATGGAGGCGGACAGGGCTTACCGGGACGGGGCAAATATTTTGATTCTCTCCGACAGAGGAGTGGATGAAAACCATGTGCACATTCCCTCCCTGCTGGCAGTTTCGGCCCTGCAGCAGCATTTAGTGCGGACAAAGAAGAGAACCAGCCTTGCCATGATTTTAGAGTCCGGGGAACCCAGGGAAGTGCACCACTTTGCCACCCTTCTTGGCTACGGCGCCTGTGCCATCAATCCTTACCTGGCCCAGGAGACAGTGAAACAGCTTGTGGATGAGCATATGTTAGACAAGGATTATTATGCGGCGGTAAACGATTACAACCATGCCATTATCACAGGTATCGTAAAAATCGCCTCCAAAATGGGGATCTCCACCATCCAGTCCTACGAGGGTTCCAAAATTTTTGAGGCAATCGGCATTGACGCAGAGGTGATTGACAAATATTTTACCAACACCGTAAGCCGCATCGGGGGCATTACCTTAAAAGATATTGAGGAGGATGTAAACGAGCTGCACTCCACCGCCTACGACCCCTTGGGATTTGAGACGGATTTAACCCTGGACAGCAAAGGACGCCACAAGATGAGAAGCGGGGCGGACCCCCACCTTTACAACCCTGCCACCATACATCTTTTGCAGGAGTCCACAAAGCGGGGAGATTACAACCTGTTTAAGGAGTACACAAAACTGGTAAATGAGGAGGAGAAAAATGCCAACCTAAGGGGACTGATGGACTTTAACTTCCCCAAAAAAGGCATTGAAATCGAAGAAGTGGAGAGTGTGGATTCCATTGTCACCAGGTTTAAAACCGGGGCAATGTCTTACGGCTCCATCTCCCAGGAGGCCCATGAGACACTGGCCCTTGCCATGAACCGTCTCCATGGAAAATCCAATTCCGGGGAAGGCGGGGAGGATGCAGAGCGCATTGCAAGCAAAAACACAGGAAAGAATAAATGTTCCGCCATCAAACAGGTGGCCAGCGGGCGTTTCGGCGTCACCAGCCGCTACTTAGTCAGCGCAGACGAAATACAGATAAAAATGGCACAGGGGGCAAAACCGGGGGAGGGAGGCCATCTGCCGGGGAAAAAAGTGTATCCCTGGATTGCAAAGACAAGGCTCTCCACACCGGGAGTATCTCTGATCTCCCCGCCCCCTCACCACGATATTTACTCCATCGAGGATTTGGAGCAGTTAATCTATGATTTAAAAAATTCCAACCGCCAGGCCAGGATTACCGTAAAACTGGTGTCTGAGGCAGGTGTGGGAACTGTGGCGGCAGGTGTGGCAAAAGCAGGAGCCCAGGTAGTTCTGATTTCCGGTTACGACGGAGGAACGGGAGCCGCCCCCTCAAGCTCCATCCACAACGCAGGGCTTCCCTGGGAGCTTGGCCTTGCGGAGACGCATCAGACCTTAATTATGAACGGCCTTAGAAATAAAGTGAGGATTGAGACAGACGGCAAGCTGATGAGCGGCAGGGACGTAGCCATCGCAGCCCTCCTTGGGGCGGAGGAATTTGGATTTGCCACGGCTCCCCTAGTAACCCTTGGCTGTGTAATGATGCGCGTGTGCAACCTGGATACCTGTCCGGCGGGAATTGCCACCCAAAACCCGGAGCTTCGGAAACGTTTTGCAGGAAAGCCGGAATATGTGGAAAACTTTATGCGGTTTATCGCAGAGGAGTTAAGGGAATATATGGCAAAACTGGGCTGCCGCACCATCGACGAGATGGTGGGGAGAAGCGATTTGTTAAAAGTGAGGGAGGATTTATCCGGCAGGGAGAAAGAGATTGACCTGTCCCGGATTCTCAACAATCCCTTTGCAGGACCGAAAGAGAAAGTCACCTTTGACAAAAAACAGGTATACGACTTTGAACTGGAAAAGACAAAGGATGAAAAGGTATTGTTAAAACAGTTAAAGAGTGCCTTAGAGAGCCGGCAGAAACGGATTATTGATGTGGAGCTTACCAATACCGACCGCTCCTTTGGAACCATATTCGGCTCTGAGATAACCAGAAAGTACGACGATACCTTAGAGGACGACACTTTTATTGTAAAATGTACCGGTGCCGGGGGACAGAGTTTTGGCGCCTTTATCCCCAAGGGGCTTACCTTAGAGCTTGTGGGGGATTCTAACGATTACTTTGGAAAAGGACTCTCCGGGGGAAAACTGGTGGTATGCACCCCTACCGGAGTAAATTATAAACAAGATGAAAATATCATTATCGGAAACGTGGCCCTTTACGGGGCAACCAGCGGAAAAGCCTTTATCAACGGCGTGGCGGGAGAGCGCTTCTGCGTGAGAAATTCCGGGGCAACAGCGGTAGTGGAAGGCGTGGGGGACCACGGCTGTGAATATATGACGGGAGGCCGTGTGGTGATTCTTGGAAAAACCGGGAAAAACTTTGCGGCGGGGATGAGCGGCGGAATTGCCTATGTTTTGGACGAGGACAATGACCTTTATACCAGGACAAACAAAGAGATGGTCTTTTCCGAAAGCATTTCCAATAAATATGACGTGATGGAATTAAAAGAGATGATACAGGAACATGTGGCTTTGACAAATTCCGCAAAGGGCAAGGAAATCTTAGATAATTTCAGCGAATATCTGCCCAAGTTTAAAAAGATTATGCCCTACGATTACAACCGCATGATGATGGCTATTGTTCAGATGGAAGAGAAAGGCCTTTCCTCCGAGCAGGCCCAGATTGAAGCATTTTATGCAAGTACAAGGGATTAAGGAGGAGAGAGCAATGGGAAAACCAACAGGATTTATGGATTATGACAGAAAAGCTGCAGCCTCTGTACCGCCGAAAGAGCGCATTACAAACTATAAGGAATTTCATATCTATTTGTCTGAGGAAGAGCAGCAGAAGCAGGGAGCCAGGTGCATGAACTGCGGCGTTCCCTTCTGCCAGGCAGGGATGGACATTATGGGAATGACCAGCGGATGCCCCCTGCACAACCTGGTGCCGGAGTGGAATGATCTTGTTTACACAGGAAACTGGGAGCAGGCATATAACCGGTTAAAAAAGACAAACAATTTTCCGGAATTTACCTCCCGGGTGTGTCCAGCCCTCTGTGAAAATTCCTGCACCTGCGGACATTACGGAGACGCCGTCACCGTAAAGGAAAATGAACACGGTATCATTGAAAGGGCCTATGAGGAGGGGTACGCCAAGGCAAAGCCCCCAAGAACCCGCACAGGGAAAACCGTGGCAGTTGTGGGCAGCGGCCCGGCAGGGCTTGCGGCGGCAGACCAGTTAAACCGCCGGGGCCATAAGGTGACGGTATTTGAACGGGACGACAGGGTTGGGGGGCTTTTAATGTATGGCATCCCCAACATGAAACTGGAAAAACAGGTCATTGACCGCAAGGTTGACATTATGAAGGAAGAAGGGGTGGAATTTGTCACAGGGGCTAATGTGGGAAAAGATGTGAAGGCTGCTAAAATAATGAAAGAATTTGACGCTGTCATCTTAGCCTGCGGGGCCAAAAATCCCAGGGATATAGGTGCCCCTGGAAGGGATGCAAAAGGAATTTATTTTGCGGTGGACTATCTCTCCCAGACCACGAAAAGCCTTTTGGATTCCGATTTCAAAGACCAGAAATTTGTCTCCGCCAAGGGGAAAAAAGTGGTGATTATCGGCGGGGGGGACACGGGAAACGACTGTGTGGGAACCGCCATCCGCCAGGGGGCTCTAAGCGTTACCCAGCTTGAGATGATGCCCCCTGCCCCAAAGACAAGGGCAGAGGATAACCCCTGGCCCCAGTGGCCCAAAGTCTTAAAGACGGACTACGGCCAGGAGGAAGCCATTGCAGTGTTCGGCCATGACCCAAGGATTTACCAGACAACGGTAAAAGAGTTTTTGAAAGATAAAAACGGGAACCTTACCGCTGTGAAAACCGTAAGGCTTGAGAGCAAAAAGGACGAGAAGACAGGGCGTATGGTTATGGGGGAAGTCCCCGGTTCCGAGAGCAAAATTGACGCAGACCTTGTTTTCATTGCAGCAGGCTTTCTGGGAACCCAGAAATATGTGGCAGAGGCTTTTGGGGTCAAATTAAATGAGAGGACGAATGTGTCCACGGAAAAAGGAAAATACAGCACCAATGTAAAAAATGTATTTACCGCAGGGGATATGCACAGAGGCCAGTCCCTGGTGGTGTGGGCCATCCGGGAAGGAAGGGAAGCCGCCCACGAGGTGGATGAGAAGCTTTTGGGCTACTCCAGCTTGTCGGTGCAGTAGGAAAAACCATTAAAATAGGTACAGGATGACACAGGCAGTGCTTTTAAGGTAAATTTATTTCGGAACTTAAGCCTGCCTGTGTTTTTTATGCCGCCCTTTGATCCATCATGAAATTTATGCGATATCTTCTTTTTGGAATCTTATTATACTGGCCCAGATGCCAAACACCCATAGGGATAAAAGAATGAACAATCCAAGGAAAAGGAGACATCCAGACTGTGTCAGCCTGCCAGTCAACAGCAGATAAGCTGCAGTCCATGGGTAAAATCCTGCTATGGGGGAACCTGATAACACAACATTTAACAAACTGACGGTTGCAATGGCAATAAATGGTATTAGGATTCCCTTTGTATGTATTGTAAGATATACAAATGGGGTCAGCGTCGCAAAGAGGAGTATACCGCCCTTTATCATCTGTATGAAGATATAAACTGCTGACAACAGGTTTATCTGGGAAACATGCATAAATATATTACAAATCACAGATATCACAACAATGTCCAACCATGAAAGAACCATAAACAAAAGGATAAGAATAAACAGAATGATAAATTTACCCATTATAAATTGCCTGCGCCCTATGGGAACTACAAAAATGGTTTTCAATGTTTTTTACGTATACTCCCTGCTGATCAGAAATACTGCAACTACCGCCATAACAAGGGAGCCAAATAACAGCATAAGAAACATAATGGTATCTTCATAAATCCAGCCAAGGCTTAAAATTGCCTCTGGATTTGATATGCAAATCCTAACATCGTTTACGGTAACTAAAAAGGGTACTATGAATAAGCCCAAAACTCCAATTAAAATAATTTTTGAGCGTTTTAATTTCATCCATTCGCAATACACAAGATCAGCCAATCCCATCAAATATTCTTTTCTTCCAACACAGGAAGATGTGCAATGATTACTTCCCTTGTTAATTCAAAATTAATATCTGCGAGAATATCATTTCCCTTTACAAATGAATTTCGTTTAGGTGCATGATGCAGGCTTTTTAGAAAGTCAAGCCACTCTGCCAACTGTTTTTGGATATGGAGAATATAGATAAATTCTCCGATACAGAGAAACAGTAAAATAATACCAAATGCCATCACCATCATGTTGTTTCACCGCCTAATTTATATCCCACACCCCATACCGTTAAAATATATTTTGGGTGTTCTGGATGATCCTCAATCTTTTTTCTCAGCCTGCGGATATGTACCATGATATTATTGTCATCATAAGCATACGCATCCTTCCATACAGCTTGGTATATCTGCCTTTTGGTAAAAACTTTTCCTGGGTTTTCTGCAAAATGCAAAAGTAAATCAAATTCCTTTGCTGTGAGTTCAAGGAGCATACCGTCTTTTCGGACTTCACGTCCCGCTTTGTCGATGGACATTCCCCCAACAGTAATAATTTCCGGGGAACCGTCAGCGGTGTTGAAAATGGTATATCTCCGCAGCAGGGAGGATACCCTGGCAAGAAATTCGCTATTAGCAAATGGTTTTGTCAAGTAATCATCTGCGCCCATCCTTAGCCCGGACACTTTGTCGCCTTCACTGTCTTTAGCGGTGAGTATTAAAACAGGAATAAAACTTTTTTTTCTGATTCTCTCCAATACCTCGTATCCGTTTATCATGGGAAGCATAATATCCAAAACCACAAGTTGATATTCTGCGCTTTGCAGCTCATGTAATCCCATAACCCCGTCATGGCAGGTGCAGACGTCATATCCTTCCTGTTCCAAATGATGCCGAAGCAGTCTGCATAAATCCACATCATCATCTATAATCCATATTTTTTGTTTCATGCAAAAACCTCCTTATAGGTTTTATTTTAGATGTATAGGCGAATAATATCAATGATTTTAGGTTCTCCTCTGCCATAGATTAACTTTCATGACATTTTATAGTCGTTTCGTGCCAACTTCCTTACGAATTGCAAAAATGTTCCGATACTTATTATAAATAATTTAATAGTTAGTACAATAGAAACAATTTGGAAATGGAGAGTAGCATGGAACAAAATACAATCCGTCCTGGGGAAATGATAGAGTATGTTTTTGTGGAGGGCAAAGTCTCCCTGAATACGGAGGACATAATTTATATCGAGACAAGCAAACATAAAAATACCTTTTATACAAAAGAGGAGACTTACAGTATTTATAAGAAATTAAGTGAGATTGAAGGGGAATTAAAAGACTTTGGCTTCGTGCGCATCCATCAGAGTTTTCTGGTGAATATGCAGTATGTGGAAAAAATCAGCAGTTATATTATGACGCTTACCACCGGTCAGGAGCTTTCGGTGCCGAAGGCCAGATATCCTCAGGTAAAAAAAGAATATCAGCAGTATTTGGAAGAATCAAAGGATTGACAATGGGCAGAAAGGAATCGCAAAGGAGGACTTTCTGTTTTTTTGTATTTTTGTTTGGGAGGGAAGATTATGCCGGCAGAGCAGATTCAGGCTTATGAAAACGCAGGAAACATTTTTAAAGATAAGTTAGACAAAAAAAAGACGGAGAATACGGACAGGGATTTTCGCCGGGTAATGGGGGAAAAGAAGAAAAAGAAAAAATGTGGAAAAAAGGAGGAATCCTGGTTTGATAAGCGTCAAAAAATCATCCGGGCAAGGTTAAAGGCTCAGGCAAATCTCAACGCAGAGCGCAGAGGGGAGATGAGCCGGATAGAGCAGGAGAATCATGCAAAAATCCAGGCTGCTGGGGCAAACAGGCTGCACAATTTTTTGGTGGAGGACACGGGCAGGGAAAAGCATTTGCCAGAGAATGTTACAGAGAAAGAGTATGTGAGAAACGTAAATACCTGTGATTACCTTCGGAGGGCGTATCTCCTGTCAGGGGCAAAAAAGAAAGCGGCCTGCTCTGGAAGGAAAAGAAAAGAATAAGGAAAAACCAAATGAAAAATATTTTTATCGAGGGCATTCCGGGAATGGGAAAATCTACTCTGCTAAATGCAATTCACAGAGAAAAACCGGAATACCGCATATTTCGGGAAGGGGATTATTCCCCGGTGGAGCTTGCCTGGTGTACATGGATGAATGAAAGCAAATACAGGGATGTCTTTTTGAGTACTCTATTTTTCAGAATATGATAGAAGAGTTCATGCTGTATCATCTGTTAAGTGATGAGGAAATTTTGTCATTCTATGAAAAACTCTTTTGGGGCATGAATCGGGAAGATTTTCTGCTGCTATATCTCTGCAGCGACAGGACAAAGGAGTGTATTGAGGTGATTCGGAAAGAGCGCTGTGATAATCAGGGGAATGAGTTGTGGTATCCTCTTATGAGGGAATATTTTGTCAATTCCCCATATGGAGCAGAGCATGGGTGTAAAAGTTTTGAAGAGTTGATAGATCATTTTAAGCGAAGGCAGAAGCTGGAACTTCAGATTATAGAACATGTTTTGGGGAGAAACGGGAGGATTCTTTCAGCAAAAAAGTGGAAGATGGAGGAAATTCTGCCGTTACTGTAACAGTTCGTGCACGCCAAAGTATTATGCTGTAGTTGAACTCTTTTCCAAAGTATTGTATAATGGGTTTGCAAAAAATGGGAAAAGAGGATAATCATGAAAATTGCTATGATTCACGGCCAGAACCACAAAGGGACTACCTGCCGGGTGGGAAGGATGCTGGCAAAAAAATTAATAGGCGAGGTAAAGGAATTTTTCCTGCCCAAGGATTTCGGGGAATATTGTGTGGGCTGTACCACCTGCTTTATGAAAAATGAAACGAAATGCCCTCACTATGAAAAATTGAAACCTCTGACAGATGCCATAACAGAAGCGGATGTTATTATTCTTACCAGCCCCGTGTATGTATTTCATGCCACAGGGTCAATGAAAGCCTGGCTGGACCACTATGGATACCAGTGGATGGTGCACCGGCCAAATCCTGCTATGTTTCAGAAACAGGCCGTGTGCATCGCGACGGCGGCGGGGGCAGGGATGAAGTCAGCCTGTAAGGATATGGCGGACAGCCTATTTTTTTGGGGCATCCCGAAAATTTATACATGCGGCTTTGCCGTTTTTGCCACTTCCTACAGAGAAGTTTCGGAAAAAAAGAGACGGGAAATAGATAGAAAAACAACCCGGATAGCCGCTAAGATAAAAAGCAATGCGGGAAAGGTGAAACCGGGCTTTAAGACAAAAGCATTTTTCCATTTGATGCGCATAATGAATAAAAAGGGTGGATTGAATCCGGCGGACAGAGAATACTATAAGCGCATGGGCTGGATTTAAAACGCCGGAAAGAAGGAAGGATTTCGGCGCAGGAAAAGGAGAATTATTTTGAGAGAATTATATAAGGATGCAAAGGAATTTGTCTTCAGGCATAAAGCGGCTTTGATTGTAAATGCAGTGATTTGTGTCATATGTTACGGTCACATGGCATTTTCCCAGAATGTGGGAATTGATACGGAACATGTGATTAACCATCCCGGTGTGTCCATGCAGTGGGAAACTGTAGGCAGGCAGGGACTTTTGTACACGAAAAATCTTTTCGGGGTAATCAATTATAATCCCTATTTCAACGGAGCTTTGTTTCTGGCAGGTTTTATTCTGCTGGGAAGCATGGTTTCTTTTTTGTGTTTTATTGTCAGCGGGAGAAATGACAAATATCCATATGGATTTTTTTCTGTTCTATTTTCCACCTGTCCCGTGTGGATGATGCAGTTTTATTTCGCCCTCCAGCGGGCGGAGGTGGTTTTGGGCATGATTTATGGGGTGATTTCTGTGTTTGCCCTTTTTCAGATTGTGTTTTTAAACCAGAGGAAAATTTACTGGTTTCTCATCTGCCTTTTATTTGGGATGTGGTGTTTTTCCTCCTATCAGGCCTGTGCATTTTTGTATATCAGCCTGTGCATTATCTGCTATCTTTTGGATTTTTTCCGGGAGCCGGACAGAAAAATGAGTGTGTATTTTAAAAAAATTGCCGGGTTAATCCTTGGGTTTGGCATTGTGTATCTATCATATACCTTCGCGGTAAAGCCAACCCTGTCTAACGGATGGTATATTAAAGGCCAGATGAAATGGGGCGTGTGGCCCTTAAGCCAAAATCTGGCGTTGATTTTTGACCATGTGAAATGTCTGTTAAACTGGTACCGGCCGGATAATGTCTCTGCATATCCCCTGGCACTTATCTGCGTGTCCCTGCTGTTTTGCCTGTATGTTTTTAAGAGTAAAAAAAACAGTGTTCCCCTTTTCCTGGGATTGGCGGGGCTTTTGATTGCTCCGTTTCTCATGTCAATCTACATTGGAAATAAGGCCCTGGGGCGCTCACAATCGGCTCTCCCCGTTGTGGCGGCATTTGCATGTATGCTGTTCTGGGGCTTTTTAAGTACCTGGGAGGAAAAAAAGCTTCGCATATTAAAATGGGTCAGCATGTTTGCCGGAGGGATTATGGTATGGGCAGGCATGGCGGTGATTTTGGCATTTGTTTATACAGATGATATCCGGTATCGGGACGATGTGAACACGGCAAGGATGATTGCCTCGGATTTGTATCAGACCGAGGGATATAGGGAGCTTCCTGTCATATTTGTCGGGGAGAAGGATGCGGAGTTAAACGGGGCGTGCCTGGAGGCGGATTTGTACGGATATTCTTTTTTTAAATGGGATTATTCAGATGGAAACCCCACCGGGGCAACCTGGAGGATACTTGGGTTTATGAATACCCTTGGGATTGAACTTGAGGACGGAAGCCGTTTTTCTGAAAAAGCGTTAAAGGCAGCAGAGAATATGCCCTATTTTCCCCAAAAGGGATATATTTCCGTTCAGGATAAGTATGTGGTAATTAAATTGTCGGAAGTGCCCAGCAGCAAATCCAGAAAGCCTAGAAAGTCACAGGATTCCTGGAAATTGTGGCATTTCAGAAAAAATTAATGTAGATTTCTTTTTAAATTATGGTATACTATATATGTTTGTGAGCATTTTATTTAGAAAACCATACCAAAAAGGAGAGATGACATGAACAAAATTGCGATTGTTTCCGACAGTAACAGCGGGATTACGTCAAAGGAGGCAGAAGCGGCAGGCGTTCACATTCTTCCCATGCCATTTTTTATTAACGGGGAAACTTTTTATGAGGGAGTGGACCTGACCCAGGAGCAGTTTTATGAAAAACTGAAAAGCGGATGCGATATTTCCACATCCATGCCCTCTGTGGGAAATGTGACAGATTTATGGGATGAACTTTTAGGTTCTTATGAGGAAATTGTGCATATTCCCATGTCCAGCGGCTTAAGCAGCTCCTGTGAAACTGCTTACATGTTGGCCCAAGAATACGAGGGGAAGGTGCAGGTGGTAAATAACCAGAGAATTTCTGTCACCCAGAAACAGTCTGTCTATGATGCAAAGGCCCTGGCGGATAAAGGGAAGGGCGCAGAGGAAATTAAGAATATTTTAGAGAGGGACAAATTTGAGTCCACGATTTATATTATGGTGGACACGTTGGCCTATCTGAAAAAGGGCGGAAGGATTACCCCTGCGGCCGCAGCTTTGGGAACTTTGCTGAAATTAAAACCGGTACTTCAGATTCAGGGGGAAAAGCTAGATGCCTTTGCAAAGGCAAGGACTGTGAAACAGGCAAAATCCTTGATGATTGACGCCATAAAAAATGATTTTGCCAACCGTTTTCATGATGCAAAGGGAGAAAATATGCATCTTTCCATGGCATATACCTATGATTTGGCGGCGGCGGAATCCTTTAAAAATGACGTGCAGGAGATTTTCCCGGACAGTGAGATTGTGTTAGACCCTCTGTCCTTAAGCGTTTCCTGTCACATTGGCCCGGGAGCTTTGGCAGTTGCCTGCTCAAAGAAAATTCCGGAACTGGAAAAATAGTTTAGAATCACAACAGGAGGAATATAGAATGGTAAAAGCAGTAGTCGGTGCAAACTGGGGAGACGAGGGAAAAGGTAAGATTACAGATATGCTTGCCAGGGAAGCGGACATTGTGATACGTTTCCAGGGAGGGG
>Ga0137307_100094_pt2 | contig 29161 bp, 24 predicted proteins | sample NAcewD2O_March_2_FD_97180 | JGI IMG/M metagenome (GOLD analysis project Ga0137307, IMG submission 97180) | Mouse cecal microbial communities from Vienna, Austria - N-Acetylglucosamine amended D2O_March | ecosystem: Host-associated > Mammals > Digestive system > Large intestine > Cecum | place... | reverse complement strand
CCCGGAAAGATGCCGGGACAGAAATTCGCCCCTTTGTATCCAAACGATTTTCATAAGATGAGAGAAACAATGACATTTTATGTTCTTATGTTTTCCGAACTTGCCCGGCATCTCCGTTCTTCGTGGACAATGTAGCACGGCCATTTATGGTTGTCAATGCCATATTATAATTATTTTATGGGAAACCATGACATATTGATACAACATAGTGTTTTTTTAAATAAAATTTTAATCAACATATTTTCCGCTTGACCTGCGATTCGTTTTTGTTCTATGATTCGTGTATAGACAAGAGAAAAAGATAAAAAAAGCCCAGAAAACCGTATAAAAGCGGATTTCTGCCAAAAAACGAAGCAAAGAGAACAAATTTGATTCAGAAAATGTAAATACTGGTGTAAATACACTTATTATTTATATTTTCGGCCAAAATCCAGTAAAGGGGGGATAATCATGGCAAAAAACATAAAAGAAATAATGATTGCCTTAAACAAGGTTCTGACAACAACGGTATGGGTCAACGACCAGCGCCAGATTATATCGCTGTCGGATGAATTGAAAATTGGTTTTAATAACTCCCCCCGTTCTATTGAAGACCTGCCGCGGTCATCACTGGTCGGTGCATACGTATCATTGCAGATTCGCACAGATAATTTCGATGTTGCCGCCGAAGGACTGGACACAAAAACATTGGCGCTGCGCGTAAAAGAAATGGTCTTTGCGGAGGCTAAAAAGATTATCGATGTCGAAGGTTCATCCGAACGAGGCGTCGCCATGGCCGCATAAACATTATTGCGGTTCTGGGCTAACAGTTTCCGAGTAATCGGAAGGAGAGGAGCGGCCGGCGGCAAGTAATTGCCGCCGGACTGTTTTTATTTATAAATACTCGTGATAAAATCCGGTCCCATGCCGGTTAAATGAATAAACACATACAGTTGGTATGCAGATAATTTTATAGCGCCTGATTCATAGGCAAAATATACCCCGGGGCACAGTCCCATATGTCGCGCGATATACTGGGGGCATTTATGTTTACGAGCATAGCGCATCGCTTTTTTCAAGGTAATTGCGAATTCCTTTTCTGTTTTCATTTTATCCTCCGTATTTTTGAAAAACAAAAATCCGCCGTGATGAAGGGCGGTTGGAGGTTAAGAACTACAATAGTATAGTGCTGTTTATTTAGATATATCACAGCCCTCCAACCGGTTGTGGAGTTTTAAAACTATTGGAGGTTCTTACACCTCACACCGGGTATCACCCGATGCATTGGGAATTATACCAGACATGCTACAGATTGCAAATAAAAATCCCGGTGGCCCGGGATTATATTTATTCTTCGACTTTTAATTCCTCGCGGATTTTAGCGACAGATTGCGCACGTGATGCAATAATATCGTTTAAGTTCGCATTGGTCAGGCCGTATGCATGACGAATGGAATTAGCAAACGCCAACGCGTCACTGTTACCATGCGTTTTTACGGCAAATCCCTTCAGCCCCAAGAACATCGCCCCGGCATACGAACGCGGGTCAATCTTGTGCTTTAGACGCTTGAAAACATGAACTAAAAAGAACGCGCCAACCATTGCCAACCACGACTTTTTTAAGTTATCCATCAGAACGCGCTTTATTAGACGGGCCGTACCCTCAACCGTTTTTAAAACAACATTGCCGGTAAAACCGTCGGTAACAACAACCTGAACAACGCCGGCGCTGATATCGGTACCTTCTACAAATCCAACATATTCATAAGGCAACACGTCTTTGTGCGCACTTAACACCTGATTCAAATGCCGCAGGGTTTCGTTGCCCTTGGTGTCTTCTTCACCAATATTTAATACCCCCAGTTTCGGGCGCGGCATGTTACCAATCTGTTCGGCGTAAACGCTACCTAAAATCGCAAAATCAAACAGGTTTATCGCATCACACTGGATATTGGCGCCCAAATCCAGCATTACAACACGTGAATCACCACCGCCCGACGGCAGCATTGTTGTAATCGCAGGACGCGAAATTCCGTCAATCGTTTTCAATGCCAACTTTGCCAGCGACATCAAAACACCCGTGTTACCGGCACTGATTACGGCGGCACTATTCCCTTCGCGTACGTCTTTTATCGCCATGTACATGGACGTATCCTGTGCGTGGCGGATAACATCGCGGACCTTGTCTGTCGCACGAATGGCGTTCGGCGCATGAATTACCTCACAATTGCGGGCAACACGCGGATATTTTGCCACTAACTTGCGCAGCTTTTTTTCATCCCCAAAAACACGGAAGAATACATCCGCATCAGAGTTTTGATATAAAAACTGATTCATGCCGCCAAAAACAGCCGACGGCCCTTTGTCGCCGCCCATGGCATCAATCGCAATAATTTTCTTTTCAGATGTCATGTCTATAAAAAAAGCAGAAAGGGTGCATGCGCGCCCAAATCTGCCTATATATCCTTAGTTGATATTATTTTGCACCGCATGCTGCACAAACGTGATGCGGGCGCTTTTTTTCGCCACATGTTTTGCAAACACTTGCCGGCATTACGGACAAGGCATCATGAGAGCGACGCTGGGCGCTGCGTGCTTTGCTGGTTTTACTTCTTGGCACTGCCATTTTGAATCCTTTTATTTAAACTAGTGTCTATTTTATTTATTTCCCCCGCATTTGCAAGGAAAATTTACGCCGCCGGGGCGCCACAGTTATGCAACGCCCCAAAACGGTTTTATATGTTCAGCAACTGCTGCTGAGCGTTACCTTCGCGGGCCAGGCGTTCTGCCTTTTCCTCTTCCTTGGCGATTTCACGAACGCGGCGGACATATGCACCCGTTCCAATCGGAATCAGACGACCAACAATCAGGTTTTCGTTAATACCGACCAGTTTGTCAGTCGAACCGCTTATCGCCGCATCAACCAATACTTTGGTTGTCTGCTGGAACGAAGCGTTCGATATGAACGAACGTGATGTCAACGATGCACGGGTCAAACCAACCAGCACCTGGGATGCGGTCGCCGGCTTGCCGCCATCGCGTACAACGCGGGCGTTTTCTTCTTCGAAATCAACACGGTCAACAACATTACCCATCAGGAAACCTGTGTCACCCGGATTTGTAATTTCAACGCGACGTGTCATCTCACGTATCAAGATTTCAATATGCTTGTCGTTGATAACCACGCCCTGAAGACGATAAACCTGCTGAATCTGCTCAACCATAAAGGTTGCCAGGGCTTTCTGGCCCAGGATGCGCAGAATATCCTGCGGAACCGGGTCACCGTCAACCAGCTTGTCCGCCTTGCGAACAGTGTCACCACTGCGAACCAGCAGATTTGTACCCTTTGGAACAGCATATTCAACCGGCGCGGTGCCATCATCCGGTTCGATGCGAATAATGATTTTAGATTTCGCATCTTCCAAATCAACAGTACCGTCAATTTCCGCCAGCAGGGCCGGGTTTGCAGGACGACGAACTTCCAGCAGTTCATTAACTCGCGGCAGACCACCGGTAATATCGCTGGTACGCTTTGTCTGAACCGGGATGCGTGCCAGAATGTCACCCGCCGCAACCTTGTCGCCATTTGCAACATTTAGTACCGAGTAAATCGGCAGCAGGTATTCTGCAATCTTTTTCCCGCCCAGTGACAGTACATTGCCTTTTTCATCAACCAATGTAACCGCCGGCTTCAGCGCTTTTTTAGTATTCGTCTTCCAGTTGATAACCTTGCGGGAAACAATTCCTGTCATGGCGTCAACTTCTTCCTGGTAGGAAACATTTTCAACCAGGTCGTTAAAGTTCACAATACCGTCTTTTTCGGCGATAATAGTGTTTGAATACGGGTCCCATTCTGCAACCTTGGCGCCTTTTTCGACCGCATCACCGTCGTTTACAATCAACATAGATGCATACGGCAGGCCGGCCGAGAACAGTTTGGCCCCCTTGTCATCTACGACCGACAGTTCGCCATTACGTGACAGAACTACAACGCGACCGGCCGAGTTTTTAATCGTGTTAACACCCGACAGCTTGATTTTACCGGCAACTGGAACTTCGATAAAGTGACTTTCCGCACCACCGGCCGCAATACCACCAATATGGAAGGTACGCAGGGTCAGCTGGGTACCGGGTTCACCAATCGACTGGCCCGCGATAACACCGACCGCTTCGCCGACGTGAACCAGCGCATTACGCGACAAGTCCATACCATAGCACTTTGCACACAGACCGTCGCTGCAACATGTCAGCACACTGCGGACATCAACGCTGGGCAGACCAGATTCATTGATTTTCTTAGCCAATGTTTTTGATATCAGTTCGCCCTTTGGTACGATTACTTCCTTGGTAATCGGATGAACAATATCATTCGCCGCAGTACGTCCAAGAACAATATCACCCAGCGCAACAGACAGGCTGGAGCCCTGATAAATCGGCTTTGCGGTGATGTATTCAGATGTACCGCAATCATGTTCTGTAATAACTGTATTCTGAACCAAGCCTACCAAGCGACGTGTCAGGTAACCCGCGTCAGCGGTTTTCAACGCCGTATCCGACATACCCTTACGCGCACCGTGGGTGGAGGTAAAGTATTCCGACATGGTCAGACCTTCTTTAAAGTTCGAGATAATCGGAACTTCGATAATGGACCCGTCGGGCTTCTGCATCATACCACGCATACCGGCCAGCTGCTGAATCTGTGTCTTGGAACCACGGGCACCGGATAGTGCCATCATCAAAATAGAATTCCATTTATCACCAGATGTTTTACCCAGCGCAGCGTACGCCAAGTCACCCAGCTTGTCGGTAGTCTTCTGCCACAAGTCAATCAGCTTGTTGTGACGCTCGCCACCAGACAGCAAACCGTTCTGATACTGCTGTTCTATTTCCTCGGCCGCACGTTCAGCGTTCGCAATCATTTCCTGCTTTTCAGCCGGAATTACGATATCGTCGAAACCAATCGAAATACCGCTTCGCGCCGCCTGCTCGAAACCAGTGTTCTTTAGCGCGTCGGCCAATAGAATTGTATCCTTGTCGCCACAGCGTTCGTATGTTGTTGCCAACAGAGCCTTGATTTCTTTTACCGGCATAACCTTGTTAACCAAATCGAACGGCATGCATTCTTTCTTTGGCAACAGTTCGCCCAAAATCATACGACCCGCGGTTGTTTTATAAATCTTGCCGTTAATACGGGCAACAATCGGCGTGTGCAGACCAATGGTCTTGTTTTCCAGCGCCAACTGCACTTCGTCCATATTTGCAAAGCGCGGCGACTTTTCAGTGTGCTCACCGTTAATCAGCGAGATGTAGTACACACCCAAAACCATGTCCTGGGACGGCACAATCATGGGTTCACCACTGGCCGGGGACAAAACGTTGTTCGAAGACAACATTAGAGTACGCGCCTCCAGCTGAGCCTCCAGCGAAATAGGAACGTGAACAGACATCTGGTCACCGTCAAAGTCAGCGTTAAAGCCCTTGCAGACCAGCGGGTGCAGACGTATCGCCTTACCTTCTATCAAAACCGGTTCAAATGCCAACATTGACAAACGGTGCAATGACGGCGCACGGTTTAACAATACAGGATGCTGGTAAATAACTTTTTCCAGAATTTCCCAAACAATGTCTTCGCCGTTTTCAACCATCTTGCGTGCGGTTTTCAGTGTATTTGCATAATCACCCGCCAACAGACGTGCATAAACAAATGGTTTGAACAATTCCAGCGCCATTGTTTTCGGCAGACCCACCTGATGCAGTTTCAGATTTGGTCCCGACACAATAACACTACGTCCGGAATAATCCACACGCTTACCCAGCATGTTCATACGGAAACGACCAGACTTACCACGCAGGGAATCAGACAAAGACTTTAACGGACGACGGTTCTGAGATACCATCGGGCGTGCCTTGTGGCCGTTATCGAACAGGGAATCAACCGCTTCCTGCAGCATACGCTTTTCATTGCGAACAATGATTTCCGGCGCATGCATTTCCATAAATCTTTTCAGACGATTATTACGGATAATAACGCGACGATACAGGTCATTCAAATCAGACGCGGCAACGTGACCCGCATCCAGTGTAACCAACGGACGCATATCCGGCGGAATAACAGGGATAATGTCCGGCAACATCCATGCCGGGTCTGTCTTGGATTCCAAGAAAGCCTCAACCAGCTTCAACTGCTTTATCAGCGCTTTGCGCTTGGCCTCGGACTTTGTTTCCTGCAGTTCCGCACGCAGGCGTGTGCGTTCGTCACCCATATCTAGATTAGAGATAATGCTGCGCACACCTTCGGCACCAATGCCAACATGGAATGCGTCCGGTCCAAATTCTTCGACCGCCGCCTGATATTCATCTTCGCTGATTACATCATATTGTTTCAGGTTGGTAAGACCCGGTTCAATAACAATATACGCATCATAGGAAATAACCTGTTCCAGCTTTTTCTGCGGCAGGTTGTTTAACAATGTGGCAATCTTGCCCTCGCGCAGGAACCATGTATGGGCAACCGGCATCGCCAGCTTGATATGGCCCATGCGTTCACGACGAACCGAAGAGGTACCAACCTCAACATTGCATCGTTCGCAAACAACACCACGGAATTTTATACGCTTATACTTTCCACATGCACACTCATAATCTTTTACCGGTCCAAAAATCTGCTGACAGAACAGTCCTTCTGCCTCCGGCTTTAAAGAATGATAGTTGATTGTTTCCGGCTTCTTTACCTCGCCATGAGACCAGGACAGAATTTCTTCCGGCGATGCGATGGTAATGCGCAGTGCGTCAAACTGTTCTTTTGTTTCAATTTGTCCGAATATCTTCTGCAACATATTTGTCATATATTTTGCTCCTTTCAAGTCGCTTTCACAGTACTGTCGCGCGAACCGCGTCGGGTCGACTTTTCACCCATACGCGGTTCGCCGCCGTTTTTTAGTCCACTTTCTTTGGTGTCATCGCCAAGCCCAGACCCTTTAGTTCGCGAACTAGCACGTTAAAGGCTTCTGGTGTGCCGGTTTGGATATCATTGCTGCCCGAGATGATGGATTCATACATCTTGTTACGTCCAACAATATCATCCGATTTTACCGTCAACATTTCACGCAACAGATGCGCGGCACCATGCGCTTCCAGTGCCCAAACCTCCATTTCACCCAGTCGCTGGCCACCCATGTGGGCTTTACCAGACAACGGCTGCTGTGTAACCAGAGAGTAGCTGCCGATAGAACGCGCATGAATCTTTTCATCAACAAAGTGATGCAGCTTCAGCATGTACATAACACCAACAGTTACAGGACGCGCAAATTTTTCACCGGTCATACCGTCATACAAATCGAACTGACCTGCCTCCGGCAGCTTTGCCAGCTTTAGCATGCGGCGAATATCCTCGGGCGTTGCACCGTCAAATGTAGGCGTCGCCATCGGAACACCGTCACGCAGCAAGGCAGCCTCGGCACGGACATCGGTATCGGTCATTTTTTCCAGCTTTTCGGCTGTTTCCTTGCCGTAAATCTTGCCCATTACATTGCGCAAGTCATCTGTTACGGCACGTTTTGCCTTTACTTCTTCCAGAACTTCGCCTATCTGGGCGCCCAAAGTGCGCGCCGCCATACCAAGGTGGGTTTCCAGAATCTGACCGATGTTCATACGCGACGGCACACCCAACGGGTTCAGAACCAAGTCAACAGGTGTTCCATCGGCCAAGTGCGGCATGTCTTCGACAGGTACAACCTTTGATACAATCCCCTTGTTACCGTGACGACCCGCCATTTTGTCACCAGGCTGCAGCTTCATCTTGTGGGCGATATAAACCTTTACTTCTTTTAGAACACCCGCCGCCAGCGAATTGCTTTCCGTTGCCTTGGCAACTTCGGAATCTGCACGTTCATTCAGCAGCTTCAGCTTTACGATATGCTGTTCACGCAGTTCATCGATTTTCGCCTGAGCTTCCTTGTTCTTCACAACCAGCTTTTTAACATCTGCTGCCTTGATACCTTCAAAGACCTCGCCCGTCAGCTTTTTGCCAATAAACGGTTTCAGGCTGCCTGTGCCGGCTTCTATCGTCTGGCCTTCGGCAATCTGGAATACCTGGTCTGCAAAGCCCTTTTCGATAATGGCGATTTCCTCGTCACGGTCTTTGTTGATTTTTTCAATCTTTTGCAGCTCAATCATCTGGGTGCGTTCATCCTTCTTAACACCATGACGTGTCAGAACGTTAACGCCGATAACCGTACCTTCTTCGTTGGGCCCCACTTTCAGTGAAGTGTCTTTTACATTCAGCGCCTTTTCACCAAAGATATTGCGCAGCAATGCTTCTTCCGGGGTCAGCAATGTTTCGGATTTCGGCGATACACGACCAACCAAAATGTCACCCTGCTTTACACGCGCACCAACATAGATAATACCGGATTCGTCCAAGTTTTTCAGCGCTTCCTCACCAACGTTGGGGATATCGCGTGTCAGGCTTTCCGGCCCCAACTGCGTATCACGAACCTTGAATTCCTTTTCAACAATCTTAATAGATGTGAACACGTCATCGCGCGAAATACGTTCAGAAATAACGATAGAGTCTTCGTAGTTATATCCACGCCATGGCATAAACGCAACCAATACATTGCGGCCCAGCGCCAGTTCACCATAGTTCATCGATGAACCGTCGGCAATAATATCACCGGCCGATACGCGGTCGCCAACTTTTACCAGCGGCTTCTGATGAATAACTGTTTCACTGTTTGAACGTTCAAACTTTTCCAGATTGTAAATATCAACACCGGTTACGACATTGCGGCTGTTCATACATTTAACCACAATACGGTTTGCATCAACAGATTCCACAATACCACTGTGCTTTGCAACCTTACCCGTGCGGGAATCGCGCGCCACTTCGCGTTCAATACCGGTACCTACCAACGGTGCCTGAACACGCATTAGCGGAACAGCCTGACGCTGCATGTTTGAACCCATCAACGCACGGTTCGCGTCGTCGTTTTCAACGAACGGGATAAGACCGGTCGCAATGGACACAACCTGGCGCGGTTCTACGTCGATTAAGTCAACTTCGTTTTTCGGAACCATGGTAAATTCACCATCTACGCGGGCGGTTACCATATCTTCGGACAAAACACCGGCCGCCGTAGTGGGGGTATTACCCTGAGCAATTTTATGACCAACTTCTTCGTCCGCGGTCAGATATACCATTTTGTCTGTAATCTTGCTGTTTTCTACAACATAGTATGGCGTTTCAATAAAACCATACGGATTTACGCGCGCATACGCAGACAAGTGGTTAATCAGACCGATGTTCGCACCTTCGGGTGTATGAATCGGGCACAGACGACCATAATGAGTCGGATGAACGTCGCGGACATCGATGCCGGCACGTTCACGGTTCAAACCACCAGGCCCCAGCGCAGAAATCAGACGCTTGTGCTCCAATTCGGACAGCGGGTTATACGCATCCATAAACTGAGACAACTGTGATGTCCCCAAGAATTCCGCAACCAGTGACATCAACGGTTTTACATTGATAACATCCTGCGGCTGCATGTTGGCAATATTCGGGCTGGATAGCTGTTCACGGACCAGGCGTTCAATACGAACCATACCTGTGCGGAAGTTCTGTTCCAGCAATTCACCAACCGTGCGAACACGACGGTTCGACAGGTTGTCTATATCGTCAACCGTATCCTTGCGGTCAATAATATTTGTCAGCGTTTTCAAAACCGCCAGGAAATCGCCCTTTGTCAGCAGACGTTCGTCTTCGGGCTTTTTACCAGATTCGATTTTTAAGCGCTTGTTCATTTTGAAACGGCCCACTGCGGACAAATCATAGTATGCCGGGTCAAATCCCTGGCGTGTAAACAGATTTATCGCCGCTTCCAATGTCGGACGTTCACCCGGACGGATGATGTTATAAACTTCTATCAGTGCTTCTTCACGATTTGTGGTTTTGTCCGCCATCAATGTGTTGCGCATGTGCGCAGAAACTGTGGTGTTGTCAATAGCTATGATAGAGATTTGCTTTATATCCATCTTAGCCAAATCCGCCAAGACTTCTTCTGTGATTTCAGTACCCGCCGGGAATACAATATCGCCACCGTTTGTAACAGGTTCGAACAGGTATTCGCCAACCAAAGATTCCGGCATCAAACCAAATGTTTTGGATGCCGCAACAATCTTTGCCAGACGCTTTGCATTCAAGCGATCGCCCTTAGACGCCAGTACTTTGTTGTCTTTGGGATTTATTAAATCGTAGTTCAGACGATATTTGTCCAACCCTTCGAACACATCGGTCGCCCCCGTCCACAACGCACCGTCAAACGACAGCGGGATACGGTTGTAGAAGGCGCCCAATATTTCTGTATCTGTCATACCGCGGATACCAGCCTTGCGCGGGTCGGCGGTCCATTTCTTTTCGTCTTCTGCCGTGGGCAGGCAACGCAACAGAACCGTTGCCGGAACTTTGCGACGACGGTCGATACGGACGTAGATTACGCCCTTGGCCTCTTCAAAGTCAATCCAGGAACCGTGTTCAGGGATAATGCGCGCCGTATATGTTGTCGGATTGCCCGCGACCTTGGCTTCTTTTGTTGTTGCGAAAACCACACCCTGGGCGCGATGCATTTGAGAAACGATAACACGCTCCACACCAGAGGCGATAAAGCTGCCGCGTTCTGTCATAAGAGGGACTTCGCCCATAAATATTTCTTGTTCCTTGATGTCGCGCAAAGTCTTTTTGCCATCTTCTGCGACATCCCATAAAATCAATCTCAGCTTCAGCTTCAGCTTGCTGGAATATGTCATATTACGCAGCATGCATTCTTTGACGTTATAGACAGGTTTGTCCAGTGTATATTCTACGAATTCAAGGTCGGCAATACCCGCATAGTCCTTGATTGGGAACATTGAAGAAAACACATTCTGCAAACCGATATTTTTACGGTTCTGCGGCTCTACATCCGCCTGCAGGAAATCTTTGTAGGAATCGTATTGAATTTCAACCAAATCAGGAAGCGGAGTTTGCAAAAAACTTTTACCAAAAGATTTTCTAATTTTCTGGATAACTGCCATGGGTTTTAGTCCTTTTTTTTGTGCGTTTTGCAAACAAACTATTTATTATGCTTTTTACGCCGCTCGGCCCGCCTGGGAATTTCATCCCCAGGCGGGCGGCGGCGGACCGCGGATACCGCGGATTTTTTATAAAGAACCGAAAGGGTTCCGTGCGAGGAGAATTATTTCAATTCAACCTTTGCACCGGCACCTTCCAAGGTCGTCTTCAGCTTTTCAGCTTCGTCCTTGGCAACTGCTTCTTTAACAGTCTTCGGTGCACCTTCGACCAAGGCTTTTGCTTCGCCCAGGCCCAGACCTGTGATATCTTTCACAGCCTTGATAACGGCCAACTTGTTCGCGCCAACTTCGGCCAGAACAACGTCAAATTCCGTCTTTTCTTCCGCGGCGGCAGCGGCCGGACCGGCTGCTACTGCTACTGCGGCGGCGGCGGAAACACCCCACGCCTCTTCCAACGCCTTGGACAGTTCAACTGCTTCCAAAACGCTCAATTTTGACAATTCTTCAACTAATTTCTGAATGTCTGCCATTTTTTGCTCCTATTATCATAATCACAATGTCGCCATCGTGAGTTTTTTTACTGTTCTTTCTTTCCATACTCTGCGGAAACACGTGCCAAGCGTGAACCCGGTTCGACCAGGATGCGCGCGATTGTACCGCGAATTTCCAACAAGGACGGAAGCTTGGATAATTGCATAACGCCGTCTGCGTTCAGAACCTCTGCATCCATTTTACCGCCGACAATAGTCAGGTTCGGATGGCTTTCGGCAAATTTTGCCAAAACCTTGGTCACCGCCAAGCCGTCTGTTGCAATTGCAACCGCGGTCGGGCGCTGCATCAGTTCGGATACAGGTTCGAAATCAGTGTCTTTCAACGCCAATTTCATCAAACGGTTCTTTACGACCTTGAACATGGAAACCAGCGGACGCAGTTCGTTGCGCAGCTCTTCCATTTCTTTTACAGTCACACCGTGATTTTCAACCACGAAGATACCGTTTGCATCTTTCAAGGACGACTGCAACGCTGAAATCAAATCTGATTTTTCTTCGCGTTTCATATATTCTATCCTTACTTCATACGTTTTGTTTAACTTTCCATCCGTGCTGCCACGGGATGGGGCTTGGTTCCTGCCCCAAAGAATTTTTTCTTTGTCTATGATGGGAATTAAGCGTTGCCGCACCATCAGTCTTGGACAGAAATCTGTTCTGCGCGCCCGGCAATACCGGGCACGCTTTTATTATTTTGCGTCTACCTTTAAGCCCGGACCCTGGGTTGTCGCAATCGAGATACCCAAGATATACTGACCCTTAGATGATGCCGGCTTTACTTTTTTCAGCTGCTCTATCAGCGCCATGGCGTTTTCAACCAACTTTTCTGTCGGGAAAGACATCTTACCGATACCGGCGTGGATAATACCCTTCTTTTCGGCACGATATTCAATCTGACCAGCCTTGGCAACCTTTACCGCATCGGCAACGTTGTTTGTAACCGTACCCAGCTTCGGATTCGGCATCAAGCCCTTAGGACCCAAAACGCGCGCAATCTTCGACATTTTCGGCATCATGTCCGGTGTTGCGATAACACGGTCAAAGTTAATTTCACCGCCCGCAACTTTTTCAATCAGATCTTCGCCGCCAACAACATCAGCACCCGCTTTTTTGGCTTCGTCCTGGCTGTTTACAGTAAATACTGCAACGCGAACCGTCTTACCAGTACCGTTGGGCAACGACAGCATACCGCGGATATTCTGGTCCGCCTTGGTAACATCGATACCCAGACGGATAGCGATTTCCAAGCTTTCGTCGAACTTTTTGGAGGTAAATGCGCGCAATGCGTCAATAGCATCGGCCAACGGATACATTTTATCCTGGTCCAGAGCGCTCCAAGTCTGTTGTCTTTTAGTAGCTTTCATATCTTATTCCTCCACCTTTACGCCCATCGAACGGCACTGACCCGCAACAATGTTCATTGCGGATTCAATGGTAGAGCAATTCAAGTCCGGCATTTTTGCTTCGGCGATTTCCTTGATTTGCGCCTGAGAAATTGTTCCGACGAAATCACGACCCGGTTTATGGGAGCCGATTTTCAGCTTTAACGCCTTTTTGATGTAATACGACACCGGCGGCAGTTTCATGATGAACTCAAAGCTGCGATCGGTATAGACGGTGATTATGCACGGAATCGGCATACCCGGTTCCTTGTCAGACGTCCTGTCGTTAAACTGTTTGCAGAATTCGGCGATGTTAACACCCGCCGCACCCAACGCCGGCCCAATCGGAGGCGCAGGATTTGCCTGTTTTGCAGGGACGACCAGCTTGACCAATCCCTTAACTTCTTTCTTTGCCATTTTTTCACTCCATTTCTTTGGTTAGTGTCGCGGTACGATGTGGCGCATCTACCGCCGGATTTTTAACGGGTTATTCCGCAAAAACCCAAAAACTTTATTTAACGCCCCAGATTCTTTTCATAGTACTTTTTTATCGCCCTGTCTTCCCAGCCTTTATTTTCGCGCCGATACTTATTCAACAGCATTTGAACACGCACCAACTTCGCAATTCTTTCTGTTGAAACCATGTCACGCGTTGGCGGAAGCCAGATAAAATTTCCCATTAAACCCGCTCCACCTGCTCAAACTCCAGCTCGACACTGGTTTCACGACCGAATACCAGAATTGTCACTGTCATTTTCTGCTTTACATTATCAACCTCGGACGCGATACCGTTAAAGCCCGCGAACGGTCCGTCGATTACATGAACCTCTTGGCCAACTTCGTATTCAACATCATCAGCAACGACCGCCCCCTCTTCTACCTGCTTTTGCAGGCGGCGCGCCTCTTCTTCTGTTACAGCAATCGGCTTATTCTTCGCCCCCAGGAACATAACAACCTGCGGCATCAGTTTTACCAGCGAAAACGTTTCGTTATTCATAACCATCTGAACAACGATATAGCCCGGAAAGAATTTTCTTTCGGATTTTACACGTTTGCCGCCCTTTATCTCTGTCACTTCGCGTGTCGGGACCAGAATTTCACCAAACAAAGCATTCAAACGACGCTTGTCAATCTGCTCACGCAGGCCGCGCGCGACCTTATCCTCGCACCCGGTATGAACATTTACGACAAACCACTGCATATTGCCTTCCATTATATTTCGCCCCCCGACGCTCTAGAAAATCCAGCCGACCAGCGCATTCAACGCAGTATCGACAACAAAAAAGAACAATGCCGCCAAGCCGGAAAACACCAGAATCATGATAGTAGCACGAACAACGCTGTCACGTGATGGCCATACAATTTTGAACCATTCACTGCGCACCGATTTAATATATTCCAGTATTTTTTTCATAAATAAACCTGTCCTAATCCGCCTGCTTTTTTGCATATACGCATCGCACAAACGCCCGTTTTCTGGGATTTTTATATGGCAGGGGCAGAAGGAATCGAACCCTCATCCGCGGTTTTGGAGACCGATATTCTACCGTTGAACTATGCCCCTGTTTTATGCCCGATGTGCCGCATATGCGCTACATAGTCTGCGCTACAATACCACACAAGCACAGAAAATCAAGCGGAAAGTATTATAAGATTTTATTACGCCCCCTGCAAGTAAAAAAGCACACAAAAACAACATATTGCCAACACAACGGCAAAAATTGTGTCAAAATTTCGCGCAAGCGGCGATTTTATCGCTTTTTTCACTTGCAGGGGGCGCATTTTTTTGTCTACAATCAAGTAAGTTAAAAGTAAGAAGGGAGAGATAAAAGTGCCGGACCGCGTGGAGCCACCCGTTTTAATATCAAGGCTGATGACGTTTGTGTTTGCAACGGCGCTGGTTGTTTTGGGCGCACTGGGGCTGACATTGTGGCAGTTGTTCCCTCTTAATCGCCCCCAGGTGTTTTTTCTAACCACCCAGGTTCGACCGGATATGGAGGTACGCCTCTACTCTATGCCGACAAAATCCAACAAGGGCAATATTGACCTGTACCTGTCTTCTTTTGTGAAGGAATATATCAAGGCCCGTAACGAGATTGTAAAAAATCCCACTGTTATGCAGCGCAAATGGGGCAATGGCGCCGATGGGGTAATAAACATGTGGTCATCGCCCGCTGTTTTCGAAGATTTTACGCAAACATTGATGCGCGATACATTGATGTATTCAAACGCCACAATTGACATGTCATGCAGTGTAGAGTTCCCAGCCGGCGGCGTAGTCCAACGCAGGGCTGACGGCTTGACATGGACGGTAACATTTAACTATATATGTGCAAATAATGATGGACAGTTGCCACGAAAAGAGTATACAATTATCGTTGAATTGGAAAAGGAAGACGAAACAACCATAAAATGGGGCGACCGGCTGAACAATCCGCTGGGGATACGTGTCAAAAGATACGAAATAGAAAGTGGCAACGGCGACCCGTTGAATTTCGAATAAAAAAGATAAGCTGAGAAGGGAAGGATTGCAATGAAATTCGCAAGCGCAATTAAGTTAAATATTTCCATATTCTGCCTGGGGGTATTTTGCATTACCGCAATGCCCGCCGTGGCGGCGCAAAGCGCATGGGACAATCCGAATGCCAATATGGCCGCCGGCAGTACAAAGCCCGGCTATGCACAGTTGGCCTGGACATCGGGCAGTGTTTTACCCATAAAGCTGCGCAATGGTATGGCGACAATGATAACCCTGCCTAATGGTGAGCAGATTGCCGATGTTATCGTTGGTAACAGCGCTATGTTTAATATTGATGCATCCCAGGGTGCCCGCACAATGTTTATCAGCCCCGAAAGCTCTACCCAGGGTGGGGACACAAACATGATTGTCCAGGGTAAATCAGGCAACACATATTTGTTTTATCTGCGGGCAGAGCCTGCAAATTCCGGCGAGATTACATATTCCCAAGTCGATGTTGTTTTGGACGGCAACGGTGTACTGCCCACGGCGACGGGGGCGGCCACAACATCGGGCAGCATGAATTCCATATTTGCAAAAAAATCCAGCTCTGCCAGCACGGTTGGTGTTGACGGCGAAGATTATGGATGGATAAAATCAATGAAAATTGACCCGTCGGAATTCCGCTTTGATTTGGATATTTTCGTACCGAACCCCGATGACTATGTAATCGCACCCGAACGCGTATGGCGCGACCGCATATTCACATATATAGACTTTGGCGACAAGGTTATCGCAATGACCCAGCGTCCGGTTGTGTCGCTGCTGGTTGAGGGGGGCGAGTCGCCCGTTGGTTTCCGTACTGACGGCGAAGACGGCAGACTGCTGATTGTGGAGGCTGTTGGCGATATGATTCTGCGCAGTGGTCAACGCATCGTTTGTATTAAAAAGCGCGAAAAACCGTTCCTGATTGCAGACACTGCGTCGGTTATGGCCCTGGCGGAGGCGAATGTGGCACAATCAATGATGTCGGGCCAGTCGCTGAATAACATTTCATATCAAATGGATGTAAACGCCATGAATATGGCGGGAACAAACTATACAGGCACCCCTGTCTATGTCGGCCAGGGCGCAAACGCCGCAACAGGTGCGGGAACATACATGCCCATGGGATATGGACAAAATGCATACGGCCAGGCATCCCTGGCCGGTGGGGCGGTTGCGACCAGCGGCGGCGTTACAATGATGCCGACACAGCGCAATACCGCGGGCAGCTATCTGCCGCAGTCAAACATACCGCTGATATCCAGTAACCAAAGCGGCGTTGCGGTTGAACTGAAATCTGATACATCTGTAAAAGCCTTGGATGATTACTGGACCGGGTTGCTGGCTAAGTTTAGCGGCGAAGACGGCCAGGGCCTGCTGACACCGTATAAAGACATGGTCTTCTTTGCAGTGGATGAGCAAGGGGTCGGCGACCTGGGGGCGGGATCGTCCACGGCGCGGCTATACCGTCTGCGCATTGGGCCGATGGGCGATATTGATACGGCCCAAAAGCTATGCGACCAGTTGCTAAAGTTCAGCGGCGCCAGCTGCCATGTTGTTCGGATTCAGTAAAAAATAACGCGGATAGTTTATGAGCAAAATAAAACAGCAATTTTCGGATTTGCGCAAAACAACACCACGACATGTGCAGTGGTTGTTGCTGGCGGCGGCGTTTGTCGTTGTGCTGATACTGCTGACGCTGCTGATTGGCGGCTGGCGCAAGACAAGCGACGATATCAAAGAACCGGAAGACAACAAGCTGCAGTTGTTTATTGACCCGTCTGAAACACTGGACTGGTCGGCGACAAATGTTGGGACCGAGCAAACCGCAAAATTTATCGTTACCGCCAGCGCACCTGTAAAAATTTTGAAAGTACGCACCAATAGCGATATTGCCGGGCTGTCAACAACGGACCAATGCTCGACCGCGACACTTACAATCGATAAGACCAACGGATGTGTCATAACTGTTAAATATGCCCCGGATGCCGATATGGCTAAAACAGGCGCATCGCTGTTTGTTGACTGGCGCGGCGTGCGTGAAACAGACAGTCTTAAAAAAACAGATAAAATTACAATGGTGCTGGGCGCGGTTGGTGGCAAGGCATCTGTGGCCAAGAAAGAAGAAAGCGCAAAGAAAGCAAAAGCAGACAATGCTTCTAAACCTGTACCGGCGGCCGTCACAATGCCCGAGCCAGAACCGGAGCCAGAAGATACCCCCGCGCCGGTAAAGGAGCCCGAACCGGTACCGGTAAAAAAAGAAATTAAGCAAAACATAGAGGCTATTGCGCCGGATGATATTTTTGCCGCCCCGAAGAAAGCGGAGCCGGCACCCGTCAAGCAATCAAAAACCGAAGCCAATGTGCCGGCGACAGAAGAGTCTTGCTCAGACTTTGCGTTTCCGGGCTATAACACATCGGGACGCCAGATTGGCTGGATAAAGCCGGAGCGTGGTGCATATTATTTTCACCCGTTTTCTGACAAAAGCTGTGACAGTCCGACCGGTGTTTACAACCCTGATAACGGTATTATAACGGATATAAAAGATGCATCGAAAAAGATTGGAACAGATGCAGAACATATTGGATATGCGTCTATAACAAACGGTGCACTGCCGCAGTTGGCACCGATGCCGGGGTCTAAGTCTGCTGTATCTGCCGCGCCCGCGACAGCGACAGTCAATGGCGGAATGGCAATAAACGGCCAGACAGTGGCGGGAATAAATATAACAAAGCCCCAGTCGGATGTTCTTTATACATCCAGTGGTGAATATTTGCAAAACACACAGCCATATGACAGAAGCTTTGTACTGCGCCAGTATAAGCCGATTCCGGCAACAATAGTATCAGATGTTCGCGCAGACCCGGAAGCGTTGGCAAACAATACACTGCCGGTACGTGCGACAGTAGATCGCAATGTATATGCTGACAATGGCCGTACGGTCATAATCCCGGCGGGAACATTGCTGATGGGATATGTATCCGGCAAGTTACCGGGGCCCTATACATCCATTGGCCGCATGGATATCAGATGGTATCAGTTCATATTGCCCAGCGGTGTTGAATTTAATTTCCCCGGCGAAGGCGCAGACCCATTTTCAGCCGACGCCCAGGGCCGCAGTGGCGTGCCAGGACGCGGCAGCACAGATTATCTGGAACAGTTTGTTATGCCCATGCTGACGGCGATTGTACCGGCGGCGGTAAACATGATTGCACCGGTTGCGGACAAGTTTGTAAATCAAATAGACCTGGATAATAATACGGTTGTACAAAGTGGTACTGTGCGCTCATCAGAATTGGCAAAGAATGAGATTATCACCGCATGGAATCAGGTTGCGCAAAAACTGTTGGTAGATATGATGGACAACACAACACCGCCGTTTTCCATTGCGGCCGGCACGCGTATTACTGTTTACTCGCCCTTGGATTTACAGATTACATGCGGCAATCCGGATGACCCGAACAATGTTGGTAAAAAGTGTGCCGTTGCACCGTATAGCACGAACCCACGCGGCAGAAGAGCCAACAGCACAGAGAGAGCAGACGACGGCTCTTGGGTGGGTCAGGTGCGCAGCTTTAACATGCAGCAGTATTGCACAAAGGATAAAAACGGAAACTGGACCGCAAATGAATCCTGTGCGACAACTGACTGTGGTGGTTATGACTATCGGACAATATTGTTCTATTGCCAGTCAATTAACTATCAGGCGATAAACAATGCAAAGCAAGATGCCCTGTTTAAAAATCAGCAGCAACAGTTCAATCAGAATTACGAAGTAAACTCTGGTGCGGGGGGGCTGACCGGGATAGCAGGTAATCAGGCATACAACGAAGATGTTTTGGGTCTGAAATATGATGAAGATACGGGGGCGATTGTAAACCCGTTCCAAACACTGCCCAAGGAAGAGGCACCGGCAACCATTACATGTGAAGACGGTACCAACCCGGATGCAAACGGATGCTGTACCGGTGAAATTTACACAGATATGGGCGACCAGGGTTTCAACTGCTGTCCGGAAACAGGTGGCGATTGTTTCCCGCCGATACTCTAAGTCATATCCCCGCCATGCGGGGATTTTATTTTAAATAAGAAAACCTAAAAATGAACACAACAAAACAATAATGAAAACTTTAACAAACGCAATTATTTCGCGTGCCATTTGGCGCGCATTTTTTTATGCCAGGCCACCGCCAAAGTAAAATCACCGAATCGGTGTTTTTTGGCGATTCGCTTGCGACTTTATAAAAACGCGTAACGAATCAGAAAACCGATTCGCAGTTCAACCCTCGGTTGTAATAATTCACAGGATTCTATTCTTAGTCTATATAACTAAAACATAACCGTCATACTTTACGAAGGAGAAAACATATGACATCGCAAACAGCACAGACCTTTATCAACGCAGAAAAATTCCAAAATGCGGAACAACTGTGGTTCTGGTTCCTGTATTCAAAATCTGTTCGTGCCGGCTATATCCACAGTCATACAAACGCCAATCAATCACGACGAATATGCGAGCTTATCGATGTCGAAACGCTGATTACAAAGCTATATCTGGCGGGCAGAATCAGCGATGAACAACTGCGCATTATGAAGCAGTTCGGCGATAAGCGCCGTGCACCGCATCAGTATATCTGGACGGAAAACAAAGCCGCCGCCCTGTGGCGTGATGCAATGAATACTTTGCAGCATGCGGCTGCGACGCGTGGTTGGATTGATTAAAAGCATAATATACAAAACAGACAGGTATCAAATATGGTTATTATTGCATTTTCTGAAAAGACATCAAAAATCTTGCCGCGCATAATATGTCGCAGGTTTAGACATTGCGCCCCGATTACCCCAGTGGGCCGCGGTATGATTTTGCACCAGTTTTCATCACCGGGGCATATTACAAAAATACCTATTAACATCAGGGGCATCGGCCGGTTGCAGAAACAAGGCTGGCGTTTTATATATCTGCCGATTGATGCCCCCGGAAATCTTGGGAGCCATGCCTTCAGTTGTGTTGACTTATCGAAACGCGCACTTCGATTAAGTGCGCCACATATCCAAACCCCCGATGCTTTGTACAGGCATCTGCGCAAATGAAAAAGGCCCCCTGTCGGGGGCCCTTATTATTTGGCGGCACGCTTTTTCAAAATATACATTTGACCGATACCGAACAAATTAGACACAGTCCAATACAAAACCAATCCCGCCGGCATCCATGCAAACAGTATTGTGAACAATAACGGCATCCATTTCATAAAACGCATGCTCTGTGCGACTGCGTCATTGCCAGTCGCGGCGGTATTTGCGGTCTGAAGATATGACTGCAGCCACATTGTCGCACCCATTAAAACTGGCAGAATAAAGTACGGGTCCATAGCTGCTAAATCCTTTATCCACAGGAAATGCGCACCACGCATCGGAACAGATATCAGCAGTGCCTTGTAGAGCGCAAAAAATATCGGAATCTGTAGCAGCATCGGCAGGCATCCCGACATGGGCGACGTCTTATGCGTTTGATACAAGCGCATCATTTCCATTTGCAGGCGCGCCTTGTCATTTGCATACAGCTTTTGTATGCGTGACATTTCAGGCTGCATTTTTTGCATTGCAATCATGGATGTATAAGACTTGCGTGTCAACGGCCACATCAGCAAACGCAGCAATATTGTCATGATAATTATCGCAACACCGTAATTCATAACAACAGAATGTATCGCATTTAGCAACATTAGCATCGGGCGCGCCAGGAACCAGAACCAGCCGTAGTCAACAGTCTTGTTAATCCCCGCAATAAGGGCCGCAGCAGCATTCAGCACAGACTGGTCACGGGGGCCGGCAAATATGCGTGTGGTAATAGTTGAAGATGCACCGGGTGCAACAGAAACCGCCGCAGCCGCGGTATCGGCCTCATAGTTATCTGCGCTTTTTCTAGCACGCATTGTTTGGTCGGGCGAATCTATTGATGCAACTGTTTCCCAGTACTGGTCTGCAAAGCCCACAAAGCCGTTTGTGGTTGTGTATGCATAAGACTTTTTATCCAAATCGCGCCAGTCTTCATGTTCTATGTCACTGTTGGCAAAGGCAATGGCACCGGTATAAACACCGGCCGATGATGCCTTGTCCGCGGGGCGAACCAGACGTGCATACGGCGCAACCGCAACAGGCGCATTCGACGCGTTGCGTACGGTATCCGTTATCGTTATAACATAACCATCCGTGGTAACATTACGGCGGAATTCCACACCCGCATTATTGCGCCACAGCATTTCGCCATCTGTGCTGCGCCATACGGCATCAGCCGCCGGAACGATTGTATTCTGGGATACAAAGCCCGCCTCTATAAACGCGCCTTTGTCTGTCGGCATCAATATTACGCGCGCATCATTATCATTCGCATCTGCGGAAAAATCGTTCAATGCGATATTAGAAACACGCAGCCCCTGGATATCAAAGTTAATTTTTTCAGATGTAACTGCTGATACCGGAACTTTTGACAGGTCAACAACCGGCGCATTATCTGCGGCGGTGACAACTTCTTGCTTGGCCGGGCGCATCCATATACCAATCAACCACCAGCATGCAACAAATATCGCAAACCACCACAGAAAAGATGACAGCCATGACTTTTTACGCGGCACGGCATCGGTGGCGGCACGCCACTGTTTAAAACCAGAATTTACATTATTTAAATATTTTACCATTTTTATTTCCCACCTTTTGCTGTGGCGCGACGACGCGCCATGTACCAGTTTAATATGTATAACCCAACCCCCACACAAATGAATATATCTGCGACGTTAAAGGCCGGCCAATGAATGGCACCGATATGAAAATCTAAAAAATCGACAACCGCGCCAAAGCGTATGCGGTCAATCAAATTACCGATGGCACCACCCAGTATTAGCGCCAATGACCAACGCTCGTACCCGGCGCAACGTCTGAAGGTATAATAGCCAATAAAGCCTATTATGGCACCGGTTGCAATTATAATCAGAAGGGGCGCCCCCTCGCCCAGGGCGCGGAATAAAGAAAATGAAGCCCCCGGATTCCATGTAAATACAATATTAAAGAAATCTGTTACGTGCGCCATTATATAGGGCATTGGCACAATCTGCCAGGCGGGGCCAAACATCGGAATACCGCCGGTAATTAAATAAAGTAAAGTCCCCTTGGTTATTTGGTCCAGCGCCACTACACCAAAAACAACCGCCAATATTTTAAAAATATTTTTCATATACCTTTCCCTTTGCCAGATGCCAATATAACATACAAGCCGGCAAAAGCAAATAATAATCGCCCCAAAAGGGGCGAGGAAATTAGCGGGATTCAGATACGGTATTTAACTTTTCATAGTTATTGGCACGCATATCCGCCAACAATGCATCTATTTTTGAATCCGATACACCCAAATGCTCTAACAAGCCATATCCCAAAGAGAAAGAAGACTCCATGGTTTCGGGTAATGCCTCGGCCACGCCTTCTTTTAACAGTAACTTGGAATCAGCCAGATTACGTGCACGCGCAAATATCTTTACACGCGGCGCAATTGACTTTATCGTCAGAACAGTATCGCGCGCCGTTGTCGCATTATCCAGCGCAACAACAACCGCACGCGTTTGCTTTGGCGACAAACCTAAAGAGCGCAATACCTCCGCATTTGTTGAATTGCCATAAACAACGTTATAGCCGGCTTCGCGTCCCAGCATAACGGCGTTAACGCTTAAATCTATTGCAACGTATGGTATCTTTTGTGCGACCAGCATCTTTGCAACAATTTGTCCCACACGGCCAAAGCCACAAATTACAACCTGGGGCACGACATCAGATTGCATTTCCGTAATTTTGCGCGGATGACGCTGCGGGAACAGCTTTCCACGACGCTGCAGCCAGTCATATACAGCCAGCAACAGCGGTGTCATGATAATGGACAGTATTATTATCGCCGCTAAGATTTCTTCATGCTGACTGGGAATGGCGTTGATGCCGCCCTGCTTCATTGTTTGCAACATAAGCAGACCAAACTCGCCCCCTTGGGCCAGTATCAATGCAATCTTGGTCGCATCATAGTCCGGCACACCGCGAACGCGGGCAACAATAAATATTGCAACAAACTTTACGACAATTAAGCCCCCTAAGCCAACAAGTATCCAGTACCAGCGGTCGACCAAAAACGGCAGATTTAATCCCATACCCAAAGACACGAAGAACAGCGCCAAGAACAGCATTGAATAGGGATTTATTTCCGCACTGATTTGATGACGGTAAATTGTTTCCGACATCAGCATACCGGCCAAAAACGCCCCCAGCCCAGCCGGCAGCCCCAACGCCCCCATTGCAACCGCCCATACGGCAATAGTAAGCATGATGACAAGCAGAAACGCCTCTTTGCTTTTAAGCTTTGATACCAGGCGCAGCAGTGGGTTTAAAATAAACCGACCAACAATTACAACGCCTAATATCAAACCTATGGACAGAACTAAAATATCAATCGCCGTCGCCCCCAGATTAAAAGAACGCCCCGCAAAAACAGGCAACATTGCCAGCAACGGAATCGACAGCAAGTCCTGGAACAAAAGAATTGAAAACGTCTGATGCCCCATGTTTGTATTAAGCTCATCCCGGTCGGCAAGCAGTTGCAGGTCTTCGGATGTACTTGACATCGCCAGCAGCAGCGCAACCATTATCGCCCCCATTATTGTCCACGATGTCATTGTATGCAGTATGGGAAACAGCATTACAGCGACCATCATAACCTGGGCCGCGCCAAAGCCGAATATTGTGCGCTTCATCTGCCACAGGCGCTTCATATTTATCTGGAGCCCTATGTTAAACCATAAAAAGATTATGCCCAGGTCGCCTAAAAAGGTCCAGGTGTCAGTTAGCTGGAACAAATTTAAAACAAAAGGCCCCGACAATATACCGGCAAATAAAAATGCCACAACGGTACCAATACGCGCCGCACGCAGCATAAATACCAAACCAAACAATATTGCAAAAAATATTAAAACAGATAATGACATTGAGCCCCCCTATCCCCGTATCATTAAAATTATTATAGCACTATACTTTCAGCCAGTTCCATAAATTTTTCTGGGGACAGCTGCTCGGCACGCTCGGTCCCGGTCAGACCAAAATCCCCCCAGCAAACACCCGGCATTATTCCACGTATCATTTTGCGGCGTTGCCCAAACAGGCGAGCCGTTATCTTTTCAAGCGCGGATAAATCTTTAACCGCTTTTACCTTTTCCGCATTTGGAATAATTTGAACAACAGCACTTTGAACCTTGGGCCGGGGAACAAATGCAGTGTTTGGAACATCAAACAAAATTCGCGCATCGCATAACGCCGCCGTCAGCACACCCAGACGACCATACTGGCCATCCCCGGTTGATGCGACGATACGTTGGGCTACCTCACGCTGGAACATTAGGGTCATCGACTTTATCTTTGCACCGGCCGCAATCATGTGCAGCCAACCAATCAATAACTCGGTCCCGACATTATACGGCAGATTTGCACATATCGCATATTCATCCACACCCAGCGATGCAAAATCTGTTTTCAACGCATCACCATATACAACCGTCAGACGCCCACCCGCACTGTCCGCCACACGCGATAATATAGGCGCCGTTGCGGGGTCTTTTTCTATTGCGATAACACGCGGCGCACCCGCGGATAAAATCGCACGTGTTAAGCCCGCCGGGCCGGGTCCGACCTCTACCACCGGGGTTGTGGCAATATCCGGGACACTGCGTGCGATACGGCCCGTCAGGTTCAAATCAAATAAAAAGTTTTGACCGAACTGCTTCTTAGGCTCCAACCCCGCATCACGCATCATTTCAGATACAGGCGGCAAATTTCCAACCATATCCGTCATAATGATTTACGCCCCCCAAACGCCAATGTCAGTGTACCGTCATCTATATAATCCAAATCACCACCCAGCGGCACACCAGATGCCAATTCTGAAAAATCAACACCTGCAACATCACCGATTGCAGACATTATGTAATGCTGGGTCGTTTTACCCTCAACCGTGTTGGGCAGTGCAAAAATCACCTCTGTAATATTTTCGTTCGCAATGCGTTGGGGCAATGATGCGATATTCAAATCATCCGGCAATGTCCCGGCCGCCCCCGACAGCAGGCCGCCAATAATATGATAGCGCCCATGGAAAACAGATGCCTTTTCCAATGTCCAAACATCAGCCAGGTCGCGAACGACGCAAAGCTGCCCGTTTGCGCGCGATGCGTCACGACAAAACTCGCACATGCCGGCGGCGGAATCCGTTAGCACACCACATACAGGGCACGGTGCAATTGTTGCCGCGGCATCCGCCAAGGCGGCCGCCAACGCGGATGCGCGCCCTGTCTTATCCTGCAGCAGCGCTAATACTATACGCTGGCCGCCGCGGGCACCAACACGCGGCAACTTTGCAAATTGTTTTATAAGTTTTTCTATCTTTGAGTTCATAGCGGATAAATATTAACACTAATGAAAAATATAGCAATCGATTCCAGCGGCCGCGGCATGCGATTTTATATTCGACGCCGCCACATCCGACAGGCCATTTATACGCACACGGTATAGGTTGCCGGCAGGCTCTATACGGACGGCAAGACTGTCCCCCAGCGCCTGCTTTACACGCGCGACCTGGGTGGCGGCCGCATCACGCGAAGAAAACGCACCGAACTGAACACCGGTCGTGCCGTGTACATTTGACACCGCCTGGACCGGGGGCACATGTGGCGCCTTGTTCGCCGGCGCTGCAGATACCGGCGCGGGGGCCGCAACCGCCTTTACCGGGGTATTTTTAGTAACGGGCGCGGCGTTCGTGCCAACCATATTAAAGCCCTTGTTTAGCATATTTGTTGCGACCGCGGCACGCACATCTTTGTTTTCCGCCCCCAAAACGACCGACATTAGATGATGCCCGTCACGCTTTGCCGTTGCGACCAGCGAATATTTTGATTTGTTTGTAAAGCCCGTCTTCATACCGTCACAGCCAGGATACGTCCCCAGCAAACGGTTGCCGTTTGTATATGTTTTCCCGTTATAGGTCCACGTCTTTATCCCGAAATATTTCCAATACTGAGGAAAATGTTTATACACCGCCATCGACAGCAGTGCAATGTCACGCGCGGTTGACATATGGTCATCATTGGGCAGACCGGATGAATTTTCAAAATTTGTACGCGACAGACCAATTTCCCCCGCAACACGTGTCATTAGCGATGCAAAGTTGCCTTCCTTGCCACCTTTTAGGTTTTCCGCCAACACACGCGCGACATCATTTGCAGATACGACCGCAACCGCCTTTATCGCATCTTCGACCTTTATCTTGCTGCCCGCGGCCAGCCCCAGCTTTACCGGCGAGGCATTTGCCGCAGACTGAGATACAATCAGATAATCGTCGAGATGCAGGCGCCCATGTTCCAGTGCGTCAAACGTCAAATACATTGTCATTATTTTCGTAAGACTGGCCGGGTAGTTTAAATCGTTTGCATTTTCAGAATATAACACACGGCCCGTATCCATATCTGCGACCATTGCCGCACGATAACCACCCGCAACCGCACACAGCGGCGCACACGCAAAGAGCCACGCAATAATACAGCTAAATGTTACCCTCATGATTTTAAATGCTACAAAAAATCCGCCCTTTGGGTCAAGGACGGATATAATCACAATCGAAAAATTTTCCGATTATTTTATCATCGATACAATACGCTTTTCGCCGCATACGGAAATCAATGTGCCATTGATACCGCACTTTGCCGCAGCCGCCGCTGCATCATGCGATGCGAACAGCGCACTGTCTACCATTGAGCGAACACCGCGCGACAGCGCCAGCTGGTTTGCAACAACTTCTTTGTCACAAACAGCGATAATCGGCATATTCGGACGACGACATGAAATTTCAGTCGCAGCCGCAGTGTCATTTGCAAATACTACAATTGCCGCAGCCTCGTTCAGTTCCGCCATAACAGCGACCGACAAAGACCAATCGTTTTCAGCCAAGTCTTCTACATCCGACCAGTCTTGGGAGTTTTCAATGGAATCCATATCGGCATTCGCCAAAATTTTTGCCATTGTTTCTACAACAAAGGGCGGATTTTCACTGATAGTTGTTTCTTCTGATGTCATGGTCGAGTCAACATGCAGATATGCCGCTGTGGCGATATCGGAAATTTCCGCACGTGTCGGGAAATCGCTGTTAACCATAGAACCCAACATCTGGGTTGCCATAATTACCGGCTTGTTCTTTTCACGGCACAGACGAACAATACGACGAGAGATAGCCGGAACTTTTTCAAACGGAACCTCTACCGCCAGGTCACCGCGTGCAATCATGATACTGTCGGCCGCATCAACAATTTCTTCGATTTTTTCAACTGCCTGGGGACGTTCAATCTTTGCAATGATTTTTACCGGGTGCGATGTGCGCGCTTCGATAAATTCACGTGTTTCCGCAACATCTTGAGGTTTCTGAACGAATGAAATAGCAACGAAATCCGGATTCTTGGTCAAAACATATTCCAAGTCCGCACGGTCTTTTGCAGTCAGAACGGATGTCGCAACCTCAGTATCGGGCAAGTTAAAGCCACGACGAGACCAAATTTCAGTACCACGGATAACAATAGCTTCGATGCTGTCCGAGTTTACCTTTTCCACCTGCATTTCAATTTTACCGTCATTTAACAAAATGCGGTCGCCAGCTTTTAAAGAATGGATAACATCCATATCCGGCAACTGAACGCGATTGGAATTACCCGGTGTCGCATCAGAATCGAATATAAACTTCTGACCCGGTTTAATCGGGAACTTGTCTTCTGTTTCAAAGTTTCCAATACGATGTTTTGGACCCTGCAGGTCGGCCAGAATCGCAACAGGGTTACCAGTGCGCGCCGCAATTTCGCGAACAGCGTCGATTTTTGCACCCTGAACATCACCGCCGTCATGGCTAAAGTTCAGGCGGCATACGTTAACACCGGCCTCAATCATTTTTTCCAGCATTTCTTTTGAGCCGCTTTTGGGACCGATTGAAGAAGTAATTTTGGTGAATTTTTTCATATTCCAATCCTTGGGGTTTAGTTTTGTTTTTCTTGATTTTTAGCTTTTATGGTATATCATGAAGTTTAGGAATAAACAAGGGGAAATTTTATGAAAAACGCAAATCATGGCGCTATTGATAATCAGCAGTTGCTGACAATTATTGAACGTATAGAAAAATTGAACGAAGATACCGCCGCAATCGCCGCAGATATCAAAGAAATTTTTAGCGAAGCCAAATCAGCCGGTTTTGACCCAAAATATATTCGCCAGATGATACGCCTGCGCAAGCTGGACCCGGATGAACTGGACGAGGCGGACGAACTAACAAAAATGTACCGCAGCGCGCTGGGTATATAATGAAAAAGTTTACTCGACGGATTGAGAACTTTGTATGCGCCTATTGCGGCGCCAATGTTACGGGCAATGGATATACAAACCATTGCCCTAACTGTTTATGTTCCATGCATGTTGACAACAACCCCGGTGACCGGGCGGCCGAATGTGGCGGATGCATGCGCCCAATCGCGGCATCGCCCGTATCAGACGGATTCATAATTACCCATAAATGTGAAAAATGCGGCAAAACCATTCGGCAAAAATCAGCCCCGTGCGATGATACGGATGCA